>Ga0187815_10001780_pt1 | contig 10107 bp, 8 predicted proteins | sample NC_S_5_FD_132962 | JGI IMG/M metagenome (GOLD analysis project Ga0187815, IMG submission 132962) | Wetland sediment microbial communities from Neuse River Estuary, North Carolina, USA - ASW-S_5 | ecosystem: Environmental > Aquatic > Freshwater > Wetlands > Sediment | place: USA: North Carolina...
CGCGGGCCTTTGCCGCGAGGTAGCCGGCGTTGAATTCGCGCGACAACGGCTCCGGGCCGAGACCCTTTAGTTCCGCCGTGGAAGCCAGCGCAGCGCGCCGGACGACGCGGACCATGCCGAAACGCCGCGGATCGTTGTAGACCAGGCGCGAACTGTCGTCGAGCGAGAATTCGAGATGGTCGTGGCGCGGATCGAAGTCGTCGGCGCAAAAGCCGTGGTGGCGATGGGTCAAACTGCCCGACATCCCGAGGTGCACCAGCATCAGGTCGTCGCCGTCGAGCTCGACGATCAAATATTTCGCGCGGCGCGACAGCTTCACGATTCGCCGCCCGGCGATCGCTGCGGCAAAATCCTGGGCGACGCGGCGGCGCAGCCGCTTCTCGCCGATGCGCACGCTCACGATCGTTCTGCCGACGGCGGTGCGAACCAGTATTCGCCTGAGCGATTCGACTTCCGGCAGTTCAGGCATCGCGGGCCACAATCCTGCCGTCCAGTTCGGCGCGCAGCGCGTGCGCGAGTCTTAGAAAATCGGGGACGCCGAGCTTCTCGGCGCGCGTGGCCGGATCGATCGCCGCGCGTTCGAGCGCGCGCGCGACCCTCGCGCCGTCGATTCCAAGCGAATGGCCGAGCGCATTGCGAATCGTCTTGCGCGGCGCGGAGAACGATGCGCGCACCGTCTCGAGCACGTCGCGTTCGTTTTCATTGCCCGCCGCAAACGATGGGGTCGTTCGGGGTGTGAAAGCGAGAACTTCGGCGTCGACTTTGGGACGCGGATGGAAGCTGCCGGCGGCGACGCTGAAATGCAGATTGATCTTCCAGTACAGCGCGGTGAAAACGCTCAACGCGCCATACGCATCGTCGCCGGGCATCGCGCGGATCCGCGCGGCGACTTCGCGCTGAAACATCAGGACCATTCTCGAAATCATGCGCGCGTTGTCGCTCAGCCGGCGCAGGATGGCCGCTGCGACGTTGAACGGAAGATTGCCGATTACCTTGACCGGTAGATCGCTGATCAGCGCCGCGAAATCGATCGCCAGAAAGTCGGCGTTGATGACGCGAACGTCCGCGGCGTCGCTGCGGTCTGCGAAGCGCTCCCGGAGCCGGGCGGCGAGGCGCGCGTCGAGTTCCACCAGCGTCAGCGAGCGAATCGGCCGCGCCGCGATTTTCTCGGTCAGGATGCCGAGGCCGGGGCCGATCTCGACGACCGGATCCGATTCGGACAGCTCCGCCGCGGCGACGATTCGATCGGCGACGGCGCCGCTGGTCAAAAAATTCTGGCCACGCGATTTTGCCGGCAGCACGCCGGCTCTCGCCAGCGCCGGCGCGGGACGCGACGGCGTTTCAACTGCGCCGCCGGCGCGGTTGGCGCGCTTGAGTCTGCGTCGCGCGCGCGATTTTCGTGCATTCGTCATCTGCGCCGAATTCAAAGCGCGAGATTGGCCTCGGCGTCGATGCTGAGTGCGTCGCGCTCGCCGCGGATCAGGCGGTAGCCGCCCGCCAGCGCGATCATCGCCGCATTGTCGGTGCAATATTCTAGCGCGGGTGCGACCAGCCGGCGGCCATCGGCGGCGGCGGCCTCGGCCAGCCGGTCGCGCAGTCTCGAATTGGCTGCGACGCCGCCCGTGAGCGCGATGGTATCCGCGCCCAGTTCGCGCGCGGCGGCGATGGTCGGCTTCACCAGCATATCGACGACCGCTTCCTGAAAGCTGGCGGCGAGATCCTCGGACCGCTGGGCGCGGCCATCCTCACTGTGTACGATAGATGCGACCGCGGTCTTCACGCCGCTGAAACTGAAATCCATCGGCGCCCCCCGGACGTGCGCGCGCGGGATTCGCACCCGCTTTCGATTACCGCGGCGCGACATTTCGTCGATTATGCGGCCCCCCGGATAGCCCAGTCCCATCAGCTTGGCGACCTTGTCGAACGCCTCGCCGGCGGCGTCGTCGCGCGTGCGTCCAATCCGCCGGTAGCATCCAAAATCTTCGACAGCAAACAAAGCAGTGTGCCCCCCTGAAACAACCAGCGCGAGGTAGGGCATCGCGATTCGATTTTCAAGCAGCGGCGCCAGCAGATGGCCCTCGATATGATTCACGCCGACCATCGCGACGCCGCTCGCCTGCGCCAGCCCCTTGGCGAACATCAAGCCGACGAGCAACGAACCGACCAATCCCGGGCCCCGCGTGACGGCGATTCCCTCGACGTCCGCGAGCCGGCATCCGGCGGCGTCCAGCGCGCGCTCGATGACGGGCCCGATCGTGACGACGTGGCTGCGCGACGCGAGTTCGGGCACGATGCCGCCGTAAGCGCGATGGATGTCGTCCTGGTTGGCGACGGTGCTCGAGCGGATATCGGCGATGCCCGGTGCGGTGGTTTCGAGCACTGCGGCGGCAGCGTCGTCGCAGGAAGATTCAATTCCGAGTATCAGCATCGCGTTTAGTCTGCTGGAGCAGGCGGCGAGGCGGGCGGAGGCGGCGGAGCGGGCGCTTCGTCGGGAGCCGGAGCAATGTCGGGCTGCGCGGGCGCTGGTTGATCGAGATCCGAGGACGGCGCCGCGTTGGCTTCTGCAGGCACCATCGAGGACACGCGCGTCGCGCCGACTCGCGCAGTCAGGTTGCCCGGAGACACGGCGAGAGACTTCTGATAGGCGGCGGCGGCCTCGGCGGATTTCCCCGACTGCTCGAGACTGAGCCCTTCGAACGCGTAGACTTCGCCGAGCCACGTGGGATTCGAGGCGAGGCCGATTTCCGCGCGCTTGAAAAACGTCTGCGCCTGCGCGTATTGCCCGCGCGCGACGTATGCGCGGCCGAGGTAGAAGTACGCGTACGAGTTGCTCGGATCGATCGAAATCGCGTGCGCCAGTTCGCGAATCGCGCTGTCGGTGTGCCCCTGCTCGAGCGCGAGGCGCTGCTGCTCGGTGATTCTCAACGATGCGGCGCGGGCGGGAGTTGGGGCCGTGTCGATCAACGGCGCCAGCGACGAGTCGCTGATTTGGGGCGTCGTCGCGATCGAACCGACGTCGATCGCGGGCGCGATATCGGCCGGCGACGATGCCGGCGAGGGCGCGGCGGGAGATGAGTTGGCCGTCGGCGACTGGCTTTCGGCGGGCGTAGCTTGCCCGGCAGGCACGGCGACCCACTCGCCGGAACTGGGATTTGTGTCGGCGCCGGGAGATGGCGCCGCGCCGGGAGATGGTGACTCGGCGGGAGACGATGGCGCGCCGGGGCTCGGCGCCGCGAGATCCTGCGCCGGAATCGATTGCTCTTCGAGCACCGCGACCAGCGTTGGCTGCGATGCGGCCGCGGAAGCAGGCAGCATCGACAGAAATATTGCGAAAGCGAATGGGCCGAGTCGCATCATCGCGAACTAGTCGTTGGGATCGGCCACGGAGTTCGGCACCTCGGGCACCTGGTGGTCCGCGGCCGTCAACGAGGTCGCCGAAGTATGATACGGGCAGTCCTTGGTCGGCGCCATGCCTTCCGGATACACGCCCATCATCGTCAGCGGGCAATAGGGCGTCGCCTTATAGCCGGTAGTCGGATCGACTTTCACCTCGACAATTCCGGGCGGCGCGGTGAAATCGAGCGCCGGGCGCGGCGCGGTCGCCGCTTTCATAAAGTCCGTCCAGGCCGGCAGCGAAGCCTGCGCGCCGGTCAGCCCCAGCTCTTCCTTTTGATCGAAACCGGTCCAGACCACCGCCAGCAGGTTCGGCGTAAAGCCCGCGAACCATGCGTCCTTGGAGTCGTTGGTGGTGCCGGTCTTGCCCGCGGCCGGCCGCGTGAAACCCATCGCGCGCGCGCCCTCGCCGGTGCCGTGGTTGATCACGTTTTCGAGCATGAACTGCATCATGTATGCGAGCTGGGGGGAGATCACCTGTTCGGCGGCGAGTTCGTGGCCTTCGATTACTTTGTTGTTTTCATCGACCACCGCGGTAACGGCGTAGGGTTGGATTTCCATCCCGTCGTTGCCAATTACCGCGTACGCGCGCGCGACCTGCATCGGCGAGACTTCGATTCCGCCGAGCACGATCGAAGGGTAGGGCGGCAAGTCGCCAAAGCCGAGCTTCGCCGCCATCGCGCGGATTCGATCCAGTCCGACGCTGTTGGCCAGCCGCGCGGTTGCGGAGTTGAGCGACTCGCCGAGCGCGAACTCCAGCGTGACGTGGCCGAAGAAGCGGTCGCGATAGTTATTCGGCGTCCAGCTCATGTCGCCGTACTGCCAGGTGAACGGCGCGTCCTCGATATAGGTAGTCGGCAGAAACTTCTCGGCTCCGCCTGACAGCGTCTCGTCGAAGGCCGCTAAGTATGTCACCGGCTTGAAGACCGAACCGGGCTGACGTTTGGATTGAGTAACGCGATTGAACTGGCTCGAGCGGTAGTCGCGTCCACCGGCCATCGCCCGGATCTTTCCGCTCTGCGGCTCGAGTGCGACGAGGCACGACTCGAGGCGTTGGTTGGCTTCGCGGCGGAGCAGCTTGGGATGCTTGGCCTCCAGATCGCTGAGATTGTGCGCGATCGCGCTCTCGGCGAGCTTTTCCATGTGCACGTCGAGCGAGGTGAAGATGCGCAAACCCTCGCCGCTCAGCACTTGCGGCGGATATCGCTCGGCCAGCTCCTTCTTGACGTAATCGACGAAGTAGGGGGCGTCGTTGCCCTCGGCATAAACTTCGCGCGGATGTAGCGGCTCGCTGACTGCCGCATCATAAGCGTTTTTGCCGATGTAGCCGTCCTCGAGCATCGCGGCCAGGACCTCGTCGCGCCGCACGCGCGCGGCGTCGGGATGGTGCAGTGGATTGAGCCGGTTGGGCGAACTAATCAAGCCGGCGATCATAGCCATTTCGCCAATAGTCAGATCGCGCGGCTCCTTGGAGAAGTAGTACTCAGACGCTTCCCAGACGCCGTATATTCCTTCCTGGCCGCGCTGGCCCAAGTAGATATCGTTAATATAGTTCTCCAGGATTTCATCCTTGGAGTATTGGCGCTCCGCGATGTACGCCATGATCGCTTCCTTGACCTTGCGCTTGTAGCTTCGCTCGCGGGTCAGGAAGAAGTTCTTCATCAACTGCTGGGTCAGCGTCGAGCCGCCCTGGCGCACGTGTCCCGAGGTAAAATCAATCCACGCGGCCTTGACGGTGCGAACCAGGTCTATGCCGTGATGCTCGTAAAAGCGATGGTCTTCGGCGGCCAGGATCGCATTGATCAGCGTGGGCGGAATCTGGCTCAGGCGCACCAGCCGCCGCTGCTCCCAATCGCCTTCGAAGATGCCGCTGATGAGTTCGGGTTCGAGCTCAATCGAGAATATCGGTCGATGGGTCACGGGATCCTGCATCGACTCGATGGTATCGCCCTTGAGCGCAAGCTCGACCAGTTCGCCGCCGAAGTTGCCGTAGGGATACGCGAAGCTATGCAGAAAGATGTCGAGCTGCCCGCGCTTGCGATCGAAACTGTACTCCCCGCGGGCGGTGACCCGGCCCGGGTCGACGGGATGGTAGTTCAGGCGCGCCAGACGTTCGAAGAAACCGAGGTCCTTCAGGTCCTGGCCCGGGTAAATAAGCACCGAGTCGGAATAAATGCGCGACGGGATGTTCCAGCGCTTGCCCGAGAACCGCGCCACGACTTCGTTCTCGAGCTGATGGTAGTAGCTGAAGAACAGCCACAGGGTCGGCGGGATGGCGAACAGGATGAGCGCGCTCACGCCGATGAGCGCGAATTTCAGCAGTCGTTTCGGGGACATCGGGAATCCGTCCCCAGCTCAGGCCTCCGGTTTGACGGTCACGTAAATCGTGTCTTCGCCGCGCTTGACGAGCAGCAAGACTATTTTGCCCTTGGAGTTGGTCTTCAGCGCGCTGCGGTATGCGTCGACGTTCTTGACGGCCGCGCGATTGACTTCGAGGATCACGTCGCGAGCGCGAAGGCCGGCCTCGTCGGCCGGGCTGCCGGGCTGGACCGACGAAATCACGACACCGCTGGACGTATCGACGCCGAGTTCTTTGGCGAGGTCGGGACTCAGGTCCTTTACGTGAAGACCGAAGGGCGAGACGGTGCCGAGGTCGGGCTTCGCCGATTTTTCAGCCGCCGCGATTTCGGGCTCGCGGGACTGCGTAATCGTGACCGGCAGATCGAGCGTCTGCTTGTCGCGAATCACCTTGAGAGTCCCTTTGTGGCCCAGGTCGGCCCGGCCGACCAGCAGCGGCAGTTCGCGCGAGTCGCTAACCGGTTGATTGTCGAACGCGATGATTACGTCGCCGCGCTTGACGCCGGCCGCTTTGGCCGGACCGCCGTCGATCACCTTGGCCACCAGCGCGCCGCGCGAATCCGCAAGACCGAGCGACTCGGCGAGCTCAGGCGTCACCTTCTGGATATACACGCCGAGCCATCCGCGCACGACTTTGCCCGAGCTCTTGAGTTGCGGCAGCTCTTCCTTGACCAGTTCGATTGGAACCGCAAAGCCGATTCCCATGCTGGCGCCGGTGCGCGAGTAGATTGCGCAATTGACGCCGATCACATCGCCGCGCAGATCGATCAGCGGACCGCCCGAGTTGCCGGGATTTATCGACGCGTCGGTCTGAATGAAATCCTCGTAGTTGCCCGGGATGAAGCGTCCTTTGGCGCTGACGATTCCGACCGTCACCGAATGATCGAAGCCGAACGGATTTCCGATCGCCATCACCCATTCGCCGACCTTCAAGTCGTCGGAGTCGCCCAGCGGCGCGACCGCCAGGTCGTGCTTCGGATCGATCTTCAGCAGCGCGATGTCGCTCTTCTCGTCACGCCCGACAACCTTGGCGCCGTAATTGTGGCCGTCCTGCGTGGTCACGGTGACCGCGCCCGGACCCTCGACGACGTGCTCGTTGGTCAGGATGTAGCCGTCCTTGGTGATGATGAAGCCGGAGCCGAGCGCCTTGGAGTGCGGCGAGCCGCCGAACTCCTCGTAAGGATGCGCGTGCGGCGGCGCGAGAAAGCCGTGCGGAGCATCTTCGGGCGATGACTCGCCGCCTTCTGCGGGTTCCTCGGCTTCCTCGGTCGAGATGTTCACGACGGCGGGGCTGAGCTTGGCTGCGAGCTCGACGAAGTCCGGCATCGACTGGACTTTCGCCACGTGAGCGGCGTCGGGAAGCTCGGTCCAAAAGCGCGTGGGCGGCGCGGAGTCCGCTGCACGCGCCACGAAGCCAGAGGCAATCAAGGTGAATGTCGCGGTAAACATCGCGACGCCAAGAAAAACGATGGGTCGAAACAACTTATGCGTCATGTGCGATTAAGCGAAGACGGCCGCTCAACGGCCCGGCGGTCTCGCCAGTTCAACGTACTTCATTTGCAGACTGGAAAGAATCTCTTGAAGCAAGGCTTGTTCGTGTGGATCGAGATTCCCCCGCGTCTTGTCGCGCAGCATTATGATGATATCGATCATTTGCTGCGCCAAAATCAGGTCGTGCGTCGCCTTGCCGCTCGCCGGGTCGGGTATTTCGCCCAGCGCCGCCAGGGCCTGTTCGGACAGGCTCCATAGAAACGCAGCGAATGTCACCTCGAGAGGCGCGTGGCTCGCAGGGCGGCTCGGCGCGGGCTGTGAGGTATCGCCTTGCGGCTTGGAGATCGACTCCGGCCCGGGCGCGGCGGGTTTGGATCCTGTATTCAACCCTTCGCTGCTCTCCGATGGCGCCTCGTCGCCGGTCTTGGCCTCGCCTTCGGCGGAGAAACGCCGGCGGTCCTGAACCTTGAAACCGCGGCCCTTGTCTTCCGATTCTTCCATCGATGGCACCGTTACCCTTGTCCGATCTGTCCGGCCGACATCTGCTCGAGCCGGTGGATTCGCTCCTCGATCGGCGGATGCGTCGAGAACAGCCGCGAAATTCCCGCAGCGCTCAGCGGATTGACGATAAACAGATGGGCTGTCGCCGGGCTGGCGTCCATCGGCATCCGCTCGTTGGCGGCCTCGAGCTTGCGCAGCGCGCTGGCCAAGTACAGCGGATTATGCGTGAGCTTGGCTCCGCTCGCATCGGCCTGGTACTCGCGGGTGCGCGAAATCGCCAGTTGAATGAGGCTCGCAGCGATCGGCGCGAGAACGCCTGCGATCAGCAGCCCCGCGATGCCGCCTTCCTCGTCGTCGCGATTGCCGAGTCCGAAGATCGCACCCCATCGAATCATCGAGCCGATCATCATCACGGCGCCGGCCATGGTCGCCGCGATCGAGCTGGTCAATATGTCGTGATTGGTCACGTGCGAGAGTTCATGGCCGATGACGCCCTTCAACTCCTCGCGCGTGCAGATTCGCATGATCCCGCGCGTCACGGCGACGGCGGAATGATGCACGTTGCGGCCGGTGGCGAAGGCGTTGGGCGTGTCGGAATCGATCAGGTACAGACGCGGCATCGGGATTGCCGCCGAATGGGCCAGTTCGTTGACGATCGAGTAGAGTTCCGGCGCCGATTGCGCGTCGAGTTCGTGCGCCCCGTATGCGCGCAGCACAATCTTGTCGGAGAACCAGTAGCTGAAGAAGTTCATCACCGCGGCGATGACGAAAAAGATCGCAACTCCGCGCGAGCCTCCGAGCAGCCCGCCGACTACCATCAACAGACCCGTCATCAGACCCAGCAGCGCCGCCGTCTTGAAGAAGCTCACAGCCCCTCCTTGGCGCAACTTACGTGTGTTGTCCGATGATCCATCTCTAGCAGTGTATTATTTTTGCGGCTGCTCCACAAATTTTGACAATCGAAGTGAACGGCCTTGCACGGCCGGCGAATCCGCCAGCATCCCCGCCAAAGCGTCCGCGACTTCCCGCTCCTCGACGGAACCGATGGGGTTGCGTCTGAGAACTTCGATTTGCCCGCGCGCGCCCGCCGGCCGCGGACCCCATCGCGCGGGATCGGTCGGCCCGAAGATCACCACACCGGACGCCCCGGCCGCGGCCGCCAGATGCGACACGCCCGAGTCGTTACCGACGAAGGCCGATGCCAGGCGAGCGATCGCCGCGACCGTTGGTAAATCGAGGTGCTTCATGAGCGGGACGCCAGAGGCGCGAAAGATCGGTTCCATCGAGATTTCGGCAGGGCCAAGGATGACCGCGACGCTCAATCGATTCGACCGCGACAGGTTCGCCGCGAGCGCCGCGAACTTGTCCGCCGGCCAGTTCTTGGCGGGACTCCCGCTGCCGGGAAAAATGACGATCAAATTCGAGTTGCCGCATTTCGCTTGCGCGATCGCGCGCGCGGCTGCCGCCAGATCGTCCGGCGTCGGTTCGAGCCGCGCGTCTACCTCCAGGACGGTCTCGTCAATCGCCCGCAAGTACCCCGCCGATACGTGACCGTCGCCGCTGGGGCGGAACGGATGAAACGAGACCTCGGCATCGGTCGCCGCCTCCAATCGCGCACGGAAACGCGAGTCGTCCGAGGCGAAGAACGAGTAGATACGATCGAAATCCGCGAAGAATCGCCGCGCGCTCGGAGCGTCCGGGGTTTCATCGGACTGCGCGCCCGGCTCGGCGAATAGTTCGCCGACCTCGCGAGCGTCTATCGAATGCCCGCGCGTGACGACAGTTCTTGCGGCTGCGAGCCGGGCCAGTTCCAACCGCGCCATCAGCTCAACCGACGCGCCCGGGTGGCGCCGCGAGATCGCCGCCATCGCCGGCAACAGGGACATCAGGTCGCCGAGCGCGCCCGGAAAAATGACCAGCACGCGCCGGATGGAACGGCTGGAGTTTATCCCCGGCGTCATCGTGAACAGTTTATATTAATTGAATGTGGAACCCTCCCCGGGTTCCACACCTCCCTGGGCAGGGGTGACCCCTGCACCCAGTACTAAGAAAAAGATGCGGGACTTCGTCCCTGTTAGAAAGGTTTGAGGGAGGTGGAATAAGATGCGCGCAATTTTCGCCGAACTTCCGAAAAGGGCCGTTGTTTGCTGGCGTTTCAGACGCGAATGTTTCACGTGAAACGTTTTGGCCACTTTTGTTCAGGAGAATGAAACGCGAATAACTTCTCCGAAGTGGAGGGACCGCGGTCCGAGTCCTTCCTCGGAACTGCCTCGCCCGGGCGTAGGGGAAGGGGAAATCACTTAATCAAATGTGAGCCCCGCGGTGGGTTTCACATTCAATCAACCGAATTTCCGGGACTTTGGA
>Ga0187815_10001781_pt1 | contig 10106 bp, 10 predicted proteins | sample NC_S_5_FD_132962 | JGI IMG/M metagenome (GOLD analysis project Ga0187815, IMG submission 132962) | Wetland sediment microbial communities from Neuse River Estuary, North Carolina, USA - ASW-S_5 | ecosystem: Environmental > Aquatic > Freshwater > Wetlands > Sediment | place: USA: North Carolina...
CCGCGCTTCCAAAGAGGAGTCTTGATCGCGCCCGGTGCGACGACATTCACGCGAATGTTGCGCGGTGCAAGGTCGGCGACAATGGAACGCGCCATCGAGACGAGGCCGCCCTTCGTGGCTGCAATAAGCGGCGACGCCAGGCTGGCCGAGATAGTTCTGTACCGACCCACTAAAGATGATGCTGCCGTTGTCGTTCAGCAGAGGCGCCGCTGAATTCACCGTAAAGAAAGCGGCATTAAGGTTGGTGCGGATGACGTTCTCAAAAATGGCCTCGTCGGTCGAGCCGGTGGGAGTCCGGCCGGAGATGCCGGCATTGGCGAAGACAATGTCGAGCTTCCCGAAATCTTTGGCGAGGGCTGCGAAGAGCTGCTTGCGATCTTCCGCAATGGTGACGTCAACGCGGTAGCCACGCGCGCTCGATCCAAGTTCGGCGATCGCTTCATCGAGCGTCTTCTGGTCGCGACCAGTAATGGCGACCTGCGCGCCCTCCGCAATGAAAAGTCGGGCTGTGGCAAGACCGATGCCACTGTTGCCGCCGGTAATAAGAGCCTTTTTCCCTGTGAGCTTCATAATGCCTCCTTTTTGTAGGACCGGCATCAGACAGGATGCCCGTCATACATCTGGTTTGATGCCCAACATAGGATGACCATCGTAGATGGACGGTGCAAGAAAAAATATGTGCTATCTCGTCGAAGAGACCGCCGCAAAACATGAACGGATTGTGAACGGGGGTTTGAGAACGAAGCGTGGCCGAAGTGGTGAAGGCAGCCGGCTTTTTGCATGGCGCCTTCAATGCTCATTTCGATTCGAAGGAAAAGCTGCAAGCGGCTGCCGTTGCACGGCCGGGATTAGTACCGCGAAGTCGGCTTGTAGGCAGAGATCTCCGCGCTTGGCATCGATCCTGGACGGATCACGGGCGATCGGGAAGTTATTGGATTCGTTCCTCGTCCTGCCGCCATTTGGAAACACCGACGACGAGGGCCGCGGGACGGCCTTCGACCTCGCTCCCTTCCTGCGTCAGGGCGGGCAAGGTAAACCGGCGCTACGCGATTGTCCGTCAGTGGGCGGCGAGATAATCGCGGATGGCGTCGGCGGTGTGAAAGCCGTCTTCGACGCATTTGCCGATGGAAGGGCCTTCGAGGTAGTTGCCGGCGAAATAGAGGCCGGGGACCGTGCGCTCGGCTTCGCGGATTGCCTCGACGGCGTGGCCGTGGCCGAGGTTGTACTGCGGCAGGGCCTTCTCGTGCTTCCATACGGCTGCCGTGACCGGCGAGCCCGTGATGCCGAGAATCTTCGCGTGGTCGTCTTGCACGATCGCCACGATTTCCTCGTCGGTCTTCGCGACGATTCCCGGATCGGTTGCGCCGCCGACGAAGCTGGTGACGGCCATTTGCCCCTCGGGCGCGCGCCCCGCGAAGAGCGACGAATTCCAGACGATGCCGAGCGTGCGATGCTTCTCGCTGCGCGGGATCAGGACGCCGAAGCCGTCAAGCGGCGCGCTGGCCTGCTTCTCGTGGTAGCCCGTGCCGACCACCGCAAGCGACGCGTAGGCAATCCCGGAAAGAATGCTCGCCAGGGATGGCGCCACGGAACCGACCAGATGCGACGCCGCGTATGCCGGAGTCGCCAGCACCACGGCCTGAGCGACAATCGTTTCCTCACGCCCGCCGCGCGTCACACGGACTTCGTATCCCGCATCCCCGAGATTTCCCGAGCGGCGCATCGCGCTGGCGCACGCGTGTGTCTGTGCAGTTTCGCCAAGGCTCGCGCCGAGCGCCTGCATCAGCGTGCTGAGGCCGCGGCGGAAGGAGCACAGCGGCGGCGGTCCCTTGCGTGCGGTGGTTGAGCCGCTCGATGCCGCCGACCGCGATTTGATCGCGCCTCGCAAGATGCTCCCATATTCTCGCTCCCACTCTTCGAGCGAGGGGAAAGCCGCGCGCAGGCTTAGTTTTTCCGGGTCGCCCGCGTAGACGCCGGAGACGAAGGGCGAGACGAGGTATTCGAGGATCTCGTGGCCGAATTTTCGCCGCACGAAATCCGCCACCGATTCTTCATCATTGGGCGGGCGCGTGCGCTTGAATGGCTCGGAGACGACTTTCCAGCGCGTCCCGGCGCTCAGCAGGGAAGTGGTGAGCATCGCCTGGGGCGACATGGGAATCTTGCGCAGCCGGCCCTGCCGAAGGACGTAGCGCGGCGCGCCCGGATCGGCCTTGCACAGCTCGCCTTCAATCCCGAGATCGTGGAACAGACCGAGCAACGTTTCCGTGCCCTGAAAGCTTTGCGGCCCGCTCTCGAAGAGGAAGCCGCCCTTCTCGACGCTTTCGACCAAGCCGCCCACGCGCGGCGCGGCTTCGAGCAGCGTCACCGGCAAGCCCATCTTCTTCAGTCGGTAAGCGCAGGCCAAGCCTGAAACGCCGCCCCCGATCACGATCACGCTATTCGTGGAATTGCTCACGCGACAGATTGTCCACCAAAGCGGCGAAAAAGTCTGTGACGTTGTTCACAGGATTGGGCCAGTTTCCGGGGAGCCAACGATTCGCCCGATCGGCAGGGATTCCTCGTTCTCCATTCAATGTCGAGGATTTAGGTCCCGCGACAACATCAGCTTGAACGTCAGTTTGTCGGCCCCGGAGGTCAGGCCGACTCCGACGCCCGTTTCAATATCCACGAACTTGCTGTTGTGATCCATGACGGCCCAGATCTCGTGAAACTGGTCATCCAGAGGAAGAAACTTCCGGAGCGGGCCGAAATCGTCATACTCCTCCGCGGCAATGGCCCAGTTGTCATCGAGGTTATAAGCGACTCGACCCGCGGGAACGAACTCGAGGTTGCCGAAACCGCCCGTGTAGTCCGTGTCGACAATGGGATTGTAAATCAGGTCGACCTGATGCAGGTGCAGCCCCACGATGGGCCTGATCTCGGAGGTAATACGTTTGGACTCCCAATAGAGGGCATTCACGCTGAACTCAAAATTGACGCCGTAGAAAAACGTGTGGTCGCGAGCGTGAGGCCGGACGAATAGTTCACGAATTTTGAAGCCGTTGATCGTCGCGCCGCGCCCCTGTGAATAAAAGCTGAACACGGGAAGATACAGGCCCTGCTCAAACCAGGGCGTTACGCCGTAAGCCCATTCCGCGGCGCCGTTGACCGAATCATTTGGAATGATGGCGCCGGGGAATGCCGGAGTCGTCCGGCCGATGGGCGTAAAGTTGGTGTGGACCATCAGATTGAATACACCCGGCTCTTCGATCTCGGCGTCGTAAACCTGGATCTCGTCGGTTTGCGCGAAGGCGGCTTTGGGGATTGCCAGAGCCAGCACAATCAGTACAGCGCAGGCCAGCCCGGAGACGCCGCCCCGGATAACCACTGCGCGATTCGTGGAATTTGTCACGCGAAAGATTTTGTACCAAAGCGGCCAAAAAGTCTGTCACGTTGTTCACCGCGAAGGGCGCAGCCGGAGCGGCCGCCGACTGCGGCAGCCGGCGACGGTGCGCACGCGCGGAAAAACAGCACCTTTTGCGTATACTCTTGCATCGAAGCGGTATCCAGGGGCAGGGAAAGGAGGGCGGAATGGCTCATTTAGCGGCCAACCAGGATCCCAAAGCCACCCACGGAGGAAGCACGCTCGCCCGATTGGCGGGCATTGGCGTTCTCCTTCTAGGTGTCGTCGGAGCGTTTCTCTATCTGGGCGGGTGGTTCAGCCCGCACGAGCTGACGCCTGCGCGGTTCGTCGACGAGTTTCAGCGGGTAGATGGCACGTACTCGGGTTTCCGCCGGAATCACGCGAAAGGCGTCTGCGTCCGGGGATTTTTCGATAGCAATGGCCAGGGAACGCGGCTCTCGAAGGCTGTGGTGTTCCGGAGCGGCCGCGTGCCGGTGATCGGCCGCTTTTCCATAGGCGGCGGCGATCCTCATGCCAGCGACGCACTGAGCGACGTCCGCGGGCTGGGGCTTCAGTTTTCTCTCGCCGACGGCGAAGAGTGGCGGACCGCGATGATCAATTTCCCGGTATTCCCGTTCAAGGATCCGCAAGCCTTTTACGACAACCTGGTTGCGTCCGAACCTGACCCTAAGACACATCAACCCGACCCGGCGAAAGGGGCAGCGTTTCTCGCGAGCCACCCGGAGACGGGGCGGGCACTCGGAATCATCACGAGCCACGCGCCGTCGTCCGGCTTCGCCAACAGCACCTTCTACGGGCTCAATGCTTTCCGTTTCACTAATGCTGACGGCACGACGACCCCCGTGCGCTGGGAGCTCGTGCCGGTGCAGCCGTTTGAAGCTGCGAGTGCGACCGGAGCTAGCCAGGACAAGAACTTCCTTTTTGACGGGCTGATTGCGAGCATCCTGCAGCATCCGTTGCAATGGCACTTGATCCTAACGGTGGGACAGCCAGGCGATCCGACCAACGACGCCACGATCCCATGGCCGGAGGGGCGCGAGACGGTCGACGTGGGAACCCTGACTCTGGATTCCGTGGAAAGCGAAGAGACGAGTCCCGCGCGCGATATTAACTTCGATCCGTTGGTTTTGCCGGACGGTATCGCGCCATCGGACGATCCCTTGTTGAGCGCTCGGTCGGCTATCTATTCGCAGTCGTTTACGAGGCGGGCGGGCGAGAAGAAAGAGCCGAGCGCGATCACGCCTGCGGAGGTGCAGAAATGAGCGCAAAGACGACGACGGAACGCACGCAATTTACGGGTCTCATGCGGTTCCTGCACTGGTTGATGGCCGCGATGGTGCTGACGATGCTTGGCATCGGCGTCGCCATGGTCGCGTCGCTCGGCGATTACCACCTGCTCGTGTCGATCCATCGTCCCTTGGGGATTGGGATTCTGATCCTAGTGGTGATCCGCCTCGTGACCCGGCTCTCGAGTACGCTGCCCGCTTTTCCCCCGACGATGTCACCGCAAGAGCGCCTGGCCGCGCACGCGTCGGAAATGTTGCTATACACGCTGCTGTTTGTGCAGCCTCTGGTGGGCTGGGGCATGTTGTCCGCGGCGCGCTATCCGATCGTGCTGTTTGGATCGCTGCATCTTTTCCCGATCCTTCCGCACAGCGTGGTGTTGTACGCCTTCTTGCGGGAGGCGCATACGATCCTGGCGTACCTCCTCTTCCTCGCGTTCATCGCCCATTTCGGAGCGATTCTGTTTCACACGCTGATCGTGCGGGACGGGATGCTGGGGCGCATGGTGCCGTGGCGGGTCCGCGCGCGCTAGCGGCTCGACACCGTTGTTCGTGGGGGCGCCGTCATTCCGGCGTGATGCACGGAACTATCTGGCGGCTATGGCGGCGGTAGATTCGGAAATCACGGTCGGTCGTCAGGACGATGGGATTGGCAAGTGTTTCGGTCATGCGAACCAGACAGGCGTCTGCGAAACTCATCGGAATGTCGGAATACTTCTCAAGCAACTTCACAATTGGTTCCACGTTCTCGGGAAGTTTGAAGGTGACCAGCAGAGCGTGGCGGCGAAGTAGCGCGCTGAGGCTTGGTATGCCGCGATCTCCGAGAAGGTGAAAAGCCTCGGACAAAGCGGCTTCGCACGTCGACCACGGTGGCGGGAATTCGGTGGCCTGAGCGACGGCCCATGCGTGATGAGTGTCGCGGCTGCTGAGTAGCGCGACTACGAAACCGGCGTCAACGAGAACGTTTTTGGCCATAACCGGTGGCGCGCAAATGGTGCTTCTTGCGGGCAGCTAGGTCGGCGGGCAAGCCATCCACCGATCCGACGAGATCGGCGATGGCCGCGAGAGATGCAGTTGGGCGTCGCTGACGGGGACCGCGCTCGAGGCGTTCGCGAACCACATCGGATTTCGAGATTTTGCGCCCGCGCGATTCCGCCTCAATATCCGCCACGAGCGGTTCGGGCAATCGCACGGTGAGACTCTTCATGAGTGTAGTGTATTACATATTTGGCAGTCATGCAAGACGGGGCCAAGTGCCAAATAGACCAGCGCCAAAGCGGCCCCCAAGTCTCCCGGCCATTCGGCGGCTCTCATGCGGATTGTGGAACCTGGTGAGCCGGATCTCACTCAACAATAATGCGGTCGGCCCATTCGACGAGCGAAACAAAGATCGCGGGAGTGCCGAATTTCGCGCCCCAGGTAGCCAGGTCTGTTTCCGAAACCCCACGGGCTCGGGAACAAGCCCCTCAAGAAAAAACCGGAATGTGTTTTGCGACGACCTTTTCGCGCATTTCGCTCAACGGCGGCCAGCCGACCGGCATCACCGCGTCCGCCGTGGCCTTGCGCATCAGATAGGTCGCCTCGCCGGTGAGGAAAATCTGCACGTCGTGGCCGGCATCCGCCAGGGCAAGTCCATGCGCGAAGGCAAATGACGCCCGCGTGGGGTCGTCTGATCCCCAGGCGCTCTTCATCATGATATCTAGAGGTTTCTTCGATTCCTCTGCTTTGGCTCCGAATGCGAGAAAGGGTAAGGCCGCCAATTGCGCCAAGAAACTGCGTCTCGCCATGTGGTTTTCACCTGAGTTGGGATTCGCCCCTGGGCGGATTCCCAACCTTATCCGGTCTTCTTCTTCGGTGTCAAAGCCCTTGAATTGACCATGGCGGGGTTGCGGATTGGTTTGGACGGGTGTACAGTCGCGCCCGACTAAGGCCCCGAAGGGAAATTCCGGCGTCAAACGCCGGCAAGGAGGGTTGGCATGGGATTCCTCGCTTGGATTGTGGTTGGCCTGATCGCAGGTTGGCTCGCAGGTCAAGTGATGAAAGGCGGCGGCTATGGGGTCCTGGTAGACATCATTCTCGGGATCCTTGGCGGCGTCTTGGGAGGCTGGATCTTCGGGATGTTGGGCATCTGGCAGGGGCGCGGGATGATCGGCTCTATCATCGTGGCATTTGTTGGCGCGGTGATTCTAGTCGCAATTACTCGCGTGCTGAAAAAAGCCTGAGCCTGACCGACGCGTTACCCCGTTGGCCGGCCGTTCCCGGCCTCAGAGCGTCTTCGAGAAGAGCGGCTTTTGATCCATCTGCTGCTCGTGGAGGTAGCGGTCGAAGACCATCGCCACGTTGCGGATGAAGATGCGGCCGAGCGGTGTGACGCGGATTTCGCCAGGTGTGAGCGTCACGAGGCCCTCGGCGCGCGGCTCTTCGAGGCGCTGCATTTCCGGCTGGAAATATTCGTCGAAGGAGATGCCGAACTCGGTTTCGATCTCGTGCTTGGGAATCACGGTGTGGCACAGGAGGCGGCCGATTACCGCGCGGCGGAGGCGGTCGTCGGCTGAGAGGCGGTAGCCGCGCATTGTGGCAAGGCCGCGCTCGGCGACCGTCGATTGATATGCCGGGATTTCGCGGCGGTTTTGCGCGTAGGCGGTGCCGATCGAGCTGATCGCGCTGACGCCCATGCCGTAGAGGTCGGCGCCGGCTTTCGTGGTGTAGCCCTGGAAATTGCGGTGCAGCGTGCGATTCTGCTGCGCGGTGGCGAGCTCGTCGCCGGGGCGCGCGAAGTGGTCCATGCCGATGTAGACGTAACCTCCCCGCAGAAATCCTTCGAGGCCCGCGCGGAAGATGCGGAATTTTTCCGCGCCTTCGGGCAGATGCGTTGCAAATGAGCCTTGCTGCTTCTTGAGCCATGGGACGTGCGCGTAGCTGAACATCGCGACGCGATCGGGCGCGAGCGTGAGCACTTGCTGGATGGTCGCCTGGAAGGTTTCGGCCGTCTGATAGGGCAGGCCGTAGATCAGGTCAACGTTGAGGCTTTCGAAGCCGAGCTCGCGAGCTGCGGCGATCAGGTCGCGCGTCATTTGGTAGGGTTGGACGCGGTGGATCGTTTCCTGAACCTTCGGCTCGAAATCCTGAATGCCCATGCTGAGGCGGTTGAAGCCCATGCGGCGCAGCGTTTCGAGATGCGCGCGGCTGGTGACGCGCGGGTCGATCTCGATTCCTATTTCAGCATCCGGGCCGAATGAAAAACGCTCGCGCGCGTAGCCGAAGAGGTCTTCGAGCTGTGCGGGCGAAAGATACGTGGGCGTCCCGCCGCCCCAGTGGAATTGGACCACGGGGCGCTTGCGCGAGACCATGCGCGCGACGTGATCGATTTCGCGCTTCAGCGAGGCGAGGTAGGGGATTGCGACGGCCTTGTCTTTTTGGATCGAGACGTTGCACGCGCAGAAGAGGCACAGGCTTTCGCAGAAGGGGAGGTGCATGTAGAGCGAGAGCGGCGTGGAGGCTTCGTCGGCGCGGATGCAGAACTCTTCGAGGTCGGCGGGGCCGAAATCGTCCTTCCAGACCGGCGCAGTGGGGTAGCTGGTGTAGCGCGGGCCGGGGCGGTTGTATTTTTCGAGGATCGCGTCGGAGATTTGGCCGATCTGGAGGGTTGCGCCGTTTTTTGTGGTTATGTCCGTCATTGCCGAAAACCAGGATGCCGCGCTGAAGGCCGCGGCGCTACATTTAAACCTTAAACCGTCGCCCGCGATCCTACGAGAGCTGTTTGGCCGGCCTCGACGAATGCTTTTGCGTTCGCGACTGGCGTTGTCGGCAGAATGCCGTGGCCCAGATTCAGGATGTGGCCGGCGCCGCCGGTTTTCTCGATCGCTTCGCGGACCGCGCGGCGTACACCCGCTTCGTCGCCAAGCAGAATCGACGGGTCGACGTTGCCTTGCAGCGCTACGCGCCGGCCCAGCCTTCGGCGCGCCTCGGCCAAATCCGTGTGCCAATCGATGCTTACCACGTCCGCGCCTGTTTGCGCCAGATTCTCGAGATGCCGCGCCGAACCTTTCGCGAAAATGATCTTCGGCACGCCTTCCGCGCTGAGAGCTCCGAAAATTCGCTGCGTGGCCGGCAGCTCGAATGCCTCGTATTCCTCCGCAGTTAATTCCGTGGCCCATGTGTCGAACAGCTGGACCACCGCCGCGCCTGCCGCTATCTGCGATTTCAGGTAGCCGACTGTTGCAGTCGCGATACGCGCGAGCAGCTCGCGCACCGTTTCCGGCTCTTGGCGCAGCATCTGCTTGGCGCGCGACACGTCGCCGCGCGTCCGCCCTTCGATCATATAGCAGGCGAGTGTCCACGGCGCCGCCGCGAATCCGATGACGGGCACGTCCGGCCCTGCCTCGCGGCAGATGGCCCGGATCGCGTCGCCGACGAATCTTGTGTCGCACTCAGGATCGAATTCGCGCAGCCGGCGCACCGCCGCCAGATCGCGCACCGGATTTTGCAGCACGGGGCCCGAATCGGGCACGTCGAGCGGCAAGCCCATCGCCTCGGCGACGATTAGGATATCGGAGAACACGATGATCGCGTCCACGCCGAGCACGCGGTAGGGCTGCAGCGACACTTCCGCCGCCAGCTCCGGCGTTTTGCAGATCTCGAGGAACGTGTGCCGCGCTCGCACCGCTTGGTATTCGGGCAGGTAGCGGCCCGCCTGGCGCATGAGCCACACCGGCACGCGCTCGGTCGGCTCGAACCGGCACGCGCGCAGGAATAGCTCCCGTTTGTTTTCGCCGTTCGTTCGCATGGCTCTCACAGGAAGCTGCGATGCAATCATAGCAGAACCGGATACGATGAGTGCCGTTCGCGCTCCATTTGCAGCGCATTCGGCGCTATAATTCACGGTTTGAACGCGCTTGGGGTTTGCCGTCGTTTTGCCCCAGTGCGCCCAGGCAAATGCCAATCCACTTGGCCTATCTGAGCCTTGCGCTCTACGCCGCGAGCTTCATCTGCTACGCGCGGATCCTCTATGCGCCGAACCTTTGGCTGGGGCGGCTCGCGACGCTGCTGCTGGCGGCGGCGATCGTGGTCCACTATTATGCGCTGCTCGACCGCACACAGGGCACGCACACGATCCCCTACGATGATCTCTACGGCTCGATGTCACTTTTCGCCTGGCTGCTGGGCATTACGTACCTGGGCCTCGAACTGCTGCATCGGCAGCGGTCGGTGGGCGCCTGCGTGACGCTTTTTATGGTCATCTGGCTGGCCGCGCTCGAGACGCTGGTGCCCAAGCCGCCGATGGTGGTGCCGCCCGCCCGCGGAGCTCTTTTCGCATTTCATGTGACGCTGAACACATGGGCGTATTCGGCCTTCGCGCTATCATTCGTCCTGAGCTTGGTGTATCTCGTGCAGGATCGCGTGCTGCGGTCGCGGCATCC
>Ga0187815_10001782_pt1 | contig 10105 bp, 6 predicted proteins | sample NC_S_5_FD_132962 | JGI IMG/M metagenome (GOLD analysis project Ga0187815, IMG submission 132962) | Wetland sediment microbial communities from Neuse River Estuary, North Carolina, USA - ASW-S_5 | ecosystem: Environmental > Aquatic > Freshwater > Wetlands > Sediment | place: USA: North Carolina...
CCGAACCTGCCTTCCATCGTCAAGGCGGTGGAGGATGGTTTCGAGTTGTCGGAGGCGTCGAACACGCCGGTCATGCTGCAGGTGCGCATCCGCTGCTGCCACGTGCATGGCAGCTTCACCGCCAAGGACAACAAGCGCCCGGCCATGACCGTGGCCGAGGCGCTCGAAAACCCGCGCCGCGACACCGGCCGCATCGTTCTGCCGCCCGCCTCCTTCATCCACGAGAAGGAAAAGATCGCCAAGCGCTGGCCGGCAGCGGTTGACTTCATCCGGTCGCGCAAGATCAACGAGTTCTTCGGCCCCGACATGGCCAGGGTCGGCATCGTCTGCCAGGGCGGCATGTACAATGCGGTCATGCGCGCGCTGGAGCGCATCGGCCTTGCCGACATCTATGGCGAGACCGAAGTGCCGATCTATGTGCTCAACGCCGTCTACCCGCTGATCGACGACGAGTTTCTGGGCTTCTGCGAGGGCAAGGACGCCGTGCTCGTGGTGGAGGAAGGCCAGCCGAACTACATCGAGCAGGCTTTTGGCAACATGCTGCACAAGGCTGGGCGCGACACGCGCGTGGTCGGCAAGGAATATCTGCCGGTCGCCGGCGAATACACCGGGCAGGTGATGCTGGACGGCATCACCGCCTTCCTGCGCGAGAGCGCCCCGCACATGCTGCCGGTGCATATCCGCGCGCCCAACAAGCAGGATGACGGCAACGAGCTTTCCAACCTCGCGGCCATCGTGCCCGGCCGCCCGCCCGGCTTCTGCACCGGCTGCCCGGAGCGCCCGATCTTCGCCGCCACCAAGCTGGTCGAGCAGGAACTGGGGCAGCATCACATCGCCTCCGACATCGGCTGCCATTTGTTCTCGATCATGCCGCCCTTCGAGCTGGGCGCGACGACGATGGGCTATGGCCTCGGGCCGGCCTCGGCCTCGGCGTTCAATTCGCCGGACGCAAAGCGCCGCTCGATCTCCTTCGTCGGCGACGGCGGTTTCTGGCACAACGGCCTGACCTCCTCGATCGGCAACGCGGTGTTCAACAAGAACGACGGCGTCATCGTCATCGTCGACAATTTCTACTCCGCCGCCACCGGCGGCCAGGATATTTTGTCCTCACGGGCCAGCAACAAGACCAAGTCGACCAAGCATCCCATCACCGAGGCGGTAAAAGGCATGGGCGTGAAATGGGTGCGCCACCTCGAGCGCACCTATGACGTGGGCAAGATGCGCGACACGCTGCGCGAGGCGCTGACGACGGAGGAGAGCGGACCGAAGGTCATCGTCGCCTCGTCCGAATGCATGCTGAACCGCCAGCGCCGCGAAAAGCCGCTGGTCGCCAATGCGATCAAGGCCGGCGAGCGCGTGGTGAAGCCGAAATTCGGCGTCGACGAGGACATCTGCACCGGCGACCACGCCTGCATGCGGCTGTCCGGCTGCCCGTCGCTGTCGGTGAAGTCGCTGGACGATCCGCTGCGCGACGATCCGGTGGCGCATATCGACCAGACCTGCGTGGGCTGCGGCAATTGCGGCGAGGTGGCGGATGCGGCGGTGCTGTGCCCCTCCTTCTACCGCGCCGACGTGGTGCACAACCCGGGCAAGTGGGATCGTTTCATGGAAGCGATGCGCCGCAAATTCATCGGTTTCATGCAGCGGCGCCGCGAAAGCCGTCGCCTGACTTTTGCGGATGCGTGACATGACGGTTCTGGCTCCGAAGACCCCGAACCCTGCCGCCGGGCAGGAGGGCATCATCAAGCTGGCCGCGCTCGCCGTGGGCGGGCAGGGCGGCGGCGTGCTGACCGACTGGATCACCGACGTTGCCGAGCGCAATGGCTATCTGGCGCAGTCGACTTCCGTTGCGGGTGTCGCCCAGCGCACGGGTGCTACGATCTATTACGTCGAGATGTGCCGCGACACCGGCCGCCGGCCGATCTTCGCGCTGTCGCCGGCGCAGGGCGATGTCGATATCCTGATCGCCGCCGAACTGATGGAAGCCGGCCGCGCCGTCATGCGCGGCTTCGTGACGCCCGACCGCACCACGCTGATCGCCTCCTCGCACCGCATCGCGGCGGTGTCTGAAAAAATCGAGCCGGGCGACGGTCGCGCCTCGTCGGAAAAGGTGCGCGCGGCGGCCGAGCAGGCCTCGAAGCGCCTTGTCGCCTTCGATATGGAAAAAGTGGCAGTCGAGGCGGGATCGGTGATCTCGTCGAGCCTGTTCGGTGCGCTCGCCGGCTCCGGCGCGCTGCCCTTCCCGCGCGAAAGCTATGAGGAGACGATCCGCGCTTCGGGCCGTGGCGTGAAGGCGAGCCTTGCCGCCTTTGCCGGCGCCTATGAGCGCACGCGCCGTCTTGTCGAGGAGGGTATCGAGCCCGACGCCGCTCCCGCCCAATCGGTGAAGACTGCTGCACGCGGCGTCAGCGGCCCCGCTGCCTTGGTGAAGGGCTGGCAGGCGCTGCGGGCCTGTGTCGATGCCTATCCCGAGGCTTTGCGCGACATGGCCGGGCGGGGCTTGCAGAAGGTGGTCGACTATCAGGACCTCGCCTATGGCGCGGAATATCTGGGCCGCGTCGACCAGGCGCTGAAGCTTGACGATGCGGGGCATGACTATGCCCTGTCGATCGCTGCGGCAAAACATGTAGCCAACGCCATGTGCTACGACGACATGATCCGCGTGGCCGACCTGAAGACGCGCTCGACCCGCGACCGGCGCGTGCGCAAGGAAGTCGGCGTCAAGGACGGCAACATCCTGCAGGTGACCGAATATTTCCATCCGCGCATCGAGGAATTCTGCGGCACCATGCCGGCGGCGCTGGGCAGCTATATCGAAAACCGGCCTAAGCTGGCCGGCTGGCTCGACCGCCGCATCAATCACGGCCGGCGCGTCCGCACCGACAGCTTTGCCGGCTTCGCGGCGCTCTGGTTCATCGGCGGCTTGCGGCGCTGGCGGCGCAAGCTCTTGCGCCACAAGGTCGAGGCCGAGCATCTGGAACGCTGGTACAGGCTGGCGCTGGACCGGGTGGCAAGCGACTATTCGCTGGCAGTGGAAATCCTCAACTGCCGCCGCCTGATCAAGGGCTACAGCGACACCCATGTGAGGGCGCAGTCGAAGTTCGACCGCGTGCTTTCCGGCCTGCCGCTGCTTGAGGGCAGGGCGGACGCCGCCGACTGGCTCCGCCGCCTGCGCGAAGCGGCGCTGAAGGACGAAAAGGGCACCATGCTCGACGGTGCCTTGAAGACGATCGCGACACTTTAGGCCGAAAAATCCATCGGGTGGGCAATTGCATTCTAAGTGACGCCCACACTGAACCCACCCCACAAGGGCAGGGCAATCTCACAAGGCACGGCCTACCCCCACTCCGCCTCGTTTTGCTCGGCACCTCTCCCCCTCAAAAGGGAGAGGAAGGGTGCCAGCCTTGCGGACGGCATTTCCTCTTCCCGTCGATCGGGGGGCGAAGGACGGGCGAGACCCGTGGCTCGCCCTGGAATGGTGGTTTGCGAAGCAAACCGGAGGGGGGCGACTTTTAAGTGCGATCGATTTTCGCCTTGTAATGAGGAGCCAGGGGTGGGGTACAGCGCCGGCTGAACTCACAAAAAAACGAAGCCTGTGCTGATCGCAGGGAGGCAGCAATGCTACTGCCGCACGGGCGAAATCGCCCGCGTGGCGAGGCGCACCAGGTCGGCCTGTCCGGTGGCGCCGGTCTTGGCGTAGACATTCTTGAGCTGGGTGCGGATCGTCTCGCGCGACAGGCCCGCCGCAGCGGCGATCTCATCAATGCTCCGGCCGAGCACGATGCCGGTCATGGCGCGCATTTCCGCTGCCGTCAGGTTGAACGCGCGGGCAAGATGCTCGAAATCGACCGCCCGGCTGCCGGCGTGCGGCGGCTCGACCAGCACGATCGCCGTCGGTCCCTCGAAATAAGTCGAGATCCTATCCTTCCGCACGAGGATGAAGGTGAGCTTGAACGGGCCGATGAACAAGCTCTGCACGGTCCGCCCTTCGAAGCCTGTCTCGAGCATGGTGCGCAGCACGGACATCGCTTCCGAGGAGCGAAGCGTCAGCTGGCCGAGCGGCGAGGTGCCGATGGCGGCGCCGTCCGCCAGCATCCGCTCACCCGTGGCGGAAGCGGTTTTGACCTGCATGCCGCTGCCGACGATGACGAGCCCGACATCGACGGCATCGAACAGTGAGCCGCCGATTTCGGTCACCGCCTTCTGGAAGGGGCCGGCGCGATAGTGCCGGAAGGCGCGCTGGAGGTGCGGCGCAAGCCGCGTAAGGCGGTCGGCGGCGGGGCGGTTGATCTCAAGGTCGGCGCAGCTGGTCAGCGTGCTGAGCACGAACGAGCAGCCGTTCTCGCGATAGATGGTGACGCCCACCGCGCTCTCGAGGCGGTTCGCGCGCATGAAGTCGCTGTAGTATTCCGACTTTTCGAGCTTGTCGCGGGCATACATCTGCTCGGCCAGAACGCCGAGCCCCAGCGGCCGGGTGGTCGCCCCCCTCATCATCGGATTGACGCTGGCATAGTGGCTGCCATAGGCGACGAGGGCCTGATCGCTGAAACCGGTGCTCAGCGAAATTCCGCCGACATTCCTGTTGGCGTCATGGAAAAACAGCGTGGAGGCGCCGTCCGGCAGCCCCTCGCTCAGTCGATCGAGAAACTGCTGCCATGACGCCTCACCAAGAAGCGAGGCATAGATCAGGTCTATCAGTTCGTCGTCGCTGACGCTCATACCATTCCGGCCTCACTTGCGGCGCTGGCGCCGCGCAGGCGTCCGCCGGCAGGCTCCAGCCGAGGCGCGAAAGCGAGGATAGCTTTGCCGGTGCTGATTTGACAATCTGGACGGGAGATATGCCGCATTTTGGCAACCCTTACCGCACCTCACCCGGGCGGGTGAGTTCCCTGGTTCCTATATTGGGTATTATAAGGCGTTACGGGGCAGTGTGTTCGCGACTCGGGTAGCAGGGGTGCCGCTCTAGCGGTGTAAGGGTGGGAAATGGCGGATATGATTCATTTGGTGTCGAGCTTCCCGGCGGGGGAGCCAGTCGCTTCGCTGTCGCCAAATCGCGACCAGGGTGCCAAGGTCCGCAGTACTGCCGGACAGGCGCTGTGCATGATCGGCCCTGCCAGCAATATCCTTTCCGCAACGCCGCCGTTCCAGGAGTTGGTCGATGATGCCATTCACGTCTTCAACGACAGGATGCGCGCCGCAAGACGGGAAGAAGACGCCGCGCTTCAGGCTTTGGTGTCGGCTCTGATTTCTGTGAAAGTCTACGAAGATGCGCCGGTGAGGATCGCCAGGCTGACGCGCAAGGACGGGACACCCCTCGTCGCGCACGGCATATCGATCATGGGCGGCAATTCGCTTCCGGGAGGCGCTCCCGTCGCTATAGTGGTGTTCGATGTCCCGGTCACGCGGGTGACTGGCGAATCCATGCTGTGTCAGGTCTATGGGCTGACCGTTGCGGAGGCGCGTCTTGCGAGCAGGCTGGCTCTGGGCATGTCTCTGAAAGAGGCGGCGGCAGCCGAAGGCATCACCTACGAAACCGCCCGGGGGCGCCTGAAGGTTGTGTTCCGAAAGACTGACACCGCGCGTCAGGCCCAGTTGGTGCTTCTGCTCTCCCGCCTGCGCTAGCGCTGCGGGGAGTTAGTCCGAACTGGTCGAGCTATGTCTCTGTTCCGGCTTGACGAAAGCCGAGATGAACACCAGCAGCCAGCCGATTATCAGCAGCGTGCCGCCGATGGGCGCGGCATAAGGAAACAGCCGGTCGCCCTGGAAATCGCGGGCCAGAAGATCGCCGACGAACAGGATCACGCCGGCCAGCAGCACGTAGCCGGAAAAGCGCAGCAGTCGAGTGCCCGCCATCAGGCCGATGGCCAGAAGCGCCGGAGCGTGCATCAGCAGGAAAGACGAGGCGGTCTGCATATGTGCGCCGCCGGCATGCGCGGCCATGGCCGCCACCACCACGCCTGCCGCGCCAGCTAGCCCGCCCGCGCCAAGAAGAAAACGGTCGCTGTGCATTGGCGGTCTCCTCGATTGGTTCCTCGAATGATTGCCGCGAACTATAGAACCTTTCGCGGCCAGATTGAATCGCGGCAGCCAGCGATAATTCGGCCGAGGGCCACTGCCATCCGGCTGAAGAAGCATGCGCGGGCCCTTGGGGCGGCCCGGCGCAACCTGCCTCAAGCTGTGGAGGGCTTTCCTGTGGACCCAGTTTTCGCCGTCATCTTCGGCGATTGGCATGGTGGCGCGATCGGACCTATGGTCGCCGCCCTATCGACACTGGAAACGACATGGCCGCAGACATTCAACGCATTGCCGCGCTCATCGCGCCCGACATCAACGCCAGACCCGACCAGGCCGCCGCGGCCATCGGGCTACTCGATGAAGGCGCCACCGTTCCCTTCATCGCCCGCTACCGCAAGGAAGTGACCGGCGGCCTCGACGACACGCAGCTTCGTAATCTGGCCGAGCGGCTGATCTATGTGCGCGAGATGGATGCGCGCCGGGCGACGATCCTCGAATCGATCCGCAGCCAGGGCAAGCTGACCGACGAACTCGAAGCAGCGATTGCCTCTGTCGCCACCAAGGCCGAGCTCGAAGACCTTTATCTCCCCTACAAGCCCAAGCGTCGCACCCGCGCCGAGATCGCTCGCGAGCGCGGGCTGGGGCCGCTGGCCGAGGCAATCCTGGCCGATCGCGCGGCGGTGCCGGCGGAACTGGCTCAGGGCTACATCACCAACGACGTGCCGGACGTGAAGACCGTACTGGACGGCGCGCGCGACATCATCTCCGAGCAATTCGCCGAAAACGCCGACCTCGTCGGCCGCCTGCGCAACTATATGAAGGAGCGCGCCTTCCTGCGCGCCAAGGTGGTGGACGGCAAGCAGGAAGCCGGCGCGAAATTCTCGGACTATTTCGAGCACTCCGAGCGCTGGGCCAACGTGCCGAGCCATCGCGCGCTGGCCATGCTGCGCGGCCGCAACGAGGAAGTGCTGTCGCTCAACATCGAAGTGGATGCCGACGACAGCTCGCCGGTGAAGCCCGTGGAGCGCATGATCGCCGAGGCCTACGCCATCGGCCGGCAGGGCGCCGGCGACCAATGGCTGGCCGAGGTCGCCGGCTGGACCTGGCGGGTAAAACTTTCGCTGTCGCTCTCGCTCGACCTGATGCGCGAACTGCGCGAAAAGTCGGAAGAAGAGGCGATCCGCGTCTTCGCGCGCAACCTGAAGGACCTGCTCTTGGCAGCACCTGCAGGCTCGCGCGCCACGATGGGCCTCGATCCAGGCATCCGCACCGGCGTCAAGGTCGCCGTGGTCGACCAGACCGGCAAGCTGCTCGACACCGCGACCGTCTATCCTTTCCCGCCGAGGAACGATTTGCGCGGCGCGCAGGCAGAGCTCGCGAGCCTCATCCGCAAGCACAAGGTCGAGCTGGTCGCCATCGGCAACGGCACGGCAAGCCGCGAGACCGAAAAGCTCGTGGCCGACATGCTGGCCGACATGCCGGCGCCCAAGCCGCTGAAGGTCATCGTCAGTGAGGCCGGCGCCTCGGTCTATTCGGCGTCGGAGACGGCGGCGGCCGAGTTCCCCAATCTCGACGTGTCGCTGCGCGGCGCGGTGTCGATCGGGAGGCGTTTGCAGGACCCACTGGCCGAGCTGGTGAAGATCGAGCCGAAGTCAATCGGCGTCGGCCAGTACCAGCACGATGTCGACCAGTATCGCCTCGCGCGTTCGCTCGACGCGGTGGTGGAGGATGCGGTGAACGCAGTGGGCGTGGACCTCAACACGGCGTCCGCAGCGCTGCTGGCGCGCGTGTCGGGTCTCGGCACCTCGCTGGCCGAGGGGGTCGTGGCGCATCGCAACGCAAACGGCCCGTTTGCCAGCCGCAAGGAGCTGCTCAACGTGGCGCGGCTCGGCCAGCGCACCTTCGAGCAATGCGCGGGCTTCCTGCGCATTCCGAACGGCGCCGAGCCGCTGGACGCCTCGGCCGTGCACCCCGAAGCCTATGGGGTGGCCAAGAAGATCGTTGCCGCGTGCGGCCGCGACCTGCGCTCGCTGATGGGCGACAGCGCAGCGCTAAAGGCGGTCGATCCGCGCGCCTTCGTGGACGAGCGCTTCGGCCTGCCGACCGTGCGCGACATCATCGCCGAGCTGGAAAAGCCCGGCCGCGACCCGCGCCCGGAATTCAAGACCGCGACCTTTGCCGACGGCATCGATGACATCAAGGATTTGAAGCCCGGCATGACGCTGGAGGGCACGGTGACGAACGTCGCCGCTTTCGGGGCCTTCGTCGACATTGGCGTGCATCAGGACGGGCTCGTGCACCTGTCGCAACTGGCCGACCGCTTCGTGAAGGACGCGCATGAGGTGGTGAAGGCCGGCGATGTGGTGAAGGTGCGGGTGCTCGAGGTCGACATCAAGCGCAAGCGCATCAGCCTGACCATGCGCAAGCATGACGACGGCGCGGGCGCGCGCCCCGGCGGCGGCTCGCGCGACGATCGCCCGCAGCAGCGCGGCGGTGGCGGCAAGTCGTTCAAATCGACCCCGCAGCAGAAGGGCGGCGGTGCGTCGCAGGGCGCCTTCGGGGCCGCGCTGCTGGAGGCGATGAAGCGCAAATAGTCGGCTGCACGCCTGAGGACAAAAGATCGACGCCGGTGGGAGTGATCCCACCGGCGTTTTTCGTTGGACGAAGATTTATCCTGCGTCCTGTCGGCAAGTGCGTTACTCATTCGTCATTCAATCAGACGGAGGACACGGATGCTCTACGCAATCCTTTGCTACAATTCCGAAGACGTGGTCGGCGCCTGGACCAAGCAGGAGGACGACGAGGTGATGGCGCGGCTGGGCGCGGTGCAGGAAAAGATCGCCAAGGCCGGCAAGCTCGGCCCGGTCGTGCGGCTTCTGCCCACCACCGCCGCCACGACGCTGCGCAAGGGCCGGGACGGCCCGCTGGTGATCGACGGACCCTTTGCCGAAACCAAGGAGCAGTTCCTGGGTTTCTATGTCGTCGATTGCGAGACGCTCGACGAAGCGCTGGATATTGCCAAGGAACTGCAGGCCGCCAATCGCGGCCCCGGCGTCTATGAAGTCCGGCCCGTCAGCATCTTCAGACCCGGAGCATTGACCGCATGACCGCCGACCCCTCCTGGATAGACGATGCGCTGACCGCGGCCCGGCCGCAGGTGGTCGGCGCGCTTCTCCGCTATTTCCGCGATCTCGACGCGGCGGAGGAAGCGTTCCAGGAGGCGTGCCTGCGGGCGCTGAAGAACTGGCCGGTGAACGGCCCGCCGCGCGACCCTGCCGCCTGGCTGATCTTCGTCGGACGAAACACCGGCATCGACGCGGTGCGGCGACGGGCCAAGCAGGCGCCCATGCCGCCCGAGGAGACGGTGTCCGACCTCGACGATGTCGAGACGCCGATGGTGGAGCGGCTGGACGGCGCCGACTATCGCGACGACATCTTGCGGCTGATGTTCATCTGCTGCCACCCCGAACTGCCGGCCACGCAGCAGGTGGCGCTGGCGCTGCGCATCGTCTCAGGGCTCAGCGTCAGGCAGATCGCGCGCGCCTTCCTCGTCAGCGAGGCGGCGATGGAACAGCGCATCACGCGGGCCAAGGCACGCATCGCGCGTGCCGACGTGCCCTATGAGACGCCGGGGGCGGTGGAGCGCGCCGAGCGTCTCGCGGCTGTCGCGGCCATGATCTACCTGATCTTCAACGAGGGCTACTCCGCCGGTTTCGACGAGGCCGAGCGGCGCGCGCCGCTGTGCGATGAGGCGATAAGGCTCTCCCGGCTGTTGCTCAGGCTGTTCCCCACCGAGCCGGAAATCATGGGGCTCACCGCGCTGATGCTGCTTCAGCATTCGCGCACGGGTGCACGGTTCGACGGCGAGGGGGCAATCATCCTGCTCGAGGATCAGGACCGGAACCTGTGGAACCGCGCCATGATCGCCGAGGGTCTGGCGCTGATCGACAAGGCCATGCGCCATCGCCAGCCGGGGCCATATCTTCTGCAGGCGGCTATTGCTGCGCTCCATGCGCGCGCGCCTAAAGCGGAAGACACCGATTGGGTAGAGATCGAGCTGCTTTATGCCATGCTGGAGCGGCAGGAGCCG
>Ga0187815_10001783_pt1 | contig 10103 bp, 11 predicted proteins | sample NC_S_5_FD_132962 | JGI IMG/M metagenome (GOLD analysis project Ga0187815, IMG submission 132962) | Wetland sediment microbial communities from Neuse River Estuary, North Carolina, USA - ASW-S_5 | ecosystem: Environmental > Aquatic > Freshwater > Wetlands > Sediment | place: USA: North Carolina...
CAGAATTTATCATGCAAATGCATAAGGTGCAGAGAAGCGGGTTTGTCTGAGGATACGATTAAGATTGATGATATCAGAATGAATCATGATAGCTATGAATCCTCAGGTGGACAAGAGGTGTTTCTGTCGTATGATGACTCAAAAGACAGAATATTTGGATTTTTAAGGCTCCGAAAGCCAAGCAATATAGCACATAGAAAAGAAGTGACCAACAATACGTGCATAGTAAGAGAATTACACGTATACGGTAAATCCCTCAAGCTTGGAGAACGCGACAGAGACAGTGTTCAACACCTAGGACTTGGAAAGAACTTGATGGGAGAGGCAGAAAGAATTTCAAGAGAAGAGTTTGACGCAAAGAAATTACTAGTCATAAGTGCTGTTGGCACAAGAGAATACTATAGAAAGTTAGGTTACGCGGTTGATGGTCCATACATGTCAAAGGAATTGTCATAATGGAAGAACAAAAAACAATAGGAAAAGGAACCTGGATAGACAAGCTTGCAGATGAGCTTCTAGAGAGGGAAAAGTACCTTGGAAGAAGTACTGAGATGATAAGAGTTGAGAGCGGCCTGGGTGCATCTGGAATTCCCCACATTGGAAGTCTCGGAGATGCTGTCAGGGCATATGGTGTAAAGATTGCACTTGAAAACTTTGGGTTCAAGTCAGAGCTTGTTGCATATTCAGATGATCTTGACGGATTGAGAAAAATCCCCGAAGGGTTTCCAGAATGGTTAAAAGAACACATTGCAAAACCTGTTTCATTTATTCCTGATCCGTTTGGATGCCACGATTCTTATGGATTACATATGAGTAGTCTCCTCCTAGATGGACTTGACAAACTTGGAATCAAGTACAAGTTTCAACGTGGAGTTGACACTTACAAAAATGGCTTGCTAAAAGATCAAATTCATACAATTCTGATAAATAACAAAAAGATTGGAGAAAAAATTGCAGAGTTGGTAGGCCAAGAAAAATATCAGGAGACGTTGCCATATTTTCCGGTTTGTGCAAACTGTGGAAGATTGTATACTGCTATTGCCTATGAATATCTTCCAGATGAAAAAAAGATCAAGTACAAGTGCAGTGGAACCACAATTGGTTCCAAACTTCTCGAAGGATGTGGATATGATGGCATAGCAGACATTACAAAAGATTTGGGAAAGCTTGCATGGAAAGTAGAATTCGCAGCAAGATGGCAAGCATTTGACATCAGATTTGAAGCGTATGGAAAAGACATCATGGATTCTGTCAAGGTTAACGACTGGGTATCAGATGAGATACTAAATTTCCACCATCCTACCCATGTAAAATATGAGATGTTTTTGGACAAGGGTGGAAAAAAGATATCAAAATCGCTTGGAAATGTTGTAACATCACAGACCTGGTTAAGATACGGAACTCCCAAATCAATCCTACTGCTTTTGTACAAACGAATCACTGGAACGCGTGAAGTGGGATTTGATGATATCCCCGTATTAATGGACGAATATCATGAACTTGAAAACATTTACTTTGGAAAAATAAAACTTGACAATGAGAACAAGACAACAAGAACAAAAGGACTGTATGAATACGTGAATCTGTTAAACCCTCCAAAGAATCCTACACCATATGTAAATTACAGATTACTGATTCAGTTGTGCAAGTTATTCAGAGAGGACAGAGTTTCCAAAGTGACAAAGAAGCTCGTAGAATACGGAACCATAAAAGAACCTTCACCAGAAATTGACGAATTGATAACATTAGCAGGAAATTATTCAGACGACTTTGACAAACCAACAAAAGTTGAAGTCCAGATAGACGACATGGCAAAGAAAGCGCTGGTAGAACTGACAAATGTCTTGGCTACAGAAAGCAAGCCTGAAGATCTACAAAACGCCATATACAATATTGCAAAAAGCAATGGAGTTCAACCTAAAGACTTTTTCAAAATTTTATATCAGATAATACTGGCTTCAGACAGAGGGCCAAAGTTGGGTCCATTCATACTTGATATAGGAAGGGAAAAAGCTACCCTTGCAATCTCTGAGCACTTATAGTCATGGCACACAGCGAACACAATAGACCTAAAGGAAGTGGCATGGTCCTAATCGTAATTGGAATATTCATCTTCATATTTGCTCCTAGCTATTTCAAAAATGACATAATCGGTGGCTTGTCCATAATCATATTGGGATTTGTGGTTGGCGGATTTGGGTTTTACATAAGCTTCCTGAAGAAGAAAAAATAGTGCTCATTCAAGTCATGTCTTGTTGCAAAAGAGGAATACTTTTCTTACCATACACAACAAGTCCTATTAATGGGACTCTTTGGTCGCTCAAAGAAGGAATCAGAAGAAGCTGCAAAAGAAACTATTCAAGTAAAGACCACTGAACAGATTCAAAAAGAACAACTACAAAATGAGATAGATCAATTGGAAAAGGAGATTCAGAAAAGTGCTCTCATGTTGGAAACATATTCTAGAGAGATGGAAGGTGTAAAAACAGAGCTTGATACCATTACAAAAGAAATCAAGACTGCAAAGGATGAGCTCGATTCCTTGAAAGATGAAAGTACCTCGATCAGGACAGAACGAGACTTGTCCATAGAGCAGATCAGACAAGCAAAATCTGATCTTGAGATGATAAAATCTCAGTACAATCAAAGAGATGTTGACATGATTAAACAACAGATTCAGCAAGTAAAGGACGAATTGACTTCAATTGATTCTCAAAAAGAAATCAAGATTTCCGAACTTGAAAAAATCCAGTCAGAGATATCAGATGCCAAAAAAGAGATGACCGAGATAAGTACCACCGTACAGAAAGCAAAAAAAGAATTTGATTCTCTAAAATCCCAACAAGAATTAAAGAAAAAAGAGATACTAATAACCAAAAATGAATTAGAATTCATAGAGAAAGAACTTGCCACAGTTGGCAAAAGGGACGACTCTAAGAAAATTGTAGAGGCAGCTGGTGCTGTGGCAGCTGCACTAAATTCAAAATATGAATCTGCAAAAAAAGAATTGGAAATAGTAAAGACTACGCTGGCTAGAACAAGAGCAGAATACGAAACAGTCAAAAACGAACTAAGTTTGCTCAAGGCCAAGTCTGAGAGCCAGGACGTTACAAGTCAATCCTGAAACTTTTCACTTGATATGAATTACAGTTTTTGAGACAGATCTGCTCAAAAATATGGCAATTCCAATTGATGCGATGGCAATAATTGTAGCAATAAGAAATATCAAATTGTAAGAGTCAGGAGTTGGAAACATGCCAACTATACCTGGCAGCGAAGTCTTGTGAGTTTGCATGAACATTCCAGCCATTGCAGGTCCCACTGATGCACCTATGATTCTAATCAATGTACTCATCCCCAATGATACACCGACGTTTTGTTTTGGTGTTGCAAGCATGATTACATTCATTGCACCTACGTTGGTAAGTGACAAGCCAGTAGATAGTATTGCAAGACTTAGTGAGATCATAAACTCTGTTGAATGATACATGAAAAGACTAGCAAATCCCGCAGCGCTGATTATGCTACCAACTATTATTGGCTTTGTAGAACCCATCTTCGATATGATAAAACCAGAAGTCGGGCCAAAGATTAAGAGAACCAAAGCAAATGGTAGTTGTACGTTTGTTGTGGCCACAGGATCTGCTCCAAACCCCAGTGGTATTGGGCTTCGAATCAATACCGGTATGGTCTGAAAAACCATGAACATTGACATGCCTACAATCATTATCAGTATGTTTGATGGAAGTATTGTCTTGTTGAGAAGTATCTTGAGATCTACTAGCGGATGTTTTGATCTCTTTTCAATTATTGCAAAGAGAATCATGTAAACAATTCCAATCACAACCAGACCCATCATAGTAGAAGACCCTACAGAGTCACCTGTCTCGACAAAGGTCAGAGCCATCAAAAACGCAGTTATAGATATTGCCAGAGTCACGGCGCCCTGAATGTCAATACCACTTTTTGGCATGACAGGATGTTCTGTTGGATGTTCAACCTTCCATTGAGGATGAATCTCATCTACATGTATGAACCTCTTGATTACTATTATCAATGCAAGCGCAATTGGAATTATTGAGAAGAAAGTAGACTGCCAACCATAGTTTTGAATCAAGTGTCCTCCTGCAACTAGTCCTATCACTGCCCCTCCGGCAAACATGGAAGTTATTATTCCCTGTCCTATTGCAAGTTTTTTTATTGGAAACTGTTCCCGTATCATTCCAAAAGCTATTGGAAACATGGACATTCCAATTCCCTGAATTATTCTAACTGTTAGCATCTCGTAGATATTTGTGACAAAACCCCCAAGGGAAACACCTATTGTATAAATCACCACTATGACAAGCAACATCTTTTTCTTTCCATAGATGTCAGACATCTTGCCTGCAATTGGAGTCATTATTGCCCCAGCCACAAGATATGTTGTTAGGATCCATGATGATACGCTATAAGAAATATGAAAATCTTTTATCAGGTCAGGAATTGCCGGTACAAGCATTGTTTCGGCATACATGGCCATTGTTGCAAGTAAGCTTAGAATTATGAGTGTCTTCCATGCTCGTGATGATATCTTATCAGAAGTGTCTTGTGGATTCTTTGACATCACCATTTCATTTTACCCTCTGTTTTTCCTTGAAATTTCCATAGATATGTCAACCTCAAAATATGTTGACAGATTTTTGGATATCCTGCGCAGAGTCTCCAGTGTGATTTCAAGTTTGTCTTCCGATATATCTTTGGTAGAAACTTTTCTGATGTGAATAGCACACTCTATCATTGAATTCCATAAAGAATCTGCTTTTGGAGTAAGATAGATTCTGTTTACTCGCCTATCCTTTGAGTCTGGTTTTCTTTTAAGTAGTCCTTCCTTTTCCATTTTGTCAATTATGGGCACCAATGTAGCGCCTTCAACTCCCACCTTGTCTGCGATTTCCTTCTGGGTTAGACCAGGTTGTTGTACCAAGGATGCGATTACACGCCACTGACTAAGTGTTACTCCCACATTTTTTCTAAGTTCTAGATCCAGTGCTTTTTGAAATGCCTTTGCGGTGTGGTTTACTACAAATCCCGCACTAGATTCAAAATCATATTTTGCCATATCAGTAGATATCTAATGATTAGGCATCTAACTATTATAAACTTAAGCCCAAACGATTTCTTTATATCTTCCAGCAAGCCCGATTCGTATCTGTGACAAAAAAAGAATCAAATGTTGTTGGTATCAAAGTCCTGGAACAGAATGGAGTCAACATAAAGGAATTGATCAATGCGCTGGTTTACAACGCATCTGTCGAGTTTACCGCTTATTACTATTTTACAAATCTTAGAGCTCATTGCACAGGAATGGAAGGCGAGGGATTAAAAGGCGTAATCGAGGATGCAAGACTAGAAGATCTAAGTCATTTTGAATCATGTCTTTCAAGAATTTATGAATTGGGAGGAACTTTACCAATTAACGCTCAAGATTTTATCAAGATGTCAGGATGTGAATTTTTGCAGTTGCCGACAAACCCAACTGACACCAAAGCAATACTTGAAAAATGTCTAAAGGCAGAACAAGGAGCAATTGTGAATTGGAATAAGGTATGCAATATGACACATGGCAAAGACCCCGCAACATATGATGTGGCAAAAGACATACTGAGAGAAGAGATAGAACATGAGGCATGGTTTCTTGAATTATTGTACGGAAGGCCTTCTGGACACATGAGAAGAAAATATCCAGGAGAACGACCACATACGCACAAACATTCTAGGTCTCTCGGGTAAATTAAATATCTAACAAGTAATTTTACAAAACATTTTTGACGTCAGACTGAAGATATAACATCAAAAACTAAGTTTTTTCTAGTTTAGGTTTTCAAGGGCATCATTAGTTTCAAGTCCAAGCTCTTTTTTTAATGCAGAATATCTGTTTCTTATAGTTACAGCAGTTATGCCTGAAGCTTTTGCTATTTCAGATTGTGTTTTTTTCTGTCCATTTAGAAGACATGCCAAGTAAAGTGTCGCCGCAGCCAGTGCCATTGGATTCTTACCTGCAGAGGTTCCTTTTTGAGTCAGCTGTGCAAGAGTTCTTAATGCGTCTCTTCTTATCTTTTCGTTGATGTTTGTCTCATTTGCTATTTTCGTAACAAATTCTGAGGCACTACATGGATCCAAAGACATCTCAAGATTTTCAATTAGGTTTCTACAAGCCCGACTGACCTCCTTCTTGCTTACATTTGCTGCTTGAGATACATCATAAATGGAACGGGGAATAGCAGTCTGTCTGCATGCCAGATAAAGAGAGGCGCACATTAGACCTTTTGCGCTACGCCCTATCGTTATTTTCTTTTGCATGGCTTTACGATAAAGATATGCTGCATTCTCAGCTGTCGAGTCTGGAAGCCCCAACTTTGTTTTGAGAGAATAAAGAAGTAACAGGGCTGATCTCAATGTCCTGTTAGATGATGCGGTCCTACTTCTGCTGTTAAGTATCTTCAATCTACCAAAAGTATTTTTCATGTAGCTAGATAACGAATTACCCATTGCATCTTTATTGGAAATAACTGTCATCATTCCCATATCATACATGGTAAGCGATTGTTCCGGTCCAGTCCTTGTCTTTGAGACAAATTCTGTCGCATCAGAGATGTGTTCTGGGTTTGGATCTATTGATTTTTCAAGAAGAACACGCCCACAAGAGCCACAAATTATCTCTCCAGATGAGGTATCTGTGATTATTGGTTCTCCTTTACATCCAGTTATAGGACATTTTGGCGATGCTATATCTAAAACTTCATCCATTTTCTTGGATGATATATTTTGAGGATAGGAATTATCAAGAAAAACTTGTTTAGTTTTGTTTGTTTTGGCCATAATTACACCATCCATGATTTTTCAGTCATAGGAATGTCACGCTCGCGCCATTCTGATTTTTCTTTTATCAGTTCAACTGCAAACTCGGCTTCATTTTGAAAAAGAGTCGCTAGTCGTTTAGAGGCAAGATTTCCTACACCCGAAAATTTATAATTCATTTGAACTTCAAGAAGCGTCGCTCGTCCTATTGGAGTTAACAGAATTGCTTTTGTTCCAGATATTACCCCTTTAATCCATCTTATACTAATCTCTTCTTTTGGATAAATAGTTAATTTCTGAGTACAGCGATTGTTCTCACCCAGTACTATTTCACGCGTGATTATATTTCCATCTTTGGAGAGATTTCTGATAGATGTAGTTCCCCTCCAAAAATCCGAGTCGTTATCAACATTAGATATTATATCCCATACTTGTTCCTGTGATGTGTTAATCTGTAGCCTTACTTTAATTTCGACCACATATATCATAGATTAATTTAGCATAAATCTTGGTAAGTATACACTGCACTACACTGAATTTTTAGAATATTTGTAGAGATCAAAGACAAAATAAGGATTTTTGCCATCCCAAGGACCGTGATGAACAGCTGTTTGTTTCTAAAAATTGATTTTGCGTATCTATAAGGCGGATAGATTCAATTTCCAATATGGTTCCGGATGCCAGATCTGGCCTTGCAGATATCATGTATAACTCCAAAGGGACGACTAGTAAATCAATTTCTCAGAGGACAAATTATATCAAGGACGAACTAGATGAGCCAAAACACAAGATATCAAATCCCCTCCTGTTTGCAAAAACAAGAGAGGTACTTGGAAATTTGATATCAAAACGTATGAAAACATCAGGCGGGACAGATGTTGATTGGCTAATTGAGCACCATGGTGGATTTATGATTTTTGAACTCAAAATCTTTCATGATGACAGAATGATAATCTCAAAAGCTCAAATGATTGCTTATGAAAAGATATACGAGAATCTTCCTAAATGCCACGTGTTGTTCATAGGCCATGACGATATTGATTTTTCAAATTTGGGCGACCCAGTATGGTTGTTTGAGATGAGAGAGTGGAAATCAGGTGCCATACCACATGTGGAGGGCGGCCTCATAGATCCAACGTATAGTGCAAACGAAGTAACTGGATACAGAGTTGAAAGAGAGTTTATGGAAAAAATTGATGTCAAGATACTAAGAGATAAGATAGACTCCATTTGGAATGAGTTTGAGAGAATAAAGTGATATTGAATACTTGCTGCAATCTTATACATTTAAGATTCTTCAATTTTATCCTACAGGTAATTAACAAACAGGCGCAAATCATCTTTATCTTAATATAATGTTCGTTAAAATCAGAGACCGATTGGATACTAGACAGAAAAAACGGATAAACATGTTTGCCATCTTGGTTGTATCAATGATAGTAATACCAGAACTTGTTGCTCATTTTTATTTTGACACGCAAAGACACTCGCCCACTTCTTCTATAGACACCGCTCTTTCATTAACCAATAAACAACATAACATGTACGTGAATGGCGATATGCGATGCCATTTGGTTCTCAAAAACGATACAACTGCTGTAAATGTAAGCAGAGCGGCCGGAATCCAAGGACAGTATGCAGTATATTCCTGCACCTAGGAGGCACACTTGGATCCAAACAGGGTTCTGTGCAGTCTATGGCAATTCATCTGATTCTGGAGCACAGTGCTTGTGAACCCAGTTTCCTGATGAAGTTTTTGAGATTTCATTACCTACACTGATTTCAGCTTTGCATTCAGAGCATGTTGTCTTGAACTTTGCTTTCATGATCTTCTAAAACGGTACAGGTAGATAAAGTATGAACAAATAGGAATTTTGAATACACGGTGCAATCAATTAAAAGAATGGGAATATCGCGTAAGTTTTCAAATTATTGTTTTTTAATTATTTTTTTGTCAATTCTATTCGTTCCAACATATGCTATTCAAAATAACATAACAGATCCAAACCTTCAGACAAGTCTGAACTATCCAGATATTGTGATACAGGGAAAAGAGTTCGTATTATCTTCAATAGTAAAGGCCATGGCTGATCAGGTATCAAATATCACAGTCACAATAACCTGCCCTGAACTTCAAATCCAACCAAATAGCTTTCATCTTGACAAACTAGCAAAGGATTCCACCTTTGGAAATGACTTTAACGCAACTGTAAAAAATGGCGTTCCTGATGGGAATTTTGTTGCAAATGTAGAAGTGGATTATTTCGTCAAGGGCTTCTTTGATCCTCAGCCTGTAAAGCACGTTGTCACCCAGACAACTCAGTTTTTTGCTGCATCAAAGCCTTTCCTATCACTTGACCTTCAAGATCCAAGCGATGTATTTGCAGGAGAGCCCTTTTCCATCAAAGGTACAATAACAAATCAGGGCGCTAATGCCCATAACATAGAACTTTCGGCGTTCTCCTCCGAGATACAACTTACGGGAAAAAAATCACTTGATATTACTGACTTGGATGCAGGGAAATCCATTGACTTTGAATTTGTGGTACAGACACAAAAGGAATTGAGCGATCCCACCCAGGCAACTATTCACGTAAATGGGACATACTCTGACGATGAGGGAAAGACGTATCCCATAGATAATTCGCTTAGCGTCTTTGCCAGACAAAGAGGCATGCTTGAGATTGGAGATGCAAATGGCATCTGGATAGGTCAGTTCTTTATTGCCCCCGTTGTCGGGGTTGGAACCATTGTATCAAGTGTAATAGGTTTTATGATATTTGTATGGCATTACAAGAACAAGAAAAAACAAAAACAGAAAAAAACAAGAAAAACATCATGATTTTATTAAAACAAAGTTTGAATTTTTAAACATGTATAACTAATTTTGTTTTAATGCATCATCCTGCTTCGGCAAAATCAGTACAGTAACTGACGATCAGGGAATAACGGTAACAAAAGATCTTGGATCAAGTTAAGATGCTAAATTCTGCATCTGACTCTATACTTTTTATTTTGGTTGTTTAAACGATATAAAATGAAAAAATGTTCAAAATGTAGCGGAATTCTTTTTGACATAGGAAAGAAATTTGTATGCACCAGATGCGGATTTGAAAAAGGGGCTAAAAGATAAGACACAAAACAGTTGAAAAATATCCTAATGGGTTTGATTTTCTTAAGCCCAAATTGTATTTAATTTATTTTGATTTGATAGAAATGAGAGGGTTTTCTGTAAATTTCATTATACATGACTAGAAATTATA
>Ga0187815_10001786_pt1 | contig 10097 bp, 7 predicted proteins | sample NC_S_5_FD_132962 | JGI IMG/M metagenome (GOLD analysis project Ga0187815, IMG submission 132962) | Wetland sediment microbial communities from Neuse River Estuary, North Carolina, USA - ASW-S_5 | ecosystem: Environmental > Aquatic > Freshwater > Wetlands > Sediment | place: USA: North Carolina...
ACAGCACCATCGGGGCCGATCCGGTCGGCCAAACCTATGCCCTGACCGTCGACGAGGCCGACGCGCCGCAGGCAGGCGGCGCAAGCTTCTCCGTCGGGTTCGAGGGCGACGCTGTCACGCTCGACCTTGCGACGCTGATAAAGGGCGCGTTCGACGGGATACGGATCACGGAACATCCATCGAAGGGTTCGACAAGCTTGATGGGAACTATCGTTTCCTACACGCCGATGCCGCGACAGCTCGGAACCGACAGCTTCACCTATGTGGCGTCCAACGCAGGCACGGATTCTGCTCCTGCTACCGTAAACGTCACGATCACGCCGCCCGCGGCTCCCGTTGCCGCGGATGTCCTCCTCAAGGTTCCATTCGAGGGAGTGGTTTCTCTCGATCTAGCAATGAAAATTTCGGGCAAATTTGATTCCGTGGCAATCTCGAGCAAGCCAGCCAAGGGAACGCCGAGATTGGACGGCACGACCGTGACCTACGTTGCGGCCAAAGGAGCGTACGGGGCCGACAGTTTCACCTACAAGGCGACCGGACCGGGCGGCGAGACTACGGCAACGATAGCCGTCACCATTGGGACACCGCTGGCCCCCGAGGCAATCGACCACACCGTCACGCTCGAACATGGGCAAGCGGGCTCTATCAATGTATCCGAGGGCGCAAAGGGCGGGCCGTTCACGGCGGCCACCGTAGTCGGAAAACCCGCCGGCGGAACCGCGACGGTTTCGGGGACAATCGTCTCCTTCACTCCGGAAACGGGGTTCGCCGGCCCGGCGGTCATCAGCTACACGCTTTCGAACGCGTTTGGTGTGTCCGCCGTCCGGACAGTGACGTTCCTGGTCGCGGCACGTCCTGACATCGCCAGGGATCCGGAGGTAATCGGCGTTCTGACAGCGCAGGTCCAGGCAACCCGGCGTTTCGCACGTGATCAGGTCAGAAATTTCACCAGCCGCATGGAGCGGCTTCACAATGAGAAGGAGGGGGCCAGGGAACACGATCTCGGCGGAATTCGGCTGGCCTTTTCAGCCGATCGTGACGAGGCGCGGAAGGCCGATTCCTTTCCCGAAAGCGGCCATGTGTCTGGCCTGTCATTCAAGGACCTGAACAGCGGGAACCCGCATCCGTCGGGAGGCAAACTCGCAGTGTGGACGGGAGGCTACGTCGCCTTCAGCGACTTCGACGACAAAGGCCCAGATCTCTCCTCGACCACGGTGGGCGTTTCCGGCGGTATCGATTACCGCTTCTCACCGTCCTTCGTCGCCGGGATCGGCCTCGGCTACGGCCGAGACAAAGCTGAGATCGGTTCCGAGGGAAGCGAAAGCACATCCGGCTCCCTTACGGCAGCTCTATATGCGTCCTTCCACCCAGGAAACGGCGCATTCATCGATGGCTTGGCAGGCTACTCCCGTCTCGATTTCAAAAGCCAGCGTTTCGTCAGCCCGACAGGAGGCTTCGCTTTTGGCGACCGTACTGGAAACCAGGTCTTCGGGTCGGTGACAGCTGGATATGAATATCGAGAAGACAAGCTGCTGCTGTCGCCCTATTTACGGCTCGAAGCTTCGTATGCCCGGCTGGGTTCCTTCACGGAACAAGGCGGAGGGCCATATGCCGTGAGCTATGGGGCTCAGACCGTATCGAGCGTTTCGGGCGCTATCGGAGGTCGCGTCGAATATGAGATCGCCACTGGTTTCGGGAGTGTGCAGCCTTCCGCCAGAATTGAATATGGGCGCGACTTCGACGGTCGATCCAGTATCGATGCCGGCTATGCCGATCTTGGAGGGCTTCCTGCCCGCATCGAAATTGGCGGCTCGGGCAAGGACAGGCTGACATTAGGATTGGGTGTCGACACCAGTTTCATGAACGGCTGGCATTTCGGGATGGATTACAGATTCGGTACCAGCAGCTCGGACAGCAGTCATGCATTAGGGGCAAGACTGAAGGTGCAGTTTTGATGCACTCAAATAGCTGTTTCGTCGTGCCCTTGAGACGGGAGACGTGGGATCCCAGCGGCACAGCGCAGTCTAGAGCATTTCATGTTTTGACGGAAGCGTAACCGGTGTTTGCGAAGCAGTTTGTGCATTCGCCGGGATCGATTGTCGTGACGAGAGCGCCGATGTGTCGTATGCGCCGTTCTCAGGCCACGGTCTTGAGCGACGACGATGCGGGTGATGACGTCGCTGAGATAGGCGTGCGGCTCGATGCCGTTGAGCTTGCAGCTCTCGATGAGCGAGGCAATCGTCGCCCAGTGCGCGGCTCCCCCATCGGAGCCGGCAAAGAGCGCGTTCTTGCGGCGGATGGCGCGTTCGACGACGTTGGAGTCGATTTCGACCCTGCCGAGGAAGCGTGTCAGACCCGTCCAGCTTGAGAGCGCATAGCCGATGGCCTCCGCCAGCTTGGTCTTCTGGCTGATGAGGGTAAGTTGCTCTCCAAGCCACGGCTCGAGGGCGTTGATGACGGGACGGCTTCTCTCCTGCCGGATGACGCGGCGTTCATCGGCGGCGCGACCGCGGATCTCGCTCTCGATGTGGTAGAGTTGGGTGATGCGGGCGAGCGCCTCCGTCGCGATCGGCGCGGGGCCGGACCCCATAGAGCGTGCTAGCGCGATCGCCTGGGCGCAGCTTTTCGCAAATCCCCTCGTCCTATCCTTCAATACCTGAATCCGGAGCTCGCCATGCCGGATATCGCCCTGATCAAACAATGCGCCGATCCTTCGCTTGCCCCCACCATCATTGAGCGGTTCATCGCGTAAAATCCGCCGGTCGTCTGATCCTCGTGCCGAAACCGAAAACGCACGACGAGGCCATGGACATCATCCGCGAGAATGTCGGCCGGGCCGTCGTGCGCGTCGGACTCACCCAATTCCCCGCCGGCGTCGGCGTGAAGGAAGTGTCCGAGCCGAAAGCCGACCTTGTCGACCCCTGCGAGAATCTGCGGATGGGCACGAAGATGTTCGCCAAGATCATGCGCATCGTCGCAAAATGGTATGGCAACCCGACAGGAAGCGAGGTTTTGCCGGAGATTTTCGACTATGCTATCTACTCGTGGAAGACCGGGGAGTTCGAGGGGGAGAACGTGTTTCAAGCTCCAGATCCGCAAGGATCTGTAGTGTTCGACGCAAGCGCCTGGCAGAATAAGCTGCATGATCCGACACCTAAGCCGGATCAGACGGTTCAGTCATGGGAGCCGCCTTCGGAGGTAAATGCCGGCAACGCCGGTATACGGGTTGATATGTCCCGGGTCGACGGCCAAAAAATAGGCCGTGGTCATCGTTGCCCCACGCCTGGCCAACAATTGGTCAAACGTCTGTAGCGCTTAGCGCGTCAAGGCTGCTGGACGTCGCACATCAAACCGGTGGATGGCAAAAGTAGGTTCACCAGAGCCAGTCGTATTCAACCTTTGGACATGCCCCGCGTAACGATGCGTGCAAGGCGGTCCGAGAAAGCTTTAGCGTCCAATGGCTTGTCACCGTCAAGCACACGCGCTTCGTCATAGAGCAGGTGTGCCACGTCCTCCTTGAAGCTCCGCTCCTCGTTGCCAAGCTTCGCCAGCGCCGTGATGAGTTCGTGCCTTGGGTTGATCTCCAGGACAGGCCGGGCCGGCTCGTCAAGTCGGCCTGCCGCATTGAGCAAACGCTCGAATTGGCGGTCGGGGCCATTCTCGGGAGCGACGAGGCAGACAGCGCTTTCGGTGAGGCGGTCGGAGGGCCTCACGTCGGAAACGGCGTCGCCAAGCCCCGACTTGACAATGGCCAGGAGTGTGGCGATGCCAGACGGCATTTCGTTGTCGGGCTCTGTCGAATTGTCGAGAAGCGGAATATCCGAAAGTTCGGCCGAGCCCTGCGTCACCGACTTGAATGGTTTGCCCTCATATTCAGGTGCGATCGTGGTCCAGAAGCTGTCCACCGCATCGGTAAGCAATAGGACTTCGATGCCGCGCGCCCTGAAGCCCTCGAGCTGCGTTGAGGCCTCGAGCCGCGCCCGGTCGTCTCCGACCATGAAGAAGATGTCCTTCTGTTCTTCCTTCATGGATGACACGTAGTCGGCGAGGCTACGCAATGCCCCACCGGCGGCCGTCGATCGGAATCTGGCAATCTTCAGCAATCGCTCGCGTCGCTCGTTATCTTCGTAGAGGCCCTCCTTTAGAACGGCGCCGAAATTGTCCCAGAGCTTTGCGTAGGTCTCTGCATCATTCTCCGCCAGCCCCGCGAGATCGCCAAGGATGCGATTGGTTACGCCCTTGCGAATCGTGGCCAGCAGCGGGCTTTCCTGGATCATTTCGCGCGAGATGTTGAGCGGCAAGTCGGCCGAGTCGACCAGCCCGCGGACGAAGCGCAGATAGCGCGGCAGGAGATCGGCGTCATCGGTGATGAAGACACGCCGCACATAGAGCTTCATGCGCCCCTTGCGGTCGGGTTCGAAGAGGTCGAGTGGACGCGAACCCGGGACGAAAGCGAGCACGCTGTATTCCTGCCGCCCCTCGGCACGGAAATGTATTGTGGCGGCTGGCCTTTTAAAATCTTATGCAAACAGTGCCATGGAAGAGGGGGGTGATTCATCCCCTTCCAAGCCATCTCCGCCCCATCGGGACACGGCGCCTGGTCGGCGCCATGGTTCTTATGTCATCAGCCGCAGCGCTGCTCAGTTCATGCCGAGCGCGCGCGGCAGCCACAGCGTTATCTGCGGCACATAGGTGACCACGGCCAGGAACACCAGCGTGGTGATAATCCATGGCAGGGTCGATTTCGTCACCGCCGTCAGACCCAGCTTGGAAATCGACGACGCCACATAAAGGTTCAGGCCCACCGGCGGCGTGCACAGGCCGATCTCCATATTGACCACCATCATAATGCCGAAATGGACCGGGTCCACGCCGAGCTTCATGGCGATCGGGAACAGGATCGGCGCCATGATGAGCACCACGGCGGAAGGCTCCATCACCATGCCGACCACAAGCAGGATGACGTTGACCACCAGCAGGAAGCTCACCATGCCGAAGCCCTGCTCCACGATCCACTGGCTCATTTGCTGGGGGATCTGCTCCGAAGTCAGGATGAAGGCGAACATCACCGCATTGGTGATGATATAGAGCAGCATCGCGCTCATGGCCGCGGAAGACAGAAGCACTTTCGGCACGTCGCGCAGGCGGATGTCCCGGTAGACGAAGACGGCGATGACGAAGGCATAGACAGCCGACACCGCAGCGGCTTCCGTGGGCGTGAAAACCCCGCTGTAGATGCCGCCCATCACAATGACGATCAGCATCAGGCCCCATACGGATTCGCGGAAGGCCCGCAGCCGCTCCCCCCAGCTTGCCCGGCCCATGCGCGGATAGCCGTTCTTCCAGGCGCGCCAGATTGTGGTGGTTCCGAGCATCGCGGCAAGCATCAGCCCCGGAACGACGCCGGCGATGAAAAGCGTGCCGATGGAAGCCGAAGAGACGGGCGCGCCGTCCGGTCCCGTCACCACCATGCCGGAGGTCGCCACCGCGTACATCACCATCACGATGGACGGCGGAATGAGGATGCCGAGGCCGCCCGATGTGGCGATGACGCCGGTGCCGAACTGTGCCGGATAGCCCTGCTTCACCATGGCCGGGATGAGGATGGAACCCACCGCCATGACGGTCGCGGGCGATGAGCCGGAAATGGCGGCAAAGAGCGAACAAGCCGCCACCGCCGCCAGCCCCATGCCGCCATGCCAGTGCCCGACCATAGACGAGGCGAAGCGGATCATGCGCCGCGCCACACCGCCATGGGTGAGGAAATTGCCCGCCAGGATGAAGAACGGGATCGCCATGATCTCGAATTTCTCGATGCCGGTGAACAGCTTCAGGGCAATCGAATCCATCGGGATCGAGGTGAAGGCGAACAGGAAGGTGAAAACCGTGAGGCCGAGCGCAATCGAAACCGGCATTCCGGTGACAAGTAGAAGGGCCAGCAGCAGGAAAATGATCAGCGCGGTCATCGCACGGCCTCCGCTTCCTCATCCATGCCGTCGAGATGGCCGTGGTCGTGATGGGCGATGTGGCCCGTGGTGAGGTAAAGCCAGAATGCCTGCATGAAGCGGAAGCACATCAGCGACGAGCCGAGCGGCACAGCGAGGTAGACGATCCACATCGGCATTTCGAGATCGGCGGAAACCTGGCCGGTATGCGAGATATGCCAGACGAAATCCGCGCCGATCCAGGCAACGATGCCCGTAAACAGGATGCAGCCCAGGAAGGAGATGAAGATCATGGCCTTGCGCTTCTCCGGGGAAAGACGCTCCACCAGCACATCCACCCCGACATGAATGCCGACGCGCACGCCGTAAGCCGCGCCGAACTTGGCCATCCAGACAAAGAGATAGATGCAGGCTTCCTGCGCCCAGGTAAGGTTCATCGACGCAAGCCAGCGATAAAGGCCCCGCGCCTGCCCTTGCAGCCAGGCATAGTCGTTGGCGCGGGCGTAGGAGAGCAGGTCCGCGGCCATGCCGATGGAATAGCGATGCACCACCGCCACGAAGATCAGCAGAACGGCGAGTGCGATCAGAATGGAAATGAATATTTCCTCGAACCGGTCGAGAATACGAAGCAGCATGAAGACGTCCTTCGGGATGCCGGGCGACGGCAATGCTCGCCGGGCAAGGAGCGCGCCCGGCGTCTGCGGGCACGTTCCTTGTTGACCACTCTTGTTGAGGAACTGGCGCGGGCAGGCCCGCGCCAGACGGGAAGGAACTATTCCTTGATCCCGAGCGTCTCGTAGGTCGCCTTGATCAGGTCCGCGCCGACACGGTCGGCCATTTCCTTATGCACCGGCATCAGGGCTTTCACCCACTCCTCGCGCTCTTCGGGCGTGAGTTCGTAGAAGGTGGTGGTGCCGGCTGCCTTCATGGCCGCGAGCGACTTCTCGTTCTCTTCCTGCGCGATCTGATTGGCATAGCTGGTCGCTTCCGCCATGGCCTTGTCCAGCCCGCCGCGCACATCATCGGGCAGGCCTCCCCAGAAGGCCTTGTTGACGATGACCGCATAGCCCAGATAGCCGTGGTTGGAGAGCGTGGCGTGCTTCTGCACCTCGTGCATCTTCTGGGTATACATGTTGGACGGCGGGTTTTCGGTTCCATCGACCACGCCGGTCTGGAGCGCCTGATAGACTTCCGAGAAGGCCAGCACCTGCGGCACCGCGCCCAGCGCCTTCATCTGCGCCTCAAGGATTTTCGAGGACTGGATGCGCATCTTCAGGCCGAGAAAATCGTCCGGCACATGCATCGGCGTGTTGGCCGACATGATTTTGAAGCCGTTGTCCCAATAGGCGAGGCCCTTGATGCCCTTCGGCTCCAGCTTGGCCAGCAGCGACTTGCCGACCTCGCCATCAGTGATCTTTCTCAGGTCGCTATAGTCCTTCATGATGAAGGGCAAGTCGAAGACCTCGAATTCGCGAACCCCGAGCGGGCCGAATTTGGCGAGCGAAGGCGCCAGCATCTGCACGGCGCCAAGCTGGAGCGCTTCCAGCTCCTCCTTGTCCTTGTAAAGCTGTGAGTTCGGATAGACCTCCACCTTCACCTTGCCGTCGGTGTATTTCTCCGCCAGCTCCTTGAAGCGTTCGGCGCCCTTGCCCTTCGGCGTGTCGGGCGCGACGACATGGCTGAACTTGATGGTGATCTGCTGCGCCATGGCAACCGCACCGGAGCCCAGCGCGAGAAAGGCCGCCAGGCCGACGGTTGTGAACAGTTTCATCGACGGATCCTCCCAAGGATGAACATAGTTTTTGGGGGTGACGGTCTGCAACCGTCAACGATGCCGCGTGGCCCGTGGAACTCAGGCTGAGACTTTCTCCCCTCCCCCCTCATAAAGCGGGCGCCCACCGAGTTCTATTGTGGTTTACCGCAACGGGCGCGGCGAAAGGAAACAGCCAGAAGGCCCGGCAATAAATTCCCCCTATCCGGAAACCGGCTTCCGAAATGAAAAGACACCCGCCGGGACAGGCGAACATATTCCCCCAGCGAAGTCTGCGCTTCATGTTTGTTTTCGCTGCTATTTCTCCATTGCGGTCAGCCAGCGGGCCAGCTCAACCGCATTGCGGGCGCCCATCTTCTCCATGATGCTCGAACGGTGCGCCTCGACCGTGCGCAGGGTTATGTTCAGATGGTCGGCAATCTGCTTGTTGAGATTGCCTTCGAGGATCATTTCCAGCACCTCGTTCTCGCGCGCGGAAAGCTGCGCGCGCTTGCCGCGCAATTCCTGATACTGGTGGCGCCGTTCGGCCTGTACCTTGGCCGTCTCCATCACGGCAAGGACACGATCGACCAGATTGTTGTCGTTGAACGGCTTTTCGAGAAAATCGGCGGCGCCCTGCTTCAGGCAGTTGACGGCGAGCGGAATGTCGCCATGCCCGGTCAGGAAGATCACCGGCTGCACGGCGCTCAATTCCCGCAATCTGTCGAAGATCTCCAGCCCCGACATGCCGTCCATGCGCATGTCGAGAAGAATGCAGCCGCGAAGCTGCGGGGTCCATGCCGCGAGAAAATCCTCGCCGGATTTCCAGCTTTGCGTTTCCACGCCCCGCGACCGGAATAGCCAAGAAAGCGAATCCCTGATCGCCTCGTCGTCGTCGACGATATGCACCTTCATGCCGCGGCCTCCTTCAAATCCGGCCCGGCTTCGGCAAGCGGCAGCGACATGACGAATGTCGTGCCCGGATGGCCGTCCCGCGGCGGCTCCAGCCAGAGCCGGCCCTTATGCGCCTCCATGATCGACCGGCAGATCGGCAGCCCCATGCCCATGCCCTCCACTTTGGACGAAACGAAGGGGGTGAATATGTCGGTGGCCAGTTCCTCCGCAATCCCCGCGCCGCGATCCCTGACGCTTACCCTTGCCTCCCTGCCGATGACCTCGACCCTGATTTCAACGCTCTGGCGGTCGGGCGGCAATCCCGCGACGGCTTCCAGCGCATTGCGGATAAGATTGATGCCGGCCTGTTGGATCAGCACGCGGTCGGCAATCACGGGCACGGGCCGCTCGGGGATCGAGAGCGCAATCCGCGCATCCTTGTTGCGTGTATCCCCGCCGAGAAAGCTAATCGCTTCTTTGATCAGCGCCGGCAGATCGTGCGGCTGGAAGGATATCGCGCGCCGACGCACGAAATCATGGATGCGATGGACGATGGCGCCCGCCCTCTGCGCCTGGTCGGCCAGCTTGCTCAGCGCGGAGGAAAATTCCTCGCTGTCCGCCCTGCCCGATTTCAGGATGTTGAGGCTGCCGGCAGCATAGCTGGTGATTGCCGCCAAGGGCTGGTTCAATTCATGCGCCAGCGTGGACGCCATCTCGCCCATGGTGATGAGCCGGGCGGTGTGCTGGAGCTTTTCCGCCTCGACCTCGCGCGCCTCCTCCAGGCGCTTGCGCTCGGTGATGTCGATGATCGACCCCATCCAGCCGATATGCCGGCCATCGCCGTCGATCAGCGGCGCTTCATAGACCAGCACATCGAGGGCCCTGCCATCGGGGCGCAGGAAGCGCGTCTCGAACTGGCGGGGTGCGGCGCCGGAGCTGCGCAGGTCGATCTGGCGCTGCATCCCTTCCTCCACGATTTCAGGCGCCCAATAGGGATGCGGCGGCATGAGACCCATCAGCTCGCTTTCCTCGTAGCCGACCATGCGGCAGAATTCCGGGTTCACGTAGATGATCCGGCTTTCGCGGTCGCGGGCGCGCATACCGATGGTGAGCGAGCTTTCCATCGCCTTGCGGAAGGCGTGCTCGGCCCGCAGCGCATGTTCGGCCGCGGCCCTGCGGCGCCCCTGCCGGTAAGCCAGCCACAAATTGATCACCACCAGCATAGCCAGGCCGATGACCGCAGCGCTGATGGCAATGGGGCCGATGGCCCGCGGCTCTTCATAGGGCGTGACCCTCATCAAAAGCCCGGCCAGCGGCGGATCGAAGGGGATCGTGTGTTCCCGCGTCGTGTCGACCTGCCCGAGGCTGGAGCGGGACACGACGACCCCGCCGCCCGTATCGGTCAGTGAAACCTGATATTTGCCCGCCACCCACCAGGGCACATTGCGTTCGAGCAGTTTTTCAAGCGACATGACCGCCCAAATGGACCCGACGGGGCGCCCCCCTTC
>Ga0187815_10001787_pt1 | contig 10096 bp, 12 predicted proteins | sample NC_S_5_FD_132962 | JGI IMG/M metagenome (GOLD analysis project Ga0187815, IMG submission 132962) | Wetland sediment microbial communities from Neuse River Estuary, North Carolina, USA - ASW-S_5 | ecosystem: Environmental > Aquatic > Freshwater > Wetlands > Sediment | place: USA: North Carolina...
GCTGACAGCTTTCCGCGTTTCCCGTAGGCTCGCGCACTTCAGTACCGCGCGGAACGCCAGTGGGCTTAACTTCCGGGTTCGGAATGGGACCGGGTGTTTCCCCACCGCTTTGGCCGTCAGCCGGGCGGTCGGACCGAAAAGTCGTATTTAACGTTGCGCGGCGCGCCCACGCGGGGCGCTCCCACGACGTCGCCCGGTCGGGTGTTTGGGTGAGGGGGCCTTCTCCTCCACCGCCCAGATGTACCACGTCCCCCGCGCCTGGCTCAAGCGGTGGCCGTCCTCCCCGTAGAGGTTCCCCTCGGCGAACGCGAGGTGGCGTCCGCGCCGCAGTACCTCGCCTCGGGCCGTGAGCGTGTCGCCCTCGCGGGCCGCTCGGAGGAACTCGACGTAGAGCGAGGTGGTCGCGGCGGTCTCGCCCGCGCCCAGGACGGAAAGGACCGCCGCGCCCATCGCCGTGTCGAGGATCGTCGCGTAGACCCCGCCGTGCACGACCGAGTTGATGTTCAGGTGGCGCGGCTCGACCTGGCCGGTGACCGTGCACATGCCGCGGCCGCTCCTTTCGATGTCGATCTTGAAGCCCATCTCGTGGTGGAAGCCGTGGCGCGCGGCGTGGGAGAGGTCCGGGAACGGCGGCGTCGGACGGGGCTCGGGGAGGTTCTTCGGGCGGGGCACGTCCGGCGCGAGTGCCCGCCGCGGATAAGTACTCCTCGGAGCCGTGCCGGCGACGACCGATGCCGCGCGGAGAGCCGCTCGCAGCGACGTACGAGGCCCCTCCGAACATCGCCCTCGTGAAGTACTGGGGGGTTCGGGACCGCGAGCACCAGGTCCCGTACAACTCCTCGATCTCGGTGACGCTCGACCGATTGCGCTCGCGCACCACCGTCCGGTTCGACCCGGGCCTCGGGGACGACGACGTCACACTGAACGGCGAGCCTGCCACCGGCGGCCCCCGGGATGCGGTCGTTCGCTTCCTTGACCGGGTCCGCACGCTCGCCGGCGTCCCGCACGCCGCGCACGTGACGAGCGACAACAACTTCCCGACCGCGAGCGGCCTCGCGTCGAGCGCGAGCGGGTTCGCCGCGCTCGCCGGCGCGTCGACCGCCGCGCTCGGACTTCGCCTCACCGACCGACAGCTCTCCCAGCTCGCCCGCTTCGGCTCGGGAAGCGCATCCCGCTCGGTGTTCGGCGGGTTCGTCGAGTGGCGGGCCGGTACACGGTCCGACGGTTCCGACTGCTACGCCCGACCGCTCTACGGCCCGGACCACTGGCCGTCGCTCGTCGACGTCGTTCTCATCGTGAAAGGAGCGCCGACCAAGGTCGTGCGTTCGGAGGAGGCGATGCAGGCGACGGTCGCGACGAGCCCGACGTTCTCGCGACGCCTAGCGGAGCTCCCGGTACGCAGTCGGAAGATCCGCGCCGCGATCGGAGCGAGGGATGCTCGCCGGCTGTTTCCGCTGATCATGGAGGAATGTGACAGCTTTCGCGAGGCCTGCGAGACGACACGTCCGTCGCTCGACTACCTTACCACGACGTCCCGCGCGATCCTCGGCGAGGTCCGCGCCCTCAACCGGGAGACGGGGCACCCGGTGGCGGGATACACCCATGACGCCGGCGCTCACATGCATGTCTTCACGCTCGTCCGCGACGCTCCCAAGGTCCGGCGCCGATTGGCACGGCTGCCGGGCGTCGAGCGCACGGCGGTCCTCCATCCCGGCCCCGGCGGCCGGCGGGTCCGCTAACGCCCGGGCCATAGAGTCGGCCCACATGGGCCGATTCCACGGCGCCCGCGTGGAGGGCAGGGGCGCGTTTCGAGAGGAGGGTTGAAGCGGCCCGCGACGCATTTCCGGCAGGGGAATCGAATGTGGGACGCCGATCTCCGACCTCGGTTCTGGGTGATTGGTGTCGCTACCGTGGCGGCCCTCATCTTCGTGGCGGTCGTGGTGCTCGAGTCGTCGAGCATTCCGTCGACCGGCCCCGGAACCACTCCCCTCGCCCCGTACGGATTCTTTTGGGGCCAACCGATGAACGCGAGCGGGACCGCCTCGCCCGGCTGTCCGTCGGCGATCGGGCACTATTGCTACAGCATCGAGATCGCCGGCGTGCCCGGTGAACTCTCCGTCCGGCAAGTGCATCTCAGCTTGCAGACGGCGAACGAGACCGCACTTCCCTGGCCCCCTGACCCCGCGTCCGACCGCGTGACGCTCGTCGCCCCGGTGCCGCCGAACCCATGCGCCGAATACGACACCGCGAGCTCCCATTGGACCCCTTTCGGGAACTTCACCGGAGCCCTCAGCGGTGGGTTCACGGTCGTCATCTTCACGGGCGGTGTCGGCGCGTCGTACGGGCTCAGCGGCGACGCGATCGTCTACACTGGGGTGGACGGGTCCTCCGGAGCGACGCCGTCGGCGACGTTCCCGTGAGAGAACAGTAGCCGCAGCGGTTCCCGGACCCGACTCCGGGGCCTAAAGCACGTGCCGGTCGAACTCGGGGGCGGGCAGCGCGAGGCCCAGGGAAGTGACGAGGGACGTGACCTCCTCGATGTAGCGGCGCCGGGCCTCCTCGTTCGTCCAGCGCTTAAGGCCGTACTCGATGGCGCGTCGGCTCGTGTCGGAGTTCGAGTGGCCGAACATGTCGAGCGCGCGGGGGTACCACTTCTCCACCGCCGCCTGAGCTTCCTCCTTCGTGCCCGAGTACTTCGGGCCGTCCTGCACCATCCGTCGGAGGACGCTCGCGCCGAAGTTGAGATGGAGCTGCTCCTCGCTCAGCATGAGCGGCATCGCGCGGGCGAGCGGCCCGTACGAGCACTCCTGGAACGCCCGGAGCTGGTAGACACCGACCCGGTCCACGAAGCAGGTGAACGCCCCGACGTCGCTCCATCGGTCGAACTTCATGTTGAACGCGTCGAGCTTGTGCTCGCCCTCGCGCTTCGTGAGGAGCTCGTCGATGTGCCGCTGGCCCTCCTCCCCGAAGTCGCGGAGGATGCGGCACGCCTGGAGCCCGTGGCGGGCCTCGTCGGCGATGATGCGCGACTCAATCCAACGGTCCTCGAGCGTCGGCGCGCGGTCGAGCCACGGCCGGTGCTGCTGGATCGAGGCGAACTCGGTGTCGGCCTGCACGACGAGCAGCTTGACCACGAGCTTGCGCATGTCCGGAGGGACCTCCTCGGCGGTCTCGTACTTGCGGACCCCCGCCGACGACCCCCAGAGGATCTCGCGGACCGGTTCGACCGTACCGCCGTCCTGGAGGATCTTCGAAGAGGTTCCCTTCGGGGGGGTCTCGTGACCGGACATGGAGCGCCGAGATTCCTAGAAGGTCAACGTCCCTTAAAGGTGGGCTTTCGCTTTTCGACGAACGCGCTCAGGCCTTCCTTCGCGTCCTCGGTGACGAAGAGCCGGTTCTGCAGTTCCCGCTCGAGCGCGAGGCCGGCCGTGAGCGGCATCTCGACGCCTTCGAGGACCGAGCGCTTGATGAGGCTCACCGCTCGCGCGGGGCCGTGCGCGAGGGCGCTCGCGTACGCCTGGACGTCCTGCGCGAACGTCTCCTTCGGGTAGACGTAGTTCACGAGCCCGATCTCGAGCGCTTCGTCGGGGGTCAGGAGCTTTCCCGTGATCATCATGTCGAGCGCCCGGGACTGACCGATCAGCCGGGGCAGGCGCTGGGTCCCGCCGGTGCCGGGAAGGACCCCCAGCGTGACCTCGGGGAGCCCGATCTTCCCGGAATCCTTCGCCATCATGCGCAGGTCGGTCGCGAGCGCGATCTCGAGCCCGCCGCCGACGCAGTGTCCGTTGATCGCCGCGATGACGATCTTAGGAGTGCTCGCGAACTTGTCGAGCGTCTCCTGGCAGTGGAGGCAGAACATCGCCTTGAAATCCGGCTGGCTCTGCTTCAGCATCTCGATGTCCGCGCCGGCGCTGAAGAAGCCCGGCACCGAGCTCGTGAGCACGATGACGCGGGCGTTCTCGTCGAACCGGAACTCTTCGACGGCCGCGTCCATCTCCTGCATCATGGCGAGGTCGTAGGTGTTCGCCTTCGGCTTGCCGATCTCGATGTACCCGACGTTGTCGTCGGTTCGGGTCCGGATGTACTTGCCCTGCATGGTCGCTTGCGGCCCCCGGCCGCGGTAGCGGGAGGGCACACCCGGAGGCGGATAACGGCGACGATGGCCCGTCGCGGCGCCGCTTAGCGGCGACGGACGGGGGTCGGGCGGCGCTCTTCGACCCGCCCGTCCGGGTACCCCACTACGACTAGGTTCGCGACCCCCGCGAAGATGCCGACCTCGACCACGCCGGTGTGGCGCCGGATCGCGTCGGCGGCCGCCGCCGGCGTTCGGATCGGTTCGCGCGGGGAAAGGTCAAGGATCTCGTTCCCGTTGTCGGTGATGAGCGGTCGCCCGTCCGGCCCGACCCGCAGGCGGACCCGGTAGCCGTCCTCGACGAGGTCACGCTCGAGGACCGGCCGCGCGAACGGGACGACCTCGACCGGGATCGACGCCCGTTCTCCGAGCGCGCCCACGAGCTTCGACGAGTCGACGACGATCACGACGAGGGCCGACCGCCGCGCCAGCAGCTTCTCGCGGAGGAGGGCCCCTCCCCCGCCCTTCGTCATGTCGAGCGACGGGTCGACCTCGTCGGCCCCGTCCAGCATGAGGTCGAACCGGTCGTCCCCGCGGAGGGGGCGGACCGGGACACGGAGCTCCCGGGCGAGCTCCTCGGTGGCGGTGGAGCTTGCGACGCAATCGAACTTCCCGTCGGGGAACCGCTCCGCGATCGCGCGCACCGCCTGCGCGGCCGTCGAACCGGTGCCGAGCGCGATGCGAAGCCCCGGCTGGACGTAGTGGTCGACCGCATGGCGAGCGGCGATCGCCTTCGCCCGTTCGAGGTCCTCCGACACGTCCCCCCGAATCGTCTCTCCTATTCAACCCCGCGTCGCCGCAGGCCGACAGCCATAAGCTCAAGGGGGGCTCCGGGGACCGAATGGTTCCGCGGGCCGGACCCGAGCGAGCTCCCGTCGTCGTCTCGATCGGGGGCTCCGTCCTCCTCACCGGCAGCGGGGATACCGAGTACCTCGCCCAGCTCGCCGACCTCCTCCGCCGGGTCGGGGCGCAGCGGCCGCTGGTCGTTACGGTCGGGGGGGGCCGGACGGCCCGCGACTACATCCAGGTCGGTCGCGCCCTCGGCCTCACCGAGTTCGAACTGGACGAGGTCGGGATCGAGGTCACCCGCCTCCACGCTCGCCTGCTCGCCGCCCGCGTCGGCCCGCCCACGCCGGCCCACCCCCCGACGAGCGTCCCGGCCGTGGTGGAGGAGCTGCGCCACGGTTCTCCCGTCATCCTGGGTGGGACGGAGCCGGGACACACCACCGACGGCGTCGCGGCCCTCGTCGCGGTGCGTGTGCGCGCGGCTCGCGTCGTGAACGCCACCAACGTGGACGGGGTCTACGACAGCGACCCCCACACGAACCCGGGCGCCCGCCGCATCGAGCGACTGAGCTGGAAGGAGTTCCGGGCGATGGTGCATGCCGGGACTTCGGGGGAAGCCGGCCAGAACTTCCTGTTCGACCGCCTTGGCGCCGACGCGCTCGCCCGCGCCCGCATCCCGCTCCTCATCGTGCCCGGCCGCGACCTTCCGAACCTCGAGGAGGCGATCGCGGGTCGACCCTGCCGCGGGAGCCGGATCGGCGAGGGCGAAGTCGAGAAAACCCCTTAGTAGAGGGCCGCGGGTCGGGCGCGCATGGTGCACCGCGTCGTCTTCCTAGGACCCCCCGGCGCCGGCAAGGGAACCCAAGCCTCCCAGATCGCCCGCGAGCTGGGAGTTCCCCACCTCTCGACGGGGGATATTCTACGCGCCGCGGTCGCGGCGGGGACCCCCCTCGGCCGCAAGGCCGACGGCCACATGCGTTCCGGCGGCCTCGTTCCGGACGACCTCGTTCTCGAGATCCTCCACGAACGGCTCAACCAGCCGGATGCGCGGGTCGGCTACCTGCTCGATGGGTTCCCACGGAACCTCGCCCAGGCCGGGGCGCTCGGGAAGTTCTCCGAGGTCGAGCGGGTCGTCTCGCTCGAGATCTCCCCGGACCTTCTGGTCCAGCGCCTCTCCGCGCGCCGGATCTGCCCGAAGTGCCAGTCGGTCTACAACCTCGTGACGAAGCCGCCGAAGGCGACGGAGCGATGCGACCAGGACGGGGCCGCGCTCGTCCAACGCCCGGACGACCTTCCCGAGGCGGTCACCATGCGACTCAAGGTCTACGCCGAGCAGACCGCGCCCCTGCTCGACTTCTACCGGAAGCGCGGACTCCTGCGGTCGGTCGACGCGAGCGGCACGCCGGACGAGGTCGCTGCGCGCATCCGCCGTGTTCTCGGCTGACCCGCTCGCCCCGGGTCCTTACGGGGGTACCCGGAGGACTTCGCCTCGGACCCACGCACTCCCCTCGAGGTAGAGCCGCACCCCCTCGAGATGGCCGAGCGGCGGGCCCCACGTACGGGCCTCCACGGGCCGGGCGAAGGCCGCGCCGAACTCAATGACCCCACCGTGGGAGACCAGGAGCAGTCGGCCCCCCTCGGGAACTCGTTCGAGCTCGCGGCGCATCAGTTCGGCCTGGCGGCGCGCGTACGCGGCCGTCGTCGCGCTGCGCCGGGTTCCGCGCACGTAGTCGGCGAACGTGTGGGGGTCGAGCTCGTCGAGGGGGACCCCGGCGTCGTCGGGCATCTCGCCGAGCTCGGGGAGGATGTCGTCGACGACAAACCCGAGCGCCTCGGCCGACTCGATCGCCCGGGGCTTCGGGGAGGCTACCACCCGGTCGAACCGTCCGATCGTCGCCGCTAGTCGATGCGCGAGGGCCACGCCGTCACGGCTGAGATGGACGGAAGAATGCTCGCGATAGCTGTGGCGACGGTGCTCGAGGACCCTCATGTGGGGACGGCGCGCCGCCGAGGCCACGGAGAGTTTATAGGTCGTCCACCGCTCCTCGAGATGTCCCGGCTTAGCTCAGTGGTAGAGCGGGGGACTGTAGGTGAGACTGCCGGAACTCCGGCGGCCCCCGTGGATATCCTCAGGTCGCCTGTTCGAGTCAGGCAGCCGGGACCTGAGGTCGGGTGAGGTCGAGCGGTCGCTCGAACCACGCGACGTCCCAGAATCGGTCGAACTTGCGGCCGACCCGATGGAACGTCCCGACCCTGCGGAACCCGAACCGGCGATGGAGTCGAACGGAGGCGGGGTTGGGGAGGGTGATCCCGGCCACCACACACTCGATGTCCTCGTCCCGGATCGATCCGAAGAGGGCGGTGTAGAGGCGCGACCCGATCCCGAGGCCCTCGGAGCCGGCGCGGCAGTACACGGACGACTCCACGGTGGTCGCGTACGCGGCCCGAGGCCGGAACGGGCTGCTCGTGGCCCAGCCGACGAGCTGGCCCGCTTCGCGGTCCATCGCCACCCACAATCGGTAGCGTCCCCCGGCGAGATGTTCGTGGAGCCACCCCGCGCGCTCGGACGGGTGGACGGGCGAGACCTCGAACGTGGCCGGGCTTCGTTCCACATAGTGGTTGTATACCTCGAGGATGGCCGGAAGGTCACGGCTGCGACCCGGGCGGATTTCGAGGTCCATCGCATCTCCTCGCTTCGGCGGAACGGCGCTTCGCGCCAAGAGCGCATCGGCGCCGGAACCGCTCGAACGCACAAGTTCGGGTCGACTTGTTGGACGGACGACTTCGGAGAGTTCCCGTCTCCGAACAGGTTTTCAGTTACGACCGCGGGACGGGGTGCGACTAGCTCGGTGGCCTCACCCTGGGAACGCGAAGGTCTCTTGCCCCACGGCCGTTCGGGTCGACACCGGTGAGCGACCTCGAGAACCCGTACGACCAACCGCCGTTCGTGGCCCGGTACGCGCTCGCCCGTCCCGGGCCGCCCCCGGACATCCTCCCCCTGTTGGTCCAGCTGTGCGGTAGGGACCCGCCCCGGCTCGTGGTCGACCTCGGGTGCGGGACCGGCCTTTCGACCACCCCGTGGAGCGGTCGGGCGGGTCGCGTGATAGGGATCGAATCGAACCCGCACATGCTTCGTCGGGCGCGGCGCGTGGAGGGCGTCGAGTACCGGCTCGGTCCGGCCCAAGCGACCGGGCTCAAGTCCGGTTCGGTGGACATCGTCACCTGTTCCCAATCGTTCCACTGGATGCCGCGGCGTGAGACGATCCGGGAGATCGCTCGGATCATGCGGAGAGGTGCCGTCTTCGCGGTCTACGATTACACGCTTCCTCCGCTCATCGACCCGGGGCTCGACCCGGCGTTCGACCGCTTGCTGCGCTGGTCCGGCCTCCCCACGGAGCGGAAGGGGAAGGCGACCCACGCGGCGAGCCTGGCACGTAGCGGGAGGTTCCGCTGGGTACGGAAGGGCTGGCTGCACCACTCCGACCTCGGGAACGCCCGTCGGGTCCTCGACCTTGCGATGAGCATCGCTCACGTCTCGGCCCGCCTCGAGGGGGACGTAACGAGCCGCGACCCGCACTGGAGGCGGTTCGAGACTGCCGCCCGCCGCACGTTGGGGACGGGACGGCGGCGGTTCTGGTGGGCGTATGATCTCACCTTGGCCGTGAAGTAGGAACGGGCGGGGCGAGAGGGAAGGATGCGGTTGTCGGGATTCGAACCCGAGTAGGTAGCTTGGGAAGCTACCGTCCTAACCACTAGACCACAACCGCGCGGTCTTCCCCGGAGGGCCGACCCCTCATACGGTTTGTGCGGACCTAGCTCAAAGGAGGAGGCCTACGGACTCGGAGGGGATCGTCGGGGCGGTTGCGAGAAGGTCGTCGTTCGACACGAGTCGCTCCGCGGACGGGCTCGCGAAGCCGGTCCGGTGAAGGAGCTTCCGGGTCCGGGGGAGGTCGTTCGTGGCGATGCCGACGAGCGTCTGGTTGCCTTCACGGGCGACCAGGATCGCGACGCTCTGGATGTTGATCGCTTCCTGGCTGAGCGTCTCGAGAATCCGGAGGAACGTTCCGGCGCGGTCCTCGAGGCGGACCGCGATCATCTCGCGGACCTCGACCGCGAAGCCGGCGGACCGAAGGAGCGCGGTCGCCCGGTCCGGGTCGTTCACGATCAGTCGGACGCGGCCCTTGCCCGCCGCCGAGTCGACGCTGATCGCGGCGAGGTTGATCTTCTCTTGGGCGAGGGTGCGGGCGACCCGGGCGAGCGCGCCCGGACGGTTCGGGAGCGTGAAGGTGATCTCGCGGAGCGCCATGGCACGGGGAGAGGAGCAGGGGGCTAAAGGGTCGACGCTGGGCCGATTTCTTCCCGGCGCTCGCCGCGCACATATTTATACCCGAACCGGGCCTAATTCACGCTGCTCGAGGCTCGCGCTTCGGGCCGTGGTCCATCTGATGGGGGGAGCGGTGGTTCATCGGTCGGCGCGTCGGTACCGCCGGGCGCGACGCTTGCGCTCCGAGAAACGAGGGGTCGTCGCGGTCATTGGTACGCTGCTCGCCCTCCTGGTCTTCTTCGCCCTCTTCGGGATCTTCCTGACACAGTACGTGCCCCTCTGGATGACCGACAACGAGTCCGCGTTCACGAGCGGAGCGCTGACCTCCTTCGCCCAGTTCAAGTCCGACGTCGACACCCAGTACGTCCTCGGCGCCCCGCCCACCCTGGGCGCACCGTTCGCGGTCAGCTCCGACGGGATCCCGCTCCTCGCGCAGCCGACCGAGGGGACGCTGACCTTCACGCCGAATACCTGCCCGGGCGGGTTCTACCTCCCGACCACGTCGGGCGAAACGTCCACGAACCTGGGCCAGCCGACCAACCCCGCGTACTGCGTCTTCGAGAACCAGACGATCCAGTACGGTCCCGGCGGCTCCGGCAAGTACTACCAATCGGTCGCGACCGGCATCCTGTCGATGCAGCTACCGAACCGCTACTACCCGCCCGAGTACCTCCAGTACGAGGCGGACGGGGTCGTCCAGGTCCAGTCCGGAGGCTACCAGATCGTCGCGTTCGCCCCTCCGCTCAACATCACCTCGCTGGCCGGCAACACCACCGTGTCGGCGACCTTCCTGCAGCTCTACGGGAATGCGACGAGTGTGATCACCCAAGGCTCGCAGGAGGTCTACAGCCACC
>Ga0187815_10001788_pt1 | contig 10094 bp, 9 predicted proteins | sample NC_S_5_FD_132962 | JGI IMG/M metagenome (GOLD analysis project Ga0187815, IMG submission 132962) | Wetland sediment microbial communities from Neuse River Estuary, North Carolina, USA - ASW-S_5 | ecosystem: Environmental > Aquatic > Freshwater > Wetlands > Sediment | place: USA: North Carolina...
CAACACCATGTCGACGCTGAAGCCGGGTCGCTGCCGCTATGGCTTCATGTTGTCGGAAAATGGCGTGGTCTTTGACGACGGCATCCTGGTGCGGCTGGGCGAGAACCGCTTCGTCGTCTCCTGCTCGACGTCGCACGTGGCTTCGGTGCATGCGCGGCTGGAGGAATGGCGACAGGATCGCTTTGGCCGCGGCGCGGTCTATATCCACAACGCCACCTCCGAAATGGCGACGCTGACGGTATCGGGGCCGAGCTCGAAAAGTCTGCTCGAAGCGCTCGATCTCGGCCTTTCGCTCGATGACGCCGACCTGCCGCATATGGCGATAGGCGAGGGCAGGTTCGGTGAAGATGCCGTGCGCATCGCGCGCGTCAGCTTCACCGGCGACCGCAGCTATGAAGTGTCGATCCGGGCCGACCGGGCCGAGCCGCTGTGGGCGCGCATGCAGGAAGCCGGCAAGGCACTCGACGCGGTGACCATCGGCCTTGAGGCGCTAATGATCCTGCGCGCCGAAAAGGGCTACATCGTCATCGGCAAGGACACCGATGGCACCACGTTGCCGCATGATCTGGGCGTCGAGGGGCCGCGCGCCAAGCGCAAGAACGAATATGTCGGCCGTCGCTCGCTGTTCACCGATGTGGCCGTGCAGGACAGCCGCCTCCAGTTCGTCGGCCTTTCCGTGGCCGAAGGCGAACCGCCACTGCCGACCGGCGCCCATGCTATCGCCAAGAGCGGCGGCAAGCTCAGGAGCCAGGGATTTGTCACCTCGAGCTACCACAGCCCGACGCTCGGGCAGCCGATCGCGCTGGCGCTGATCGAACTTGGAGCCTCGCGTCATGGCGAGACCATCGACCTCCAGCATCTCGGCATGCTTCGGCATGCGACGATCACCGGCCCCTGCGCCTTCGACCCTTCAGGAGAGCGGCTCAATGCGTAATCTTGCGGAAAAATGGGCGGTCGTGCCGGACTGGAAGACGGCTGCCATTGAAGTTCCGGGCCTTGCAATCCGTTCGCTGGCGGGGCTCAGCCAATATCTCGTCAGCGGAGATCTGGACGCCTGGAGCAAGGCGTCGGGCGTTTCGGCGCGGGGCGTCGGCGCTTTCGGCAACGCCGAGGGCGAACGCTATGCAGCGCAGGTCGCGCGCGACCGAATGCTGGTCGTGTCTGCCAATGCGCTCGGTATCGAGTCAGGCTGGCACGGGGAAGGTTTTGGCGTGACAGTTGTCAGCGCGGGGCTGCAAGTCTTCGAGGCGGAAGGCCCGGCCACCGCCGAACTGATCGCGCGGGCGAGCACGCTCGACCCGAGCGCCGGCAGCGCATCGGTAGCGCTTTCTTTCGCAGGCGCTAATGCCGTGGTCTACCGCCATGGCGACAAGCTGCGCATCCACGTCGATCGCGGGCTTGCGACCTATCTCTGGACCTGGATGGAAACGGCGGCGAAAAACATCGCGGCTGCCACGAAGGGCTGATCAACCCCTCGCCTCTGCCTCCCGGGCCGTAAAGCGCGCGATGAATGCGTCGAACGCTGCCACGTCCTCCGGCTCCGCCTCCTGACCGCTGAAGGCGAGCAGATAGGCTGGCACGTGCGAGACCCTAACGTCGAGCGCTTCGTCGAGGTCGAGCGTGTAGTGGCCGATCTGCATGAAGTAGAGCACACGGGCGCGGATGAAGGCGTTTTCCTCGTCATAGCCGTAGCGGCGATACATGGCCGTCAGCGCCTCGACGCGCCGCCTGTCGGCCTCGTCGATCACGGCGCGGATCGAAGGATCGCGCCGCGCCCAGATACGCACGGCAATGTCCAGCTTCGGGTCGAACAGCCTGTCGTCGACCCAGCACTGGAAGACGTTCAGGATGGCGCGATTGATGTTTTGCGCCGGCCGCAAGGCATGCTCGACCACCGGGTCGGTGTTCTTGCGCAACCAGTTCTGCAGCAATTGGTCATGAAGATCCTGCAAGCTCCCGAAAAACCAGTAGAAACTCGAACGTGAAACGTTCAGCTTCTTGGCCATGACCTGAATCTTGACCTGGTCGATGCCCTCTTCGATCAGCGTGTGTATTGCCAGGGTGAGCCAGTCGTTTCTGGTTGTTCTTGCCGCGCTGTCACTGCCGGCGGGCGCGGCTTGACTGGCTGCGGCGATTGATTGTTCCGGCATCGACGTCATCCCCCTGACCCCTTTTCTTCCTTATAGGGACAAGGCTTCGTACTTGGCACCGCACATTTCGTAGTATGATGCGGGCGTGCCGCGGATCGCTGGCGCGGGCTACACCTGCGCCAGCACATGTGCGAAGCCGGTCACGCGGATGCGGACTGTCTCGCCCACCGCTGGCGTGTCGACGCCGGCCCGCCTCAGCACCAGCGGGGTGCTGCTGATCGCGGCAGCGTCCGGAAACCCGGGGCTGTTGAGCAGCTTCACGGTCACGGTGGACGTGGCGCCGGCGAACTCCGCTTCCATCACCTCGCCATAGAGCACGCCCGGTTGCGGAGCCGTCGTGTCCGCTTTCGTCTCCCGCTCAAGCACGACCTGCTCGGGCCGCAGCATCACGCGGCCGCCTTCACGCCTTTCTGCGCTGCCGTCCAGCGCAAGGCGGCCAAGCGAGGTTTCGGCACAGCCATCGATGATCCGTGCCGGCAGCACCAACGCATCGCCGAGGAATTCGGCCACCATGCGGTCGCGCGGCTTGAAATAGAGTTCGCGCGGCGTGCCCACCTGCGAGAACGCTCCCTCGCGCATGACGGCGACCTGATCGGCGAAGGAAAGCGCCTCGGATTGGTCGTGCGTGACGAGTATGGTCGTGATGCCGGCCGTCTCCAGCAGTTCGGCGACCGCCTTGCGCATGGAGGCGCGCAGTCCCGTATCCAGCGCCGAAAACGGTTCGTCGAGCAGCATCAGGCGTGGCTTCATCGCCAGGGCGCGGGCCAGCGCGACGCGCTGCTGCTGGCCGCCGGAGAGCTCGTGCGGCCGCCGCTTGAGCATGCGGCTGTCCAGTCCGACGATGTAGGCGAGTTCGGTGATGCGTTCGTTGCGCCGCTCGGCGCGCCGGCCGAGGCCAAAGCCGATATTCTCGGCGATGCTGAGGTGGGGGAAGAGCGCGCCGTCCTGCGCCACCAGACCGACGCCGCGCAGATGCGCCGGCACGAAGCCGGTGTCGTTTGCGAATATCTTGCCGTCGAGCGCGATGCTGCCTGCGTCGGGCGCCTCGAAGCCGGCGATCAGCCGCAGGAGCGTGGTCTTGCCGCAGCCGGACGGCCCGACGATCGCCGTGCGGCTGCCGGGGGCAACCGACAGGTCCAGCCCGGCAAGAGCCGTGACCGGCCCGTAGTTCTTTCTCAATCCGCGAAGTTCCAGCAGGCTCATCTTCCGGCCATTCGTTTGGACTGCACGTAGAGCAGCCATGTGAGGGGCAGCGACATCGCCACCATGATCGCCGCGTAGGGCGCGGCGGCGGCATAGTCGATCTCGCCGCTATAGTTCCAGAATGCCATGGCCAGCGTGCGCGTGCCGTTGGGGGCAAGCATCTGCGTGGCCGTCAGCTCGTTGGTGATGCCCAGCGCCGAAAGCGCCATGCCGGCGGCCGCGCCAGGTGCCGAAAGGCGGATCGTGGTCGCCCACAGCGCCTTCAGCGGCGGCCGGCCGAGATTGCTTGCCGCGCGCTCCAGCTCGACGGGTGCCTGCGCGATGGACGCCCGCAGGCTGACCAGCGCGCGCGGCAGGAACAGGAGCCCATAGGCGACGACGATGGTGAACAGCGTCTGATAGAGCGCCGGAATTGCCCGGACCGTGATCGTCACCAGCGCCAGCGCCACCACTGCGCCCGGCAGCGAGCCGGAAATGTAGTTCGTGCCTTCCAGAAGGCGCTGCAGCCGGCCAGGCGCCCGGATCGAGGTCCAGGCCATCGGAATGGCCGCAACGGTGGCCACCAGCCCGCCCAGCAGTGCAAGCACCAGCGTCTGGCCGAGCGCCAGGCCGATTTCGTCGAGCCGCCAGACTTCCGTCCCCCCTGCAATCAGCCAGCGGCCAACGGTGAGGATAGGAACGCCCAATGACAGCGCCGCGGCCGCAAGCGGCACGAGAAGGCACGGCAACGTCATCCATCCGAGCGCGACACGCCGCGGCTGCCTTGCTGCTCCAGACCCGACGCGTGCGTAACGCTCCTGGCCGCGCACCATCATCTCGACTGCAAGCAGGATCAGGCAGCAGCTCACCAGAACGCCCGCCAGCATGTTGGCGGCGGGACCGTTGAATGTGGACTGGAACTGGTCGACGATCGCTGTGGTGAAGGTGTCGAAACGTATGAAGCCGTAGAGGCCGTATTCGGCCAGCAGATGCAGCGCCACCAGCAGTCCGCCGCCGCACAGGGCTAGGCGCAGCTGCGGCAGCACGACGCGGAAGAAGACGTTTGCCGGACTAAGCCCCAGCGAGGAGGCTGCGTCTTCCAGCGCGGGGTCGAGCCGGCGCAGCGCCGCCGAGATGGGCAGGTACAGGAACGGGAAATAGGCGATCACCGAGATGAGCACGCCTGCCGCGAGGCCGTGCATGCCTGGAATAAGGGTGACCCAGGCGTAGGAATGCACGAAGGCGGGCACTGCCAGCGGGGCCACGGCCAGCCACGACCACACCCGCGCGCCGGGCAGATCGCTGCGCTCGGTAAGCCAGGCCAGCGCCATCGCCGCCGCGGCCGAAAGAGGCACCGTCAGCATCACCAGCAGCACGGTGTTGATCATCAGCTCGCCGACGCGAGGCCGGAACACCAGTTCGGCAACAGTGGTCCAGCCGGTCTGGAACACGGCAACGATGACGAAGCCCAGAGGCAAAAGGGCAAGGAGCGAGACCACAACCGCGCCGACCGCCATCCACGGCACGGACCGCCGGCGGGCGCGTCGGCCGGCAAAAACCGTGCCCTCGAGGTCGGTACGTGCGTAGCTGCTGGTCAATATACCGCTGCCTCAGACGCGGCCGCCCATGGAACGCGCCGAGCGGCTGAACGCACGATCGGAATGGCGGTTCATGATTTGCGGGCCTTTCAAATGAGGTGCCCGCGGAAGCTTCCGCGGGCCTGTGGATGCGATCCTTTTAAATCGAAAGCCGATTAAAGCAAACCGGCTGCCGTCATCAGGTCGGTCACCTGCTTCGAATTGAGGCCCGAGGGCTTTACGGCCGGAGCGTCGAGATCGGCGAGCGGCACCAGCTTCGGATTGGATTGCGCGCCCACGCCAACGGCATATTCATAGGAAGTGCCGTTCTTCAGCACATCCTGGCCGTTCTTGCCGGCAATCCATTTCAGGAACGCCTGCGCCTCCTTCGCATGCTTGCTCGACGCCAGCACGCCGCCGCCTGAGAGCGAAACGAATGCACCCGGGTCCTGATGCTTGAAGTAGTGGAGGGCGACGTTGTTGCTGTTCTCGCCGGTTTTGCCCTGATCGCCGAAATAGTAATAGTGATAGATGACGCCGCCTTCGATTTCGCCGGCATTGACCGCCTTCATGACGGTGCCGTTGCCGCGATAGGCGGTGGAGTTCTCCTTCATGCCCTTCAGCCACTCGGCCGTGGCGTCCTCGCCCTTCAACTGCAGCAGCGCGCTGACGATCGCCTGGAAGTCCGCGCCCGAGGGCGAAGCCGCCCAGCGACCCTTCCATTCAGGCTTGGCAAGGTCGAGCAGCGACTTGGGCAGCTGGTCTTCGCTCAGCTTGTCCTTGTTGTAGACGAAGACGGTGCTGCGGGCGGCAATGCCGGTCCACTTGCCGCTGTCCGGACGGAAGGTCTCCGGCACCAGCGCAAGCGTGTCGGCGTCGACCGGAGCGAACAGGCCGGCCTGCTCGACCAGCGCCATGGCCGGCGAATTTTCCGTCAGGAACAGATCGGCCGGCGACGCGGCGCCCTCGGCGACGATCTGGTTGGCAAACTCGCTGTCTTTGCCATTGCGCAGCGTGACCTTGATGCCGGTCTCCTTGGTGAACCCTTCCGCCCATTCCTTGGCCAGGCTTTCGTGCTGGGCATTGTAGACGATGATGCCGTCGGAAGCGTCCTGCGCCGCGGCGGCCTGGATGCCGATCATGGCGACGACGGCGCCCGTCAGCATGGAAAGAAGGGGCTTCATGGCAAACTCCTTGCGCTGGATTGAACAGCGCGGGTTAAACAATACATGATTTTAATAGTCAAGATTGTTTGGCGAGAAATGACCCGCGCGCGCGTTGTCCCCAGCCGCCAGGCCGGTCACCGATAGCTTGCCTGCCATTTTGCCTTCACCTAGCCGCGACGCGACGCGGAATGTTCCTTGCGGAACCGCTCGATGGCCTGCACCGTCGCGACGCCCCCCTGGGGGCCTTCGATTGTGACGGCCCGCGAAGCTGCCGCAACGGCGAACTCCAGCGCCGCGGCAAGGTCGGGATGATGATCGATGGCGTAGACGAGAGCGCCGCCGAACGTGTCGCCTGCGCCAGTCACGTCCACCACCGGCACGTCGTAGCCCGCCACTCGGGTGATGTTCGCGCCGTCATAGGCTTCGGCGCCGGCGGCGGCGAGGGTGCGGATGACGATGCCAACCTCGTGCTCACGCATCCAGTTATTGATCGCGGCAAGCTCGGTCGTGCCGAAGGCGAGGCCGAAACCGATCTCGTTCATGATGACGATGTCGGCGCCGCGCAGGTATTCGACGTCGGCCGGCACAAAGCCGTCCACGTCAAGGTCGAACACCAGCTTCCGGCCATGCGCGCGCAGGTCGGCCAAAAGTTCCGTACCGGCAAAGCCGTCGCCGCGCAGGCGCTTGGAGCGGGAAATGGTGGTGTAGAGATAGCCGGGCTTGCGCAACGCTTCCAATGCGGAGGCGGGGAGATGCATGGGCGCATTGCCGGTTTCACCGATCAGCACCACATGCTCGCCGCCGACGAGGAAGATCATGTTGTGCGAATTGGCCGTCCCGGCGTCGTGCAGCATATGCGTGGTGGCGACGCCGAGCCGGTTGAGCTCTTCGCACAGCCGCCGCGACAGATCGCTGTGGTTGAGCAGCGAGATGAACTCGGTGCGCCCGCCCAGCCCCGCATGCACGCTCGCGGCATTGGCGATCATGCCGCCGACATAACTCTTGTTCTCGCGGATATCGGCCTTGTCGGCGAGGCCGGGCCAGCGCTCGGCCGTATAGTAGTCGTCGAGCGCGACATCGCCGATGAAGAACGCCGCATCAGCCATGCTTCGGCTCCGGCGCGGTCACCAGCACGGGGCCGCCCTTGACATCGACCCAGGGAGAGGCGCCAAGGCCGCAGGTCGCCATCCAGTAGTAGCGGGCCTCGCGCGCCACGCCGTGGCAGGCGTCGTGCCAGGTGCCTTTGCCCAGCACGACGACGGTGCCCGGCTCGATGACGAAGGCGCGGACGTTTTCCGCGCTCGGGTATTCTTCCTCCGTCGGTGCGGCCACCGCCAGAACGATCGGATCGGCCGCGCAGAACAGCGCCTCTTCGGTCAGCAGATGCCGCTCCATCGTGGCGGAGTGGAAAGGGCAGGCGCTGCCCAACGTGTAGCCGAGGCTGCCGTTCGAGCTGATGAGCGGGTTGGCGGTGTAGGTGTCGGCCCAGCCCGGCCCCTCGGAATGGATGGTGCGCGTTGCCGCATCCGCCGAGGCTTGCGACGACTTCATGTCGTAGACGCGGCCGTAGGGCGAGAAATCGCTTTCGAGCACATTGACGGCTTCGATCTGCATGGCTCAGGCTCCCATGCGCATCGCGCTTGGCGCGCTTTCGGCGCGCAGGCTCTTGACCGCTTCCAGAAGCTCGGCGACATGCGCGCCGTCAACGATGCCGGTGTCGGCATAGGTGTCCTTGAAATAGCTGCCGACGATCGCGCCGTCGGCCTCCAGAAGCTGTTCGCGGGCGTTAGTCGCGGTCAGGCCAGCGCCAATCAAAAGAGGAAAGTCGCTGCCAGTCGTGGCGCGGAAACGGCGCACCTTGTCGAGGTCGGTCACCTGGCCGGTGGCGTCGCTGGTCACGACGATCGCGTCGCAGCGCGCCTTGCCGATGAGGAGGTCCTCGGGCTCCGAGCGGCCGGATTTCACCGGCTGGTACTTGAAGCGCACGCCGCCGAGCAGCGCCGACGACACTCCGGCGCGCAGTTCGGCAAGCTCGTCGGCAAAGTCCTTGTCCTCCTCGGGCGGCAGGTGGCCGGCGACCGAATCCATCTGGATGAAATCGACCCTGAACTTCTTCGCCAGCTCGAAAGCCAGATGGTGGTCGCGCAGCACGTTCAGGCCCACGAGCACGTCGGGGTTGCGCATCTCCAGCCATTCGAGCACGTTGCGGACATCGTCCTTGTCGCCGAAATAGTTCTCCACGATCACGGCGTCGATACCGTTTTCGATCAACGTCTCGGTCTCCCTGCGGGCGATTTCCAGCCGTTCCCCGGCGGATGTGCCCGTCAAATGCAGCATGCCCAGGATCGGCTTGGGAGTGACGAAGATCTCGCTGAAACGGTTATTCAAGTGACTGTCCTATCTGCTGGTTCATGCCGGTGGGAGGAGCCGGCGAAAAGGGCTAGGCCGGCCGCAACGGCGCGCGTGGCTGCACGCCGTTCCATGACGTTCCGACCTTCATTTCGAGCGTCGGCGAATAGATCACCGAGGTGCGTTCCACGAGCTGGTCGTTGCTGTCATAGACATCGCCGCTGGCACAGATGAAGCCGGGCACCTCGGGGGAGGGGCCGAACACCTGCCGGGTGAGGTCCGAATGCGGGACGATGGAGAGCGTCAGCTCCGAACGTGTCGGCACCACGCCATAGTGCTCGCGCATGACCTGATAGAGTGACAGCTGCTCGAAATCGAATTTTTCAAGGCCCGGAAACCGGCGCAGCTCGAGCCATGAGGTATCGAGGTTGAGGAAGGTCCGGGTTTCCTCGGTGGCCACGCCGCGCGCGCGCACCAGCTTCAGGATCTTTCCCTGCGGCCCGTCCTCGATGGTTCGAGACAGGAGCGAGGTGACCGGCCGCTGGCCGCGCGCGCGGGAAAAATCGGTGAAGCCACCGAAGTTCCAGATGCTGTGATTGATGGGGGTGTAGGTGACCAGCGTGCCCTTGCCGCGGATCTGCTGGACAAGGCCTTCCTTGGCCAGCAGCGCCACGGCATTGCGGACCGTGCTGCGCGTAATGCCGTGCACGTCCCGCAGCACCGTTTCCGATGGAATTGCTTCGCCCTCGGCATATTCGCCGTCGAGGATGCGCAGCCTGAGCATCCTGTAGAGCTGCGCGTAGAGCGGCGTCGGCTCGTGCGGGTTGAGAGCAAATTCGGTGGTCATCGGACGAAGTTCCCCTTTTTGGGATTACTTCCCTGCGTTGACAGTGAAGGAATCCACGGCTGCCTCCTTCAGGCCGTAGCGATCGAGGATCTCCTCATAGGCGCCGTCGGCCTTCATGGATTCCAGCGTTGCCTTGACCGCCTCACGCAACTGGGTCGATTCCTTGGCGAAGGCAATGCCGTAATTGCCCTGATCGTATAGCTCGCCGATGGTGTAGAACTTGTCGGGCTGCTGCTTCTGCAGGTCGAGCACACCCTCGAAGCCCATCATCACCGCCTGGGCGCGATCCTGCTTGAGCTGCATCAGCTGCTCGCCCAGCGTGCCGATCTGCAGGAGGTTCATCTGGGCCGAGGCATCGCAGGTCTCCTTGCTCAGGTTCTCCATGAAGCCCACCCAGCTCGTGCCGGTGGCGACCGAGACGGTCTTGCCGCACAGATCCTGGACGGCCTTGATGCTGTCCTGGTACGACACGGGCACGAAGATCTGGTTGCCGGTCTTGAAATAGTCGATGAAGTCGAGCTTTCCCTGACGCTCGGTGATATCCGAGAAGGCGGTCCAGACCATGTCCGCGCGGCCGGTAGTCACCGAGGTGATGAGCTGCGAGAAATCGACGTTCTGGAAATCGATCTTGAGGCCGAGACGGTTGGCCACTTCCTTGGCAAGGTCGATGTCGGCGCCCTTGAGCTCGGTCGAGCCGGCATCCGAATATTCCATCGGCGGGTAGGCAAGGCTGATGGCGACTTTCATCGTGCCGGCATCGCGCACATTGGCCGGCAGCATTTCGCGCAGCTTCTCGTTGGGCGCGGCAGTCTCGGCCGCCGAG
>Ga0187815_10001789_pt1 | contig 10094 bp, 9 predicted proteins | sample NC_S_5_FD_132962 | JGI IMG/M metagenome (GOLD analysis project Ga0187815, IMG submission 132962) | Wetland sediment microbial communities from Neuse River Estuary, North Carolina, USA - ASW-S_5 | ecosystem: Environmental > Aquatic > Freshwater > Wetlands > Sediment | place: USA: North Carolina...
GATCCGGTGTCGCGGTCGAACGTGTGGGACATGATCCGGAAATTGCGGGATCACTCGGACCTGACGATTCTGCTGACAACCCATTACATGGACGAAGCGGACAAGCTGTGCGACCGGATCGCGATCGTCGATCACGGAAAGCTGGCTGCGCTGGATACGCCGATGAAACTGAAAGACAGTGTGCCGGGAACGGAAATCGTCGAGGCGGAATTCGAGGGCGAGCCGGCGGATTGGGTGGAGCAGCTTGGTGGCCTCGCGCACGCGACGGGCGTGACGCAGCGTGAAGAGATGGTCCACATTACGTCGAACGACGGGCCAGCGACGGTTGCGGCGTTGATGGATCTCGCGCGCGCGAAGAAGGTGAACGTGAAGCGCGTACTCGTGCAGAGCACGACGCTCGACGACGTGTTCTTGCATTACACGGGCACCGCGCTGCGCGACGCTTTGCAGAAGCCGGCGCGTGAATTGACTCCATTCTCGCGATGAGCAGCCAAAGGACCAGAGAGCAATGAAACTCTACCGCATAAATGCGTTGATCGAGCGGGACATGCGGAAGTTCTTTCGCAGTCCCGCGCTGATGATCAGCTCGCTGATTTTTCCGCTGGTGCAACTGGTGGTGCTGGGCTATGCGTTTGGCGGAAAGATCAAGGGAGTGGCGCTGGGCGTGGTGGACCAGGATCATTCGGTCGAGTCGCGCCGCGTGCAGGAGATGTTCGACGGGATCGCGGCTGGGCCGGAGACATTCCGCATCGTGCAATACGACTCGCTGCCCGAGGCGATCAACGATCTTCGGCAGGGGTTCATACGAGGCGTGGTCGATATCCCGCCGGAATTCTCGCGGCGGTACTACCAGCAGGACCGGCCGCGGATTGTCTTCACGGAAGATAACAGCGACCAATTTATTTCCAGCTCGGTGCTCGAGCGCGTGCAGGAGATGACGACGCAACTGAACACGCCGGATGTGTCTCCGCGCCTCGACCCGCAGGTGGAACTCGATACGGTGGAGATATATCCCTACATCGAGTACATCAAGTATTTGCTCGCGGGATCGACCGCGATGGGAATTTTCATCACGGCGATGATTGGCGGCGGCATCACGTACATCGACGACAAGACGAGAGGGCTGCACGAAGGATATCTCCTGACGCCAATTACCAAAACCGAGTTGATCGGCGGTTTGATCGGCGCGGGGACGGTCAAAGCGTTCATGGCCGGAATGTGTCTGATCGTAATCGGCGGACTGATTGCGGGGATAGACAGGCTTTGGGATCCCTTGCGCTTGCTTTATCTCGGGGTGATCATTTTCTGCGCGTCGGTGGCGATGATCAGCCTGATGTTTCTGGTGATGGTGCGCGTGGACGACCCGCTTGTGCCGCGCGCGATTTTCGGCGTGCTCAATATGCTGCTGTTTTTCCCGTCAGGGGCGGTGTATCCGGTGGAGGCGTTTCCTCCGTGGCTGCGCTGGATTTCAGTGATCGATCCGTTCACGTACACGGTCCACGCGCTGCACGATCTGACGCTGAAGAATACCGGCATTGAAGGCATTTACAAGGACGTGCTAGTCTTGATTGGCTTCTCGGCGTTGATGGTTTCGGGCAGTATCGCCCTCTTCAAGCGCCAGTTCTGACTTTTAGAAATGGGGGCGGGAGTCGCGTGGCCCTTTTCGAATCGCCCATCGATCATCCTCCGTCAAAACTGCGGCGCTACCTGATACGGATCGCGGCCGTGATCGTCACGATCGCGGTATTTGTCGCCGTTTTTCCGGCGTATCTGTGGTATCCGTTCGTCTACCACCGCGAAGTGGCCACTGCGAACCGGTTCATGAGCACGGTGAGCCAGGGCGACCTGCAGAAGGCCTATCAGATCTGGCAGCCGTCGGAGTCGTATTCGTTCAAGGACTTCACCGAAGACTGGGGACCAGGAGGTTATTACGGCCCCGTAAAGAGTTACCGCATCGGCCGGCCGGAGCACGTCAAAGACGGCTCGGCGACGGACATCGAGATCGAGGTGAGTCCTTACACGCCGTTCCCCGACGGCGATGATATCAAGATGAATTCGACGAAGACGGTCCACCTATGGGTGAATTTCAAGGATCAGTCGATTTCGTTCCCGCCGTATTGACCTCGCAGATTCTGAGACAAACCACTCACCGCAGAGACGCAGAGAACGCAGAGAAAAACCCCTCGTCTCGCACTTCTGCTTAATTCTATTCTTTATCGATGGTGGCTTCGTCGACGAGCATGACCGGGATGTCAGCGCGGATGGGGTAGACGCGGCGGCAGGTGGCGCACTTCAGGCCCTGCTGGTCTGGCGTGAGCTTCACCGGAGTCCTGCACACCGGACAGACCAGAATTTCGAGAAGTTCCTGCGAAACGGCCACGAGCGTTCCTCCGGACCAAAACAATTTAGCAGAAGTGCGAAGAAAGTGGCTAGAGGCGGGTGGCGGTGAGCTTGAGTTGGGCGCGGAATTCGGCGCCGGGGGCGAGTTCGATGGGCCAAACGGCGAGGATTTGCGAGCCCTGGTAGATGCGCTCGAAGCCGTCTTCGGATTCGGAGACGGTTTCGATGGGGGCGATCCAGAACTGGCGGGCGCTGGAGGCCTGGAGGGAGACGGCGACGGCCTGCCATTCGTCGACGATGCGGAGCTCTTCGCCGGGAATGGCGGCGGACCAGCGGAGCGGGTAACGGCGGCCATCGGATTCGAAGAAGCGGTCGGGCGCGGAAGGCGCGAGAAAATTGAGGACGACCTCAAGGCCGATATTGATGGACGCGGCGCCGGGGGCGCTACGGCGCACGAAGACATCGCAGACGATTTCGAATCCGTCCTCTGTGGGAGCAAACGAAAACTTCTTTCCGGCGGGCCAATCGGCGGAGTCCTCGGAGGCGAGGGCGACGCGCGATTCGGCAACGTCGGCGACGCCGTAGCGGCCACCGGCGAGCGCAGCGTCTTCTTCGAGATGAACGGCGGCGTAATCCTGCTGGGTTTTGTTTTGGCCGAACAGCAGCAGACGGAAGGCGTGGCGCGGCCAGCGATCGTAATTGAGCCAGCGCTCGAGGCCCTCTTCCTTCGTGCGAACCTGATCGTGAATGGATTGCGCAACCTGAGGTTCGGCCGTCGTCAGATTGCGAATCTTGGCGTGATAAGACTCCGGGCGGCGCATCAGCGAATTGATCAGCGTGACGTTGGCCGGGCGGAAATCGAGCGCCGAGAAAGTGGCGCCGTCATCGGGCTTGAGGAGGGCGGCATAACGGTCGGAGGTGAAATAGATTTCCTCGCGGCCGTCGGCGTCGAAATCGAGGCGCGCCATATCGACGTATTGATGCTTGCGGTGCGAAAGCAAATCGGCGAGCGCCTCGGCCTCGGCGAGGGAGCGCCAGACGGCGGTGCGCAGGTGCGGCGAGTAGAGGCCGCCGAAAATGCCATGCCAGTAGGGATCGTTGCACTGGCCGCGGAGGAGCAGGATGGTGGCTTCGTCGCGGGAGGCGAGAAAAGTCTGGTCGCGACGGCGGCTCGGCGCGAGTTCGTGGACCTGCTTCGAGACGTACAGCATTTTCTTGTGCAGCAGATTCGATTCGGCGTATTTCGAAAAGAAGCCGCGCCAGGTGCCGCCACGAAGGAAGGGCAGGACGTCGGGACGCTTGGCGAATTCGTCGAGAAGATTGTGGTACTGGTTGCGCGCAGCGGTCGGCAGCGACCATTCCATCATTTCGGTGTAGGACGCGGTGGGAAGCTCGGCGCGGTCAAGCGGCGGGCGCGACGAGACGGCGTCCGACGGCTTGGCGATCGAGAGCCAGTCGGCGGACTGCTCGAGCATGACGAAGAAACGCTCGAGCCAGCCGTTGGCGTAGCAAAGCTCGTGGGTGCCGGGCCAAACGCCAAACTTTTCGAGGTCGTCGCCCATGGCCGCGAAGCCGCCGGGATGCTTGCCTGCGGCGTCGCGCAGAAAGTCGGCGGTTTCGCTGACGTCGCGAAAGGGAATCAGGTAGCGAAGAATTTTCAGTCCGGGAATAACTTTCACCGTGTGACCGAGATCTTCGGCGAGGGCGTAGCCGTAGAGCTGTTCGAGGTCGAAGCCGGCGCCCAGGAAATGATTGTCGTCGACGAGCGTGTAATCGACGCCGGCGGGCGCGAGCGACGAAGGGATTTCGGGCTCCCAGACGCGCTCCGTGAGCCACGCGCCGCGCGGACGAGCGCCGAAATGCTTTTCGATGTAGGCGGCGAGACGCGCGATCTGTTCGCGGCGGTCTTCGTGCGGAATCGAGATGAGAATGGGTTCGTAGAAGCCGCCTCCGACCATTTCGATCTGGCCGGAGCGTACGAGCGCGCGCAGAACGTCGAAATATTCGGGATGGAGGCGCTCGATCCACTCGAGGAGCGGACCCGAATAGTGAAGGCCGGCGCGAATCGAGGGATGGCGCGCGAGGACTTCGATGAAGGGCAAATAGGAAGTTTTGTAAGCGCGTTCGATTACGTCATCAAAATTTCCAACTGGCTGGTGGGCGTGGATCAGGAGGACGAGTTCGAATTTCCGCACCGGCGGACCCTTTCGAAGACACTAACAGGATAACCTGATTCGCGGGTACTGCACAGGCGGAGAATTGGCGGCGTCTTTGGTAGTTGCGGATATGGCTCCGTTATCCGTTGATTGAGTGTTGTAGAAAAGGCCCCACCCTCAAAAGCCGAGGCCCGTCGCGCCTTGACCCTTCGGAAACTTACTGCTAGGGTGCAAGCCAGACGATGAAAAAGTCGCAAAGGTACCTTCTGCTCCTCGTTGCCCTGGCGGCTTTCGGTTATTTCGCTTACAAGTTTCGCAATGCAATCACGCTGGAAGGCTTTCGGTGGGGGATGGTTGCGGCGTCGCTGCGGCATTCGCGCGTGTCGTTGCTGCTGCTCGGCGTCGCCGTGATCTATATTTGCTTTGCGATTCGCGCGCTACGATGGATGCGATTTTGCAGGTGGCTGGGCCCGACGAAATTCTGGAATGTGTACAGCGCGACGCTGATGGGATTTTCGTGCATATTTCTGCTCGGGCGCGCGGGTGAGCCGATTCGTCCCGTGCTGATCGCGCGGAAGGATTCGCTGTCGATGCCGGGGATGTTTGGCGTGTACGTGCTGGAGCGGATTTCGGATGCGGTGGCCACGCTGGTGCTGGCCGGTTGCGCGCTGCTGGTGCTGCAGCGCGGCCCTCTTTCAAGCATTGCGGCGAGCCAGGTGGCGGGCGGGACGTCCGGCGTGTCCATCGTCCAGATCGCGCGCTCGACTGGGGTGCTGTTGTTCGTGGCGCTGATCGCGGCGATCGCGTTTCTGGTCTATTTCCGGTATCACGGCGCGGGATGGCTGGCGAAGAAGCTCCACGACAGCAAATGGCGCCACGGCTGGCGCGGCAAGGTTGTATTGCTGCTCGAGGGTTTCAGCGAGGGTTTGCAGGGCATCCGCACGTGGGAGGATTTCAGCGCGCTGACCGGCTACACAGCGGTTCATTGGCTACTTGTGGTTTCGGTCTACGTGATCGTGACGCACGCGTTCGGTGGGAGGCTGGCGCAGCTGAGTTTGGGCGAAGTGATTCTGGTGGTGGCGTTCACGTTGGTGGGCTCGGCGGTGCAACTGCCGGGCGTGGGCGGGGGCGCGCAACTGGCGACGTTCCTTGTGCTGACGCTGGCGCTCGGGGTAGAAAAGGAGCCGGCCGCGGTGTTCGCGATTGTCATTTGGCTGGTTGGATTCGCCTCGTGCAGCATCGTTGGGTTGCCGCTCCTGTTCCGGGAGGGCTGGTCGATGGGAGAACTGCGGCGCATGGCGCAAGCAGAAGAACGGGCGGGCGAAGCGGAGTTGCTGGCCGAGGCAGAGAATGCGACGGAATCGTCGACGGCGTCGCCGTCGGGGGAGTTGCCGCGGTGAGGTGTCCTTTCTGCGCGCATCTGGACGACAAAGTGATCGACTCGCGCGAGGCGCGGACCGGAGATCTGATTCGCCGGCGGCGAGAGTGCCTGAAATGCAAGCGGCGGTTCACCACGTACGAGCGGATCGACGAGATTCCGTACATGGTGATCAAGAAGGACGGGCGGCGCGAGAAATTCGAGCGGCAGAAGATTTTGCAGGGGCTGCTGAAGGCGTGCGAGAAGCGGCCGGTGGCTGTGAGCAAGCTGGAATCGATTGTGGATGAGGCGGAAGCGTTCGTCAGCGAGGCCAGCGAGCGCGAGCGCACGACAACGGAGATTGGCGAGCTGCTGATGGCGCGGCTCAAGAAGCACGACAAGGTGGCGTACGTGCGATTTGCGTCCGTGTATCTCGATTTCAAGGATGTGAAGGAATTCATGGATGAGCTGAAGGGATTGCTGAAGGACCGGGTCAAGAAGTAACCCGCTTTACGCCTGCCAGACGCCTGCAGCAAAAGTTTTTAGAGTGCGAAAACCGAGATGCTCGTAGAGGTCGACGGCATGCTTGTTGATGGCGGTGACGGTGAGCGATAGCGCATCGTAATGGCGGTGGCGGAGCGCCTGAATCGAGTGTTCCATCAATTGGCGGCCGATGCCGTGGCCGTGATAACCGGGCATGACGCAAACCTGCGTGGTGTGGCCGACCCCTTCGGCGACGGTGGACGTGAGGATCATGCCGATGAGGCGGTCACCAGTGGCCGGGCGGACAAGGAACGAGGCCTCGGGAAGGAACTGTCCGCAGCCGGGCAGCAGAACGATATTGCGGAGGAATTTCAGGCTGCCCGCTTCGCTGCGGTACTGGTCGTTGATCTGGCCGTCGACGTGATCGGAGTAGGCGAGCTGGATCAGCCGGGCGGCGGCCTCGAAGGCGCGGTCGTTCCAGGGCTCGATGCGCAGCCCAGTGGAGAGGGGTTTCCCGCACAAAATCGAGTCCGCGAGCGGCAGAAGCATGAATTGGCGCGGATGAAGGCGAAAATGTTGCGAGAGGAAGGCGGGATCGAGTTCGCTGCCGAAGGGCATCAGCTGGGCCTCGATGCGCTCGAGGCGCGGCGTGCCGCGCAGCGCGCCGAGCATCTCGCGGAGCAAGGCCTGCGTGACGGGCCTCTGCGCGCAGCGTGGCGAGACGAAAAGTCCGCCGATCAGGCCTTTGCGATCTTCGAGGACGTAGAAGCCGTAACCCAGCGGGAGGCTATTATCGATGGCGACGTACCCGCCCAAAGCTCGGGAGTCGATGAACCGCCGGATCAGCTCGATGGACGCTCGATAATCCCAGTGGAGCTCTTCCCGCCAGTGGCGGGCCTCTTCCTGGAACAGGCCTTCGAGCGACCGTGATTGTAAGGTGCGGAGGTCGACGATCTGCATGAGAGATGGATGCCGTTCAGAAGCTATTATAGCTTTGGGACGCCCAGAACCCAACTCGCGGGATTCAGGGCGAACAGTATGAGAAACTAGGCTCCGAAAGGAAGTGCGCTAACACGTCGCGCCGGGGCTCGCAGCCGAGCTCCCCACGATTACTGGATGGCCATAGCTTTCGAACTGCGCAATTCACGCCTCGCCAAGATTATCTCCGGACTCCTGGCGCTATTTTTGTTCGCGCTGGTTTCCGTCGCATCGATTTCAGGTTTTCTTCTTTACCAGATCGTTCATCCGCAGCGAAATCCGGCAAACATTGATGTGGACATCATGATGGGACATCCGACGACCGTGCCGTTTCCGGTCGCGGGCGGTGCCACGCGGGACGGCCTATTTTTCCCGGGTTTGAGGGGTGCGCCGACGATCATCGTGTGCCACGGATACGGGGCGCAACGCAGCGATGTTCTCACGTTGGCGACCGCGCTCCAGGAACATCAGTTCAACGTTTTCCTGTTCGACTTCACGGGGGCCGGGACCATCCCCGGAATTGCGACACTCGGGTACCGCGAGACCGGCGAGCTTCGTTCCGCGCTGCAATACCTCGCGACCCGCGATGATGTCGACGTCCGGCATTTTGGGCTGTGGGGCACCGATATGGGGGGATACGCGGTGCTGGAGGTAGCATCGACGGACAAGCGGGTTGCCGCTTTTGCGGTGGAGGATCCGTACGCCGATCCGCGGGATATGGTGCGGATACAGGTGAAGAATTCCGGGCTGCAGGCCATCCCTTACGTGGTGCGTTTCGTGGATTTCGGATTCCGGATGTACAACTATCCGCAGAGGCATGAACCTCCGGTCGCGACTCGCCTGGCGGCGACGGCCGGAATTCCCAAGCTATTCATCCTCGCCGACGATAGCCCCGTGCTGGCCGATCAAGGTTTGCAGCTTTTCGTCAAATCACCCGATCCGAAAAGGATGGTGCGGGTGAACTCGACGTACCGAGACCTTTCGGATGACGATCGCCGAACGTACGAAAACCAGATCGTCAGTTTCTTCCTGCTGAATATTCCGCCGACATCCCCCAATTAGCTACTTTCCGTCGCAAAAGTACTGATTTTAGACATTGATTATCGCGGCAGAGCAGTCGCGTGACAGAGATTCTGGTGCCAGAGTGTTTGTTTTTTGGCCCGTGTTCATGACCTCATCCGGAGGACTCACGCCCGCTGTGCCGCGAGACGGGTACCGATCTGGATCAGATTGTCGGCGATCACGCCGAGTCCTACCCAACGCTCCATCCCGCTGAATCCGGGATAGCGACAACGATTCAATCCGTGGCGACGTTTCAGCACGCTGATGCGACCTTCACATCCCGTCCGCCATTTCTGAGCGGCGCGGAACCAACGCCGCCTTTGTAGCTTCCGCCGCTCTTCGCTATGCGTGCCGCGGTTGGGAACCGCGACCCACGACACGCCCATTTCCTGTACTTTCTTCTCATTCGCGTGCGAGTAGAAGCCAGCATCGGCCGCCACGACTCGTGGCACGCGCCCGAAGCGCCGCTGATGTTCCTTGACGGCTGGCACGAGCAGTTCCTGATCGCTCGGGCGTTCGGCGAATACTCGATAGTCCGTGATGATTTGGTTCTCGGCCTCCTGCACTTCCACCAGCTTGCCGAATTCGGTAGGCTTGCTCAACTTCCCCTTCCGAATAATCTCTGTATGCGGCTCGAACACACTGACCAACTTCCCAGGAAAACGAGTGATCCCCTCGAAAATGCGCGCTCGAGTTTGCTTCACCACCTGTCGCACTCGATCGGCCATCGTCACCAATCTCTCCGTCAAAGGTTGGAGCCGCCGGCGGCGAGGACGCGGTAGCTGTTCGACTTCCCCGAGCACTCCTTTTGCTTGATTCAGAATTCTTCCTGTCACGGTCAGCAGCTCGGCATACTGCCTCCGGTGTCGCTCCTCTCGCTCTGGCCCAACCTGCCGTGCCGCCAGGGCAATCGCCACCACTCGTTTCTTCACCGTGCGCATCCGGTCGCGAATCTTCTTTTTCAAGCCGCCCGCCTGCTTCTCGATCCTCTTCATGGTCCGCGTCAGCACTCGCGCGCCATCCCCCAGCAAGTTGCTATCGGTGGGGTAGTGAATATTCGTCTCCACCACCGTCGTGTCCACGCGCAGCTTCCGGCCGCTCACCACTCCCTGCTCGCGCGCCAGCGCCACCAGCCGCTCGTGTAAATCCCGGATTACCTCCGGTCCAATCACTTGCCCCAGCCTCGCCAGTGTTTTCGCATCCGGTACCTTCTGGTCTCCGATACGCGTGAAGGCTCGATACACCAAATTCGCCCGCACCTCGCGTTCTAGCTCGTCGTAGCTCCAGTTCCGAACGTGCTTCAGGATCAGCAGACGCAGCGCCACCTCCGCCGGTGTTTGCATACGTCCGCGCGTGCGGCTATGACGGCGCCGCTTCCCTTGTGCTTGATACACTTCTTCCAGCAAAGCAGTGTCCTCCAAAAGACCATCTACCTCTTTCATCCATGGTTCCCAGAGATCCTCAATGTCCTTTGCCAACCCGCTGTGCCACAAGCTCGGCTGCCCGTGCCGCAGTTGGATCACGTCGCCTCCTCAGAAAAATTTAGTTCACCGCGACCTCGCAGCACGTTTTAACACGAACACGAAATGCTCAACGGAGAAAATCACCTAAATTCTTGAGTTTTGTTAATCTTTTTGCGACAGAAAGTAACTAGCGCGGCGCCTGATTGATCGGGACGTAGAGAACACCCACATAAGGCTCGTCAAGACTGCCCTGGA
>Ga0187815_10001791_pt1 | contig 10088 bp, 9 predicted proteins | sample NC_S_5_FD_132962 | JGI IMG/M metagenome (GOLD analysis project Ga0187815, IMG submission 132962) | Wetland sediment microbial communities from Neuse River Estuary, North Carolina, USA - ASW-S_5 | ecosystem: Environmental > Aquatic > Freshwater > Wetlands > Sediment | place: USA: North Carolina...
CGTTTGGATCGCTCATTCTCAGCTTATCCATTTGCTGATTAATCAAACAACATTTCATCAGGTCTCAGCGCCGATAATCTCATGTTTTCAGTGAGATGGTCGTCTCGAAGGCCATCGGCATTTGCTGATTGTAATGGAGAACAAAACATGCCTTGCTGATAGGGTCGATTTTCTGATTTCAGGTGCGCTTACGGGATTCCTGCCAACGGCGATTATTGCCGCGAGTGATGCCGATCCGGCGTGCACTGAGGTGAGTCACAATTGGGCCGCCGGGGCTTTTAAGGATGCGCCGTCCGGTGCGGGGGGAGACCTTATTCAGCGCGGCCCATTGGGCGAAGGTCAGGACTTCGTCGTCGCCAGCGTAGACGGGTAATTGCGCGATTTCATTTTTATGACGTGTCACGTTCGTTCATCCCTGTAATTTCGGGATGTGTTGAACGGAGCCAAAATGAAGACAGGTCCGTCCAACGCATCCACTGTGATGCATTGAAACGAACCTGTGGACGGGACTGCGCCCTACGTGGTTCTATGCCCGCGGTCTGGCCCAGATCCCCCCGACCGGCACGATGGCGAGATCCATCGTTCGAGGGGCTGGTGACCACCACACCGCATTCACCCGAATTCGGCGGCCGAAGGCTCGGGGGCGGGGGTCAGCCCAATGGTGTCGATATAGGCCGACCCATTGCTGGCATCAAGATGCCGCTTTTGGCAATTGCAAAATCTTTCGCTCGCCGCCGTCGACCAAAACGCGGACATGATCGGCCCATGTAGCCAGTGCGGTACGCACCTCACGTTCGTACGAGGAGCGATTGTAAATTCCCGCCACACCACGCTTGTGCCCACCCTGGTGGTTAAGAACCTGTTCAATAATATGCGGCTGTATACCAAGGTCGGCCATTCTGGTGGCGACGGTGCGCCGGATATCGTGCACCGTCCATGATCCGGCCATCTTGCCCTGAAGGCGGTCGTCAAGCTCAAGCTTTAAAGCCCAATCGGTAAATCCTTCAGCGGCGCGGGCACCAAATAGCTGGTCGCGATGAGCCCGATGCGGAACGGCAGCAATAATGTCCCAAGCCACCGCGGGCAGTGGCAGCGTATGGGTTCTGCCGTTCTTGGCGCGCTCACCCGGCAGTGTCCATGTGCCCGCGTCAGGATCCAGCTCACTAAAACGCAGACCACCGATCTCGGCTCGCCTTGCTCCAGTCAATATTAATAGGCGGATGATGCGGCCATAGTCGTCATCGCCGCAGGCACGCCACACCGCAGCCAACTCGGTGTCACTCAGCACGCGCTCACGCCCCTTCGAGTCCTCGGGTTGTACCGCGCCGATGACGGGATTTTGCTCGACGTAGCCCATCTGTAGCACCCACGAAAAAAACGCCGACAACGATGCGCGAGCCCGCGCAGCGGTGATCGATCCATGTTCACGGGTGATGGCGACCAGGCGGGTGGCAATGTCTTTGCGTTTGATGGCATCGATTGGCATCGAATGCAGAGGCTTGAAATATGTACCAGTGGAGAGATAGCGCCCGGTCTCGACCAGGGTGCGTGGCCGCACTGCGTTCTTCTTGGCATCGAGGTATTCAAGCACAACGCTGCGCATCGAGTGTTGATCCTTGGCGCGACGGTCGACGCGGTCTTGCTGTGGATCCTGGCCAAGCGCGACGGCTGCCAAGATTTTCTTCGCGGCAGCACGTGCCGCTTCAAGGCCAATGATGTTTGCATTACCGATCAACCTACGACGAGTGCCACCGGCACGCCGGTATTGTGCAATCCAGCTTTTGTTGATCTTGCCGCCAGCACCACGGCGCAGCCGATAGCCGAAGCCGGGCAATGCATCATCGAAGAAAATCTGATCTGATTTGTCGCCGAGCTTAAGGTTGGCGACGGTTTTGCTGTCGAGTTTCATGGTGTCCCCCTCCTGTGGGGAAGCACTGGGGAAGCAGCAGGCAGGTTACTCCTGACCGTTTCTGTCACCGTTCGACAGCGTAAATAGGCCTGAAACCCGCGCAAACCAAGGGGTGTTGCTTCCCGTGGCATAAACTGGCCGCAGCTCAGGCCTGATCTTTTCTGAGCATGACTCTGCCCTTGATGGCGGTCGTAAGAGGAAGAGTAGGGATTCGAGGTCAGCCGAGCAAGGCGCAGCGGCTGGCATAAGCGGCAGGCGAAATCGCATAAAGAACCGCGGTTGCTCTGCCAGCGCAATTACGCTAAGTCCGCCGTTAAAGCATGATCCCAAAAAGTACCTGGTTTCGGAAACGATCATGCACAGACAACACGCCGCCGTTTGGAGAGATGGGAATGGCCGATCACGCCGAGGTCCAATACGCGACCGCAACTGGCAATGATTATCCCGCTCACGAAGTGACGTATCGCAATTTCGTCACGCTGGTGAAGGTGTCGCTGGCGGTTATCGTCGTGATACTGATTCTGATGGGATATTTCCTGACCTGATCCGAGCCAGGTCAACCGTCAACGACGCCAGTTACGCCAGCCGCGCGGTCGGAGGATTTATGAAGGTTGCGGTGATTGCCGAGACCGATGCGGACGAGCCGCGCGTCGCCGCAACTCCCGAAACCGTCAAGAAGATGGTCGCACTCGGGGCTACGGTCGCCGTGCAAGCGGGCGCGGGCGTCAAATCCGGCATCCTCGACGCGGATTACACGGCGGCGGGCGCAGCCGTCGCGGCCGACCCCTCGAGCGACGCCGATATTGTGGTTCAGGTACGGCGACCGGAAGCGCCTGAACTGTCGCGTCTGAAAAAAGGCGCCATCGTCATTGGCATGATGGATCCGTATGGCCACGAGAACGCGGTTCGCGCCATGGCCGATGCCGGCATTATCGCCTTCGCGCTGGAGCTTTTGCCGCGCATCACTCGCGCGCAAGTCATGGATGTGTTGTCGAGCCAAGCCAATCTGGCGGGCTATCGCGCGGTGATCGACGCCGCCGCCGCGTTTGGCCGCGCGCTACCGATGATGATGACGGCCGCCGGCACGGTTCCCGCCACCCGGATCTTCGTCATGGGCGCGGGTGTGGCCGGACTGCAGGCGATCGCGACCGCGCGCCGGCTCGGCGCCATCGTCACCGCGACCGACGTACGCCCCGCTGCCAAGGAGCAGGTGGAAAGTCTCGGCGCGAAATTCATCGCGGTGGAAGACGACGAATTCAAAGCCGCCGAGACGGCCGGCGGCTATGCCAAGGAAATGTCGAAAGAGTATCAGGCCAAGCAGGCCGCCTTGGTCGCCGAGCATATCAAGAAACAGGACATCGTGATCACGACCGCTCTCATCCCCGGCCGGCCGGCGCCGCGGCTTATCAGCAAAGACATGGTCGCCTCGATGCGGCCCGGCTCGGTGGTGGTCGATCTCGCGGTCGAACGGGGCGGCAATGTCGAGGGCGTAAGCCCCGACGCGGTGACCGAGATCAACGGCGTCAAGATCGTCGGCTATCGCAATGTCCCGGGTCGGCTCGCGGCGACGGCCTCGAGCCTCTACGCCAAGAACGTCTTTGCTTTCCTCGAGCTCCTGATCGACAAAAAGAGCAAAGCACTGACCGTCAATTGGGACGACGAGATCATTAAAGCCACCGCGCTCACCTGCGACGGCGCGGTCGTGCATCCGAGCTTTAGACCCAAAAGCGCAGCTTAAATCCAAGGAGCGGCACCCGGTCATGATTACGCTTTCGGTTCTCGGCCAGCTCGACCTGATTGCTGCTGCGACCGGCAACGCACCCGTGGCTGCGAGCGACGTGCCCGACCCATTCGTATTCCGACTGTCGATTTTCGTACTCGCGGTGTTCGTCGGCTATTACGTGGTCTGGTCCGTCACGCCGGCGCTGCACACGCCATTGATGTCGGTGACCAATGCAATTTCCTCGGTCATTGTCGTTGGTGCGCTACTTGCCGTCGGTGTCGCGCTTGTCGCCAACGATGCCGGCCCTCTGTGGGCACGCGCTCTAGGCTTCGTGGCGCTGAGCTTTGCGTCGGTCAACATTTTTGGCGGTTTTCTGGTGACGCAACGCATGCTCGGCATGTTCCAAAGAAAAAAGAAGTGACCGGATGAGCGCCAACCTCGCCGCGCTTTGCTATCTGGTTGCCGCCGCGCTTTTCATTCTGGCGTTGCGCGGCCTGTCGAATCCGGAAACCAGCCGGCGCGGCAATTTCTTCGGCATGCTCGGTATGGCGATCGCAATCGCCACGACGCTCGGGCTGCATCCGCCGGCGAGTTATTCGGCATGGGGCCTGGTTGCGCTCGGCATGGCGCTCGGCGGTGGCACCGGCGCGGTGATTGCGCGGCGCGTGCCGATGACCTCGATGCCGGAATTGGTCGCTGCTTTCCACTCGCTGGTCGGCATGGCCGCAGTCCTGGTCGCGGCCGGCGCGCTCTACGCGCCTTCCGCCTTTGGCATCGGCAGCGAAGGTGCGATTCACGGGCAAAGCCTGATTGAAATGTCGCTTGGCGCCGCCATCGGCGCCGTCACCTTCACCGGCTCGGTCATCGCCTTCCTCAAGCTCTCGGGGCGGATGAGCGGCGCGCCGATCATTCTGCCGGTGCGGCACGCGATCAATATCGCGCTTGGGCTTGGACTGATCGGGTTGATCGTTTGGTTTTTCGAAGCGCAGCAACACCTCGCATTTTGGCTGATCGCGGCGGTGTCTTTTCTGCTCGGCGTGCTGATCATCATTCCGATCGGCGGCGCCGACATGCCGGTCGTGATCTCGATGCTCAATTCCTATTCCGGCTGGGCAGCCGCGGGCATCGGCTTCACTCTTGGAAATCCGGCATTAATCGTCACCGGCGCGCTGGTCGGCTCTTCGGGCGCGATTCTGTCCTACATCATGTGCAAGGGCATGAATCGCTCGTTCATTTCCGTCATTCTCGGCGGCTTCGGCGGCGAGGTCGCGGGCCCGGCCGCGCAGGCTGGCGACCGGCCGGTCAAGATCGGATCGGCGGAGGACGCAGCTTTCATTCTTAAGAATGCCGGCAAGGTCATCATCGTGCCGGGCTACGGCATGGCGGTGGCGCAGGCGCAGCATGCGCTGCGCGAAATGGCCGACAAGCTCAAGGCGGCCGGTGTCGAGGTGAAATACGCCATTCATCCGGTCGCCGGCCGCATGCCGGGTCACATGAACGTGCTCTTGGCCGAGGCAAACGTTCCCTATGACGAAGTATTCGAACTGGAAAACATCAATTCGGAATTTCCCCAGGCCGATGTCGCCTATGTGATCGGCGCCAATGACGTCACCAACCCCGCCGCTGAAGATGATCCGAAATCGCCAATCTACGGTATGCCGGTACTGCAGGTGTGGAAAGCCGGCACTGTGATGTTCAACAAGCGCTCGCTCGCGTCCGGCTATGCGGGCATCGACAATCCGCTGTTTTATCGCGACAACACCATGATGCTGCTCGGCGACGCCAAGAAAATGACCGAAGGGATCGTCAAGGCGATCTAACCGGCACAACGGTACGGCCACCGCGGTCTGGGGCTGGTCCGAACAGGCGCGAGCATGCCGCAAGACGCTTCGCCGCAAAGCCCCGCTTCCCGCCGGAGTGGCGATCCATCTCCGCAACTGACGCCCCGCGTCCCGCGCCGCCGCTTGGCGGCTCGCCTGATTGTGATTCCGCTTATCGGCATCATAGCCGGCTTGTCTTACTACGGTCTGCACGACCGCTTCTTCCTGCCGGAATGCGATTCGGAACGCGCCAAGCGCACGCTCGCGGACGTGCTCAAGCAGCTCAAGCTTGAGCCTAGCCGCTACGCGCCGCTCACAACCGTGTCGAGCAGCAAAACGCAGATCATGTGCAAGGCGACCTTGCCGCTGCCGGATGGTGGCAATGTCGTGATCGATTACAGTTTTTACTGGCAGGGCAGCCAGGCCAACATCCGATATTCGGTAACGCGCAAAGCGGACCGAAAATGACGCCCGTCTCCTGCTAACATCGAGCGCTGTGTCAGGGGGCGGGAGGGGTGAGTCTACCCAAGGCATCGCTGATCGTGAACCGCGCAAGCTGACAATTCTTACTTTTCAAAGTGATGACGTCGCTTCCCGTCGTCGCGACGTTTAGTACGATAACGTCAATGCGGTCCTGAGCAGCGCACTGCGCGCCGATGACCGGTGACGAGACGGACTTACCTTGATCGGTCAATTTGAGCGCGGCTGCGGATGTCGGCGATTGTAGAACGACCGCCGCTTGCTCGGCTTTCGGATTTGCGGCCCAAGCAAAGCCAAGCAACGCGACCGCGGCAACGATGCTTGCCCTGAACAATTTAGATCTGGATTCCTCGGACTGCGTCCTAATTTGATTGTAGTGGATGTATGAAACGACATTATCGACCAACCCGTCCAGATAATTGAACCAGGTCTCATAACTTTCCTGAGTGGCTTGATCTACCGGAGCGTGCGTGACGCAAGCGTGCCGCTCGTTGATTACGGTATCGTACCAGTTCCTTAGATTTTCGACGCTTCCGAAGCCTTCCAACAGGCCCGCGTTGTTTTGGACTTATTGGATGTCGGCGTCGCTCAAATGATAAAATTCGACGTAGCCAGCGTTTGCAACCTTGAGCGCCGAGCTAACGGCACAAGCGGCCGCACCTAATGCTATTATGGCGAACGCAATTGCGACCCACAGGCGCGGCTCATCAAGCGGGAATTTGCCCAGGCTCGAAAGCTGCGATCCGGCAAGCAACGTCGTACCGATGGCGCCGAACGCAATGAGCGTCCATTTCACGTTGTTGCGCAGACCCTCGATCGACTGCGTCAGTCGAAGTCGTATTTGTCGGTTTTCGGAGCCGCATCATCGGGCATAAGGGGTACCGATGACTATTCGTTGCCTTTTATGTCTTTGGCGGCCGGGCGGATTGGGCCGCCACCAGGGCTAAGTTTAGTGTCCTTTGGCAAAATCGGCACCTCCACGCTGGTGCGGATACCGCCGCCACCCTTGCCGATTTTCGTTCCGGCTGGAAGCTTCGGCACGACGGGCTTTTTGACCTTCTCTTTTTCGTCTGGTGCGGCTGAGGGCTTTCCAGGCTTGTCCTTACTTGCGCTCGTCATGGCACCGTACTCCCGTTGGAGCCACTTAACGCAATAATAGAGCAGTCCAGGTCTCGCAACCAGTCTGAATACGGCGGCTAGTGTTAATGTGGTGGTCCATACCCGCCCGCGGTCGGCGTCTGGATGATGATTGCTTCGCCGGCTTCGATGATGGTTGCGTCGCAGCCCTGCAATCGTTCCATGCGGCCATCCTTGCGCCGCACCCAGTTCTCTCCGATCTGCCCATCGCCGCCGCCAGCCAGTCCGAATGGCGGCACGCGCCGATGGCCCGACAGAATGGTGCATTCCATCTTTTCCAGAAACCGGATCGTGCGGCGGATGCCGTCGCCGGCTTTCCATCGCCCGCGCCCGCCGGAATCTTTCCGGATGTGAAAGTCTTCGAGCAGGACCGGATAACGGAATTCCAGCACTTCGGGATCGGTCAGCCGTGTGTTTGTCATGTGGGTATGGACGGCATCGGTGCCGGGGAATCCGGGACCCGCTGGTGAGCCCGAGCAGATCGTCTCGTAATACTGATATTGCGCATTGCCGAAATTGAGATTGTTCATGGTGCCCTGCGCCGCCGCCATGGCGTCGAGCGCGCCGAACAAACAATTGGTTACCTCTTGGGAGGTCTCGACATTGCCCGCGACGACCGCAGCGGGAAATTCCGGCGACAACAGCGACATTTTCGGAATGATGATGCGGATCGGACGCAGGCAGCCGGCATTCATCGGGATGTCGTCATCGACCATCACGCGGAACACGTAGAGCACGGCGGCGCGTGTCACCGGCTCAGGCGCATTGAAATTGCTGGGCTGCTGCGGACTTGTGCCGGTAAAATCGACGGTCGCCTCGCGTCGCTCCTTGTCCACCGCGATGCGCACGTTGATCTTATTGCTCTGGTCGGTCTCCACCACAAACGCGCTGTCATGCAGCCGATCGATGACCCGGCGCACGCTTTCGGCCGCATTGTCCTGCACGTGGCGCATATAGGCGCGCACCACCGGAAGCGTGAAATGCCGCACCATCTTGTGCAGTTCGCGCACGCCCATCTCGTTGGCGGCGATCTGCGCCTTGACGTCGTTGACGTTCTGCAACGGATTGCGCGTGGGATATTTGGCGCCGGTGAGCAGCGCATAGAGCTCCTTCTCGCGGAAGCGGCCGCGGTCGATCAGCTTGAAATTGTCGATGTAGATGCCTTCCTGTTCGATCGTGGTGGCGTTCGGCGACATCGAACCGGGCGAGATCCCGCCGACGTCGGCGTGATGCCCGCGCGAAGCGACCCAGAATAGGATTTTGCGGCCATCGAAGACCGGCGTGCAAACGGTGATGTCGGGCAAATGCGTGCCCCCGTTATAAGGGGCGTTGATGGCGTAGGCGTCGCGGGGCCGGATCTTGCCTTTGTTTTCCCGGATCACGGTCTCGACCGCGCGGTCCATCGATCCGAGATGCACCGGCATGTGCGGCGCATTGGCGACGAGCGAGCCGTCGCCATCGAACACCGCGCACGAAAAATCGAGCCGCTCCTTGATATTCACCGAATAGGCGGTGTTCTGCAATGCGACGCCCATCTGCTCGGCGATCGACATGAATAAATTGTTGAACACTTCGAGCATCACCGGATCGGCATGGGTGCCGATGGCGCGAGTGCGAGCGAGTTTTTGCACGCGCTTCAGCAGCAGATGATCGCGGGCGGTAAGTTCGGCTTGCCAGCCATGCTCGACGACCACGGTCTGGTGCGGTTCGACGACAATGGCCGGACCTTTGATCCTGTCACCGGGGGTGAGCGCGGCGCGCAAGTAAACGTTCGCGCGCTGCCATTTGCCGCCGGAAAAGAAGCGCGTCCGCTGCACTGGCGTCGGCAGTTTGCGGCGCTTGGTCTTGCGAACTTTTTCCTTGAATCTGGCGCCGCCGCCGACTGCTTCCACGGAGACCGCCTCGATCACCAAATCCTTGCTGCGATCGATAAAGCCGAATTGCGCCTTATGGGCGCGTTCGAACGCGGACTTCATCTTTGCGAGCGGAGCCGTAGCCGGACGACACTTTTTATTGCTCGCGAGCGTAAGGCTTCCAGCTCCGACGATGAGCGACGTGTCGGTTCCGGCGTAGCGAATGTGCGCGCGGGTATGCAGCTTGATTTTTTTCGTTTCGACGCCTTGCGCTGCGACTTCCGCAATCACCGTCTCGGCGAGCCGGCTCACCACCTTTTCAAGCGTGGCGTGCGCGTCTTTCCTGAACGGCTCCTCGATCGCTTGCTGTCGCACGCTGCGGATATCGGCCAAGCCCATGCCGTATGCCGACAGCAGCGAGGACAACGGATGGATCAGCACATGCGTCATGCCAAGCGCATCGGCGACCAGGCAGGCGTGCTGCCCGCCGGCACCGCCGAAGCAGTTGAGCGCGTAGCGGGTCACGTCATAGCCACGCTGGACCGATATTTTCTTGATCGCGTTGGCCATGTTTTCCACCGCGATCTTGATGAAACCGTCGGCAACCTGTTCGCCGCTGCGGCCGTCGCCGATCTGTTTCGCCAACGTGGCAAAAGCGTTGCGAACTGCCTCGGCGTCGAGCGGCAAATTCTGCCCCGCTCCGAAGATTTGCGGAAAAAATTCCGGAATGAGTTTCCCCACCATGACATTGGCATCGGTCACCGCCAGCGGACCGCCGCGCCGGTAGCATTTTGGGCCGGGATTGGCGCCCGCCGAATCCGGACCGACGCGGAAGCGTGCGCCGTCGTAGTGCAGGATCGATCCGCCGCCCGCCGCGACCGTGTGAATGAGCATCATCGGCGCGCGCATGCGCACGCCGGCGACTTCGGTTTCGAACGCGCGCTCGTATTCGCCGGCGAAACGCGACACGTCGGTCGAGGTGCCGCCCATGTCGAAGCCGATCACCTTGTCGAAGCCCGAGGCGGCGGCGATCGCCGCCATGCCGACGATGCCGCCCGCGGGTCCCGACAGAATCGCGTCCTTGCCGTGGAAGAGGGTCGCGTCGACCAGCCCGCCATTCGACTGCATGAACATCAAGCGCGAGCCGCCGAGCGCGCCGGCGAGGC
>Ga0187815_10001792_pt1 | contig 10088 bp, 10 predicted proteins | sample NC_S_5_FD_132962 | JGI IMG/M metagenome (GOLD analysis project Ga0187815, IMG submission 132962) | Wetland sediment microbial communities from Neuse River Estuary, North Carolina, USA - ASW-S_5 | ecosystem: Environmental > Aquatic > Freshwater > Wetlands > Sediment | place: USA: North Carolina...
CGCATTATTTTGGAGGCGGCTCGCCGGGCTCGTGCGGTTTTGGTGTGGACGCACGGATCAGCGTATAGGGCCGCGTCTTGATCGTATTGGTGAACTCGGTCATGTTCTCGGTGATGCGGCTAAAGTTCTCGATAATCTCGTCCAGATTATCCGCATTGGCATCCACGGTGCGGTCGAGCTGATCCGTGAGCGATTGCGCAGAAGCGAGAGTCTTGCGGAGAGTCTCGAGCGACGCGTGAAGATCGGGGCGATCCTCCGCGAGGGCGGCATCGAGATTCTTGATCGCATCGTTGGCCTGCGCCGAAGTCTTGCGGAAGTCGTCGATCAGCGGGCCCAGCTTGGCGCTGGCATCGTTCATACGATCGAGGGTCGAATGAATAGCCGGGCGATCTTCCTTGAGCATTCCATTGAGGCTGGCCAGGCTTCCGGAGATATTGGCGCGATTTTCCGCGTCGAGAAGATCGTTCACGCGGTCGAGCGTTTCCTTAAGGGCGACGACACGCTCATTCAGATTGTCGATGAGCTCGTTGGCTTTCGGTCCAAGTGCGACGATTGTGTCCTTGATCTGGTCGAGGCTCGCATAGTCTTTCGCTTGCAGAGTTGAGCCGCTCGGGGCACGCGGAGCCGCGGGAGTTCCGGGCTCGATCTCGAGAAAATTGTCGCCGAGCGGGCTGTTGCTGGTGATCGCGGCCTTGCTGTCGGTTTTCACGGGAACGGATGGACGGACCGCAAAGTCAACCTCCATACGCGCGGGATCCTGCGGGTCGCTTTGGACTTTCGTGATGCGGCCGACCGGCGGGCCGCCGGCGTAATGAACTTCAAAGCCGGGCTCGAGGCCGCCCGCGTTCTTGAAATAGGCGCGGAAGGGAACGTCGCCGCCGGTCAGCAAGCCGGACAGCAGTAGAACGACGGCGATCAGCAGGCCCGAAGCCACCAACACGAAGAGGCCGACGAGAGCCGACTCTCGTTTTGCGTCCATTCGTTTCCTCGCTTAGCGCTACTTCGAGCGTGCCTGGCGGCCGCTCACAGGGCGGCGAGTATATCACGAGTCCCCCGAATGGCCAGCCCTAGCGCCGGTCCGGAGGGGTCTCGCCCGTCAGCATCTGGAGATAGTCGATCTCCTCCGAGATTTCAGGTTCCGGCACGCGATCCAGAAATTGCCGGACGCGCGGATGTTTGCTCTCGCGCAGTTCAGCCGTGGTTCCGTTTGCCACGATCACGCCCTTGTCGATCAAAATCATGCGGTCGGCGATCAGGAAGGCGCTGGCCAGCTCGTGCGTGACGACGACGATCGTCATGCGAAAAGCTTTTTTCAATTTGAGGATCAGCTCGTCGATGCCCGCGGCGATGATCGGGTCGAGGCCGGCCGACGGCTCGTCGAAAAAGAGGATTTCCGGGTCCATGGCGAGGGCCCGGGCGATGGCAGCGCGCTTGCGCATGCCGCCGCTCAGCTGAGCGGGCATGTAATTGTCGAAGCCGGTGAGGCCGACCTGGTCGAGCTTGAGCCGGACGACAATTTCGATGGTGGATTCATCGAGCTCGGTATGCTCGCGCAAGGGAAGCGCGACGTTTTCGCCGACGGTCATCGAGCCAAAGAGCGCGCCCTGCTGAAACGACATTCCCATCTTCTTGAGAATGTCCTCGCGCTCGGGCTCGGAGATCCCGGCGTAGTTCTTTCCGCGGATTTTAATTTCGCCGCCGCTGGGGCGCTCGAGGCCGACCAGCGTGCGGAGGAGCGTGCTCTTGCCGGAGCCGGAACCGCCGAGAATGACGAACGTCTCGCCGGCAGGAATCTGAAAGCTGATGCCGTGCAGGACTTCGCGAGCGCCGTATTGCACGCGAAGATCGCGAACGGAGATCGCGCATTCCGAAGGGGTGTCCGGAGCGTCGTCTTTTGGGATGAGGTTGGTTGCCATTCGCTCTAGCGTGGCGCCGTGAAATAAAAGATTCCGGTAAATATAAGATCGACCACTACCACAAGGAATATCGATTTTACTACGGCCGCTGTGGTCGAGCGGCCCACCTGCTCGGAACCCAGGCCGGTCAGAAATCCTTCGTGGCATCCGACCGCCGTAATCACGATAGCGAACATGACGCTTTTGATCAGGCCGGTCATGATGTCGCGCTGAATGAGCGCGTCGAGGGTCGCCTGAAGGTAGGTGCGGAGAGTGAAGCCGGCAGCGCCTATTCCGAAAAATGCGCCGCCGAGCACGCCCATGAAATCGGCCCAGGTGGTGAGGCAGGGCATCATCAGGATCATGGCAAGGAATTTTGGGGCGACGAGAAAATGCACGGGATCGAGCGCCATCGTTTCGAGCGCGTCGATTTCCTCGTTCACCTTCATCGTCCCGATCTCGGCGGCGAACGCGGAACCCGAACGGCCAATGACGACGATGGCGGTCATCAGCGGGCCGAGTTCGCGCGTCATCGTGACCGCGACGGCATTCGCGACCATGTTCAGGGCGCCAAACTTGCGCAGCTCGTAAGCGCCCTCCAGGGCGAGAATCGTTCCGACGAAAAAGGAAATGAGGGAAACGATGGGAAGCGCTTCGACTCCGACGGCCATGGCCTGATGAATGGCCCGGCCGAGCCTGATTTTCCCGCCGCGGAAGGGTTCTATGAAAACCGCGCGGGCCGCGCCGCCGGTGAGCTGCGCCAGGCCGCCGACATAGGCCAAGCCATTGATTGTCGCTTCGCCGATCGTTTCGGTTAGTGGCATATGGAGGGCATCTCGAATATCACGGTGCTGAGATCCGGCAGGTTCCGGCCGAGATCGAGCTTACGACGCCGAGGCTGCCGCGCGGCCAAGCACCGCCTCTTCTTCGGTGTTGTAAACTTCGAACACCTTGATGAGGCGTGTGAGCTCCAGCACTTCGCGCGCAGTGCGGCTCAAGCCAAACAAGGCGAATCCGCTCTTCATCTCGCGCGACATTTTCAGGCCTTCCACGAGCGAGGCAACGCCGGCGCTGTCGACATACTTCACCGAGCTGAGATTCATCACGACTCTGCTCGCACGCTTTTCCTTCAGGAGATCGAGCAACACTTTGCGGACTTCGGGCGTGTTGTGAAGCGTGATGTCGCCAACCACATCGACAATGGTTGCGTTGCTGATCTGCCTGATGGAAATAGCCATGTACACGACCCCTCTCGTAGCGTGCGAAGAGTTTTGCCAGAGATTCCCATTAGATGCAATCACTTTTCCAAAGCTGGAGCGATTGCCCGCTTTTGGTGCAACGAATGGTCGCTGAAGGCGCGGAGAGAGCGGTTTGCGAAGTCGGACGGGACCTGAGGGGCAGTGACAGGCCAAGGCCAATCGATGCAGGGAGATACGGTTCTCTGTCGCTCTTGCTAGCCCTCCTCGTGAGCAGCGAGTTCGCGTTTCACCGGAGGAACGAGAATTTCGCTCGAACGATCCCTCTCGGGTTAGGCGAGCCTCCGCCAACGGGAAGCGCCGATATCGGACTTCGTTGCGCTCAAAATGGAACTTTTATGCATGGCTTGCCGGCTGCCGCCCCGGTTGCGCAAGCGGACGGGGCCCTTTCAGGCGACCGCGGTAACTCTCGCGGGTGGGGCCATGAATTCGGGGCCCACGGGCTCGGCGATCGTTTGCTGCAGAATCCGGTCGATCGCCGCGAACGCGTCCGCGTCGAGCTTCCAGTCCAGCGCATCGGTTACCGCTTCCAACTGTTCGGGACGGCGTGCGCCCCACAGCGCCGCGCCGACTCCGGGTTGATCGAGCACCCAGCGCACCGCCAAGTCCATCACGCGCTTTCCATATCTTTTCTGCGCCAGATCATCCAGTTGCTGCACCGCACTCAGGTACTGCGCGAAGCGCGGAGACTGGAATTTCGGATCGGACTTACGCAAATCGTCGCCGGTGAATTTCGTGTCGGGACGCATGCGACCGCTCAAGAGCCCGCGGCACAGCGGACCGTACGCCAGCGCGCTCAGACTCTTCTTGTGCACGTAGGGCAGGACGTCACGGTCGATTTGCCGCTCGAAGAGGTTGTACGGTGGCTGCACGGTGTGAAGTTCCGACGCAGACATGAACCGCTCCATCTGCTCCGGCGAATAATTGCTCACGCCGATCGCGCGGATGAGCCCTTCTTTATAGAGTGCGCGCATGGTCCGCGCGGTTTCTTCGATCGGAACTGCCGGGTCCGGCCAATGGACCTGGTAGATGTCGATGTAGCTTGTACGAAGGCGGCGCAGCGAATCCTGAACTTCCTGCCGGATCCGATCGCGTGAGGAATTTCGGAAGATGGAGCCGCCGTGCCACTCGAGGCCCACTTTGGTCGCGATGAAGACGTCCTCGCGGCGGCCTCTTTGCTCGATGGCTTTCCCCACGGTTTCTTCGGAGACGCCGAAGCCGTAGACCGGCGCCGTATCGATCAGATTGATTCCTTTATCGAGAGCGGCGTGAATGGTGCGAATCGACTCTGCTTCGTCGCTGCCTCCCCACATCCAGCCGCCGATTGCCCAGGTACCCAAGGCAATGCGCGACACGTTCATTTGTGTGCCTGAAATAATTGTGTATTCCATATGAGCTATCCTTTCCTACAAAATAGGATGTCCAGAATAAGTCAGTCGATTCAAAGGGACGGGATCGCGTTAGCATCCGAAATGGTCGAGAAAGTCCATATCGACGAAACCGAATACGGCGCGGATCCTCGCACGCAGTTTTCCTTGCCAAATGCCGCAGGCAAGGAACGAGGGCATACGCACACGATCCGGCTGAAACTGCGCGACATGAACCAACTCTTCAATTCAATGGATCCTTCGCCGTTCATTGAACGGGATCTCGACGATGACGCGGAAGAGTTCATCGTAAGTTGGGCGCAGGAATGTCCTTCGAATGCTTCGATCCGGCTGCGCATTTACCTGGATCAGTGGCCGGCTGAGGACCCCAAGGAGCTGATCAAGACCGCCGTCCACAACCACTTTTCGCACCGCGTCCAGATCGCCCGCTTGGAGTTCAAGCGCCTCCTTGAGCAGGGCCGTACGAGTCTTTTCATCGGTCTGCTGTTCCTGGCTGCCTGTCTACTTGTCACCAACCTATTGTTGGGGCGCGCTGCGGGCACATGGGCAGCCGTCGCGCGCGAGAGTCTCACGATTGCCGGATGGGTGGCCATGTGGCGACCGATGCAGATTTATCTTTACGATTGGTGGCCCCTGCTGCGACGAATCCGGATCTATACCAAGCTGAGCCACATGCCAGTGGAAGTGTCGCAGAAAGGCAAGGCTTGAACCTTCGCCGCGCGCTTCAGACAAGCAGGGGCAGCAATCCGAGCAGTGCGAGGATCGCGAGGAGTGCGAGCGACTGCGTGCCGGTGCGGCGGTCTCCGAAACCGTACGCATAGACGCCCTTGATGAGGTTGTTGCTTGCGGCGGCGATGACGATCGCTCCTCCTGCGAGGGCAATGGGCGTCAGCGTCGCGTTCGAAGCCGCAAGGCTCAGGATGAAGGGATCCACATCCGTCACTCCCATCACAACGGCCACCGCGAAAAGGCCGCCGCGACCCAAATGCAGCAGCGCAACATGCGTGATGAACAGCATTGCCACGAACAGTGCAGCGAACAAGAACGCAGCGCTCAGTTCCAGCGGATTTTTGGGCCGAAACGCTTGCTCAGCTTTTGCGTCGCCCTGATCCGGTATGCGCGTCCACAGCCAGCCGCCGAGAAGAGCTGCGGCCGCAAGCAGCAGGAACGGCAATCCGAGCCTGTGCAGCAATGGGCGATTGAAAATGGCGAGAAGCGCCAGAAGGCGCAAGTACATGACACCGGACGCGACGAGTATAGAGCCCGAGTACAGATGCGGACGGGATTGCTCGCGGGAGCGCTTGGCGAGCACAACCGTAGTGAGCGTGGAGGAATAGGCGCCGCCGAGTAGTGCCGCCAGCAAAACGCCGCCACGTCCCTTCGTCCAGAGCTGCAAGAGGTAGCTGCCGTATGAAATGGCGCTTACCACGACAACGACCAGCCACACTTTGAAGGGATTGAAGCCGAAGGTGCCGAACGTCTGGTTCGGCACGATGGGCAGGATTACGGCCGCGAGCAGCAGAAACTTCGCGAAGGTGAGAATTTCGTCGCCCGGCATCCGCTTGGCGAGACTCTCGAGCCACGTCTTCAGCTCAAGCAGCGCGACGGCGAGCACCGTGAGCGTGACGGCGATCCAATACTCCTCGCGTGAAACGAGCGCTCCAATTACATAGGTCATCAAGCCGGAAAGCTCGGTCGTCATTCCGGCCAGCGCCACTCCCTCGAGCTTGTGCCGGTAAGATAGCCAGAGAAACGCTCCCACGACAGCGAAGCCGACGGAAGGCAGCGCGAGGTTTCCGTCCGAAAATACGCAGAGCGCGTAGCCAAGAAGGCCCAGCAGCGGGAATGTGCGAACTCCGCCGAAGCGGTACTGTTCCGATGTGATCTTCTGTTCTTCGCGCTCGAGGCCGATCAGAAAGGAGAGGAACAGCACGAGGACGATCTGTGCGCCGTCCTTGGGGACAAATTGGAGCAGCGTATTTGCCATAGCGTCGGAGCGAAGCGCCGCGATTCTCTCTCTTCTTTAGCGTCGAAACAATGGCCGTCGTTCGGGCTCAGGTTTCGCAGCAGCCATATGGAGACCGAGCATTCTAGCCTCTTTTCGGCGTTGTTCCAGAATCTCTTTCACGCAAAATGGCGGGCAGCTCACTGTGCTACAGTTGGCGCGTGCGTCCCGAGATCGAACAGGCCGTCCGATTGATCCAGCAGAAGGACCGTGCGTCTTTGGAAGAGGCGCTGGCGCTGCTCCAGAAAACCGTCTTTTCCTTCAGCATGAAAGTGTGCGGGCAACGGCAGGACGCCGAAGACACGATGCAGGAAGTTCTCGTGAAATCGGTTCCCAACCTGCCGAAATTCGACAGCCCCAGGGCCCTGATGGTTTGGCTCTACAAGGTTGCCAAGAGCCGCTGCTTGATGAGCCGCCGGAAAAGCAAATTCGCGCCGAAAGAGGCGCTCTCGCTGGAAGAACTGATGCCCGACCGTCGGGAATTGCGGAAGCTCGCGGGCAATCCCGATGGCACGCCGGAAAGTTCGCTGCTTCGCCGCGAGAGCGCAAAACGCCTTAGGGAGGCCGTGCAGAAATTGCCATCCGAATACCGGCTGATTCTCGTGCTACACGACATGGAAGAGCTTTCCGACGCGGACATCGCCGAAATCACCGACCTTCGCCCGGGAACGATCCGCGTCCGGTTGCACCGCGCGCGGCTTTTCGTGCGCAAGGAATTGGCCAGGCAGAACCAGCAGCTCGCGAGCCGCGAATCGGCGAAAACCCCGGGTGAAGCGAACGCCTCCGCGCAGCCGCGGCCCGGGCGCTGCAAGGAGATGTTCGCCGAGCTCTCGAACTATCTCGATGACGCGCTGGACGATTCTCTTTGCGAAGAGTTGGAGAAGCACATGAACGGCTGCGAGCCATGCAAGGCGTTTCTCTCGAGTCTCGAGACAGCGATCCGGCAATGCCGAATGGCTCCAAACGAGTCACCCGATCCGCGCCTGGCCGCCAGGCTCAGGCGCGAATTGATGGCGGAGTATCAGGGAGTGATGAGCAAGATCGTCCGGCACGATGCAAGCGAAGTCGCTCGCAGCTAGTCCACCTAACAATTCCCCACATTTCGCTGTAACAAAATCCCCACCCTTGCATTTATCCGTGTGGCTCCGAGCGACCGGAGCCCATGCGAGGGACACATGATTACCGCTAAGGTTTTGCTTACTCAACCACTTAAGGGGGAGCGGCAGTTCGCCGCGACGACCGGTAGCGAACACCATCTGCTGCTAGATGACGCAGCCGGAGGAACCGGACCCAAGCCCGTTGAGCTGGTTGCCGTGGCGCTTGCCGGCTGCACGGCATTCGATGTCATCACGATCCTCCGGCAAAAGCATCATCAGCGCGTGACGGGATATGAAGTACGCGTCGAGGCGGATCAAGCGGACCGCCCGCCGCAGGTATTCACGGCTGTTCGAATCCATCACGTGGTCACCGGGTTCGGAATCGATTCCGCCGCGATCGAGGCGGCTATCCAGCTCTCCGAAGAAAAATATTGTTCGGTGGGCGCGATGGTGAAACAGACGGCGAGCCTGCACACGACGTACGAAATCGTCGAAGAGAAACCGGCCTGGGTAGAACTGGCCACGGCCTGACTGCCGTGACGGAGATCTCGGCGTGAAACGCGGGCTGGCCATCAGCGAGCTTTGTTCATGGCTTTCGTGGGCTTGAACCTGTTCCAGTCGGCTTTCACCAACTGGTGCCCCATGATGACGATCCTTCGCAAAGCGGGCGTGAAGGCATAAGATTCAAACCCGGCAGGCGTGGGCGCGCTGCTCGTCCGCCGTTCGGCGCTGGTTAAGCTGAAACGCCCGTGGTTCGCCGGCGGGACGATCGGAGAAGTTACCTTCGACATCGAATCCTTCCGCATCATTCGCGACGGCAGCTAGCTCCGCCGCCGGAATCGAGATTCTTGCCGAGGCAGCCTGCCCCCGGCCCACCCGCGCGTTCCGCCCCTATGTCGAAACATGATGGAAGGGAATTGAATCCTGCTGAAGCTCATTTATACTCGCGGCCGGGGGAACGCCAATGAAGCAAGAGAGATCCATTCTTAGCGGCGGAAGGAAAAATCCGGCAAAGGCTTCGGCGGGGGAAAAGTCGATCGAGCGCAGAGCTTTCATAAAGGGCGCGGCTGTTCTCACGGGCATTGCGGCGGCTCCGGCACTGCTTCCCGCGGGTGCGGCGCGCGCCGCAGTCGAGCCGCCCGCATCCATGCCCGGCCATTGCAATACGAGCATCGTCGCGTCGAATGAAAATGCCATCGTCGAGACGACGGCCGGCAAGGTTCGCGGTTTCACGCGCAACGGCATCGACGCATTTCTGGGCATTCCCTACGCGGGCTCGACGGCCGGCAAGGCCCGCTATCAACCTCCCACAAAGCCCGATCCGTGGACCGGCTTGCGCAGCTCGATGCAATACGGGTTCGTCTCGCCGCAAGAGCCGCGCGCAGGCTGGGCGAATGATGAACAGGCGTGGATGTTCGATTGGGATGATGGGCGCCCCGGTGAGGATTGCCTGCGTGTCAACATCTGGACGCCCGGAGTGAACGACAACAAGAAGCGTCCCGTGATGGTGTGGCTGCATGGCGGCGGTTTTTCCGCTGGCTCTGGCCAGGAGCTGAAATCGTATTACGGCGAAAATCTCAGCCGCCGCGGGGATGTGATCGTCGTTTCGCTCAACCACCGGCTGGGCGTGCTCGGCTATCTGAACCTGGCGGAAATCGGCGGCGCCGCGTACGCCGATTCGGCGAATCTCGGCATGCTCGATATCGTTGCCGCGCTCGAATGGGTGCGCGACAACATCGCGAATTTCGGCGGTGATCCCGGAAACGTGATGATCTTCGGGCAATCCGGCGGCGGTGGAAAAGTGAACACGTTGATGGCCATGCCCGCCGCGAAGGGGCTGTTCCATCGCGCAGCGGTCGAGAGCGGGTCGCTGTTGAATGCTTCGACGGCGGAAGATTCCGGCAAGCTGGGCGCGGCCGTGATGCAGCAGCTCGGGCTGAGCGCGTCGCAGATCGATCAGATTCACGATGTGCCGGTCGAGAAGCTCATCGACGCCGGGATCGCCGCGGTGAGAAGCCTCGCGCCGCCGTTTCAGCCGGGCGGCACGTTTCGCCTGCCGCGCATCGGCTGGCAGCCGGTGGTCGATGGGCGCAACCTGCCCACGCAGCCATGCGATCCCGTCGCGCCGCAGATGTCCGCTCATATCCCGCTGATCGTGGGGACAGTCCTCAATGAATTTTCGAACGCGCTGTTCGATCCATCGCTCTCCACGCTGACACTCGATCAGCTGAAAACGCGAGTCGCAGCGTCCTACGGCGATCGCGCCGATCGCGTTATCGAGGTGTTTCGCGCGGCGCATCCGAAAAACACCCCAGGTGAAATCATGTCGCGCATTTCGGCGGCGCCCGTGCGACAGAGCGCCATCACGCAGGCCGAGCGGCAATCGGCGCTCGGCGGAGCGCCCGTTTTCAATTATTGGTTCTGCTGGCAGACGCCGGTGCTCGATC
>Ga0187815_10001793_pt1 | contig 10086 bp, 9 predicted proteins | sample NC_S_5_FD_132962 | JGI IMG/M metagenome (GOLD analysis project Ga0187815, IMG submission 132962) | Wetland sediment microbial communities from Neuse River Estuary, North Carolina, USA - ASW-S_5 | ecosystem: Environmental > Aquatic > Freshwater > Wetlands > Sediment | place: USA: North Carolina...
AGGCCCGCATCGCCATCATCTACTGCACCCAGTGCATGTGGATGCTGCGCGCGGGCTGGCTGGCGCAGGAACTTCTTTCGACATTCGGCACCGAGCTCGGCGAGGTGGCGCTGGTGCCGGGCACCGGCGGCATCTTCGAAATCACCTGCAATGGCGAGCTCATCTGGGAACGCAAGCGCGATGGCGGCTTTCCCGAAGCCAAGGTGCTCAAGCAGCGCGTTCGAGACATCATCGACCCAGAGCGCGATCTCGGCCATTCCGATCGGAAATAGGCCCATCCCGCACGGGACGCGCAGCGTGCTTCTTCCATTCGTTTGACCGAATTGGCCGGCAAGGCTCCGGCGTTGTGAAAACCCGGAATTTTTCCATGGTACAATGACAAAAAACCCGCCCTGGAGGGCGGGTTTTGCAATCTTCGGCTCGAAAGGTCAGGCTTAGATGCCGAGGCCTTCGTAGCGCTTCTTGAACTTCGACAGACGGCCGCCGCGGTCGAGCAGCGTCTGCGTGCCGCCGGTCCAAGCCGGGTGGGTCGACGGGTCGATGTCGAGATTCATCGTGTCGCCTTCCTTGCCCCAGGTCGAGCGGGTCTGGTACTCGGTACCGTCGGTCATGACGACCTTGATCATGTGGTAGTCGGGGTGGATATCGGCCTTCATCGCTCTTTTTCCTGCTTGTGGGCGCGGTTCGCGGCTTGCGCCTGCGGCGATGCGCCTCTTTTGAAAACTCGAAGCCGCAGCTATTGAGGAGCCACGGCTTCTAAAACGGTCGGCGTGGCTATACATCAGGCCGATTTGAATCACAAGGCCGCACCGGTGGTTTCGCGCCGTGCGACCGAAAGGACGGACAAGATGGCTGAGAGCGGGCGCAACACGGAGAAAACCAATCGCCGTTCGCTCAAACCGCTGCAGCGTCTTTCCCCCTATATCACGCGTTATCGCGGTCTCGTCGTCGGCGCGGGCGTATCGCTGGTGATGGCGGCGGTGACCACGCTGACGTTGCCGATCGCCGTGCGGCGCATGATCGACCATGGCTTTTCCAATTCCGATTCCGGCTTCATCGCCAGCTATTTCTCCATGCTGGTGGTTATGGCCGCGCTTCTGGCGGCGGCCTCGGCCGGCCGCTACTATTTCGTCATTACGCTGGGCGAGCGCGTGGTTGCCGATATCCGCCGCGATGTCTTTTCGCATGTCACCACGCTGTCGCCGGCCTTTTTCGACACCGCCCAATCGGGTGAGATCGTGTCGCGGCTGACGGCTGACACCACCCAGGTGAAATCGGCGGTCGGCGCCACGGCTTCGGTGGCGCTTCGCAACGTCATCCTTTGCATTGGTGCCATCGGCATGATGGTGGTGACCAGCCTGAAGCTTTCGGGGTTGGTGCTCGTCGCTATCCCCTTCGTGGTGCTGCCGCTGGTCGCCTTCGGCCGCTCGGTTCGGCGCAGGTCGCGCGCCGCGCAGGACACGCTGGCCGACGCCACTGCCTATGCCAGCGAGCAGATCGGCGCCATGCGCATCCTGCAGGCCTTCACCAATGAAAAGCTGGTGACGGGCCGTTTCACCCGCGCGGTCGACATTTCGTTCGAGGCGGCGCGGTCGTCGATCCTGGCGCGCTCGATCCTCACTTTCGTCGCCATCTTTATCATCTTCGCCTCGGTGGTGGCCGTGCTGTGGTTCGGCTCGCGCGACGTTCTCAGTGGCGCGCTTTCGGCCGGTACGCTCGGCCAGTTCCTGCTCTATTCCGTCTTCGCCGCCGGAGCACTCGGCGCGCTGTCGGAAGTGTGGGGCGATCTCAGCCAGGCAGCCGGTGCCGCCGAGCGGCTGACCGAGATACTGGCCGAAAAGCCGCAGATCGTCGCGCCTCAGAACCCGCTGCCGCTGCCGGCAAAGCCCGAGGGCAGGGTCGAGTTCCGCGACGCCTCCTTCGCCTATCCGGCACGTCCCGACAGGCCGACGCTCCACAATGTCAGCTTTGCCATCGAGCCGGGCGAGACTGTCGCCATCGTCGGCCCATCAGGAGCCGGCAAGAGCACCATCTTCTCGCTGCTCCTGCGCTTTTACGATCCCGAGTCGGGTTCGGTGCTGGTCGATGGCGTCGATGTCACCAAGGCCGACCCGCAGGCCGTGCGCCGCCGCACAGCCATCGTGCCGCAGGACATCACCATCTTTGCCGCGACGGCTGCCGAAAACATCGCCTTCGGCAGGCCGGGCGCCTCACAGGACGAAATCCGCGCGGCGGCGCGCGATGCGCTGGCCGACGAGTTCATCGAAAAGCTCGCAAAAGGCTACGACACCGAAGTAGGCGAGCGCGGCGTCATGCTGTCGGGCGGCCAGCGCCAGCGCATGGCGATTGCCCGCGCCATTCTGCGCGACGCGCCGATCCTGCTGCTTGACGAGGCAACCTCCGCGCTCGACGCCCAGAGCGAGACGGCCGTGCAGACCGCGCTGGAGCGGCTGATGGAGGGACGCACGACCCTAGTCATCGCCCACCGGCTGGCGACCGTTCTGAGGGCCGACCGCATCCTGGTTATGGACGGCGGCCGGATCGTGGAAGAGGGCACCCATGCCTCGCTGGTGCGCCAGGGTGGGGTCTATGCCGAACTCGCCCGGCTGCAGTTCGAGAGCGGTGCTACCGCCTTCCAGGCGGCGGAGTAGGACTTTCGCTGGCTATTGCCGCGCCGCGTGGCGGCCCGCGGCGCGGCCCGAAAATATGCAGCCACCCAGAAAAGTGCCTTCCAGCGCGTTGTAGCCGTGATAGCCGCCGCCACCGAAGCCGGCCACCTCTCCCGCCGCATAGAGGCCGGGGATCGGCTCGCCGGCGCCATCCAGCACCTGCGCATCGAGGTTGGTGTGCAGCCCGCCCAGCGTCTTGCGGGTGAGGATATTGAGCCGCACGGCAATCAAAGGCCCGTTGGCCGGATCGAGAATCTTGTGCGGCTTGGCCGTTCGCACCAGCCGGTCGCCGAGATAATAGCGCGCTCCGCGGATGGCGGTGATTTGCGCGTCCTTGGAAAACGGATTGTCGATCTCGCGGTCGCGCGCCTCGATCTGGCCGCGCAAATGGTCGTGGTCGATCAGGGCCTCGCCCGCCAGCGCATTCATGCTTGCGACGAGGTCGCGCAGATTGTCGCGTACGACAAAATCCTCGCCATGCCGCTTGAAGGCTTCCACCGGCGGCGGTGCCCCGGCCCCGCGCCGGCTTTTCAGCACCGCGCGCCAGCTTTTCGAGGTGAGGTCCGGGTTCCGAGCCCGAAAGCGCGAACTCCTTCTTGATGATCTTCTGGGTCAGCACGAACCAGGAATAGTCGTAGACGGCGGCCAGGATCGCCTTCAGCGTCGACAGCGTGTCGAAGCCGGGCAGGCAGGGCGCAGCCAGCCGATTGCCGCGTGCGTCGAACCACAGCGATGACGGTCCGGGCAGGATGCGGATGCCCTGGTTCGGCCGCCTAGCGACCAGAAGGCCTGACCGCCGAATGAGTTTTCGCCCTCCTGCTCGAGGATGGTCACGCGCTTGCCCGCGTCCGCCTGCTCCGCCACCTCGCCGCTCCCCAATTGAGGGCAGTTTCGGCGAAAGGTGAGGGAGATCAAGCGGGAAATACGGGGGTAAACCTTTCGCCGACGCACTGCGAGCGTTGGGTAATCGCATGCCGCGCGACCTACCCCCACTCCGCCTCGCTTTGCTCGGCACCTCTCCCCCTCAAAAGGGGAGAGGAAGGGAGCCAAGCTCGCGGACGGCGTTTCCTCTCCCCCGTCGATCGGGGGAGAGGTGGTTTGCGAAGCAAACCGGAGTGGGGGTCGAATTCCGTGAAGGGCTACCCTCCGTAGCGCTGCTTCAGGTGCTCCGTGAAATACCGCGCGTTCAGCTTCTCGCCCGTCGCGCGCTCCAGAAGCTCCGGCGTCGAATAGCGCGAGGCCTGCGACCAGATGTTGTCGCGGCGCCAGGCGTTCACCGCTTCGAAATCGCCCCTGGCAATCTCGCCGTCCACGGCCGGGTGCTGCCGCTTCAACGCCGCCCATTGCTGCGCGGCCATTATGGCGCCGAGCGTATAGGAGGGAAAATAGCCGAGGGCAGCGCTCGGCCAGTGCACGTCCTGCATCGGTCCGTCGGCGGGGTTGTCGATGGTGGAGAGGCCGAGATAGTCGCGCATCTTGGCATCCCATGCCTCGGGCAGGTCGACCGGGCTCAAACTGCCGCTCACCAGCTCCTGCTCCAGCTCGAAGCGCAGGATGACATGCAGCGGATAGGTCACCTCGTCGGCGTCGACGCGGATCAGGCCGGGCTCCACGCGGTGGACATGGGCAAGGATTTCGCTCTTGCTCCAGTGCTCGCCGAGATGTTCTTCCACCAGCGGCAGGCCCCAGTCCCAGAAGGCCGGGTTGCGGCCGAGCTGCTTTTCCACGAACAGGCTCTGGCTTTCGTGCACCGCCATGCCGCGCGCCTTGCCGAGCGGCCAGTGCGCCCACTCTCGTGGCAGGTTCTGCTCGTACAGCGCATGGCCGGTCTCGTGCAGCACGCCCATCAGCGAGGACAGAAAATCGGTGGTCTTGTAGCGGGTGGTGATGCGCACGTCGGTCGGCACGCCGCCGCAGAACGGGTGGTGCGAAACGGACAGGCTGCCGCGCGTCAGGTCAAAACCCACCGCCGCCATGATGGCAAGGCCCAACTCGCGTTGACGCTCGATCGGGTAAACGCCGGACAGCGGCTTGAGCGGCGTCTTCGCCAGCCGCGCGGCCTGCGCCTCGAGCGCCTCCGGCACGAAGCCTTTCAGGAAGCGCTTCAATTCGTCGAACACCGGCGCGATGTCGGCGACGCGGTTGCCAGGGTCGTACTGCTCCATCAGCGCGTCGTATGGCTGAAGGCCGAGGGCGTCGGCGCGCATGGCGGCTTCCTCGCGCGTCAAGGCGATCACGCCTTCCAGCGCCGGCAAAAAACCCGCCCAGTCGTTCTTGGCGCGCAGGTCGCGCCACAACTGTTCGCAGCGCATGCGTGCCACCGTCTGCCGCTCGACGAATTCCGAGGGCAAACAGGTCATGTTGGTGTATTGCCGCTTGAATTCGCGCAGCGCGGCTTTTTGGACGGTGTCCAGCGCTTCGCTTTCGGCCGCGCCAATCCAGTCGGCGATTTCCGGGGCGGTCGCCTGCCGGTGATGCATACCGGCAAGGGTCGCAATCGCCTCGGCACGCTTTTCGCCGCCGCCCACGGCCATATGAGTCGCCTCGTCGGCGCCGAGGATTGCGAGCGCGTGCTCCAGAGCCTCGAGTTTGTGGCCGAGCTGGTCGAGTTTTGCGAATGACATGGTGCCTCCGGATATCGTTGCAGGCCGGCGAGAGGACACCAATGCGCCATCGCTGGCAAGCCCTTGCCGGCGGCCGTTTGGCGCCTCAGCGCTCCGTCAGCTTCAGCTCAATGCGGCGGTTGCGAGAGCGCGCCTCGTCGGTGCCGGCCATGTCGAGCGGCTGGTATTCGCCGAAGCCGGCCGCGACGAGCCGGTTGGCCGGCACGCCGTTCTCGATCAGGAACTTCACCACTGAGGTCGCGCGGGCTGAGGAAAGCTCCCAGTTGTCGCGGTAACGACCGGTACCGGAAAGCGGCCGGTCATCGGTGTGGCCGTCCACGCGCAACACCCAGTTGATCTCCGGGGGGATTTCCTTCTGCAATTCGATGACCGCGTCGGCCAGCTTTTTCATCTCGACGCGACCGGCCTCGTTGATGACCTCCGAGCCGATCGGAAACAGCACCTCGGACTGGAAGACAAAACGGTCGCCGACGATGCGGATGTTCTCGCGGTCGGAGAGAATTTCGCGCAGGCGCCCGAAGAAGTCGGAGCGGTAGCGGTTCAACTCCTGAACGCGCTGGGCAAGCGCCACGTTCAGGCGCCGGCCGAGATCGGCAATCTTGGCGTTGGATTCGCGGTCCTTGGTCTCGGAAGCGTCCAGCGCCTCCTCCAGCGCGCCGATCTGCTTGCGCAGCGCCGCGATCTGCTGGTTGAGAAGCTCGACCTGCGAAAGCGCGCGCTGGCTGATCTGGCGCTGGTCGTCGAGTTCGCCGGTCAGCGAGCCGATCCGCGCATCGGCGGCGGCACCTGCGCCTGCACCCTGGTTCAGAAGCTGTTCCAGGCGGCTCTTTTCGGCCTCGGCGGCCGACAGCGAGGCTTGCAGGTTGGCGAGCGAATCCTGTGCGTCTTGCGTGTTGGATTTCTCCAGCGCCAGAAGCTGCGTCAGCTCGTTGATCTGCGAATTGAGGCGGTTCAGCACCTCGTCCTTACCGGTAATCTCGCGGCTGAGCAGGAACTGCGCCAGGACGAAGACGGACAGCAGGAACATGATGGCCAGCAGCAGCGTCGACAGCGCGTCGACGAAACCCGGCCAGTAATCGATGCGGCGGTCGCTGCGCCGGCGGCTCAGCGCCATCTCAGCTGTGCTCCCGCTTCTTCAGCGCATCGGCGATCTTGTCGAGCGTCACGCGGATCGCCTTCTGCTCCTGCGCCTGTGCCTCCACCCAGTCGCGCATGATCTGCTGTTCCGAACGCATGTTCTTGACCAGGCCGGAAATGCCGTCGGCCAGATTGGCCATGGCGGTGGCCACGCGCGGGCTGGAGCCGCCGCCTTCCTGCAGGTGGCGCAGCCGCTCGGCCAACTCGCGGATCTCCTCGGTCGTGCCGACATGGGTCGCCTCCGAAGCGGGCATGTCGGAAGAAAGGTCCGTGACGGAGGAGAGCCAGTTTTCCAGCTCGGTGTAGAAGCGCGTCTGCGCGCGGCCGGCCTGAAGGTCGAGGAAGCCGAGCACCAGGGAGCCCGAAAGACCGAACAGCGAGGAGGAGAACGCGGTGCCCATGCCGGCCAGCGGCGCCGAAAGCCCCGCCTTCAGCGCCTCCAGCACGGCGGCCGTGTCGCCGGTGCCGGGATCGAGCGACTGGATGGTGTCGCCGATCGAGCCGATCGTGTGCAGCAGGCCCCAGAAGGTGCCGAGCAGGCCGAGGAACACCAGAAGCCCGATGAGATAGCGCGAAATGTCGCGCGTCTCGTCGAGGCGCGTGCCGATCGAGTCGAGCATGGTGCGCATCGAACTGGTCGACAGCGAGGTCGAGGACGAGCGGCCGAGCAGCGCCTTCATGGGTGCGAGCAGAACTGGCGTCGTGGTTTCCGAGCCGGCGCGGAAGGAGTTCACCCAGCGCACCTCCCGGAACAGCCTGATCACTTGCAGCAAGGCCAGAAGAACGCCGATCAGCAGAACGCCGAGGATCAATCCGTTGAGCCCGGGATTGGTCGAGAAGGCGGCGGTGATCTGCCGGGTCAGGATCGCCGCGATGAAGGCGACGATAACCAGGAAGATCAGCATCGACAGCAGGAAGACCTGCGGGCTCGACAGTTTGTGCGGGTCGTAATCCGCGTCGGCAGTCTTGCCCGCCCCGAATTGTCTCAGCAATGCCATTCGTACTCCGATCGTCGGATCCGGTTCGCGCAGGAGCGTCCGCGCACGGGCGCCAAACTGCCCGTGACTCTAAACGGAATTGTGACGAAAATGAAAGACGCTTGCTGCGTCCGCCGTCGCGGAAATGTCACCTAGAGGCGGTTAACGATCAGGCAGTCGATCAACGCGGCGAAATGCAGGCCGGCTCCCGTCACAACAAAGCCGTGCCAGACGGCGTTCTGGAAGCGCAGGCTGCGCCAGACGAAGAACACCACGCCGCAGGAATAGACGATGCCGCCGGCCAGCAGCAGCGCCAGCGTCACCGACGGCAGCGTGTGCAGCATGGTGCGCGCCACCATCACGCCGCTCCAGCCGACGGCGAGGTAGAAGCCAATGGCAAGCCGGTCGAATCGGCCGGGAAACAGCATCTTCAGCGCAATGCCGGCCGCCGCCGACGCCCACACCAGCGCAATCATCTGGGCGGCGAGCACCTTATCGTCTAGCTGCGTCAGGAAAGGCGTGTAGGTTGCCGCGATCAGCAGGAAGATCGCGGCATGGTCGAAGCGCCTCAGAAGCCACTTCGCGGGCGAGATCGGCCAGAGATTGTAGGCCAGCGAGATCGACAGCACCGTCAGCAGCGCTGCGACATAGAAGGCGGCGGCCACGTACTCGCCGGGGCCGAGCCGGAAGGCGGCCAGTGCCAGCGTGGCGGAGCCTGCCGCGATCGCCAGCACGATGCCCACCGCGTGGACGACGCCGTCGGCGATCAGCTCGGCGCGCGAATAGTGGAAACGCCCTCCAAAGGAGGCACCGGCGTGGGCGGTCTGGCGCTGGCTCGGTTCGGGTTTAGCTTCCATGGCGGCCGACTATGCCTCGGCCTTGGACTTTTTCAAGGCGCTAGGTGCCGGATGCGCCGGCCCGTCGCGCCAGAATCTTGTCAGCGTGCCGTCACACCGGCTTCTTCAGCGTCTTCAGCAGCGCGCGCTGGATCAGCTCGTTGCCGGCCACGACGGTGCCGTTGTCGAGCATGCTGGCGCCGCCGTGCTTGTCGCTGACGAAGCCGCCGGCCTCGCGGATCATCAATATGCCCGCCGCCATGTCCCAGGGCGACAGCCAGTCTTCCCAGAAGCCGTCCAGACGGCCGGCCGCGACATAGGCAAGGTCGAGCGAGGCGGCGCCCATGCGGCGTATGCCGGCGACCTCGCCCATCACGTTGCGCAGTTCGACGAGATAGTTGCCGTGGTGGCCGCGCCCCAGATGCGGAACGCCGGTGCCGATGACGGCGTCTGCCAGCTTGGTGCGCCCGGCCACGCGCAGGCGCCGGTCGTTGAGGAAGGCTCCACCGCCGCGTTCGGCGGTGTAGAGCTCGTCCATCGCCGGGTTGTAGATGACGGCGGCGACAAGCTGGCCCTGCCGCTCCAGCGCGATGGAAATGGCGAATACCGGAATGCCGTGCAGGAAGTTGGTGGTGCCGTCGAGCGGATCGACGATCCAGCGGTGCTGGTCGTCCTCGCCAGCCACCTCACCGCGCTCTTCCATCAGGAAGGAATAGCCCGGCCGCGCCCGCGACAATTCGGTGTAGATGATCTCCTCGGCCTTGCGGTCGGCCTGGCTGACATAGTCGCCGGGGCCTTTCAGCGAAACCTGCAGGTTCTGCACTTCGCCGAAATCGCGCGCCAGCGAACGCCCGGCCTTCATGGCGGCCTGAACCATGACATTGAGGATCGCTGAACGCGCCATTTTCTGAGACTCCAGAGACCGCGCTTAGTCGGCGCGGCGGATATAGGTGATTTCGTTGGTGTCGACGAGGATGCGCTCGCCGGACTCGATGAAGGGCGGAACCATCACGCGCACGCCATTCTCGAGCACCGCCGGCTTGTAGGACGAAGCGGCGGTCTGACCCTTCACAACCGGATCGGCTTCAGTGATCAGCAGCGTCACCTGATCGGGGAGGGCAATGCCGATCGGCTTTTCTTCATAAAGCTCGACGGTCACCATCATGCCGTCCTGCAGGAAGGCGGCGCGTTCGCCGACGAAGTCCTTGTTGAGCTCGAGCTGCTCGTAGCTCTCGGTGTCCATGAACACCAGCGATTCGCCCTGCTCGTAGAGGAAGGAAAAATCCTTCTGCTCGAGACGCACCTTTTCGACCGTCTCGGCCGAGCGGAAGCGCTCGTTGAGCTTGGTGCCGTTGATCAGGTTCTTCAGTTCGACCTGATTGTAGGCGCCGCCCTTGCCGGGCTTCACGTGGTTCGTCCTGACCGCTACCCAGAGGCCGCCGTCATGCTCGATGACGTTGCCGGGACGGATTTCATTGCCGTTGATCTTGGCCATAGTCCTACTGTTCCGGAGAAGTTTGCCCGCCCGAGCGGCGGTTTCGGCGCTTCCAAGACCATAAAATGCTGTTTGAGGCAAGAGAGACGGCCAAAAAGCCGTGCTTCGCGCGCATTCGGCGCGCTGGTATCAGCGCAGGCGGTTGGCGCGCTGCAGTGCCTGCTTCAGCTCGTCGTCGGTGAGACCGTCGAGAAATCCATCCATTTCCGGGTCGGTCAGCCCAGCGCGTCGCGCCAGTATGTACCAGGCGGCCGCGCTGATGGAGTCCGGGTCTGTGCCGAAGCCGTTCATGTAAAGCTTGGCGAGGCGGTTTTGCGCCGCGACATTGCCGCCGAGTGCCGCGCGCTC
>Ga0187815_10001794_pt1 | contig 10085 bp, 10 predicted proteins | sample NC_S_5_FD_132962 | JGI IMG/M metagenome (GOLD analysis project Ga0187815, IMG submission 132962) | Wetland sediment microbial communities from Neuse River Estuary, North Carolina, USA - ASW-S_5 | ecosystem: Environmental > Aquatic > Freshwater > Wetlands > Sediment | place: USA: North Carolina...
AGATACCCTGTCGATGGCCTTCCTCTTCACGAGGAGGTCTGCAGCATTGATGAAATCGGGCTCGAGGCGGTTCAACTCGACCAACTTCTTCCTTGCCTTGTTGTTCAGCTCGACCGCCTTGGACACGTCGATGTCAACCGCTTCTGCGATGTCCATGGGACCAGCAGTTGCAAGGTCTAGAATGGTTCCGATCCCGGCGTCCTTCAGTTTCTGTTTCGTGGCAGGACCCACCCCGGGAAGGGTGTCGAGCTCGAGCTCTTCATTAGTTTCCGTCAATAATTCGCTCGGCCTTCTTCCACTAGATAAGCATACACTAGGGGGAGATCCGTGAAACTGTCCGTGGGAAGAGGCTGGCAGAACGAATGTGCTTCAGTCCTGCGATCCAGCGTGTGCACCGCTCCACCCCGATGCCGAATCCCGAGTGCGGGGGCATTCCGAACTTCCTGAGTTCAAGATACCAGGAGAAGGACTCGGTGGGAAGGTCCTGGCTCGAAATCCTGGCCATGAGCTCCTGGTAGTCATGGATTCTCTGGCCTCCCGTTGCGAGCTCCCCAACGCCTTCCGGGGCTATCAGGTCTGCCGACTTCGTCACCTTGGGCCTGTCCTGGTAAGTCATGTGGTAGAATGAGCGCGCTGTGAGGGGGTACTCGGTGATGAAGAACGGGGAGTCCTGGGTCAGGCTGATGGCGCGCTCTGCCTCGGTGGGGAGGTCTTCCCCCCATTCGAAGCCGAGCCCCTTCTTTTCAGCTATCGTCCTGGCTTCATCGTAGGTCATGCGGGGAAAGGGAAGGCTAGGCTGGGCCAGGGTTCGGCCAAGGGTCTTCAGATCCGCCTGCCTCCTCTCGAGCACTCGCTCCACCATCTTGGACAGCAGTTCCTCCTGGACTTTCATGTTCTCCTCTTGGCCTGTGAACGCCTGTTCCGCCTCGATCATCCAGAACTCGGTGAGGTGCTTGGCTGTCTTCGACTTCTCTGCCCGGAACGCTGGCTGGTAGATCCAGACCTTCTGGAGGGCCGGGAGCGCCGCTTCCTCGTAGAATTGGGCGCTTTGGCTAAGGCTGGCTTGCTTGCCGAAATAGTCGACGGAGAAAAGGGTGGACCCTCCCTCTACTGCAGCCTGGACGAAGGTCGGCGCGCTGATAAGGTGGAATCCGTTGTCTCGGAAGTAGTCGAAAGCTGCTCCCACGACCTCCGACCTGATCCGGATTGCAGCTATGGCCTTGGGGCCCCTAATGCTCAGGTGCCTCTTGTCGAAGAGGTAGCCCGGGGACCTGGCTGCAGTCTTCGTTATGGGCCAGCTTTCGGCCAAGGAAACGACTTCGAACTCGAGGGCCGACAACTCTTTGCCGCCTGGTGCGCGCTTGTCGTCTCTCACGCTCCCTTTCACCATGACAGCTGACTCCTTTGTGGCCCCCTTGGCCGCTTCGAAGGCCCTGTCTGCTGTTCCCTTGCGGGCGGAAATCTGGAGGAACCCGGTTCCGTCCCTGATGATCGCGAATACGAGGCCACCTACGGTGTGTTTCCTCGCCACCCAACCTCTTATCTCGACCTCGCTTCCGGACCGGCCGGCCAATACGTCGGCCGCGCAGGATATCCTGAACTCCTCTTCCTTCACGGTGTGAGGCTCGACCAGGTCGTGCTAAAAAGCGATGCGCCTCAAGGGTTAAAGGAGCCGCTCTCCTCCGTTGGGTGAACACCTCGTGCCTGCCAAGAGGACGACGATTCTGAGATGGACCGGCAGGGGGAGGTTGTCCAATCTGCAATCTTCGGTGGGGTACGTACTAGGAGAGAACGGAATCAGGGGAATCGTTTCGGCTGTTGGAGGTTCCGTGACGGTCCAGGGTCACGAGCCGCTCGGGGTGGCCGTGCTCTTTGGCGAGATGCCCGGTGTGGCCTGGGTGGCCGCTGGCATGACGGGCCGTACCCTCAGCGAATTGTCGGTAGCCTCGGCCACGATTGCGAAGAAGTATCTTCGCGAGGCAGAACGGTTCTCGGTCGAAGCAGAAGGGGCAGGAGACACACCTTCGGCCGACGTCGGAGGGGCCGTCGCTTCACGAATACTCGAAGCGGTCAAGGGGTCCAGAGTTTCTGCTGCGTCACCAAAGGTTCGCTTCCGGGCGGTCTTTGATGGTGATGCGGGTGCTGTCGGGGTCGAGGTAAAGATGGGACCTGGAGGGATCCCAACAGGGAATGTGTCTGTCGCCTGCCTTGTTTCAGGAGGGATTCACAGCTCGATAACGGCGTGGAGCGCCCTGCTCGGGGGCTACCGGGTCCGTCTCGTGCACGCGATGCGCAGCGATGAAGCTTTGCGCGCGGTCGCAAGGCTGTACTCGGAACTTTCCCATCGTGCTGACCCGAGGGGGCTGAGCCTCGAAGTGCTCGAGGGGGACTCTATCGTAGGGGCGTTGTCTGATTACGCTAACCGGTCAGAGGAGGCCGTGTTCGCAGGATTCACCCCTTCAGCAGATGAGAATCTCCATCGGCTGCCGAAGGTGCACGCTCCGCTCTACCTGATGCCAGAAGAGAGATTCTTGGCCGAGTTCGAAGATCTGCATGTAAGAGGCACCGACGCGCGGGAAGACTGGGAAAAGAAAGGGCAGGGCGAGCGAAGGGTGAGAGCGTTCGGCGGGAAGGCCGGGGGTGTCAGCGCGGTTCTGGATGGGCTCCGCTAGAGTGCCCTGTGTCAGGTCTCGGACGGCGTATCTTTTCGAAGTTCTGGTTCGCCCGTCCTCACCACCTCTCCTCTGGGCTTCCTCTCGGCGAAGATCTCTGCCTGAAAGGCCTTCACCTCGGTCCCTTCTTCGAGCCAGGAGTCGGGGGGGAGTCCGGCTTTCATGCAGGTCTGGGAAAGGAACTCGGTGGGGTCCATCGAGTACTCCGTGGCAACCTGGGGGAGGAGGAGGCCGCTGAATCCCGAGCGAGACACTATCAATCCGTCGGTGCCTATCCTCACCAGCGAAGGGAGCTCCCTCGGTGTCGGTGCGAGAATAGCTTGAGGCGGAGTGAGTATGCTCACTTCAACGACCACAGAGCCCAGCTCTTGCCGAGTGACTGGTGGGAATCTCGGATCCTCTGAGGCTGCAGCGACCGTCGCTTCCTGGATAGCCTGACCGAGGGGCTTGACAGGATATGGGAACCCGATGCACCCCCTGAGCTTCTCGACAGTGGAAGTGGCCAAGTTTATGGTAACGAATACCCCTCGAAGCTCGGTGAAGGTCCCCCGCTCCCAGGTTTTCAGCTTGAACTCCTTCCCTGAGACGTGGGCTTCGAGCGTCTCTCTCGCGAGAGTCACCGCGGTTCTACCCACTTCGATGGACAGAGGCATCTAGGTCTCTTCTAGCAGCCTTGCCAAATACCTTAACCTTTTCCAGTGGCTGCCGCGCCAATAGACTTGCCCGCAAGACGAGCACCTGTAGAAGAGCCGGTGCCTTTTCTCCACCGCCTGCGGGACCATTCCAGCAACGTCTCCCTTCCCAAGGGTCCCGAGTCTGCCTCCGCAGATGGAGCATAGCGGATCGCCACTCACCAGCGGAACCATCGAGCGCCCAGCCTCCGTCACCAAGCTCCGGACCCGTTGCCTGTCATTGACTCCAGTCAGAAGGAAGGCCTTGGCCCCACTGGCTATAGCCTTGAGAGTGAGAGCTCTGTCCGACGTCAGGATCACGCGGCCGCTGGTTGAGGCCAACCTCATCAATCCAGAATCGTCCCCTGTCCTGTAGTACACCGTGTCGAAGCCCAGCGCCCTGAGTTTTCTGGCAAGGGAACCTAGCATCGCGTCTGCGATGAAGCGGGTCTGCTCTAGACCTAACGGTGCCTCCCTACCTTCGGGTGCAGGCCTATCGCGTTGGTTCCGCCGTCTTGACCGCTTCGTAGAGCCTCCTCGCCTGTGGGTCCTTAACGAAGTGCTCCCTTATGGGGGAGATTATTTCGTTGAGTGCTTCCCCTACTCCCTTCTTGAGGTCTGCCGGGTGCAGCACTCCGGACGAATACGCCTTCTCCAGTTCTCCTGCAGAAAAGAACTCTACGTTCCCTCCGTACTTTTCAGGTCGTTCGACCCTCAACGACTCCCGCTTGCGAAATATGATGTAACGGGAGTACTCGATGAGCGCGTTGCCTTCCAGGACCTTCGGAGGGCAGTAGGCTGAGTTGACCTTGTCCATGATCACGTCAGCAGAGTCGTGGACGAATATGGACGTCTCCGGCTTGCTCTTGCTCATCTTGCTGGAAATCTCTGCATCGGTGGCTCCATTCTCATCGAACCCTTCTGGCTCCTTTCTCCCCTGGAGCCCTATCAGCATGTGATGATGAACCGCGACAGGTTTTTTCCACTTCAGTTTCTCCGCAATCTCCCGCGCTAGGATGTTGGCCCTTCGCTGATCCAGTCCGAGCTGACATATGTCGACGTCAAGCCAGAAGATGTCGGCCACCTGCATCATAGGGTAGAAGAGCTGGGCTGTTTGAACTGAATCCTTGGTCGTACGCCCTGCTATCGTCAGGGCCCTCTGGGCCCTCGCAAGGGTGGAATTCTGGGCTACCGTTATGACCTTCTTCCAGTACTCTTCCTTCCTGGCGGCATCGCTCGTCCAGAGGACTTCCACCTTTGTCATGTCGACCCCGGCCGCCTTCCAAACTTCAACGAAGTACCTGCCCACCTCCTGAATCTTCTCCAGGTCGCTCCCCATCTTGTTGTTCACCCAGGCGAACCAATCCGCAATCCAGAGCTTCATCCTGACCCCGGCCCTCAGCATGTCTTCCACAAGTATTGGACGGAGGACCCCGAACGGAAGATGGGCGAGTCCGCTTGGCTCGAAACCGTCATAGGCAGTTGGGTGGTCATTCGTCTCAAGCAAGGTTCTGAGTTCCGTCTCTGTGATAATCTCCTCCCCCACCCGCTTGATGTAGGAAAGCCTAGTTTCTGTGTCCAACGCCTAGGTCCTCCGCCCACACTCAGACAATTAAAACCGTTGAAAGTTCAGACAGGGTGCCTATGTGAGAGGTGAGGACGGCCTCCGAAGCCTTCGCCGCCAAAGGACGAGCGAAACCAGGGCAACGACCCCGGCCCCAGTCAAGAAAGCGGGAATCAGCCAATACCAGGAATTCCCGGTGACGGTCAGTCGGAGAATGACGGAGTAGAGGATGCCCTGAGGTGACGCGTTCACTGTGAGGGTCAGGTAGTACACCCCCGGCGAAAGATCCTTTGTTGCGAGGGTGAGACTTGAGGTGGCCTCCTCGCCTGGGCCAACGGAAAGGGTACTGGGAACATAATCAGCCGTCATGTTTTGGAGGATGCCGGTACCAGAGATACCGCTGGTGTCGAGTGAGAGACTGGTGGGGTTAGAAGCCGTATGCGGGTCGCTGAACGTTATTGGGATGGTCAGCGAGCCTCCACTCCCCGGCTCGGTTGCTGACGTGGGAAGGGTGACCGAGACGGGCGCCGAGTCGTTCGTGGGCACCAACTCCCCTATAGCGTTCCCCTGGATTTCTACAAACCATGGGTCCCCGCTTCCGTCAAGAGCCAGCTGGTAGACAGCCTCGTAGGAAGAGTTGCTCGCCGGATACTCAGTAAGCTGACCCATGGATGGGTTGAACTCCGCGACCCTGTTGCCGTAATGCTCAGCTATCCAGATGGTGCCGTTCCTGGCGACGGCGATGCCGTTGGGGAATGTAACTTTGAAGCCGTAGTCACCGTGAGTCTGTGAAGTCCAGTATCTTACGAGGGAACCCGAGGATGGGTCGTAGCTGTCAAATGAGCTGTCGATGTGTTCCGTTACCCAGAGTCTCCCATCCGAGTCCATGGCGATGCCACTCGGTGTGGGCAGGCTGGACTTGGTCTCGGTTGTTCCGCCCAGAAACGAAGTCTGCTGGCTGAATTCGAACACGTATGTCTGGTTGATGGGGGCGAACTCGGTGATTCCGTCGCTGGTTCCGTTCTTGAGTTGGGCGATGACGGCTTTGCCGAGCATGTCGGCGTCCGCGGCCGTGAACCAGAGGTTCCCACGCCCATCGAGGGTGATCCCTGCAGGGGCAGATGGAAAGACAGGAAGATTGAAGCTTGCAAAGGTGTGATTGGATGGAAAGAACTCGTCAATCTGGTTGCTGAACAGGCAGGCAATCCAAATGGAACCTGATGGGTCGGCGGCTACTGCGCCCGGACCGCAACCGAGGACCTGGCTGGTCCCTGCCAAGGATACCGGGAGTCCCGGAACAGGGTACTCTACTATATCCGAACTGCCGCTGGCTAGTTCAGCAAGCTTGTTTGGATTTAGTTCAGTGAGCCAGATGTCACCTTTGGAATCAGAGGTGAGCGAGGTAGGTGTGGAACCTTGCGTGGGTATCGGGTACTCACTGAAAACTCCGGAGGCGGGGTCGTAGGCTCCCAGCTTGTTCGCACTTTCTTCCAAGAACCACACAACGCCATGGGGATCGACCGTGATTGCCCACGGGCTCGAGTCATTCGTCGGGATGGGGTGAAGCACAATCTTGTAAGAGTCGGAAAGAAGGAACGTGCTGGAATTTCCATCTGTCGAGGCAACAACCCTGACTGTGACTGGAGACGCCGCCCAGATTATCAACAGCACGACTACGATGCCTATGACGAATCTACTAATGGAGTAGTTTGCGAAGACCTTTGGGCCGATATTCATGGGCGTACATCCTCACCCGCGGATTTGCAGGTTTAATCTTTCCAGATGCTTGTAAGCCCATGGAGAGCACGAGAATGAGGACGAAATCAGGCAAACCTTTGGGGTGCTGCAGATTGCTTTCTTCAGGGCTTTTTCAAGGCAGAAGCTGCTGCTCCGACGGTGAAGCCGAAGACGAGCATTGCGATGGCCTGATGAATGGTGACGACGAGTGGTGATAGGTCGCTGTTTACGACGACTCCGCCGACGACTATCTCCGCCAATATCGACACCAATGCGAACAGGACTAGCAGTCGAGGGGTTCTGTCCGAATCGCGCGACCTCCAGAAGGCGACTGTCGTTAGAACCAAGAACAGCCCAGACAGGGACGCCAGAATCCTGTGGGTATACTCGACTATCGACCCAATGTCTGGCGGGGGCAGCAGGTTGCCATTGCAGAGCGGCCAGTCCTCGGGCGTGTTTAGGCCACAGAGACCCCCGTACCCCGCGGCAGTGACATAGGCGCCTACGGCAAGCAGAGAGAAAAGAAGACCTACAGAGAAGATCAGAAGAACAATCCTGCCCCGCATCGATATCGGGGGCCGAGAAAGGTGTTTTAACGATTCTGGGAAAACGTTCGACCCCTTCGGGTTTCTACTTTGAATTCGGCTGGTATTGTATCCCGTGGTCACAATTGTGGGTCAGAATGGGAGTCGCCCACGGCTCTCAGGATGGCTAACAATAGTCCCCTTCGTGGATTACGCTGGCAATTGAAACAACCCGAGATGAGTCCAGGCTATGCGTGCTTCAGGAGAGCCTCGAGTTTGGACTTTAGGACGGTCGATGGTACTGCCCCTATCACTATGTCCTCGACCTTCCCCTTCGCGAAGAACATCACCGTAGGTATGCTCATTATGCCAAACTGCATAGCCAGCTCCTGGTTTGCGTCGGTGTCGACCTTTACGAACTTGACCTTGCCTTGATACTCCTTCGAAAGTTGATGTATGATGGGCTCGACCATCTTGCAGGGGCCGCACCAGTCAGCGTAGAAATCGACCACTACTGGTTGAGTGGATTTCACGACCTCGTCCTGGAACCTGCTGCCTTGAATCGGAATAACATCCTCTGACATGTTACCTGACACACTGAATTATCCCTGTTCATAAATCTGCCTTGACCGACGCCAGAGGCGGGGCACGGTCCAAGGACTCGAGTAGGGAGGATCGCTTCAGTACTCCTCCGACCGGGTTGTAGGACACAAGCGACCCGGCTTCCAGAGTTCTCCCTACGAGCCCTTTCAAGCTCAGCCGTTGCACGTACTCGGTTATGATGTCGGACTTGACCCTCGTCTTTGGGTGCCTCGTTATGATGGCACAACAGTCCTTGTATTTCTCGAGCGAGAGCTCGTAGGTGCCGATACGCCTTCCAAGGCTGATGATTTCCTCCTTGTCGTAGGTGAGCAAGGGCCTGAGTATCGGAACGGAAGTGCCATCGTCGAAGGCGGCGATGTTCCAAAGAGTCTGTGAGGCGGCCTGGGAAAGCGAATCCCCAGTCGAGACAGCCGTGGCTCCGAACCGGGGAGCCAGCTCTTCAGCAGTCATCCGCATGAACCTTCGGAAGAGGGACGGCTCAAGGTCCCCCGGGATGCCTGCCGTCTCGAGCTGGTACTCGGCAAAGGGGACGAGGACGAGGGTGCTCTTCCCGCCGTAGGCGGACAGGACCTTTACCAGCCGTGTGACCTTGCTGTCGAGCACGGCTTCAGGAGTAGGGGCAAGATAGAAGTGGAGGTAGACGGGCACGCAACCCCTCTTCATCAGGAGCCAGGCTGCCACCGGGGAATCAATCCCTCCTGAGAAAAGATGGAGGACGCGCCCCGCTGTCCCCACCGGAAGCCCGCCAGGGCCGCTCATCTTCTTCGAATAGATCACAGCGCGGGTCTTGGTGACGTCCACACGGAGCACCGCCTCGGGGTTTGACAGGTCGACCTTCATGCCCGTGTCAGCTGCCACCGCCGCCCCTAGCTTTGCCGCAAGCTCGTTAGAGGTCTGCGGGAAAGTCTTGTCTGAGCGCCTCGCTTCGATCTTGAATGTCTTCCCCGGGGCGTCCCGGGCCGTGGCAAGGACAGCGAGAAGCATCTTATGATAATCTGGCTCTATGATGAAAGCGGGGGAGAACCAGGCTACTCCGAAGACCGCCGCGAGTCGCTTGGCGACCTCGCCCCCGTCGCCATCGGCCGTGACAACGAACCTGCCATCTTTGAACATGACCTCAGGGTCCAGTCCCCAAAGGGCCCTCTTGAGGTTCTTGCGGAGAACCCTGACGAATTCCGGCCTGTTCTTCCCCTTGAGTGCTACCTCAGAGTAGTGGACGACGTAGGTATGGCGCATGCCGATTGGTCTACAAGTAAACCGGTGAGGATAAAGCCGTTCTGATGATATTCAGTGAAGGACAGCGGCCACCATCGCGACGAGGAAGATCACGGCCAGATAGGGACTCGAGAACTTGAACGCTAGCCAGGCGTTGTCCTTCGTCGGGGACCTGAACAGTTTGATATTAGTGGCAAGAAGGGCCAGGTCGAAAGCGACCGTGACCGCCAGGTAAACGAAAAAGCCCAACCCGAGGAAATAGAATGCATACGTGAGGCTCACTGGGATCAACAGGAGCGTGTTCATCACGATATATCTCGAGGCCGCCACCGGCCCCACGACAGACGGGAGCATGGGGACGTGCACCGCCGAGTAATCCTCCTCGGTGATGACCGCAAGAGACCAGAAGTGGCTGGGGGTCCACACGAATACCAAGGCGCCGAGGAGCCAGCCAACAGCGACATCGTTCCAAGTCACAGCGTACCATCCAGCGAGGGCAGCACAACTCCCTGCGAATCCGCCCAGCACAATGTTCCAGCTTGTCCTAGGCTTGAGGAACAGCGTGTAAACAGGCACGTACACAAACGCGCCCAATGCGATGAAGAAGGTAGCGAGATAATTGAGGGTGAGAAAGGCGACAACCAGACCTGTAACAAGTAGACCGAGGCCGAAGTACAGAGCGTGGGAAGCCGCGACAATTCTCCCAGCAGGTAGTGGCCTTCCCATGGTCCTCTTCATCTTGGCGTCCATGCCCATCTCGAGGTAGCTGTTTAGCGCCAGAGCCCCGCTTGATGCGAGAGCCCCCGCTACAAGGACACCGAACATGATGGACAGCGGAGGAATCCCCCTGGCAGCCACAACGGCGGAGCCGAGGGCGGCCATCAGGAGTAGGGGGGTTATCTTTGGCTTCGTTAGGGCCAGATAGTCAGAAAGACTCAATCACGAGACTCCGATTCGAACTAGACCGATTATTGGCGTGTATTTTGGTCTTGCGCGGCTACTGGGTTGGTACAGGACAGAACCGCAAATGGCTTTGCATTCTCCTGCTGCGTGAGAGGCCTCCGGAGAACGTTTTAAGGCGGTCTCGTCTCTGCATGAG
>Ga0187815_10001796_pt1 | contig 10083 bp, 8 predicted proteins | sample NC_S_5_FD_132962 | JGI IMG/M metagenome (GOLD analysis project Ga0187815, IMG submission 132962) | Wetland sediment microbial communities from Neuse River Estuary, North Carolina, USA - ASW-S_5 | ecosystem: Environmental > Aquatic > Freshwater > Wetlands > Sediment | place: USA: North Carolina...
CACTCGACCGCGGGGAAGGGCGACGAGGGATTCTGCAACTACTGGACGCTGGAGATGAGCGTGAAACTGCCCGTCCGGGTGTATGCGGGCATGCCGGTCGGGCAGCTGATCTACTTCGAGATCTCCGGCCCGGTAGAACGCAGCTACTCGGACAAGAAGTCCGCGAAGTACCGGAGGGTCTCCTCGCACCCAACGCCCTCCCGGATGTACCTCAACTTCCGCAAGACCCGGCGGGCGCGTTCACCCTCCCGCCGGCACTGAAGGGACCCGCGTGACCCCATCGCTCGCGGCCCGGGTGAAGCGTCTCCCTCTCCCGATCCGCACCCGGAGGCTCGAACTCGTACTTCCGCGGCTCGACCAGGCCGGGGCGCTCGCGACGCTCCTGCAGGAACCGTCCGTCGCTCGATGGACCCTGCACATCCCGCACCCCTACACGACCTCCGATGCGCGGAGGTACGTTCTTCGCGCCCAGGACCGGCGGCGAAGCGGGCGCGGTCTGCCGCTGCAGATCGTTCGACGTGGCGACCGTGTTCTGGTCGGCGGCGTCGGGCTCCACCAGCTCGACGAGCCCCACGCCGCGGCCGAGGTCGGCTACTGGGTGGGACGACCCTACCGCCGCCACGGGTACGCCGAGGAAGCGACGCGGGCGCTCGTGAACGTGGCGTTCCGACGCTTGGGCCTGCATCGGGTCGAGGCGGCCGTGTTCCCGGGGAACGCGGCCTCGGTCCGTCTATTGCGGCGGTGTGGTTTCCGCTACGAAGGCCGCGTTCGGGACGAAGTGCTCAAGGACGGGGTCTGGCGGTCGACGCTCCGGTTCGCCCGGCTCTCGACCGACCGGGTCAGGACCCGGCGGGCGTCTCGGTCCGTTTGACGAGATAGAACGCGGGCCGGCCGGGGCGGGCGCGGTCGCGGCGCGCCAACGGGTCCATGCTCGCGGCCTCCGACTCCCGGAAGACTGACACGGAACGGAACCCGAACCGCCGGACGAGGTACCCTTCGGCCGCACGGAGGGTTTCCAGCTCGTTCACGGCGGGCGGGGCCGGGGGCTCGGACCGCAGAAGGGGCCCCACACGTTGGACGTACTTGGCGACCGCGGCCCGGTGGGCCGCCATCTCGGGGTGGTCGAGGCCGCGGTCCATCACCGCGCGGATCGAGGGAGTCTCGCCGCGCTCCACCGACTCCCGCATCCACTGCTCGACCGTGCTCTTCCACGGCTCGGCGACGTAGAAGACCACCTCCTCGGGGGCCGGACCCCCCCGGTCGGCCGCCGGCCGCAACACCGCCCGCAAGTCGTCCTCGATCCGGTCGAGGTACTCCTCTCTCGCCTCCGCCACGTCCGACCGCGGGAACTCGTCGGGCGAGGGGAAGCGGTCGGACGCCACGAGGCCCTCACTCCGGCCCTGGGCGAGCTCCTCGGCGAGGTGCGGGGTGATGGGGGCGAGCAGACGGACCCAAGCCGCTCCGACCCGATGGGTCGCCGTTCCGGGGGTCCCTCCGCGGGCATAGTACCGTCGCAGGATCGCCGGGAGTCCGACGTAGGTGAGCTCGGCGGCCTCTCGGAGGTCGGTGGCGTCGTAGGCGGCCCGGATCCGCCGCAGGAGCCCGTGCATCGCCGAGAAGAGCCAGGCGTCGAGCTCGGGGAGTCCCGCGCCCTCACCGGCCGTCTCGCGAACGAGACGCTCGACCTCGGCGATCCGGCGGGCGGCGTCGTCGACCAACCCCCCGTCCCACTCCATGTCCTGCGCGGGCGAGGCGGCGATGAGGTAGAAGAGCCTCAGCGCATCCGGACCCGACGTCGCGAGCACCTGTTCGATGGGCGGAATGCGCCCGCCCTTGCTCGAGACCTCCTTCTTCGAGAGCTTGGTGCCCGCCGGACCCGTGATCCAACCGTTCACGAAGATCCCCTTCGGTTGGAGCTCGGGCGGGAGGAGCCGCACGTGGGTGTAGAGAAAGACCGGAAAGTGAACGCGCTTGTGCTCCTTCCCGCCGATGTTGAAGTCGAGCGGATACCAGAAGAGGAACTCCGCGCGGACCTCCTCGAGCAGCGAACGATCGACGCTCGGTTCACCGGGACCTCTTCCCCGGAAGACGTAGTCGAAGAACGCGTCGGTCAGCTGGACCGGCGCGAGGCGACCGGTAGAGACGAACCGTCGGACGACGAAGTACGCCATGTAGAAAGTGGAGTCCGCGATCGGCTCGACGACCCAGGAGGGGTCGAACGGGAACGGAGTGCCGAGCCACTTCCCTCGCCGCGTGCACGGCCGGTCCGCGAACCAGTCCAGGATCCCCGAGAGTTCCCGGCCGTACTCCGGCGGCCAGGTCGTGAGCCGAGCCAGGCTCGCGCGGGTGGCCTCTTTCCACGCGGGGTCGCCGTAGTGCAGAAACCACTGGTCCGGCACTCGACGGATCACGACCTCGTGGCCGTTCCGGCAGAGGACCGGTTCCGAGAATTCCTGAAGCTCGAAGCTCCGCCCCGTCCGCGCCAGCTCCTGCGCGACGCGCTCGCGGGCGTCTCGGACCGGTACCCCCGCCAGGGCGGGGGTCGTCATCCTTCCTCGAACGAACTCGAGGCGATACAGCCGCTCGGTGGCGGCGTTGAGGCCCTCGATATCCGCCAACCCCTTCGTTCCGGTCGCCCTCAGCGCGCGCTCGGCGGGACTCCCCGCGCCGGCTACGAGCTCGGTCTCGGACGTCGTGAGCGGGGCGTCCGGTGGGATCTCGAGGAGGACCGGCGGCGGTTCGAGCCGGGACCGGTCGCCCGCGGGGAGCTCGGCGATCGCGGCGGCGTCCGCCGGCGCGTGCGCCGGGACGCTCATGACCACGCCCGTTCCGAGCTTGGGGTCGACCAGTGGGCTCGTGAGGATAGGAACCGAGACCTCCCGCAAGGGGACCGTCACCCGACGGCCGACCAGCTCGCTCGCCGGGACCTCGTGACCGAGGTGACCGCCGTGCTGCTCCACGAGGCGCTCCGCGCCGGTCCGGGCGACCAGGTAGGACTCGCTTCCGTGATGCCAGACGACCAGGGTTTCCGAGGGGCCGAGCCATAGGTTAGTGACGCCGTAGACGGTCTCAGGCCGCAGGGTCGCGGCGAGGAGGACCCGACCGTCCTCGAGGGGGAACGGTACGGTGGTGTACCGCAGGACCTCCGCGGTGCCACCGGTGGAAAGGTCCGTTTCCGAAGGGTCGACCGCGACCGGCCCACAGACCGGGCAGACCGACGCGAAGTAGGTTCCTTGCACGAGCGCCCCGGATTCCCGCAGCACCCGGAACTGCCAGCGGATGAACGCGTGGTAATCCTCGTCCACCGTCGTCAGGTAGGTCGATTCGTCGACGAGCGCTCCGATCGACCGGAGCACTTTGCGGTAGCTCGCCCCGAGGAATCGCGCGGCGTGCTCCGGGTCCTCGAGCCGGGTCCATTCGGCGAGGTCGATGTGCTCGTCAATCAGCTGCTGGATGGTCAGGGGGTCCCGGTCCTTGACCTTCTGGGCCCAGGTGACCGCCGGGAGCCCCGAGGCATGGATCCCGAAAGGAAACAGCACCGCTTCGCCCAGCATGCGATGGTAGCGGTGTAGCGCGTCGGCATAGGCGAACGCCCTCAGGTGGCCGACGTGCAGGAACCCGCTCGTCCCGGGGTACGCGATCAGCGCGTAGAACTTCCGGCCCCCCGGAACGCGCTGGCCGGTCGCGATCCCGGCCTGAGCCCAGGCGTCCTGCCAATGCCGGTATCTGGCCGCGTCCATGCGCCGGCTTCGACACCCGCACGCTATTTGAACGATTGCGGGCACCGGTGCGGAGAGCGGGCGAAGCCGTATACCCCGCCGCTCGACTACCCCCGAGCCATGCGGATCATCGAGGTCTTCCATTCCCTGCAGGGCGAGGGCCCGCTCACCGGGGTGCGGACGACGTTCGTTCGGGCGGCACGGTGCAATCTGCGCTGTGTCTGGTGCGACACGAAGTACTCGTTCGGACCCGGCCGCGAGCGCTCGGTGGCATCCATCGTCCGGGAGGTCGAGCGGAACCGGACTCGCCACGTCTGCCTCACCGGTGGAGAACCGTTGCTCCAGAAGGAGTCCGAGACTCTGGTCACCGAGCTCTCGCGTCGGGGCGTCACGACCACGATCGAGACGGGGGGGTCGCTCGACATCGCGCCCTACCTCAAGGTTCCCGGCGTCCTTCTGAGCGTCGATGTGAAGTGCCCCTCGTCGACGATGGAGGCGAAGAACCGGTGGGAGAACCTCCCCCGTCTCCGGGCGCGCGACGTGCTCAAATTCGTCCTCGCGGACCGAAAGGACTACCTCTACGCCCGACGGGTCCTTCGAAGCTACCGCGGACCGGCCACCGTCGTCTTCCAGCCCGTCTGGGGAACCGACGCCGGCCGTCTCGCGGACTGGGTCCTCGCCGACCACCTGGACGTGCGGGTGATGGTGCAGGAGCACAAGGTGCTCTGGGGCGACGTCCCAGGCCGATGAGGGCGCGTTGCCGACAGCGGAGGGGACGATAGGCTAAAGAAGGCCGGGCCCTCGTTCGCCGTTTTGGGCCATGGCCGGTCACGACCTCCTCCAGCGCAGCCCCCCGCCGGGCCTCGAGTCGGTCTTCGGCAAGGCGAAAGGGATGGTCTTCCCGCGCGTCGTGCTCGTGGGCCACGGGGTGCTCGAGGACCTCGCCCTGACCTGCCGCCAGTTCGGGTTCGTCGAGCGGGGCGTGGTCGTCACAGGCCCGAAGACCGCCGAGCTCGCCGGAAACCGGGCGGCGGAGATCCTGAAGGCGGACGGGTTTGATATCACGACCATCATCGCTCGGGAGGCGACCGAGTCCGAGGTCGGGCGCGTCGAAGGAGAGGCCCGGGAGGCGGGAGCGCGGTTCCTCATCGGGGTCGGCGGCGGCAGCAAGATCGACATCACGAAAGTGGTCGCAGCCCGCCTCCACATCCCGTTCGTGAGCCTGCCGACCTCCGCGGCGCACGATGGCATCTCCTCGCCCCGCGCGTCGCTGCACGGGGCCTCGAGCACCGCGAGCATCGAGGGCGCCGTCCCGATCGGAGTGATCGCCGACACCCAGCTGATCGTCCAGGCCCCCTTTCGCCTCCTGGCCTCGGGCTGCGCGGACGTGATCAGCAACGTCACGGCGGTCCTCGACTGGCGCCTCGCGGTGCGTCTGCGCAGCGAGGAGTACTCCAGCACCGCGGCCGCTCTGAGCGAGTACGCCGCGCAGGAGATCATGGACCACGCCGAGTCGATCCAGCCGAACCTCGAGGAGGCGGTCTGGATCGCGATCCGCCCGATCCTCGTGGCCGGCATCGCGATGAGCGTCGCGGGCTCGTCGCGGCCCTGCTCGGGCAGCGAACACCTGTTCAGCCATGCGCTCGACCGGATCTCCGAACGCCCCAGCCTCCACGGCGAGCAGTGCGGGGTGGGGGCCATCATGATGATGTATCTCCACGGCGGGGACTGGCGCCGACTCAAGAACGCCCTCCTCACGATCGGGGCACCGACCACGGCGCGCGAGCTCGGGGTCACGGCGGACGAGGTCGTCCGCGCGCTGATGATGGCGCATTCGATCCGCCCCGAACGCTACACGATCTTGGGCGACAACGGCCTTACCCGGGAAGCGGCCGAGCGCCTCGCGCGCGGGACCGGGGTGGTGGGCTGACGTGGCGGAGATCACGTTGCTGGCGATCGCCGAGGCCCGCGACGGCTTCGAGTTCGTCTACGAGGGGGGCGGACCGGTGTGCCGGACCTGCCCCTACCGCCACGCCTGCCTCACGCTCGACTCGGGACGCAAGTACGTCGTGACGAAGGTCCGTCCCGTCACCCACCCGTGCGCGCTCCAGGAGAGCCCAGCCCACGTCGTCGAGGTCCGGGCCGTCCCCCGGTCGCTCGTGGTCGATGCGCGGAGCGCCGTGGTCGGGAGTTCCGTGGAGATCGGTCGGTACCCGTGCCGGCGGCTCGACTGCCCGAACTGGTGGGTCTGCGCGGGACCGAGCCTTCCCGCGAAGCAGCGGTACCGAATCGAGGCCGTGGACGACGGGCCCGCGGAGTGTCGGATCGGTCGGACGCTCAAGCCGGTGCAGGCGGTCTAGGCGGGGATGCGGGGCTGTGGGGTAGCTACGGGCACGAGGCACGACCCTCGGTCCGCTCTACTGGTCCATCCTTCGGGCTTTGGGAGCCCGGGACCCCGATTCAAATTCGGGCAGCCCCACTTCGTCCCCGCGGTCGGGTGACGCGGTGAGCGGACCGACCGTCACCGCCGTCGTCACCGCGCACGACCGGCCGAGGTTCCTGCCGGAGGCGGTCACCTCCGCGCTGGCCTCCGGCGCGGACGAGGTGTTGGTGGTACGGAACTTCTCCGGGCCGATCCTGGGGGTCGAGGGACGGTACCGCGACCTCCCCTGCTCCGAGGCGGAGACCGGGGTCAAGGAGGCCGTGGGGCTAGAGAACGCCCGGGGGGATGTCGTCGCATTCCTGGACGACGACGACCTTTGGGATCCTGCGAAGGTCCCTCGCGTTCGAGAGCTGTTCGGAAGCGACCCCGGCCTCGCCTACTACTGCCACGACCAGGCCCCGGTGGACGCGTCGGACCACCCGGTCACGAGCGGCCACCGCGAGTGGGCCCTGAAGGACCCGAGCCGGTTCGCGAGCTGGGATGGTCGGGACTTCCGGGTCCTCTTCCAGCAGATCTGGCCGGGCAACAACTCCTCGACCGTTGTGCGCCGGGACTGGGGGCTCGGCTGGGCGCCGGCGCTGCGGGAAGCGGGGTGGGCGGCCGACCGGTTCTGGATCGCCGCCGCCCTGATCGACCGACGGGTCATTCGTCTCGAAGCGACCCCGCTGACCCGGCTTCGACTTCACGAGCTCAACATGTCCCAGACTCGGGGCGCGTCCCCCCAGGAGTTCAGGGTCCGCCACGCCACGTCGTCCGCCCGGTTCGCCCGTTCCTGCCGGACCGTGGCGCGGATCGCTTCCGAACGGATGGGCCCGGACTCCCCTCTCGCACGACACTTCCGGCAGTCGGCCGAAGCGTTCGGGTTCTTCGCGGACCTCGAGAATGACCAGCACCCCCGTTCCTCCGCGCTCGCGGCGCTCCGCAGGGGGCCCGGATGGAGCGACCGGGCGATGCTCGGTTCGGCCCTCGTCACCGTGCTCTCGCCCTCCGTCGCCCGGCGCCTGCTCTATCGCTCGAGCCTTCGGCGCTGGCGGTTCGCGTAGCGTCGGGGACCTCGCGCCGGTCGGGCGGGGGTCGCATACCCGTCGGGGGGCCCGGGCGGGGTCGTATCGCGGCCGGCGGACGAGTCCGCGACCGTTGCCCCTGGGGGAGGGGCCGCCCCGTGGGCGGCCGAGGTCTCGGTCCCGGGGGTGACGAGAGGCTTTATCGGGGTGCCCTCTCGCGCCGCGCCATGCGGGTCGGGATCACCGGTGCGACCGGGTTCATCGGGGCCGCGCTCATCCCCGCTTTGGCCCGCGACCACCACGACCTGGTTCTGGTCGACGACCGATCGGGACCGGTGCGGGTGGAGTATCGGTCGTGGCCCGCGCTGAACGCCGACTATGCGAGCGAATCGGCGTTGCGCGCCCTATCCGACTGCGACGCCGTCCTGCACCTCGGCGCGGTTTCGGGCGTGATGGTCTGCGCCAACGACCCGGCGGGGACCGCGCGAACGAACGTCGAAGGGACGCGCCTCCTCGTGGAGAACTGCCGGGCGCGCCGGATCGGGCTCGCCTTCGCCAGCAGCCTCGCCGTGGTCGGTTCCCCCGAACGACTGCCGGTGACGGAGGCGACGCCCGCGGCCCCCACGCACGAGTACGCCCGACAGAAGGCCGAGGGCGAGCGGCTGGTCTCTGCCCCCGGCCGAGACGGCTTGGCCCCGACCGCCGTTCTTCGGATGAGCAACGTCTACGGCAGCTACCTTGCCGAGGGGAAGACCTTCGGAAAGGGCAACGTTCTCACGCTCTTCCTCGCGCAGGCGAGAGAGGGACGGCTCTTGGTCAATGCGCCGGGAACCCAGCGACGTGACTTCGTCCACATCGACGACGTCGTCGCCCACTGGGAGGCGGTCCTCCGCTGGCTTCGCGGAAAATCTTCGACCCCCACCGCCGCCACCTTCAACGTCGCGAGCGGGGAGGCGCACTCCGTTCTCGAGATCGCCGAGATGGTCCGGGAAGCGTGGGCCGGAACGCATCCTCGCGACCCTCCCCTGCGCATCGACGTCGTCCCCAATCCGCGCGCCGGGATCGAGCTGGTCGACCCGGAGTTCGTGGTTTCCCGGATCGAGACCGAGCGCGAGCTTGGGGTCATGTGCCGCCACCACGTCGACGAATTCCTTCGGACCTCGATGGTCGCCTGAGGGCGGCGCCGCCGCTTCGCCGCAGCTAGACTAAAGAGAGCCACGCGCTCGCTCGATGCCGGGTCGGCCGAATGACGGCGTTTTCCCGCGGAGGTCCGGGGGGTCGGATGTCGCCGGGGGAGCCCGGCCCGTTCCTCACGGTCATCGTGACCGCCTACCGTCGGCGGAACTACCTGCAGGAGGCGGTCCGCTCGGTTCTAGAGCAGGACCTCGACCCGTCCGAGTTCGAGGTGATCGTGCTCAAGGACTTTGTCGACCCCGACATCGATGCGGAACTCGCCCGTGCCGCCCCGACGGTCCGGGTCCACACCGAGGACCTGCGGAAGATGGGGGAGATGATCTCGAAGGGAATCGAGCTCGCTCGGGGGGAGGTCGTCTGCTTCCTCGAGGACGACGACCGGTTCCGGCCGGGGAAACTGCGGGGCCTACGCGACCTCTTCCGCTCCTCACCGGACCTCGGGTTCGTTCGCAACGCGTACGGAGGGATCGATTCGGAGGGGCGCCCGCTCCCGTCGTGGGACCTACACCGCCCTCAAACGCCGGTCCCCGTCGTGCTTTCCCCGCGCTCCGGGGCGGCGGCGATGTCCTTCATCTTCCATTACGGGGCCCACATCAATCTTAGCACCATGGCGGTCCGCACTTCCCTCGTGCGACCGTGGCTCGCGCTGTTCCGCGACGTGACGGCGGCGCCGGACCTGTTCGTGTTCCTTCTGGCCGCCGTCGCCGACCGACCGATGCGGGTCGAGGCGGCGCGATGGAACGACTATCGGGTCCATTCGAGCACGAGCCATGCCGCGCTCACGGGAGGGAACGAGGCGAAGGATCTCGCCGATACGGTCCGCTCGGTCGCCGCGGCAAAGGTGATGGACCGGGTCATCGCCCAAGCCCCGGGACACCGGCTCGCCGAACGGTTCCTCGCCTGCTTCCACCGCGAGGTCACCGCGACCGTCTATCTGCTCGACCCGGAGGCCCGCTGGTCCCTGATGGGCTGGCTTGGTTTCGTCCGGACGATCGTCTGGCGCCGCCAGCGGTACCTCGCGGCGATCGCCGTCTTCGCCGTCTACCGAGCGGTGAGCACGACGCGAGCGATTCCGGCCTATCGAAACTGGCGGTTCCGGGCGCTGCGCCGCGCCGCGGGCCTCGTCGCGTGATTCGGACGCCTCCCCGACCGCCGCGGGCAGGGGCTAAAGGCTCGGGCCTTCTGGCGAACCACAATGGATCCCGATCCGCCCGAGCCGGCCTCTTCCCCCGAGCCCTCCCGAGACGCGGGGATGGGACTTCGTTCCGCGAGCCTGTGGTGCGACTCCTGCGGTCGGGAGACCCCGCACCGGGTGCTGCGGATCGTGCCCGCCGGGAAGTCGACGCGCGGTGACCTTCGCGGCGTCGCACGATGCCGAGAGTGCCGTTGGACGCATCCGTTCGACGTGGCCCGTGCGCCGACCGTGGAGGTGAACGAGATCGTCTCGGAAGGGTCCCGTTCGACCCGCCGGCGAGCGATTCTTCCCAGAGGCCGACGGGTCCAGATCGGCTCGGGGGTCCCGGGATCTTCCGAGCCCCTCAGGATCCACCGCATCGAGACGCGGGATGGGACCTCTCCCTCGGAGGCGCTCGCGGACGCGGTCGCGACGCTCTGGGTCACGCTCGACGTCGGCCCCGTGGTGCCCGTCTCGGTGGTCGAAGGAGCGCGGACCGTCCCGCACCGCCTGATCGTTCCCCCCGGGACCTCGTTCCAGGTCGGAGAG
>Ga0187815_10001797_pt1 | contig 10079 bp, 8 predicted proteins | sample NC_S_5_FD_132962 | JGI IMG/M metagenome (GOLD analysis project Ga0187815, IMG submission 132962) | Wetland sediment microbial communities from Neuse River Estuary, North Carolina, USA - ASW-S_5 | ecosystem: Environmental > Aquatic > Freshwater > Wetlands > Sediment | place: USA: North Carolina...
CCGGCATCATCGGGATGAAAGCGGATCGGCACGAGATCGACCTTGAAGTCCTCCGACCTCAGGATGATCTCGGTGCGCGCAATCGCTAGCTCGCCCATCCGGCTTTCACGAAAGCCGCCGCCCACCACGATGCGCTCGGTCTTCGCCCAGGCCTTGGTCTTGAGGAAACGCCGCGTCACATAGGCAAGCTCCAGCGCGAAATCCTCGATCGCACTGTGCATGATGGCGGCGGCCTCGACGTCGTCGCCGACCAGTATGTCGTCCAGCACCTTCTTGCTGATCTTGTCGGAAGACTCCTCGCCAAAGGGATCCTCGCCGTTCTTGCGCATCGGCTTGCGCCAGCCGTCGAGAATTTTGCGGAAAGCGCCCTTGCTGGCGCGGTCCCCCAGAAAGCCGTCTTCGTCCTTCAGTTCGACGTTGAAACTGTCGACGTCGACTGACGGCAGCCGGGTTGCCCCGTGACCGGCAATGCCGGTGGTGGTAATGTGGTCTTCAGCCATTTTCCCTGGCCCCTGACGAATATGCGGGACAACGGCAGGGGAACCCATTGGTTTCACATTTCGCCGCGGCCGGCCGCCGCGCTGCCCGCGTGGCCGAAATCGCGCCAAATCCCTCATATTTGGCGGTTTTTCGGGCCCGTTTGGCTTGACTCGACGCGCTTTCCCGCTATAAAGCCCGCCATCCGGCGCGGGATTTCCTGCGCCGCTCGTTTTTGCGCGAAAAGCTGCGGGGTTAACCCCGGAACGCGCGGAACACGTACCCATAATCGACTGAACAAGAAGCCGGCCCGGGCGAAGGCTTGAGGACGGGATCGAACACGAAGGAATCAAACGATGTTCGCAGTCATCAAAACCGGCGGCCGGCAGTACCGTGTCGTTCCGAATGATGTACTCGAGATAGGCAAGATCGCCGGCGACGTCGGCACGATCGTGCAGCTTGGCGAAGTCCTGGTGGTCGGCGGCGACACGCCGGTGCTGGGCACGCCCACGGTGGCGGGCGCCTCGGTGGCCGCCGAAGTGCTGGACCACAAGCGCGGACCGAAGGTCATCGCCTTCAAGAAGCGCCGCCGCAAGAATTCGCGCCGCAAGCGCGGCTACCGCGACGAGATCACGGTGCTGCGCGTGACCGAGATCCTGACCGACAACGCCAAGCCGACCGTCGGCCCGCGTCCGAAGAAGGAAAAGGCCGCCAGCCCCGCTGCCGAAGGCGACGATGCAGCGCCGAAGGCGGCCAAGAAGGCTCCTGCCAAAAAGCCGGCAGCCAAGGCAGCGGCCAAGAAGGCTCCGGCCAAGAAGAGCGAGAAGAAGTGATCGCTTCAATTTGAAGCGTGAGAAAAAGTGAAATGATTCCGTCAAGGAATTGATCTAAGATATAAGCGAGTTGGAGACGGGCCATGGCTCACAAAAAAGCAGGCGGTTCATCGCGAAACGGACGTGATTCCAAGGGCAAGCGCCTTGGGATCAAGGCGTTCGGCGGCGAGCATGTGATTCCCGGCAACATCATCGCGCGCCAGCGCGGCACCACCTGGCATCCAGGCCTTAATGTCGGCATGGGCACTGACCATACTCTCTTTGCCAAGGTTGAAGGCCGCGTCGAGTTCCGTGCGAAAGCCAACGGCCGCACGTTCGTATCGGTACTTCCGATGACCGAGGCGGCTGAATAGACGGTGGATCAAATTGAGTCCGCCGGGTCCTGACGAACCGGCGGAGTCCAATCAAGGCTCCAGAAGGGGAGGCGGGAAACCGGCCTCCCCTTTTTATTTTCGACTTCGCATTTTTTTCCAATTGCGTGACAGGAGCCGAGTGATGCTGCAGGAATTTTTGACCCCCATCTTGCGCGAGGCGAGTCCTTGCGTCCTCGAGACCGAACGGCTGAGCCTGCGCCGGCCGACGCTCGCGGACGTAAAAACGATTGCGCGGCTCGCCAATGACCGCCGCATCGCCGAGAATACACGCCGCCTTCCGCATCCCTATTCGCAGGAACATGCCATCGCGTTCGTACGCTATGCCGCAAACGACTCGCGCGAGATCGCGTTCCTCATCGAGCAGAATTTCGAGCCGATCGGCATGGTCGGCCTCAACACGGCCGAGCGTGAGGCGCCCGAGCTCGGCTACTGGCTCGGCGTCGACCATTGGGGCCGGGGTTTTGCCACCGAGGCCGCGCGCGCTGTGATCGACTATTTCTTCGAGCAGTTCGATGGCGAGCATCTGTTCGCCGGCGCCCGCGTGACCAATCCCGCCTCGCGCAACATCCTCGAGAAGTGCGGCTTCCAGTGGAGCGGCGTCGAGTTGCACCGCTTCGAGGCGCTCGGCTGCTCCACCCCGGTCGACAAATTCCGGCTGTCGCGCGGGGTGTGGTCGTCGCTGAAGCATTGGGGAAGCTCGGTGCGGCGGGAGAGGTAGACTCTCCGCCCCATCATCACATCGCTGGTCTCTTGCGTCATGGCCGGGCTTGTCCCGGCCATCCACGTTTTTGGGCTTGCGAGAAAGCAAGACGTGGATGCCCGGGACAAGCCCGGGCATGACGCTTGGAGAGGGTCGCTCATCGCAATGACGCAGAAGCATGCGTTCTCATTCCCGCGGCAGGTTTTCACCCGGGTTGTGCCCTTTCGTTTGCTCCCTCTGACAGAGGGCGCAGGGAAAGCCAGGCGCTGACTGCGCCTGCAGCACCGTGTGCAATGGTAGAAAGAGAACGCACACGGATTAGACAGGTACAGCCGAGACATCCCGGCTTTCCCCGCGCAATGGTTTTACGGCTTATACGTGCTCTCCCCGGTGAACGGCGTTTCTTGCCACCGTTGCCGTCCCCGCACAGGCGGGGCGGATAGACGCCACGGTCGCGGCGCCAGGACCACACGACTTCGCCGTACGCTGCGAACGTTTCGCCCGGCGAGCAAGCCCGCCTGACGCCGCAGCGTCCATCGCAACCCGCACCGACGTTACGTGACGATCGCGTTTCGTCCCCTTGTGGCGGCGCGGGCTGGGCGGAGCAGTGCCAGTGATTTGCCCGACGGGGCAAGTGGCAATTTCTGATTTTCGTATCACAACTTCGTGAAAGCGGAATTGACGGCCATTGCGAAGCACCCGATTGATGCAGCACCGCATCAGGGAGAGGGGTGCCACGCGCACCGAACGCGGGGCAAGGCCGCCCTCACCCGCAATTGACTTACGGTAGACATCCTTGGTCGCAAGCTTGCGGTCTTCAAATGTGTAGCGCTCGATGCCGCACTGCTCGCGCTGCTCGCCGGTGGCTCGGCGCGCGAAACCCATCATGTCTCAGCAACGAAGATGATGGGTTTCGCTTCGCTCTACCCATCCTACACAATCTACAAGATCACGCCGGCGGATTGACCGCGGGCTCCTCCCGCCCGAGCGCCTGCTCGCGCAGGAAAATGTAGATGCCGGCGGCGATGATGATGGCGGCGCCAATGATGGTGGCGACCTGCGGCACGTCGCCGAACACGACATAACCGAACATCACAGCCCAGACGATCATCGAATATTGATAGGGCACGACGACGGAGGCCGGCGCGAGCTTCAGCGAGCGGTTGACGCACATCAGCGCGCTCACCGAGATGGCGCCGGCGAGCACGAACAGACCGAGGCTGCCGAAGCTCGGCGCAATCCAGCCGAACGGCGCCATCAGCGCGCCGAGGGTGAAGGTGCCGATGAATTGCGTCGACGCCAGCACGATGTCCGGGGTTGCACGCAGCGAGCGCGTGATCAGCATCAGGAGCGCGAACGAGGTCGAGCCGGCAAGCGCGATCAGCGCCGGCCAGCTTACGCTCTCCGCCGACGGCCGCAGCGCAATCAGCACGCCGCAAAAACCGATCAGCACCGCGCTCCAGCGCCGCCAGCCGATTTTCTCGCGGAGCACGATGCCGGACAGCGCGGTGACGAAGATCGGGCACGCCAGATAATAGGTGATGACGTCGGCAAGCGGCAGGTAGACGGTGGCGGCGAAGAAGGCGGCGACCTCGATGGTGGACAGCGTCACCCGCAGCAATTGTAGCCAGGGCCGCTCGAGATTGAAGAACGCCGCGCGCTGCTGCCACATCATCGGAAACAGCAGCACCAGCGCCGCGCAGGCGCGCAGCCAGAGCAGCTGCCCGACGGAATAGGTTGCGACCAGGAATTTGCCCAGCGCGTCCCCGAACGAGAACATGAACACGCCAAACAGCATCAGGCCGATGCCGGCCAGGCGCGCAGAGCGTTCATCGAGGGTGGATGCTTTTGCGAGGATGGGCATGCCTGAATTGTTGCCGCCGGGTGCTTTCCGGTCTTCCGCTTTTGACGTCCCGCTGTTTTAAAGACGTGAGCTGTGGGGGCAAGCCCTGCAGGCCAGAATTGAACCAATTGTCGCAGGAAACACCATGACCGAGTTCGATCCCGCCACCCACCGCATGGTGCCCGCACAGCGCTGGTTCGAGGACTTTGTGCTCGGCGAGCGCTTCGTGCTGCCTGGCCGGACACAGACCACCGCGATCTTCACGGCGTTCCAGACCGCCAGCGGCGACACCCACCCGATCCATTATGATGTCGAATATTGCCGCGTCCGCGGCATGCCCCACCTGCTGGCACACGGCTTCCAGACGCTGGTGCACACCGCGCCGGGCGCGGGACTGTTTCCTTTCGTCACCGAGGAGTCACTGGTCGGCTTCCTCGAACAGTCGAGCAAATTCCTGAAGCCCGTCTATGCCGACGACACCATCTATCCCGCACTCGAGGTAACGGAGCTAACCCCCGGCCGCACCACCGGCGTGGTGACGCTACGCTCGACCGTGCACAACCAGCGCCGCGAGCTGGTGCTGGAAGGAACGCAGAAATTCTTGATACGGAAGCGGCCCAAGCCAGGCGAATAAACGTTCCCGCTCTACGACGCCCTGTCTCGGCGTTCGACATTGAGTTGTGGTCGGCCGTGTTTGGTTCCGCGGCCGCGATGAGTTGGCGTCTCGGAAGCGACAGCTCGGCAGCCTGGCGCCACGACAGGATACTGTCCACGCGACATATCGATCGTGAAGTGGTTCACAAACCACGAAAAATATCGTCGCGCACGGACATAACGGAACCAGTGGTTGCATGGTATCCTTCAACCAACAACCGTTGCGCGTCGTGTGTAGTAGCTCTCGGTAGCGACGCCGCGACCGTTTGATTTCTGGCGGCCCAAACCGACTGAAGGTCCAGACATGCAGTGTCCACGGTGCCGGCAAGATAATCGCGACGACGCACGATATTGCCGCGAGTGCGGGATGGCATTCAGCTGCTGCACGAGCTGCGGAAGCTACCTGGCAGCCGAGAGCAAGTATTGCGACAAGTGTGGCGCGGCCGCTCCCGTCATTGGGTCGCGATTCGCGGCACCCGCTCTCTCGGCATCGCCGTTCTTTCACGCGCCGAGTCACCTGGCCAGGAGCATCTTCACATCCGACGTTTCTCACGAGGGCGAGCGAAAGCAGGTGACCGTACTGTGCTCGGACATGAAGGGATCGACGGACTTTATCGCCGATCTCGATCCCGAAGATGCCCGTTCGCTGCTCGATCCTGTTCTGGAACGGATGATGGAAGCTGTCGGACGTTACGAAGGCACGATCAACCAGGTGATGGGCGACGGAGTCCAGGCGTTGTTCGGCGCGCCGACAGCCTATGAGGATCACGCCGTCCGGGCCTGTTACGCCGCACTCAAGATGCAGGAGCTGATCCGAAAATATGCCGAGGAAGTCCGCAGGACCCGGGGACTTCCGATCCTCGTCCGCGTCGGCCTGAACTCAGGCGAAGTCGTCGTCCGCTCACTGGGCAGCGAACTGCACATGAACTATTCCGCACACGGACAGGCTGTTCATCTCGCCGCACGCATGGAGCAGATGGCCGTCCCGGGCACCATCCTGATGTCGTCGCAGACCCTTCACCTTGCGCAGGGATATGTGGTGACGAGGTCGCTCGGTCCGATGTTCGTCAAGGGATTTGCGGCGCCGGTGCTGTCCTACGAGCTACTGGGGGCGGTTGCCGTTTCCAGACTTCAGGCGCTTGCAGCACACGGATTGACGCGGTTCGTCGGCCGCGGCGATGAGCTGAAGCATTTGCGACACGCGCTCGATCTCGCCTATGCGCACCATGGACAGATCGTGGCGCTGGTTGGCGAGCCAGGCGTCGGCAAGTCGCGGCTCATCCACGAGTTCACCCGCGCGCCCCATCTGGACTCCTGGCGTATCCTCCAAGCCGGCGCGGTCTCCTATGGCTCGAACACCAGTTACCTGCCGGTCGTCGAATTCCTCAGGGCCTACTTCCAGCTGTCCACATCCGACGACTCACAGTCCATTCGCGACAAGGTCACCACCAAGCTCATGAGCCTGGACGAAGCGCTGCTGGCGGGGCTTCCCACACTGCTCCTGCTGCTGGATCCGTCGAGCGATGACGCCCAGTCGCCTCCCACGGACCGGCCGCAGCGCGGGCAGCGCATCCTCGAAGCCGTCAAGCGACTGCTGCTTCGCGAGAGCGAAGTGCAGCCGCTGTTGCTTGTGCTTGAGGATCTGCAGTCGATCGATGCGGAAACGCAGGCCCTTATCGACGGCATTGTCGACGGCCTTCCCGGTGCGCGGATCATGCTGCTGGTCAGCCACAGGCCCGAATACCGGCACAGCTGGAGCAGCAGATCCTATTTCACGCAGATTCGGATCGACCCGCTTGAACGCGATACTGCGAGCGAATTGCTCGACGCGCTGATCGGCGTGGACGAGGGCCTCGGGCAGCTCAAGGACATTCTCATCGAGAAGACCGGCGGCACCCCGTTGTTTCTCGAGGAGAGCGTGCGGTCCCTGATCGAAACCGGCGTGCTCAACGGCAGGCCGGCCGGCTATCACACGACGACATCGATCGTCGAACTCAAGATGCCCACGACCATCGAAGCCCTGCTGACATCACGGATCGACCGGCTGTCCGTCGTCGACAAGCGCCTGCTTCAGGCCGCAGCCGTCATCGGACATGAAGTACCCCGCAGCGTGCTGCAGGCCGTGGCGAGTTTGGGCCCCGAGCAGCTGCGCGAAGCGCTGAAAAGGCTCCAGGATGCGGAATTCCTCCACGAGACGAATCTTTTCCCGGACATCGAGTACCGCTTCAAGCACGCGCTCATTCATGATGCGGCCTACCGAATGCTCTCGGCGGACCGGCGTCGCACGCTGCATACCGCGACCCTCATTGCCGGCGAACAGACGTTTGCCGATCGGCTGGTCGAAAAATCCGACTGGCTGGCGTTTCACGCTGTGCGCGCCCAGGCGTGGGACCGCGCAGTCGTCCATCTGCAGGCAGCCGCCGGGCGGGAAATTGCCCGTGCGGCAAACCGCGTCGCGGTTCAGCATCTTCAAGGCGCACTCCTTGCCGTCGATCATTTGCCGCCGGATGAGCGTACAACGCTGGCGATCGATCTGCGCATTGAGTTGCGGCACGCCTTGACGCCGTTGGGACGCGTGCAGGAAACGCTCGATTACCTCAACGCGGCCGAGCGGCTTGCAGCCGAGCTCAACGACAGCGCCCGCCTCGGACGGATTTACTCCTTCACCGCCAATTGTCTCGTGCTGAAGGCCCGGTACGCAGAAGCGGTGGCAACGAGCGAGCGGGCATTGAGCCTCGCCGGCGATAACAAGCGGCTGCGCCTTGCGACCACGATGTACATGGCGCGGGCCAGGCAGGCGCGGGGCGAGTTTGGCTCCGCCATCGAATTGTTCGAGCAGATCCTGGCCATGCTCGAATGCAAGCCGTCGGATGATTTTCATGGCCTTCCCGTTCTGCCGGCGGCGTTCATCCGAAGCAGTCTGGCGATCTGCCTTGCGGTCGGCGGCAATTTCGCGAAGGCGGAAGCCTATGCGGCGGAGGCAGCGCGCCGGGCCGACGCCGTCGGGCAGCCGGATTCGATCATGTGGGCCTATTGGAGCATCGGCTCGGTCGCCCTCAACAAGGGCGACTGCGCAGCCGCCGTCCTGGTATTCGATCGCCTTTTCGACGTCTGCACGACCCATGACCTCGATGCCTATGCATCGCGGATCATGGCCGGCCTCGGCCGGACGAAGGCCCGGCTCGGGCAGGTCCGCGAGGGGCTGGCATTGCTCGAGAAAGCGGTCGCACTCGACGAGATTGCCGAACCCCAGCTTACCCGGTCGTTCACGCTCATCGCCTTTGCCGAAGCGCTGGTGCTCGCGGGCGAATTCGACAGGGCCATGGCCACGGTAACCGAGCTGCTGGAGCGAACGAGGAGCCTCGGGGAGCGCGGCGCCGAAGCTCACGTCTGCTGGCTCGGCGCAACCATCCATGCGGCGCGCGCCGACGATCTTGAGGCCGGCATGGAGCTGATCGAGACGGCAACAACCATCGCAGGCGAACTCGACTTGCTGCCGCTGCTGGCGCACTGTCACCTCACCCGCGCCCACCTGTACCGGCGGCGGGGCGATCAGGCCGAGGCGGATGCATACAGGGGGCGCGGCGAGCAGCTCATCGAGCAGCTCGGCATGAAACCGTGGTTCACGCCTCCACAGTGACGGGCTAAGGGGCCGCGACGTGTCACGACCGGATGGAGCGTCCGCTGAGTCCTGATGATTGCCGCGACCGTCGAAGACTGCGGCTGTTGGAGACCTAACGGGACTTGCGCTTCGCCATCCGCTTCGGGCCGACCCGCGGTTTGCGCAAAACCTCAATCTTCGGAGACGCAAGCCCGAGACGGCGGGCTGCAGAAAGCACCTCGACGATCACGTTCTCGGTCAGCAGCTTGTCGCCCTTCAGGGCGAGGCGCAGTTCAAGAGGCGCAAGAGACTTTCGTTCGGCCGCTCGAGCGGTCGAAGGCCGCTTCTTTTTCGAAGCGGTCATTTCTTCTTTTTCTTGGCCATACGCTGGAACTTGGTCGGCGTCGGGTCGCCCTTGATCGTAATGCCGGTCAGAGAAGACCCAAACATCTGCTTGAGCTCTGCCAAAGCGTCATTCCATTGATCGACCTGCTTCTGGGTGACCGGGCCGATAAACGTAAAGACTACGAGCTGATGCTCAAATTGCTTCTGCGGCTTGATAAATCCACCACTCATCGGGGCGCTTCCATGGAATGCGGGCTCAAAATGGCTGGTCGGATGAAAGTAATCCTACACCAAATCCTAGAACGAACAAGCCTAACTCTGCATGGTTGCACCGTCGCGCTACAGGAGCTCGTCCGCCGGGAAGACCGCCGGGACCGCATCGATATCCCGCACCATGTAGAATTCCTTAGCAAACCCATAGGGCTCGGCCGCGACCGCAACCTCCTCGCCGGCCGCCGCCGACGCAAAAGCCGCAACCATGTTGTCCTTGCCAACGGCCAGGAGCGCCGTCACCCCCGAGGGGAAGCGCCCGGCATTGATTTCAGTAATCGCAGGCACGCCGTTTGCGGCCTCCTTGAGCTCGACAAAAAAGGCGCCCGTGGGCGCCTTTTCCAGCGCCTTGACCGCGCGCAGGGTGACCTCGACAGCCTCGGGCGCGGACACTGTCTTCGCCAGCGATGACATCGAGAAGATGCCACTCGGGTTGTTGCCGGCCGCGAAATAGCTGACGATCTCGACCGCCTGCGTTCGCAGCATCGTCCCCTTGTGCCAAAGGCTGTGGACGACGAAGTGCCGCCCGGGCAGATATTCGCTCAGCGTGAAATCGGAGACCTTCACGCCCTGGAGGTCGCGCCACTGCGTGATCCAGGACCGCGCCTGTTCGATGTTGGCGACCGGCGCGGCACCAAGCGACCGCGAGCCGCGCCGCGCCCGGCACCAAAGCAGGCCCTCGCGGGAAAACGCCGCAAAGATCCTGTCCAGGCTGCGCAGCGACCTGACCTCGAAAGTGCGGGGGGCCGGAATCTTCCGCTGCCGCAGAAACGCGTTAAGTGCATATTTGTCCTGGCACAGGTCGATCGTCTCGCGGCCGGGCAGCAGCAGATCGAGCTTGTAGCGGCGGCGGTGATCGGAAAGCACCTTCACGACATTGTCGTTGGTCGCCATGACAACGTTGATCCGTTCGCGCCTGATGATCTTGAGCAGCGCTTCGGTGAACTCGCCGCCGTCGGGGTCAGGGGTCAGATAGTTGGCG
>Ga0187815_10001799_pt1 | contig 10078 bp, 8 predicted proteins | sample NC_S_5_FD_132962 | JGI IMG/M metagenome (GOLD analysis project Ga0187815, IMG submission 132962) | Wetland sediment microbial communities from Neuse River Estuary, North Carolina, USA - ASW-S_5 | ecosystem: Environmental > Aquatic > Freshwater > Wetlands > Sediment | place: USA: North Carolina...
CGCTCCACCCGCGGGTCAGCGCTGGCCTGCCTGACGCTCGATCTCGCGCTTGATCTCGGCCTCCGAAACCGGCTTGTGCCCGTAAACCCACCAGGCATTTCCGGCCGTCAGCAGCACCCACGCGATGGCCGGGTAGATGATCCAGTAATTCCACACGTTCGGGATTCCCGAGCTCTGGCTGAATCCGCTGGTCGGCCAGCCGCCCGCGTTGTGATACTCCGAGAAGGCCCAGACGACCACGACAATCACCAGGGCGACGGTGCCCACAATGGTGCCGATCCAGAAGCGGCGCCTGCGCTCGACCTGCCTGATCGCCTGCTGGCGGGCGAGCTCTTCGCTGCCGGCGGGGGCATTCGAGTCGCTGCCCTTGGACGGGCCATGAGAGATGTCATGAAGCATCACGACCCCTCCTTCCGGTTTGGGAGCCATCAGGTCCTGCTGATAGCTCATCTTTGCTTCTTACCGGCAGGCTGGACCCCCGACTGTGACCGGGTAAGGGCCGTACGGCACCCACCGCCCGGCAAAGGGCCCTCCTGAGGGCTGGCCCGCTAGGGCCACAGGTCACCTGTTGCCCGGCGGAAGGCCCGGCTGATCGTCACCTGCCCCGGCACAGCCCACGGGAGAATGGCCTTATCCCGGTGCCGCCCGGCCGGCCCGGCAACCTGCCACTTTTCACCGGTGCAATGGTGCGCGGCCCGGCGGGTGTCGCTGACCGGCCAGCGAGCACGGGAGCCCCGGCAGCCGTCCGGGTGATGCCGCCGGGCCCTCTGGCGGGCCTTGCGGGTCAGCGCGCCGGCCCACCGGTAGGCGTCCGGGCCGGCATTCAGCGGCTCGGTGCGAAACGCCTGGGGTCAGGCTGACTCTTATGGCCGCCCCCGGATGCCGGACCAGGGCCACGGCGGCCTCGACGGCGAGGCCGAGTCCGGCCCCGCCCGCAACGTCCAGCGGGAGGTGAGCGCCCACGTAAATACGGGAGAGGCCGACGATCGGCACGGCAGCGGCCACCTCAGCGCGCCCGGACGGGCCCAGTCGCGGGAAGACAGCCGTGCCCAGGGCGACCGCCACGCCCGCGTGCCCGGACAGGTACCCCAGCCCGGACGCATCGCGGCCACGGGTGCGGGCACCGCTGACCAGTGCCGCCGGCCGGGGCCGGCGCACCATCTGCTTGACCAGCTTGGACAGCGCCCAGGTACCCGTGCCGCCGGCGAGCAGGCGGCCCGCAAGCTCACGGTCGTGCGCCAGCAGCGCCGCGCCGGTGCGTCTGCGCGGCACACTGTGGTTGCGGCACCGCATGAGTGTCCCGCGACCCTGGGAATGAGGATGTGGCGGCGGGTCTGAAGCGGATCTGACGCGGTGCTCATGTGGCGGGGGCGGCAACTGACCGGGCCAGTTCCTCAAGTGTGCGGCGCACGCCGTCGGCGAACACCTCGGCGTCGGGGCAGCGGTCCCGGTCGGCGACCGCGGTGAGGTTGAGCTGGCCGGCGTAGGACATCACGCCGACGCCGAGAGTCATGTTGCCGGCGATCGCTATCAGCGGGAACACCTCAAGCAGTGGCGCCCCGGCAAGGTAGAGCGGGGCCGGCGGCCCCGGGACGTTGCTGACGAACATGGTCATGTAGCGCTGATGAGGCAGGAGACGGCAAAAGGCACGCTGGGCGAGGGCGAACCGGAAGATCCCGCTGGTTATCTGCGGGTGGGCGTTCTTCTTGCGCCTCTGAGTCTCGGCAGTGATCAGCTGAAGGCTGCGGGCATGACCGGGCTCGCCGATCGGAAGTGGCACGCCCATCCCCAGCCCGACCTGGTTGCCGCTTGCGTGGCCGGGCTGCTCGCGGTGCAGGGAGATCGGCACTATCGCACGCAGCACCAGGTCCCCGACGGGTTCGCCGCGGCCCAGCAGCAGATCGCGCAGCCCCCCGGTGACGGCGGCCAGCACCACGTCGTTGACCGTGGCGTCGTGCGCGTGGGCGATCGTTCTGGCAACGTCGAGGCGGCTGCGGACCAGGGCCAGCGTGCGGTCCGGGCCGATCGGGCGGTTGAGGCTGGTGCGGGAGACACGCTTCTCGGTGAGCGCGTCGCGCCACGCCGGCCAGCCGCGCCGCGCCCGCCGCAGCGTCCCGGCCGGGTCGGCCAGGCTGGACAGCGCGCGATCGAGCTCGTGACCGCGCCGGTGCATGTTGTCGGCCAGGAGTTCGCGGGCGGACGGGACCGGCGCCGGTGTCCACGGCGGCGCGGCCGGCGCGGGTGGATCGGCGCCGAGGTCGAAAAGCCCGCCGAAGGCGGCCACTCCCGCGACCCCGTCGGCCATGGCGTGATGCAGCCGCACGAACAGGCCGACCCGTCGGTGCGCCAGGCCGGGCAGGAACCACGCCTCCCAGCGCGGCCGTGACGGATCCAGGCGCCGCCGGCGCAGCTGCTCACACGCCAGCAGCAGCTGTGCCTGGTCAGCCCCAGCGGGCAGCGGCAAGACCCGGACGTGATCTGCCAGGTCGAAGCACGGCGCGTCCACCCACAACGGCCAGCCCAGGCCCAGCGGGGGCCGGTACACCAGCTGCCGGAAGCGGGGCACCGAGTGCAGCTTTGGCTCGATCGCCCGGCGGACAGCTTCGATCCTGAACCGGCCGTCGCGGTCCACGAGCCCGGTTCCGTCGAGGATGGCGACCGCGCCGATGTCCCAGGGCCAGCCGGCATCGTCCCCCCGCAACGGGGCCAGATCCTGCACGCCCAGGCGTTCCATGAAGCCACCACCCCTCTCCCCTTGCCTATGCCAGGAGACGGGCGTGACCAGAGTCACAAGTCCCCTCACGACGGGACCGTCATCACTGACCCGCCGGCCGCCACCGCCAGGTGGCAGACGCCCACATGGGTGCCGCAGATGGTGCTCCTGGGCCCGGCTGCTGGCGAACTCTGCGGGGTGCTGGTCCCGGGCGCACGGGCCGGAATGGCTGTGACGCTGTTGTGCGTGCCGGTGATGACGCTGGCTTCCTGCCGGCGCAGTTGCGACCGGCTGACTGCCGCCTGGCCGGCCTTCCTGGCCAAGCGGGAGGAGCGACTGGCCCAGCAGCAGCGGTTCGGCACGGCCGTCGAGAAGGTGGCCGGGAACATTCCCGAAGACATCTTCACGATGGTCTTGATTGGCGCCTGCCGGAGGCGAACAACCAGGTGCGCTATTCCGGCCTGGTGTTCACCCGGCCCGGGGTCAAGAACCTGATCGTTGAGGTCAAGCGCCCGGGCGCGCTGGCCTGGAACGAGCGGTCAGCAGAACAGAGCATCGATGCACATTGCATACAGAACTGGAAGATCTGGCGCGACGTCCGAAGCGTCTCGATGGCATCGACAGTCGCAAATATTCGGCGATCTGATTTCCCACTAGAACGGTCGAAAATGCTCTACCGCGATTGCCGACCAGGTCGAGATAGCGTGAGTGAGTATTCCACTTCGTGCATAGATATTCGAGCGGATGAATTACTCACTTCGGCAAAGTAGTTCGTCTGGTGTCCGCGCGGCACATTTCGTCTGTGCCGGGCTCGGCCATGCCTGCGGCCGGTCTGCGCCTGCGCGAAGCGAGCCGCTTGGCAGGTGCGGCGGCGGGGTTTCAGCCGGGTATGCGCCCCACGATCACGTGCTGCCTTGCATGATGTGGCGCCGATTGTTTAGGGTCCCCCTGGGCCCGGCTGAGCTTGCTCTGGTCAGTGTCCGCGCTGACCGTCGGCAGCTGCCAGAAGGGCGGAGCAGAAGATGCTGGAGAGGTTCACCGACCGGGCCCGGCGAGCTGTGGTTCTGGCGCAAGAAGAAGCCAGGATGCTCAACCACAACTACATCGGGACCGAGCACATCCTGCTGGGCCTGATCCGCGAGTGTGACGGGGTCGCCGCCAGGGCGCTGGAGTCGCTGGGGATCAGCCTGGAGGCGGTGCGGCAGCAGGTTGAGGAGATCATCGGCCACGGCCAGCCAGCGCCGTCCGGGCACATCCCGTTCACCCCGCAGGCCAAGGAGGTACTCGAGCTGTCGCTGCGGGAGGCCTTGCAGCTCGGCGACCGCTACATCGGCACCGAGCACATCCTGCTCGGCCTGATCCGCGAGGGCCAGGGCGTCGCCGCGCAGGTGCTGGCCAAGCTGGGAGCGGACCTGAACCGGGTGCGCCAGCAGGTGATCCAGCTGCCGCACGACGACCAGGGCACGGAGTCGGCGGAGGCCGCGATCGGCTCGGTGTTCGGCTGCTGGGCGGAGATCGTCGGCCCGGCGCTGGCCGCGCACACCAGGCCGGACAGCTTCGCCGACGGCGAGCTCGCGCTGACCGCGGACTCCACGGCCTGGGCCACCGCGGTCCGGCTGTTCGCCCCGCAGCTGCTCCGGCGGCTGGCCGCCGGACTCGGCGACGGGACGGTGCGCCGGGTGAAGGTCCGCGGCCCGGAGCCACCCCGGTCGCGTGGCGCCTGGCGCGTTCCCGGCGGCCGCGGACCGCGCGACACATACGGCTAGCCGAGTCGGACGGGTGGCGGCCGGTGCGGTCTGCAGCTTCGACACGGAGGCAAGACGGCCCTGGCAATGACGACCTCGCACCACGCTCTCGATGCGGTCATCGCCGCCGTCACGGCTCGAGCCGCATCGCGAGGAATGACGATCAGACCAGATCATCAAGAGGAAGCCGCAGTTCGCAGCGAGGGCTGGATCGCCCTGCCAAAAGCGTCGCTAAGCCTGCTGGGCCTAGACCAACGCCCTTATAGGGTCATCTGAGTGCGATGGCAGGTTGGCGCTCGGCATGGTGATTCAATAGCCTGCTTGGCCGTCGGGGTCATGCTGTGGACGTACGTGTGAATTCCGCTCCTCCGATCAGGCATGATGCGTCCGTGTACGGGATTGGGGCTGACAGATCGTATACGGCGGAGAGACGATGTTGCCGTGAGAGGAGCCTGTCCGGGATTGCTGACCTTGCCGGCCGTGCAGCCGGGTAGGCCGCCGGTATGACGCAGTGGCGGCCGGCGTCGGCGCGGCGGGGTGAGCCGGCCGGCACGGCGGTACGCAGGGTGGATGGCTTTCCGGTGGTGTTCCAGTACGGGCAGCCGGTTCCGTCGTTCGACGTGCGGGCTGACGTCTGTGGCGGACGGGACTATATCGATCTTGACGGACGCTGGCGGTTCGCGTTCGACCCGGGTGATGCCGGCACCAGTGAGGGCTGGATGCTGGCGGATTTCGATGACGGCCGCTGGCAGGTGGTAGAGGTCCCGCTGCCGTGGGATCTGTATGACACGGCCGGGTTTGGCGGCTATGACGGCAGCCGCTACGGCACGGGCACGGCGTTTCGTGATGGCTACGCCTGGTACCGCGTCGGGTTCGGCGCACCCGGCACCTGGTCCGGCCGGTTCGCCAAGATCTGCTTCCTGGGCGTGAACTATGCCGCGAGCGTATATGTCAACGGCACGCTTGCGGGCGAGCACGAGGGCGGGCACACGCCGTTCGCGCTCGATGCCAGTGCGGTCATCCGGCCCGGCGCCGCGAACCTGCTGGCGGTGCGGGTGTACCGCAGGCCGTGGTATCGCCAGGAGGCGACGGGACCAGCCGCGATCAGCTGCGACACCGAGCTGCCGCACAAGCCGGTTGACTACTGGCCCTACGCCGGCATCACCCGCGGGGTGTTCATCGAATCCACTGCGCAAGTCACGGTAAGCAAGCTGGTCATAAATGCCCGCAGCGGACGGCTGGCGGCGGCAGCGGTGGTGTTCAATCATGGCGCCGGGCCGGCGCGCCACCGGCTGATCCTTGATCCGGGTCCGGGCACCGGCGGCGCGCCGGTCAGCCGGAATCTGGCCCTGGCTCCCGGTGAGGTGGGCGTGGTCAGCGCCGACCTGCCGATCCCCGGAGCCCGGCCCTGGTCGCCGGCCGACCCCAGGCTGTACGAGCTGACGGCCCGCCTTCAGGCTGACGGCACCGTGGCCGGCGGCGCCGGCCAGGACGGCCGAGCCGTGGATAGCCTGGCCGTGCGGTATGGCATGCGCGCCGTCGAGGTGGCCGGCGCGCGGCTGCGCCTGAACGGCGAACCGGTGTTCCTCAAGGGCCTGAACTGGCACGAAGAAACCCCCGCACGAGGGCGCTCGATGCGCCGCCACGACTACGATCAGATCCTGGACACCGCCGCTGACCTGGGCGTGAACTTCCTGCGCAACTGCGGCTACACCCGCCACCCGGACTTCTACCGCGCCGCCGACGAACGCGGCATGCTCGTCTGCGACGAGACCGACAACTTCTGGGTGGAATCCCGCCAGCAGCGCATCCAGGGCCGCTACGGCCTATCCGCCGCGCTCATCGCCGCCATGGTGTGGAACCAGGTCAACCACCCCTGCGTCATCCTCTGGTCGCTGCACAACGAGTCCGAGACCACCGACCGCGCGGTCTACCGCCGGTGGATATCCCAGCTGCGCGCCGCGGCCAGCATCGACCCGCAGCAGCGGCCGGTCACGTGGGCGTCATCGACCAGCTGGGACCCCGCCTTCGACCTGGCCGACGTCATAGGCTTCAACGAGTATTTCGGATACTTCTATGGCCGCGACGCCGACCTGGGCCGCACCCTCGACGCCGTCCACCGCCAGTACCCGGGCGCACCCATACTCATTACCGAGAACGGCAGCTACGCCGACCTCGGGCGGCACGGCAGCCCGGCCGAAAGCGGCACCGAGGAATGGCAGGCAGATAAGCTCCGCCAGCACTGGGCACAGGTGGCCGCACGGGCAGACCGGCTGGCCGGATACACCTACTGGCTGCTCAAGGACTACAAGCAGCGCATGAACTACAACCACAACCTCAACGGCATATCCGCCATGGGGCTGACCACCTTCGACGGGCGCCGCCGCACCGCCTACGCCACCTTCCGCGGCTGCCCCAGCCCGTCCGGCCGAAAGTCATAGGGTCTCCAGCGGACACCGCCAGGGCAGCCCGCGCGCCCCGCGGCTGATGAGTATGTTCTCGGGTAGGGCATGATGCACAATCCAGCTTGTTGCACAAACCCCGGCCAAAGCCTCGGCGTCGAAAGATCTAGGGCTGTTTGAGAGCAGAGGCCCCCAAATGTGAGGCCGAGTCGATCCTCGCGCCGCCGTTTATGCGACGGGCTGAATTACTTAACCTGGCTTGGTCTACCGTGAACTGCCAGCCGGAGAACTGGGTTGCGAGGACTCTCGCGCAATGTGAAACCCAAGTCGGGCCAATTTATTTAGTGCGCACCAGGGGCCGCGGCGAAAAACCAGTCAGGGCCCGGCCACGGCCAGGCCACGGCCGAGAGCGGGCGGGCCTGTTCAGCCGTGGCGAGGTGGCGGGTCCGCTTGTCCTAGCCGGAGAAGAAGCAGTGCAGTTCTGCCGCTACCCGATCGGGTTTTTGGCTGTTGTCCGGGGCGGTGTGCCCGGTGCCGTGCAGCACCACTCGTCTGGCGTCCGGCAGGACCCGGCTGAGGCCGTCGAGCGAGGCGGTGAGGTTGCGGGCACTCCTGGAGCCGCCGAGCAGAAGGACCTCACAGGCCAGCACCCCGAATCGCTCCAGCGCTCCAGCCGCGCCGTTGACCGTCTGCGCGTCGTACGGCAGGGTGGGGAGGAGTTCGCGAGGGGACATCACGCCGTCGGGCGCCGGACGGCCAGCCGTCCGCTTGATGGCGAAGTCCAGGGCGGCACCCAGGGGGCGCCGGGGGATCCAGCGAATCGGGGAAGTCCGGTCTGCGGTGGCCTTGAGCACCGTGACGAGTGCAGCCCCGGGCTTACCCGCTGTGAGCTGCCGTTGGTACTGAGCGGCCCAGGCACCGTGAACGACGCCATCGAAGGTCAGCGGAGGCTCATAAAGCGCCAGCTTGGTGATATCCGGGCGGACCAGGGCCGCTTCGATCGCGATGACCGCTCCGGCACTGAGCCCGAAGACCCGGCTGGCGCCGCAGGCGTCCAGCAGGGCGCTGAGGTCTTCGATCTCGGTGCACAGCCCATGGAACTCACCGTACGGCCCGCTCCTGCCACGCCCACGCCTGTCAGGCACGTAGACCGTGAACGCTCCGGACAGCGCACGGGCCAGCCGCATGAGATTCCCCGAGGACTGGCCCGCTCCATGGAGCAGGACGACCGCCGGACCGGTTCCGGTCCGCTGGTAGCCGATCGCCGTCCCGTCGGCAGATCGCACCTCGCCCAGCGCAGACCTTGCAGCGCTGGAGCCGGGCTCCCTGGTCACGGCCCGATCCTACGCCGGGTCCCGGCCAGGCCATGCCCAGCTTGGTCATTCCCTCCGCCACCATCCGTCACCGGGTCACTGGACGGCACGGACGGCGCTATGACCAGAATCAGCCCGCAAAACCCGCACACGCCGGCATGCAAAACCCCAGGTCAACGCCTGACGGACCTACGCGATGCCGAAACGTGGCCCCGAGGAACGCCCGCTCGGCGGCAGTCGAGGACGTTCACCTCAAGCGCGGCGATGCATAAATATACGGCTAGGCTGACCGCCCATTGGGCCATAACCGGAACTGCCGAGGGCGGCCAACAACACGAAAAGATCTCCAGATAACCGCGCACCGACCCGCCGTTCTGTATGCCCGCGGGTAGTCGGTACTGTCCCAGCGGGGCCGCAGCGAATGAGTGATCTGCGCACCTATCTGACCGGCCACAGGGCCCGGCCAGCGGGTTGGTCTGCACAGCGGGCCGTAGGCGGCTAGCGACATCGAGCAGCACCAGGTGCCGAGGGGTGCATGGCCCGCACGGTCGAGGCGATCCTGGCGGGCGAGACCTGGTGCGCCGCCCGGCCGGCGGTTACGGTCGGAACTGTGAGCCTGGCCGACGCCTGGGAACACCACGCCACGGACTGGATCGCCTGGGCGCGGGCGCCCGATCACGATGCCTTCTGGGACGGCACCTGGCCGGCCCTGCTCGAGATTATGCCGGCTTCCGCGGGCCCGGTTCTGGACCTGGGCTGCGGGGAGGGCCGGGCTGGCCGGCAGCTGCTGGCCGCCGGGCGCCGGGTGCTCGGCATCGAGCGGTCAGCCACGCTGGCGCGGGCGGCCGCCACCGGGTCGCCGCCGCTGCCGGTCGCGCAGGCCGACGCCGCCAGTCTGCCGCTGGCTGACGGCTGCGCTGCCCTGGTGGTGGCGTCCATGTCCCTGCTTGACATCGATGACGTTCAGGGCGCAATCGCGGAGACCGCCCGGGTCCTGCAGCCCGGCGGGGCCTTCTGCTTCGCGATAGTGCATCCCTTCGACTCCGCGTGTGAGAGCGCCGCGGCGAGCGCCGTCCCGTTTGCGGTGTCCGGGCCCTACCTGGCCTCCAGGCGTTACGAAGATCGCTTCGAGAAGGACGGGCTCACCATCACCTTGGCCAGCATGCACCGGCCGCTCAGCGCGTACACCACGGCGCTGTTCCGCGCGGGCTTGGTGATCACCGACCTGCGCGAGCGCGGCGACCGTGAGATTCCATGGCTGCTGGTCGTCCGGGCCGAGAAACGCTCGTAAGGTCGGTATCTGAGCGCGGCCGCTCAGACGGTCGCTGGCAGGTGAGTCGTTGTGCCCGGGGCCGAGCCAGAGCGAGAGCTGACGCAGGCCAGATACGATGGCCGACCGCCGTATCAGATCGCGGTGATCCCCGGCCAAGGCGGCCGCCTCGCCGTAGCCAGCGACGAAGTCCTCGAACAGCGGAACGGGGCGGGCTGTGCGGTCATGCAGCAGGAAATGGCCAAGGTCGAAGTGGCGGTCAGCTCCGCGCATTTCACCGAAGTCGATGATGCCGGCGTACCGGCCCCGGTCGTCGAGCCAGATATGGGTGGCATCGAAGTCGCCGTGCGCCAGGTGCCCTCGGGGGACAGGCCGCTGCCGCTCCTGGTCGACGACGGCCTGCAACGCCTCGAGGTCCCCGCCACTGAAAGCGCCGGCCAGCCACCCCGGCCACCGCCCGGGCAGGTCACTGGCCACGAACTCGGCGTAGCAGGCCAGTTCGGCGCGCAGCCCAGGCAGGCCGTCCCGGCGCAGCCAGCCGAAGCCCTCAACCTCGATGGTGTTGATCAGGGCAGCATCACGACCGGCCGCCCGCACCGCCCGGCGCGCCTCCTCGTCGGTTCCATGGCTGGCCA
>Ga0187815_10001800_pt1 | contig 10078 bp, 6 predicted proteins | sample NC_S_5_FD_132962 | JGI IMG/M metagenome (GOLD analysis project Ga0187815, IMG submission 132962) | Wetland sediment microbial communities from Neuse River Estuary, North Carolina, USA - ASW-S_5 | ecosystem: Environmental > Aquatic > Freshwater > Wetlands > Sediment | place: USA: North Carolina...
TCCGCAGGAAGTCGCCGCGATTTTCGTCGAGCCGGTTCAGGGCGAGGGCGGCTATCTTCCCGCGCCCGCCGAATTCCTGCAAGCGCTCGAGCGCCTCTGCCACAAGCACGGCATCCTGCTCGTTGCCGACGAAGTGCAATCGGGGATGGGCCGTACCGGCAAATGGTGGGCCGTAGATCACGCGGGCGTCGTGCCCGACATGATCTGCACGGCGAAAGGCATCGCCTCTGGCATGCCGCTCAGTGCGGTGATCGCGAAGGCCGACGTGATGAACTGGAAGCCCGGCGCGCACGCCTCGACTTTCGGCGGCAACCCAGTTGCCATCGCTGCGTCGCTCGCCACCATCGACCTGCTCGAAGGCGGCCTAATCGCCAACGCCGCGCGCATGGGCGCGTTCGTCATGAGCCGCATCGCCGATTGGCGCGAGCGCCACAAAATCGTCGGCGACATTCGTGGCAAGGGCCTGATGATCGGCATCGAGCTCGTCCGCGATCGGAGAACAAAAGAGCGCGCGCCCCTCATGCGCAATCGCGTCCTCGAGTTGGCGTTTCGCAAAGGCGTCCTCATCCTCGGCGCCGGCGAAAACACGCTCCGCCTCGCCCCGCCGCTCCTCATCGACGAAGAGCAAGCCGAATTCGCCATCCGCACCCTCGACGCTTGCATTACCGAAGTCGAAAGCGGACTCTAGAGCCGTCAGGTGGAAGCGTGGGCCTTCAGGCCCGCGAAAAGCGCGCCGTGTTCTTGGGCCTCAGCCCCGGGCGGGCGCTTTTCTTCGGGAGTTTGCGATGCTCGCCCGAGTGATGTTCGCCATCGTCGACCACAGAGCCCGAAAGGGTCTTAGCGAATCGGCCAGCGACTCTTCGGACGCCTCCGCAAGCAATCCGAAAATCCGCGCGCGCCGCACTGGCATCCGCGGCGAAACCTACGCTTACTGGTACCTCCGCCGCCACGGCTACATCGTCGTCGCGCGCAACTACATGCGCTCCGGCGTGAAAGGCGAAATCGACATGGTCGGCTACGACGGCCCAGTCCTCGCATTCGTCGAGGTAAAAACGCGCGCGGCAAGCGACCGCAATCAGCCTTCGCCCGAAGACGCCGTCAACGACGAAAAGCGCCGCAATCTTGCCCGCATGGCCCGGCAATTCCTGCGCGCCCGCCGCATCGATTCGCCTTCGTATCGCTTCGACGTGCTCGCCATCGAAACGCGCCCGGGCGCGCGCCCCGAGGTCCGCCTGCACAAGGGAGCGTTCGCGTCACATTCGTACTGAAGCGTACAGACGCGGCAATTCCCGGAATCGTTCGCCGCCGCACGCCGCAGGGGATATAGAATAGCTACAAGGCAATGCGCGGCCTGGAATCGCCGGTTCCCGGCCGCTGCGGGGGAGGAAAGCTTTGCCGGAGCTTCGCAAGGACCCGATCACGGGCCGCTGGGTGATCATTTCCACTAATCGTGGAAAGCGCCCGTCGGACTTCGTCCGCGAAAGCGTGCAGATCAAGGGCGTCGGCATGTGCCCGTTCTGCCCCGGCAACGAGGGCAAAACGCCCTCCGAAGTCCTGGCCTACGGCCGCAACGGCAGCGGCAAAGATACGCCCGGCTGGTCGCTGCGCGTCGTCCCCAATAAATTCCCCGCCCTCGGCATCGAAGGCGGCCTCGACCGCGAGGGCGAAGGCCTCTTCGACCGTATGAATGGCGTCGGCGCGCACGAAGTGATCATCGAAACGCCGGATCATCGCAACACGCTCGCCACCATGCCGCAGCGCGCGGTCGAGGAAACGCTGTGGGCCTATCGCGACCGCATCCTGGATCTCAAGAACGACCGCCGCTTCCGCTACATCCTGCTCTTCAAAAATCATGGCGAGCCCGCCGGCGCCACCCTCGAGCACACGCACTCGCAATTGATCGCGCTGCCGATCGTTCCCAAGCGCGTCCGCGAGGAAGTCGATAATTCGCGCCACTACTACGACGAAAAAGAACGCTGCATCTTCTGCGACATGATCCGCCAGGAGATCGAAACCGAATCGCGCGTCATCCTGAGCACAGATCATTTCATCGCGCTCGCTCCCTATGCGCCGCGCTTTCCGTTTGAGACGTGGATCCTGCCGCGCCGGCACAGTTCGTCATTCGAAAACATGCCCACGCCCAACTACGGCAACCTCGCGCACATCCTGCGCGATTTCCTCGGTCGCCTCGACGCCGCGCTCGCGTTCCCGTCCTACAACTTCGTCGTGCACACCTCGCCCATCGGAGAGGAAATCAACGATCATTATCACTGGCACATCGAGATGATGCCGAAGTTGACGAAGGTAGCGGGATTCGAGTGGGGCACCGGCTTCTACATCAATCCCACGCCCCCCGAAGAAGCCGCCCGCTTCCTCCGCGAAGCGCGGTGACGATCCGATGAGGATCGTCATCCTGAGGACGACGCTTTTGGGGTCTGTCGGCCGAAGGATCTCTCCTCCTACTCCTACGATTGCTTCAGTTTTTTCCGTGCGGCCACAAATAGCGAAATCGCCAGCGCCACAAACAATCCGAGCCCCAGCCACTGGCTCTGGCTCGCATTCGGCATGAACTTCGCGCCCACGGCAAAGAAGCCCTCTGACCACGGCACATGCAGCACCACCGCCAGCCAGTGCGGCACGTGCCGGCTGAGCTCGGGATCCTGCAGCAGGTTGATCACAATCGCCAGCAGCCCAAACACGCCGCCCGCCGCGATCAATCCGCTCGCATAAAGCGATCCGGGGCTCACCTCGCTCTCCGACTCGGATTTTTTCTCCATGCCCTGCTCGGCCAGCCATCGCACCAGCCCGCCCGCGAACATCGCCATCGTGGTGCCAATCGATATGTAGGTGCCCACGGCAAACGGCAACGACCGAATCCCCAGCAGCTCGACCGCGATCACCAGAAACACGCCCAGAAACACGAGCCGCCAGGGAAGCCGCCGGTTCAAAATGCCGCTGATCACCGTCGCCATCAGCCGCGCTTGCGGCGCCGCCGCTTTCGCGCTGCCGATCCCCTGCTCCCACTGGATTTCGATCTCGCGCGTCGATGGATCGTAGAGATATTTGCCGTCGGGAAGCTCGCCCGAGCCGATCGCGTTCACCAGCTCATACGTCTTCCCCTCGTGCGGATAGTTGTTCTGCTGGAGTTCAACGCCCGTGGGCAAATGGTTGATGTCCAGCGGAATTTGGATCGGCTTGTAGCTGGCGAGCCCGACGTTCATCAGGATCAGCGTCCCGCCGATCGCGAGCGATGAAACCAGCACTCCGATCACGAGCGCCACCTGCTGCTTCGCCGGCGTCGCGCCGACCAGAAATCCGGTCTTCAAATCCTGCGACGTCGCGCCCGCAATCGCCGCCGCGATACACACGACGCCGCCGATGGTCAGCGCCAGCACCGCGTACGCGTTCGCCGTCCAGTGAATCACCAGAAAAACCGCGCAGGTGGCCATCAGCGTGGCGATCGTCATCCCGCTGATCGGGTTCGACGAATTGCCGATCAGCCCGCTGATCCGCGACGCCACGGTCACAAACAGAAATCCGAAAACAATAATAAAAAGCGCCGCCATCAGATTGGCGAATGCCCCGGTTTGCGCTCCCGGCACCGGCTTGAACGTCAGGAACGCCCAGATCATCGCCATAATCACGATCGAGCCGCCGATTACGACGCGCATCGATAGATCGCGCTCCGTCCGGCTGGCCACCGGCATCGCCTCTTGCTTCGCGCGCACGTCCTTCAGCCCCGCGCTCAGAGCCGAAACGATCGTCGGCATCGTCTTGATCAATGTGATCAATCCCGACGCCGCCACCGCTCCCGCGCCCATCGGCCGAATATAAGTAGCCCAGAGCTGATCGGGGCTCATCTGCGGAATCGGAATAGTGCTCGGATAGAGCGCCGCGCCCGGCGCAAGCGACCCGAAAAACCGGATCGCCGGCATCATTACCAGCCACGAAATCACCCCGCCCGCGAAAAGCGTCCCGGCCACGCGCGGCCCGATGATGTAGCCCACCCCGAGATATTCGGACGTAATTGTAAGGCGCGCCGACGCTCCCGGCAGCCATTTCGGCTGATAATCCGGCTGGTTGGGCCACATCCCCAGCGTGTTCATGCAAAATGTGTAGACGCCGCCAAGGCCGAGCCCCCAAAACACGCGCCCGGCAAAGGATCCTCCGCGCTCTCCGGCGATGAGGACGTCGGCGCAGGCCGTGCCTTCGGGGAACGTAAGATTGCCGTGCTCCTTCACGATCAGTTGCCGCCGCAGCGGGATCATGAAGAGGACGCCGAGCGTCCCGCCCAGCAGTGCGAGATAAAAGACGCGCCAGTACTCGGTATTCAGCGAAAACCCCAGAAAGATCAGCGCGGGCATCGTGAAAATCACGCCTGCGGCCGCGGACTCGCCGGCCGAGCCGGTCGTCTGCACGATGTTGTTTTCGAGGATGGTCGATCGCCCAAACGCCCGCAGGATGCTGATCGATAGCACCGCGATGGGTATCGAAGCCGAAACCGTCAGCCCCGCGCGCAGCCCGACGTACACCGAAACAGCTCCGAACAGCACGCCAAACAGCGAGCCCAAAATAATCGCCCGAAGCGTGAATTCCCGTGGGCTCTCCCCAGGGCCTACGTACGGGCGAAACTCGCCCGCCGATGCCGTCGAACTCCGCGAACTTGTCCCCAATTCGCTCTCCCTTCGCCCGTCCGCGCTCCTTCGCGCCAGCCGGCGCCCGGATGCGAATCCGGCACGGTAGCACCCTACGCAAGCGCAGGCAAGGCGCAAGAAGGCCCCCAAGCCTCTGTGTGCGGGTGAATTACCCGCGTATGCCGCCGGAAACCGACCATCCTGCTCAGGGCATACGCCGGCATGCGTCGGACGGCGCAAACCACCGGTATTGCAACGGTACTTTTCATCCGTGAGAATCATTGACAGCCGATCGAATTTCGCGATAGCTTTGCCAGCACTTCACTTCTCGGGCAACGGAAGTCGTGTGCGTGAATTCGTGAGAAAGGCGGGGCGACCTCGCATGAACCCAACCCATCGGAGTGTCCTTGGTATCGCGGTTATCTGCCTTTTGCTGTTTTCCGTCCCCCGCTTGTTGCAGGCCACGGAAGGGTGGTTGCCGGTCCCGCCCGAAGACCTTGCCCTGAAAGACAATCCGAAGCAGCCTGGCGCCGACGCCATGGTTCTGTATCGCGAAAGCGTGATCGACGCGCGCAAGGCGATTACCGATGGCGAAACCGTCGAGGAGTATATTCGCATCAAGATTTTCACTCAGGAAGGAACGAAGCACGCCCATATCGAGATCCCTTTTAACAAGGGTATGGACGATGTCAATTACATCGCCGGCCGCACGATTCGCCCAGACGGCAGCATCGTGAAGTTTGACGGACAGGTGCTCGAAACGACGGCCATCCGGGGCGGCGGCTTGAAAATTTACGTCAAAACGTTCACGTTGCCCGACGTTCAGCCTGGTTGCATCATCGAATACAAGGATTCACTCCAGGCCAAGCCCCAGTATGTTCACAACGAGGAGTGGGAGGTCGCGAGCGATATGTTCACCCGCGAAGCTCACTTCACCTACAGGCCCTACGAAGGTTACGGCGGCCTCAGCCTTCAGTCCCGCTATCGAATCTCTCTCTTGCCGCCCGGTGATGCTCCCAAGCAGCAGATCGATAATTCGTACACGATGACCGTCAACGACATTCCCGGCATCGAAGAAGAACCCTTGATGCCGCCCGAGAGAACCATGGAGCCGAGGGTCGAGTTCTACTATGCAGATAACGACTCCCCGTCTGAGGACGATCCGCCCAACAAGTTCTGGGATCATTGGGCGAAGAAATGGAATGGCCAGCTCGATCATTTCATCGACAAGAAAGATGCTCTCAATCAGGATCTCGCCAAGGACGTCAGCCCGTCCGATCCTCCGGAAACGAAGCTCCGCAAAATCTATGCGCGCGTCCAGCAGATTCGCAATCTGAGCGACGAGGATGCCCGCACCGAGCAGGAAATGAAGGCCGAAAACCTGAAACCCGCGTCCAACGTCGGAGACATGTTGAGTCACAGCGCCGGATACGCCACCCAGATCAATTACCTTTTTATCGGCCTTTGCCGGGCCGCCGGATTCGAGGCCACCGAGGTTTACATCGCGCCTCGGAGTCAAGCGCTCTTTGTCCCTGAACGCAAAGACGTGAATGAGCTCAGCGATGATCTCGTCTGGGTCCGCGCAGCCTCCAAGGAATATTATCTCGATCCCGCCGCGCACTTTTTCCCCTTTGGGCTCCTGCCGTGGTCTGAAACCGAGGCCGCCGGCATTCGGGTGGACGACAAACACGCAACGAACATCGTGACTCCCAATCCAGATTCGGCAAACGCCACGATCGTCCGCAATGCGGACCTTGTCCTCAGTTCCGACGGGTCGATCGCGGGCACCCTGCAGATCGATTTTGCCGGCCAAAGAGGTGCCTTGCTCCGCGACGACGAGCGCAAAGAAGACGAAACTGGCCGCACTAAGCAATTGGAAGACCGGATCCGGGGCTGGCTCCCCGTAGGCTCCACGTTCCAGCTCACCAAGCTCTCGAACTGGGACGACGTCAATCAGCCCGTTCGCGTGGAAGGAACGGTCAAGGTTCCTTCTTACGCGAGCGGCGCGCTCCAGAGGATGCTCATGCCACTCGACCTGTTTCAGGCCGAAGACCTGGGTTCATTCACATCCCAGAAGCGCGTCAATCCCATCTACTTCCCGTTCCCGTACGAAGAATTCGACGATGTCAAGCTTCGCTTGCCCTCCGGCTTCAAGGCGGAGAGCGTCCCGGCTGAAAAGAAGGTTGACCTCGGTGCGGCGTCCTATTCCATCTCCGTTGAGGCGCAAGGAGATACCGTCGAAGTGAAACGCCACATGGCCATGAAGGGCGTGTTGTTCGGGAAAGACGCCTATCCCGCCCTTCGCGCGTTCTACGGCATGATCAAAACGAACGACGACGCTCAAATGGTCTTGCAGAATGCCACATCGGCGAAAAACTAACTCGATTCGCGTCGCGCTGCTTGTGGTCATGGCGCTGGCATGTTGCTTCGCGCCCCGCGCAAAGGCGGCCGACTCTTCCGCGCCCGATTGGCTCCGCGCCGCCGCGCAGGAAAAGCTGCCCGCGTACGACAAAGACACCGTCGCCGTGATTCTTCTCGATGAGACGCAAACCACCGTCCAATCCAACGGCGAGATAGACACTCGCCACCGCGAAGCGATTCGCCTTCTGCGCCCCGAAGCGCGCAATGAGTACGGTGGAATTGGCGTCGATTTCGACAAAGACACCAAGATCGCCTACCTGAAGGCTTGGACGATACAAGCGAACGGCCACGAACTGGCGGTCGGCGAGAAAGATGCGTATGAGGAGGGATACCTCAGCGACATCGAATACACGGACGTGAGAGTAAGAGAGATTCGGTTTCCCGAGGCGGATCCGGGTAACGTGGTTGGCTATGAGTACCTTCGACGCGACCGGCCCTACGTCTTCGAAGACCAATGGTCTTTTCAACACCGGGTACCGGTAGTCACGGCCCGTTACGATCTTCAGCTTCCGCCTGGCTGGGAATTCACAACGAGGTGGTTCAATCACTCGGAACAACAGCCCCAAACGCTCGCGCCCAATCATGTTCTATGGGAGGTTGATAATCTCCCCGGCGTGGAGATCGAACCTGATATGCCTAATTGGCGAGTTGTTGTTGGCTGGGTTGGGATCAAGTTTTTTCCGCAAGATCCGAACATGCGGGCTAAGGCTACCGGTTCTTGGAAAGATGTCGGATTGTGGTACGAGGGACTTGAGATCCCGGAGCGTGTAGCCACGCCAGAAATCAAACAGAAGGTGGCGGACTTGACGGCAGGCCTTACCGACCCGATGGCTAAGGCGCGCGTCCTTACCGAATACGTACAGCACCATATTCGCTACATGGCCGTCGAAGTTGGTATCGGTGGCTGGCAGCCGCACGCCGCTGGCGACGTGTTCGCCCGACAGTTCGGCGATTGCAAAGACAAAGCGACGCTCCTCATCACGATGCTCCATGAGGCTGGCATAGAGGCATATTCCGTCTCGGTCGACGATCGGCGAAGCTTTATTCAAGCATCGTTTCCGTCGATCTTCATGGATCACGCGATCCTCGCCATCCGGCTCCCGGACACCGTTTCCGACGCCGGGATCTACGCAGTGGTCAACGACCCGAAGCTCGGGCGATTGCTATTTTTCGATCCGACGAACGAGCACGTGCCGTTGGGATACATTCCTTGGTATCTGCAGGACAACTACGCTCTCGTGATCACCCCGGATGGAGGCGAATTGATTTCTCTGCCGCTCCTGCCGCCCGCCACCAACCGGCTTCTTCGCGTCGCAAAGTTCGATCTCACTGCCGCCGGCGATCTTTCCGGCGACGTCCAGCAAGTCGAATGGGGAGGCCCGGCGGCGCAACAGCGCAGGGAGTTTCTCGAACAGCCGCCCTCGAAGCGCGCCGAAATCTTCGAGCATTTCCTCGGAGGCTTCCTGAATAACTTTGTCTTCCTCGGCGGGTCGCTCGGCAACCTCGACAAGGAAAATGAAAGCCTCTCTCTCGATTACAAGTTTTCAGCCCAGGGCTACGCGAATCCCAGCGGCGACTTGCTGATTTTCCGCCCCGATATCGTCGGCAATGAGGACATCGGCCTCCTGAATCTCTTCACGCAGCACAAGGCGCGCAAATATCCGGTCCAATTCGAGGAAGCAATGAGGCAGGACGATGTGTTCGACATCACGCTGCCGCCCGGGTACGCCTTGGACGGGCTGCCGCAGCCCGTCGAGGCCAGCTGCGACTACGCCACGTATCGCAGCGAAATCAAAGTCGCCGACGGCGTGCTGCACTACAAGCGCAGCTTCGAGGTGAAGGACGTGATCGTTCCCGTGGACAAACTCCCTGAGATTCGCGATTTCCTGCAGCAGGTCGCGGCGGATCAGCAGTCGGCCGCGGTCCTGAAGAAGACCGCGACACCCTAGCGCTTCAGGATTTTCCGCTGAGGCGCTCGCGGACGCGGTCGCTCAGCGCTTTGCCGTCGATTGCTTTTCCTTCGAGCTTCGCCCGCGCGGCTTTGATCACGGCGCCCATTTGCTTCAGGGAGTCGGCGCCCGCCTCGGTGATCGCCATTTCGATCGCGTGGCGGATTTCGTCGTCGCTCGGCGCGGCCGGCAGGTACTCCTCGATGATGACGATTTCCTTCGCTTCCTTGTCGGCCAGATCGTGGCGCCCGCCCTGCGTGAATTGATGGACGGAATCGCGCCGCTGCTTCACCAGCGTCTGCAGCACCTGCAGCGACTCCATGTCGTCGAGCGGCTTCATCTTCTCGATTTCCTTGTTCTTCAGCGCGCTTTTCATCATGCGCAGCACGCTCAGCCGCAGCTCGTTCTTTTCCTTCATCGCGGCGGTCAAATCGCTTTGGATGCGTTCGATGTATCCCATTTTGTCGTGTGATCCCTCGTGTTGTAGGAAAAGAATAGCACACGTTTGCATTCGCCTGCCCGCGCAAGCCCATATCAACCCCCGCCAGCGGAATTGACACAGCCGCGCTCGCCCGATAACCTTGTTGCCTCATGAAAATCATCGTCGCAGACAAGATCAGTGAACGCGGAATCGCGCTTTTGCGCGACGCGGGTTGGAACGTAGTGATGCCGACGGCGGCCACGCTCCCGAGCGAAATCGCCGATGCCGACGCGCTGGTGGTTCGCAGCGCGACCAAAGTCACGGCGGCGCTGCTCGAAAAGGCCGGCCGCCTGCGCGCTATCGGCCGCGCCGGAGTCGGCGTCGACAATGTGGACGTCGATGCCGCGACGCGCCGCGGCGTCCTCGTGATGAACACGCCCGGCGGAAATTCCGTGAGCGTCGCCGAGCACACCCTCGCGCTGATGCTCGGCCTCGCGCGCGCTGTGCCGCAGGCCAACGCCTCGATCCATGCGGGCAAATGGGAGAAGTCCGCATTCTCCGGCACCGAAATGCGAGGGAAGACAATCGGCCTCGTCGGCCTCGGCCGCGTCGGCACGGAAGTGGCGCGCCGCGCACGCGCCCTCGAAATGAAA
>Ga0187815_10001801_pt1 | contig 10071 bp, 8 predicted proteins | sample NC_S_5_FD_132962 | JGI IMG/M metagenome (GOLD analysis project Ga0187815, IMG submission 132962) | Wetland sediment microbial communities from Neuse River Estuary, North Carolina, USA - ASW-S_5 | ecosystem: Environmental > Aquatic > Freshwater > Wetlands > Sediment | place: USA: North Carolina...
GCTTGCCGAAGCCCGGACCGTCCTTCACCCAGATGGCGACGGCATACCACAGGCCCCGCACCTTCTGGCTTTCGCCGATCGACGGGCCGCCGTCGGCAGTCACCTGCAAGAGGCCGTTGAAGGAGTGGCCTTCATTGTAGCCAAGCTCGCCCAGGATCGGCGTCAGCTCGATGGCGCGCTCCAGCGGCTCGAGGATCTGTTCCATTTCGAGGTCGCGCTGGGAAGGCGACAGGCGAGCCTCGTGCTTTTCCAGAAGATCGCGTGGGTGGCAAAGGCGCGGATTGGTTTCCTCGTAATAGCCCCACTCGATCTGACCGCCTTCGGCGGTCTTGGGATCGCCCGTGTCGCGCATATAGGCCGAGTTGCCCTGGTCGCGCAGCAGCGGCCAGCCGATCTCCTTGCCGGTGCCTTCGAATTCGTTGTACGGGCCGAAGAAGGTCAGCGGATGGTCTACGGGCATGACCGGCAGGTCCTCGCCCGCCATCTCGGCGATCAGGCGCCCCCAGAGGCCGGCGCAGACCACCACATAGTCGGCCATGATGGTTCCACGGTCGGTCACCACGCCCTTGATGCGGCCATTCTCGATGACGAGCGACTTGGCCGGTGTATTTGCGAACGCCTGCAGCTTTCCGGCGGCCACGCCCTGATCGACCAGCTTGCCGGCGACCGTCTGCGAGCGCGGAATGACGAGACCGGCGTCTGGGTCCCACATGCCGCCCTGCACAAGGCTCTCCTCGATGAGCGGGAACTTTTCCTTGATTTCGGCAGGCTCGATCAGCCTTGCGCGCGTGCCGAACGCCTTTGCCGAGGCGACCTTGCGCTTGATCTCGTCCATGCGGGCATCGTCGCCGACGCGTGCGACCTCAAGGCCTCCGACGCGGGCGTAATGGCCCATCTTGTCATAGAACTCGAGGGAGTAGAGCGACGTCCAGCACGACAGGAAGTCGTGGCTCGTCATGTAGCAGAAGTCCGAGGCATGCGCCGTGGAGCCGATGTCGGTCGGGATGCCCGACTTGTCGATGCCGACGATGTCGTCCCAGCCGCGCTCGATCAGGTGGTGTGCGACGGACGCGCCCACGATGCCGCCCAACCCTACGATGACGACCTTCGCCTTTTCCGGAAACCCTGCCATTGACCGCGACTCCAAGATGGTATTGCGGCGAGACTATAGGGCGACGGGCCGGTCGGATTGGAGCCTGTTTGCGACATTCCAAAATAGGCGAGCGACGAGCGAAAGCTTCAGTTTCCGGCGCGCCCTTCGAAGCTTGCCCAAGACCGGCTCAGGCGAAGGCCCAGACGTCCTCGGCATAGAGGCCGACATGATAGCCGGCGGTCTTGAGCTTGACGATGACATTGCCGATTTCCGCTGCCGGCAGCGCGCCGACCTCGATCTTGATCAGCCCCGGGCGGTAGCGCTTCAGGTCGAGTTGCTCAAACACCATCCAGTCCGCGCCCTCGCAGTCGACGAGAAAGGCGTCGATATAGTCGATGTCATTGCGGTCGAGCACCGATTGCAGCGTGTCCGAAGGCACTTCTATGTCCTTGAGATGCGGCACGAACTTTTGAAAGTCGGCATCGGCTTCGCCCCAGGCGTTCTTGCCGGACATCAGGTTCGTATCGGTGATGGACGAGCAGCCGATGAATTCGATGGGCAGCGTGCCTTCCTCCAGCGCCTTGGCATCGAAGGTTTTCACCGTGATCGTGCCGGGTTCGCGCGTTATCGCCAACGGCTCGATGGCGAACCGCTCGGCGTCCGGATAATTCCGACGCAGGCGCTTCTGGTTGTAGGGAATGGGCTCCACCAGAACGGCCCGCGAGCGCGGGATGCGGTGCAGCCAGGGCGTCACATCGTCGAAAAGCGCGCCATCACAAGCGCCGACATTGACCAGTTGGAACGGACGGCCCTTCCCGAGCCGCGCAGCAAGGGCGGCGCGAGCCAGAAAACGGGTACCGCGTAACGACGCCCCGCGATCGAGTATGCCGGCAGGAACGCCCAGTGCGACGAAGACGCGGGCGAACTCCATGAGGAGCGAGGGTCTGGAACCATCCATGCTCATGCCTTTCCTGGCGCTATGTCGAAGCGCGGTTTCCACATGACCACCAGCAGCATCGCCATGCCGGCGGTGAAGACGAAGTAGAAGCGGTCGTCAGGCAACGGGAAGCTGGCGAACTTGCCAAGCAAGCCGATTGCGAGCGCGAATATCAGGGCATTTCCCCGGCCTGTCCCGAGGCGACCGGCCCTATAGAGAAGCGCCCAGCCGGCGAGCAGCGCCAGAAAGAGCGGTGGCCAGTCGTTGTCCACCAGCGCTGTCACCGCTCCCCGCATATAGCCCTTGACGAAGGTGAGCAGCGAGAAATCCGGTTGGAAATTGGCCATGGAGTTCTGGATCTCGACGCAGGAAAAATAGAAATGCGCCCACCAGCCTGGATGCCCGCCAAGCTTCGAGATCAACATGCAGCCGGCGAACGATGCGACGAAGGCCACGAGGAACGGCAGGATGCGCCAGCCGAAGGCGATCGCCGTGAGGAGCAGCGCGAAAACCAGGATGATGTTGTCGGGCCGCACAAAGACGGACGCGAACAGAAGCGCGCAGGCGGCAATGTCGCGCTCTCTCGCAAGCAAATAGAGCGCCGACATGGAGACCAGCGCCAGAAGCATGTCGGGCGTCACCGCCGTCGTCATGTGCAGCACATCGGCCACCATCAGGGCCGGCACAAGGAAAACCGCGCCTTGAAGTGCTCCCTCCCGGCCGAGCCAACAGAGGCAGACCAGTCCGAAGCCCAGCGCGGGCAGTATCGACAGAAGTATGGCGGCATGGGCGATGCCGAACAGCGGTTCCAGCGCCCGGATCAGCCACACATAGCCGATCTTCACGCGAAACATCGAGAGCTGGGATTCGAAATCGGCAGGGTGTTCCCACTGATGCTGATTGAATGGATTTCCGTGTTGCAGACGGTAGAGCTGCGCCTCGCGCGCGTCCTCGCTGATCGCCTTCCAGGTTTCGGCGTGGAGTTGCTCAGGGCTTTCGGTGCGGTTTTCGAGCGCACTCGCGACATAGGCGACCATGTCCCAGTTGTAGTCGGGCCGCACCCATGTATAGGCCGCGACGAACAGGAAGATGACGATGAAGAGGCCGGCGGCCACCCGGTCCAGCAGTTTTCGGTTGGAAACCGCGCGACCGAGCCCCCCAGCCACGCCGGTGCCCAGCGCCCATCCCATCGCCGTGCCTTGCAAACCCGACATGCCGTCCGCCCCCCGCTTCGCGCCCGGTCACTTGACCTGGCTTTTTACGAAATCCTTCACGATCGCGACGATGCCCCGCGACAATAAGTCATCCAGCGAATCCACCAGCTTATCGACATGCTCGCGCTGGCAGATCAGCGGCGGCAGCAGGCGCACGACGTTTCGGTTGTACTCCGTGAAGGCGACCAGAACGTCATAGTCGCGCAGCAGCAGCGCGCCGACAAAGCCGGAAAGCGAGCCTTTCAGCTTGTCATCCAGGACACTGACAACCGGCCGCAGCACCAGCGGCAGGGTCTGTGAAAAGTCCTGGAACTCCAGGCCGATCATGAACCCCTTGCCGCGCACGTCCTTGATGATCTTGGGATATTTCGCCTGAAGCGTCTTCAGTCGCTCGATCATGTACTCGCCGGTTACGGCAGCGTTGTCGATCAGCCCTTCGTCATAGAGCACGTTCAGCGTTTCGATAGCAGTGATGGACGCCTCGCCGATGCCGCCGAAAGTGGCGGCGGCATGGATCATGGCCGTCTTCGGCGTGCCATAGGCCTTCATATGGACCTCGCGTCGGGCGATCATGGCCGCCATGGCCGACTTGCCGCCACCCAGCGACTTGGCGACCGCCGTGATGTCCGGCACCACGCCGTAGTGCTCGAATGCATAGAAGCGGCCCGAACGGCCGACGCCACACTGCACTTCGTCGGCCACCCACAGCACGCCGTACTGGTCGCACAGCGCGCGCAGCTTCTGCCAGAACTCGGCGGACGCCTGCACGATGCCGCCGCCGCCCTGGATCGTCTCCAGCACGATGACGCCGATCTCGGGATCGGACCTGAACGCTCGCTCCACCGCATCGATGTCGCCGAAGGGCACGCGAACGGTATTGTCCGTCACCTTGAACTCGGCGCGGTAGAGCTGACCGTCGGTGATGGACAGCACGCCCTTGGTCTTACCGTGGAAGGAGTTTTCCGCGTAGACGATCTTGGGGCGCTTGGGACCGGCAGCGCGCTCCGCGAGCTTCACCGCAGCCTCCATCGCCTCCGAGCCGGACGAACCGAGGAAGACCATGTCGAGATCGCCCGGCGAAATCTGCGCCAGGTTGTGCGCCAGCGCCGCCGCATATTGCGACATGAAGGCGATGGCGATCTCGTGCCGCTTCTCTTCCTGGAACTTCATGCGCTCGGCGACGATGCGCGGATGGTTGTGCCCAAGCGCCAGCGAGCCGAAGCCGCCGAAGAAATCGACGATCTTCCGGCCGTTCTGGTCGATGTAATGCATACCTTCGGCGCGCTCGACCTTGATCTTGTGGAAGCCGAGCAGCTTCATGAAATGAAGCTGACCGGGGTTGAGATGCGCCTTGAACAGGTCTGTCATGCGGGCCACGTCCAGCGCCTTCGCCTGCTCCACGGTGATCAGGTCCGGCTTGGGCAGTGCGGCCGGCGAATTTGCCGGCACCGCCGCATAGATTTGAGCTTCGCTGGCCTGCGGCTTGGTCATGACGGTCATCTTACCTGTCTCCCCTTGTCGGCTCACTCGGCCGCAACGCTTTTGGCGACGACGGCTTGGCCATCCTTCTTGGCCCGATATTCCTTGTAGGCGGCGATCAACATGTCTTCGTCGCGATATTGAGGTACCCAGCCCAGATCCCGCTCGCCCTTGGACACGTCGAGCACGCATTCCTCGTCCGCGATGAGGTATTGCTCGGGGTCCATGATGGGCATGTTCATCATATCCAGCAGATCGAGCGTGCGCTTGACCGCCCAGGCCGGCGTCGGCAGCAGCAACGACTTCGAGCCGGCCGAGCGGATCAGGTCGCCCAGCAGCTTGCGCACCGGCGGCGGGTTGAGCGAGCCCAGATTGTAGGCCTCGTTCGGTACGCCGGCCTTCCAGGCCAGCCGCGCGGCCTCCGCGCAGTCGAACACCGAGATGAACTGATAGGGGTTATGACCTGACCCGATCATCGGCACCGGCAGGTTCAGGTCGATTAGCTTGAACAGTTTTTCCAGGATACCGAGACGGCCGGGACCGATTATGAGGCGCGGCCGGAACAACGAAACATTCATGCCCCGCTTGCGCCACTCGGCGGCAAGCTCCTCTGTCCTGAGCTTGGAAAGCCCATACTCGCCGAGCGGCGCGACCGGGTGGTCCTCCGTCATCGGCGTGGTCACGGTATGGCCGTAGATCATGTCGGTGGTGAAATGGACGAGGCTGCGCGCGCCAGCCTTGTCCATCGCGTGGATGATATTCTCGGTTCCGTGGTAGTTCACCGGGAAGAAAAAGTCGTGGCGCTTGGCGCGAACCTGAATAGGCGACAGCATCTTGGCCGACAGGTTGTAGACCATGTCGTCCGCCCGGACGCCAACGCGGCCGATGGAAGCCGGATCGGTGACGTCGCACTGGATGAACTGCGCATTCCGATAATGCGGCAGGTCGCTTTTCACGATGTCGGCGACAATGACCTCCTGACCGTCCGCCAGAAGTTTCGGAGCGAGATGGCGGCCGACGAAACCGTCGCCGCCGAAGATCACGTGTCTCATTGCGCAAGCTCACTGGTTTGAACGGGTTTCGAGGTTGCCTCGACCGCGTCATGGCTGCGGCCGCTCTGGGCTATCAGCACGGTTCCGACGCAGATGAAGGCGATGCCTGCGATACGCCAGGCATTGATGTCCTCGCGAAAGACGAAATAGGCGAACACCGCCACCGCCACATAGGCGAGGCTGAGAAAGGGGTAGGCGAAGGAAAGCTCGACCTTGGACAGCACATAAAGGTGCGATGCCATCGAGATGACGAAGGTGAGCAGACCCGCGAACACCCAGGGGCTGAAGACGATCTGAAGCATCCTGATGATCGGATTGGCGCCCTCGAAAGAAATCGGCCCGAGCGTCATCATGCCCTGCTTAAGCATCAGCTGCGCCGCAGCATTGGTCATGACCGTGAAAAGTATGAATGGTATGTATTTCATATGTCCACCACCTGTCAGGACCCTACGGCATAAGCCGAAAACACTTCCTGAAACTTTTGTTTCAACTTTAACGAACATCAAAAAAACAACCTGAGGCTGCTTCTTGGTGTTCACTCGGCCGCACGCGCCCTCTGTTCGCCCACGAGCCTCAGTGCGGTGCGCCGCCAGAAGTCCGACACGAAAGCTGGATCGCGCAGCGCCTCCAGCTTCGGCCATGCCGGAAATGAGGCCTCGAACACTTTCGCTCCCATCCGCGCGTCCTTGTAAGGGTTGACCGCGCCGCCCGCCTCCACCGTGATGGCGTCGAGGCGTTCGAGCAGCGCCAGCGTGCGCGCGCCACGGTTGGGGAAATCCAGCGTCAGCGTGTAGCCGGGGCGCGGAAAGGAAAGCAGGCCCGGCGAAGGCTGCGCGCCGAAGCGTTTGAGAACTGTGAGGAAAGAGCCCTGCCCTGCGGCTCGCGTAGCGGCCAGCAGTGCGGGGATCGTCCGTCGCGCCGTCTCCTCCGGCACGACGCTCTGGTGCTGGAAAAGTCCTTCCGGCCCATAGAGCCTGTTCCAGTTGCGCACGCCGTCGAGCGGGAAGAAGAACTTTTCATAAGGAATGTCATGCGGCCCGGCAACCCTGCTCTTGTTCCAGCGGTAAGCAGCGTTGAAGAGCCTCAGGAAGGGCCGGTTGAGCACATTGACCGGCGGCTGGAACGGCACCGCCAGACGCGAACCGGCCGCACTCGCCGCGAGCGCACCGTTCTCGCTATGGTTGCCCGTCAGCAGCAGGCCGCGTCCGCTTGCCTTGCCGCCGGCAAGCTGGTCGATCCAGGCCACCGCATATTCATTGGCTGCATCCGCCGCTTCCGCCAGATCGAAGAATTCGGAAAGGTCGCGAAATCGAGCCACGCGCTCCGTCACATCCAGCGACGGCACGCTCATCAATCTCAATTTTGCCGTCAGGACGATGCCGGTGAGCCCCATGCCACCGACCGTCGCCGCGAAGAGATGCGGGTTCTCGGTCGCGGAGCAGTTGTATGTCTTGCCGTCCGAGCGCAGCAGCGACAGCGAAAGGATATGCCTGCCGAAGGTGCCGCGCCGGTGATGATTCTTGCCATGCACGTCGTTGGCGATGGCGCCGCCGAGGGTCACGAACTGCGTGCCCGGCACCACCGCAGGAAAGTAGCCACGCGGTGCCGAATGGGCGATGATGTCGGAAAGCAGGGCTCCGCTTTCAGCCTCGATGACCCCATTTTCGACATCGAAGGCAAGGATGCGGTTCATACCCCGCATGTCGACCAGCTCTCCGTGCAAGTTCTGGCAGCTGTCACCATAGGAACGACCATTTCCATAGGCGAGCAACGAGCCGCTGCTGGCCCGACGGCGTTTCAGCACGGCGATCGCTTCGGTCGGCGCGATGGCACGGGCGGCAGCCGGTACGGTCAGGCCGAAGCTGGGATAGGCGGTATTCATGCAACCGTTCCGGCAAGAACGAGCATCACCGCACCAACGGCAACCGTTAACTGGCTGCGCCAGTCACGGATGATGAAGACGACGGGATCGTCATGCATCTCGTCACGACGCGCCAGAATCCACACCCGCATGGTCAGGTAGAGCACGATCGGCGCGAGCGGCCACACCATCCACGGATGGGGATAGAGTTCGCGCACCGCCGCGCTGTCGATGTAGAGCGCCAGGACCAGCGCCGAGGAGAAGGCGGAGGCCATGCCGGCCAGGGCGATGATTTCCTGGTCTTCTACGCGGTAGCCGCGCCCGGCAACGCGCTCTCCCGGTACCAGCGACGTCGACCGCAGCTCGACATAACGCTTCACCAGCGCCAGCGACAGGAAGAAGAAGATGGAGAAGGCCAGCAGCCAGAAGGAAACGTCGACGCCCGTTGCCGCGGCGCCCGCCAGGATGCGAACCGTGTAGAGCCCGGCAAGCGTCAGCACATCCATCAGCAACATGCGCTTGACCGCCAGGGAATAGGCCGTGGTGGCGACAAGGTAGAGGATCAGCACCGCCGCGAATTCCGTCGGCAGGAATGCTGCGGCGACCATGCTGATCACGAGCAGCACCGCCATCGCGCCAAGACCGAAAGGGATGGACAGCGCGCCGCTGGCAAAAGGACGGTTGCGCTTGGTCTGATGACGTCTATCCAGCGCGAGATCGAAGAAGTCGTTGAGTATGTAGATCGCCGAGGCGGCGGCGCTGAAGGAGATGAAGGCCAGCAGGCAGTCCAGCAACATGGACCGATCGAAATATCGGTGGGCCAGCACCATCGGCACCGCGATCAGCGAATTCTTCAACCACTGGTGCGCGCGCAGCATTTTCAGGACCGCGCTAAGGTTCACGCGCGTCTGCGCCAACATCTCGCAGTCATGCTCCATCTGCCAGCGCGCGGCGCGACGGTCTGGCGCCACCACAAGAGCCTTGCGGGCGGCGTCGAACACCATAAGGTCATGGCGGCTGTTGCCGGCATAGTCGAAACCGCCGTCGCCATAGGCCGCAACCAGCGCGTCTCGCTTGCGGGTGGAGGTCAGGTTCTCCAGTCTTTCGGTTGCCAGCACCGCATCGAACAGGCCGAGATGGGCGGCGACGGCATCGGCGAATTTGCGCGGAGAGCCCGTGGCCAGCACGAGGCTGCGCCCTCTTGCATGCTCCAGCCGCAGGCGCTCCACCAGTTCCTGGCGATAGGCCAGTGCGGTAGGATCGATATCGACCCGCGCGGCGATCGCCTGCTTGAGCGCGGCAGGCCCCCTCAACAGCCATAGTGGCACCATGAACAGGAAAAGCGGGTTCCTGCGCAAAAGCAGGAACAGGCCTTCCCACAGCAGATCGCCCGCGATCAAAGTCCCATCGAGATCGACGGCGAGCGGTATCGCTTCGTCATGCGAACGCGTATCCATCGTATTCGTTAACCCAGCCCTTTGTAACGGCGTGGTTATAAAGCGATGGACGCAACGGAAGCTTAAGCCGCGCCTCCTGCGAAAGCGGTTTCGATGCTCATCGTTAAAGGGCTCCTACCAAAAATGGTAAAGGGCCGGACATGGCCGGCCCTTCTTCAAGAACAGGGATCGGATTATCTGACGCGGCCACCGCCGCCCGAAATCTCGACGTCCTCGCTGCCGGTAAGCGCCAGGCGGTCGCCATTGGGCATGGTGACGAAACAGCCCGAAGAGCAGAATTCGACGGTCTCGCCGGGAGCCAGAGTCAATTCCGACCTGGTGCCGTTTTCGGTCACGATAAGCGTGCGCGGCTCGCTATCCTTGTTGAACGCGCTGGTCGCAAGAGCTGCACCGCAGGTACCGAGAAGCGTCAGGCCCGCAACAACAAATGTCTTCATCACAATACCGGTGCCTTCACCGCCCCTGTTTCTCATCGCAGGCGTCCTCGCCTTTGCCGGTAGTTTATAGGTAATCCAGTCTGAACGACAACTGAATGACACGTTCATGCCACAATCTTGCAAGTCCCCTCCTTTCGCAATGCAGGTCAGGCCGGGTCGGGTTTCTTGCGTCGCTTCGGCGTCGGCTGCGCTGCCGACGCCGCCCGGGCCCGCAACCGTTCGAGATGCTCTGCTTCGGCCTTTTCGTCGTCCATTGGCCAGCTCTGCTGCGGTGCGCCTTTCAGCCTGATATCGCGGCGTGGAGACGGAATTTCGATGTTTTCCTGCTTGAAGGCATCCATGATCGCGAAACGAATATCGTTCTGCACGACGGAACCGTTACTGATATCGGCAAGGAACAAGCGGATTTCGAAGTTCAGCGAGGATTCGCCAAAGGCGGCGAACAGCACGAATGGCTCCGGATTCTTCAGCGCCAGCGGATGGCTGCGCGCGATCTCGAGCAGGATTTCGTGCACGCGCCTGACATCGGAACCGTGGGCGA
>Ga0187815_10001802_pt1 | contig 10071 bp, 8 predicted proteins | sample NC_S_5_FD_132962 | JGI IMG/M metagenome (GOLD analysis project Ga0187815, IMG submission 132962) | Wetland sediment microbial communities from Neuse River Estuary, North Carolina, USA - ASW-S_5 | ecosystem: Environmental > Aquatic > Freshwater > Wetlands > Sediment | place: USA: North Carolina...
CCATGGCGTCGACGGCGCTCGCGGCGGCGTCGGCGGCGGCGCGGAACACGGCATCGCCCGGCGCCTCGCCGTTGAGCGCCGCTTCGGCCTCGGGGATGCGGCGCGGATGCGGCTCCGCGCCGCCGACGCCGACATGCGCGTCGGCGATCCTGCCGCCGTCGAGACGATAGGTCACCAGAGCCGCGCTCATGGCGAAGTCGCCGGCGCGGCGGCTGAACTCGTTGAAGCCGAAGCGCGTGTCGGCCGGCAGGAGCGGCAGCACGACGCGCGCCAGCAGTTCGTCCTCCTCGAGCGCCGTCGCCATGATGCCGGCGAAGAAGTCGTGCGCCGGGATCGCCCGCTCGCCGCGCGTGCTGGCGGCGATCATGGTCGCGCCGAGCGTCGCCGCGACGAGGCACCATTCGGATGCCGGATCGGCATGGGCAAGGCTGCCGCAGAAGGTGCCGCGCATGCGGATCGGGTAATGCGCGATGTGGCGCGCGACCTGCGCCAGCAGGAGGCCGAGCGGACCGTCGGCGACCGGCCTGTGAAAGGCCGCGTGCCGCACGCAGGCGCCGACCTTCAGCACGTTGCCGTCGTTGCCGATCTCGCCGAGTTCGTCGATTTCGTTGATATCGACGAGATGCCCCGGCTTGGCCAGCCGGAACGCCATGATCGGCACCAGGCTCTGGCCGCCGGCGAGCACGCGGCCGTCCTGCGGGGCGACCTCGGCGAGGATCTGCACTGCCTCGGCGAGCGTCTTCGGCACATGGCGGATGAAGGCGGCGGGTTTCATGGCTCACGCCTCGTCCAGGCCGCTGCCGCCGGCGCGCCGCCGCTGGATCGAAGGGGCGCCGCCGTCCGGCACGGTTTCATATGTATGCAAACGATAGCGCCCGCCTGCCGATTGTCAAACCGGTCGCCCGGACGCGGCGCCGGCCGCATTTGACATCGGTGAACGCAGGTGTCCGAACAGTCCGCCCGAATGTATACAGGTCGCCGGGAGACGGCCATGGCATCGGTGTCGGGCAATCAGGAACCGGTCGTGCTGCGCATCGGCGCGGCCGAGGTCATCGACGCGCTCGGCAAGGGGCTGCGCGATTTCCAGGCGATGCCGCTCCTCGGCCTCACCATCGGCGCCGTCTTTGCCGCCGGCGGCATCGTGATCGTGCTGTGCGCGATGGTGCTGGGGATGAGCTATCTCGCCTATCCGCTCGCCGCCGGTTTCGCGCTGATCGCGCCCTTCGCCGCCATCCTGCTCTACGAGATGAGCCGCCGCCGCGAGGCCGGAGAGTCGGTCAAGCTCCGCGACATGATCGCGACGCTGCGCGGCCGCTCCGAGATCGGCTGGATGGCTTTCGTCACGCTCTTCATCTTCATCATGTGGATGTACCAGGTGCGCCTGCTGATGGCGATCCTGCTCGGCCTCAACGTCTCCTTCGCCAGCGTGCGCGAATTCCTCAACGTCGTGCTCACCACCAATGAGGGCCTGCTGTTCCTCGCCGTCGGCAATCTCGACGGCGCGGTGCTGTCGCTCATCCTGTTCTCGCTGACGGTGGTGTCGTTCCCGCTGCTGCTCGAGCGCGACGTCGACTGCGTCACCGCGATGATCACAAGCATCCGCGCGGTGGCGACGAGTCCCGGGCCGATGATCGGCTGGGCCGCGGTCATCGTCGTGCTGCTGGTCGTGTCGTCGCTGCCGTTCTTCCTCGGCCTGATGATCACGCTGCCGATCCTCGGTCACACGAGCTGGCATCTTTACCGCCGCGTCGTCGCGCCGGCCGCGCGGGCGTAAGCCTTGCCTTCGCGTGCATTCTGACCAAGATGGTCGCGCCGCGCGCATCGCGCGCGCAGCGAACGCCATCGACCTCGGAGTGACGCATGCAATTCGCCCACTTCTCCCACATCTGGGCCAAGCCGGGCATGACGCCGCACGCGCGCTACGAGGAACTGTGGGAGGAGCTGACGCTCTGCGACCGGCTCGGCTTCGATTACAGCTTCTGCGTCGAACATCACTTTCGACCGGATGAAAGCTGGATCTCGTCGCCGTCGCTCTACGCCGTCGGCGCCGGCGCACGCACCAAACGCATGCGCATCGGGCCGATGGGCTACATCGTGCCGCTCTATCACCCGCTGCGGCTCGCCGAGGAGATCGCCATCGTCGATCAGATGCTCGGCGGCCGCATGGAGTGCGGCCTCGTGCCCGGCATCAACGCCGATTATTTCCGGCCGTTCGGGCTGAACTACGAATTCCGCAAGACGCCGACTTTGGAGTTCGTCGACTACCTGCGCGCGGCCTATGGCGAGACGCAGCCCTTCTCCTGGCACGGCGAGAACTTCCACACCGACAACGCGCTCCTGTCGGTGCTGCCGGCGCAAAAGCCGCATCCGCCGTTGTGGATGATGAGCCGCGATCCGCGCACGCTCGAGTTCTGCGCCGAGAAGGGCATCAATCCCGGCTACTTCCTGGTCTATCCGCGCGCCGATGCCGCGCCGCGCTACCGCGTCTTCCTCGACAACTGGCAGAAGGCCGGCCACGCCCGCAAGCCGAAGATCGCCTACTGCACGCTGGTCTATGTCGACGAGAGCGACGACAAGGCGCTCGAGGTCGCGCTCGCCCGCGCCGCGCGCGCCTATGAAGGCTTCCTGCCGCCGCCGAAGCCGGGCGAGAGCTTCGAGGAGCGCGTGCGCGAGCACGCCAAGAAGTTCATCGGCCGCGGCGAGCCGGGCGCCTCGGAGATCATGGCCAACGTCTTCAACCCCGACTACCTGATGAAGAACGAACTCGTCTATATCGGCTCGCCGCAGACGGTCGCCGAGAAGCTCGCCCGCCACGCCGAGGCCGGGGTGTTCAACGTCTTCCTCGGCGAGTTCAATTTCTCCGACCTGCCGGCCGCCGACGTCATGCGCTCGATCCGCCTGTTCGGCGAACAGGTGATCCCGGCGCTGCGCGGCGTCGAGCCGTTCTGAAGTCGCTCCCTTGTCGTCCTCCGCGAAAGCGGAGGACGACAGCTCTTGCTTGTCGGCGCCGAATTGCAGCGCTGGATCGTCCGCTTTCGCGGACGATGACGCCGGAGGCCTACTGCCCCGCGCGCAGCTCCGGATGCTTGGCGAGGCGCTCCTGGTTCAGCCGGTGGATCGCGAAGCACACCACCGCGCCGACCGCGAAGGGCAGCGCCGACCACATATAGAGCCGCTCGACCGACATGCCGACGAACAGCGCGCCGATCAGCGGGCCGACGATCGAGCCGATGCGGCCGATGCCGAGCTCCCAGCCGGAGCCGTTGGCGCGCAGCGAGGTCGGATAGACCAGCGCGCCGATGACGTTGATGCCGGACTGGATGCCGAGGACGAGGAAGCCGGCGATGAAGATCGTCACCAGGAGCGCGGTCTGCGAGGTCAGGCCGGCGTAGCCGATGGCGCCGACCGCCGGCACCGCCAGCACGAACATGATGGCGACGGCGAAGAAGCGGTGCTTCTGCAGCCACCAGCACAGCACCAGCGCGCCGACCGTGCCGCCGATCTGCAGGCTGACGCCGGACAGGGCCGCGGTCGTCGGCGGCAGCTTGGCCGCCGTCATCAGCGTCGGCGTCCAGCTGATGAGGAAGAAGTAGCCCATCAGATTGAGCGCGAAGAGCAGCCACAGCAGCGGCGTGATGAGCTGCAGGCCCTGGCCGAACAGGTGCTTCGGATTGAAGCCGGCGACCTGCTGCTCGTCCTCGATGACGAAGCGGGCGTTGTCCGGCACCACGGTGCCGGGGCTGATCTGGCGGACGAGCTTCACCATCCCGGCGCGATGGCGCTCGTGCAGCGCCATGTATTTCACCGATTCCGGCAGGCCGACAATCGCGGCGAGCCCGACCACGATCGGCGCGATGCCGCCGATCAGAAAGATGATCTGCCAGCCGTGCGTCGGCACCAGCGCGGCGGCGACGAAGCCCGGGATGGCGCCGCCGAGCGGCACGAAGCCGACGGCGATGATGGCGAGCGTCGCGCGCAGCCGCCGCGGCGCCGACTCGGCGTTGATCGCCACGACGTTGGGAATGACGCCGCCGATGCCGAGGCCGGCGAGCAGGCGCAGCCAGAACATCTGCTCGAGGTTCGCGGCATAGGCGGCGGCGACGGTGAACACGCCGAACACCAGGTTTGCCGCGATCAGCGACGCCTTGCGGCCGTAACGGTCGCCGATGAAGCCGAACAGCGCGGAGCCGAACAGGATGCCGACGAGGCTCGCGCTGAACACCGGCCCCAGCGCCTTCGGCGACACGCCCCAGGCGCTCACGAGATGCGGCGCGGCGAAAGCGATCGCGGCGATGTCGTAGCCGTCGATCAGCACCAGAAAGAACGACCAGATCAGCAGCACGATCTGGAATGAGGTGAGCCCGCGTTCGTCGAGCAGGCGCGACACCGGAACGAGCGGTTGATCAGCCATCGTTTCCCCCTTGCCGTCGTTGTTCTTGTCTGCGGCGATGCGTGCGAAAGTCTAGACAAGCGTGGTGCCGATGCAATCGGCCTGCAGATTTTAAACAGAGCGGCGCGCGCGACGCCGGCACCCTTTCCGGCTTTGAAAGAACGCAGGCCCGGCGGCCGATCGCATGTGCGGTCGCCGTGCGTCCGCCGAGGCGTTTCGTTTGCATCGCAACACCGAATCCGGGCCGTCGCGACGCGGTAGCCCGTTCCCTTTTGCGCCGGCCGCGCTAGACTTGCCGCAAAACAAGAACAGGTCGGGGAGAACATTCGAGGGAGGGTGACTATGAGCGTCCTGCTCATTGCGATCGCTGCGATTGCGTCGATCTGGCTCCTCGTGCTGCTCGGATCGCCGCTGTTCGGCTCGGATCACTGATCCGCGGCCGCCGTCCGGGCCGGAGGCCCGCGCCGGGCCGCGCTCTCCTATTTGCCCATGCCTGAGGCTCGGGCCCGCCCGGCGCGCCACTGCGCAAGGCGGCACCGGCCCTATATGATGGCGGCCGAGTTCCCGATTTCGTCCGGAAACCGCCCGCCTTATGAGCTCAGAGACCGAAGTCGCCGTCATCGGCGCCGGCGCCGCCGGCATCGCCGCGGCGCGCCGCCTCGCCGACGCCGGCGTGCCCTGCCTGCTGATCGAGGCGCGCAACCGGCTCGGCGGCCGCGCCTACACCGTCAACCACGGCGGGCAGGGGATCGATCTCGGCTGCGGCTGGCTGCATTCGGCCGAGAGCAATCCGCTGGTCGCCATCGCCGAGGCGCAGGGCCGCACCGTCGACCGCAGCCTGCCGAGCTGGGCGCGCCCGGCGCTCGAGCGCAACTTCCCGCTCGCCGACCAACGCGCCTTCCAGCAGGCGATGGCGGCCTTCTTCGAGCGGCTGAGCCTGCTCGCCGAAGCGGACGCCGACGTGCCCTGCGCCGCGGCCTTCGAGCCCGGCGGCCGCTGGAACGGACTCATCGGCGCCGTCATCAGCTACATCAGCGGCGGCGATGCCGCGCGCGTGTCGGCGCGGGACTTCGAGAACTATGCCGGCACCGACGTCAATTGGCGCGTCGCCGAAGGCTACGGCACCCTCATTGCCGCCGAGGCGCACGACCTCGACATCGCGCTCGGCACGGCGGTCGAGCGCATCGACCGCAGCGGCAGGACTCTCCGCATCGAGACCGGCCGCGGCGCCATCGCCGCCCGGCGCGCGATCGTCACGCTGCCGACCAATATCGTCGCGGCCCGCGAGGACCTGTTCCATCCGGCGCTGCCGGAGAAAACCGAGGCCGCGAGCGCCTTGCCGCTCGGGCTCGCCGACAAGCTTTATCTGACGCTCGAGCACGCGGAGGAATTCGGCCGCGACACGCGCCTGTTCGGCCGCATCGACACCAGGGACACCGCGACCTACACGCTGTGTCCGCAGGGCCGGCCGTTGATCGAAGGTTATTTCGGCAACGGCCTGGCGAGCGAGCTCGAGCGCGGCGGCGTTGCCGCCTTCGTCGACTTCGCCGTCGGGCAGATGGTCGACGCGCTCGGCAGCGCCTTCCGCAAACGCGTGGCGCTGCTCGACATGCACCTATGGGCCGCCGATCCGTTCGCGCGCGGCTCCTATTCGTTCGCTTTGCCGGGCAAGGCCGGCTGCCGGCAGGCGCTGGCCGAGCCGGTCGACGGCCGCCTGTTTTTCGCCGGGGAAGCCTGCTCCAAATTGGATTTCTCGACCGCGCACGGCGCCTGGCTGACCGGGCGCGCCGCGGCCGACGCGGTCTTGGCCGCCCGCGCGGCCGCCTGACACCGCCTTGTCTTCGCCCGATTGGGCTCTCATATGGGCAAAATCGAATATCAGAAGGGGGTGAGATGCCGGCATTCCGCAGATTTTTCGCGGCATTCGCCGTTTGCCTGACGTTTTCGGGCGGCGTGGCGCTGGCCGGCGGCAAGCCGGACAAGGTGTCGTTCTATTTCGCCGCGCACGAGGACGACTGGCAATTGTTCATGAACCCGTCCGCGTTCCAGGACGTGCTCGACGGCGCCGCCAAGACCGTGTTCGTGCACGTCACCGCCGGCGATGCCGGCCTCGGCACCGGCGACGGCGGCCGCAAGCGGCCCTATTACCTCGCGCGCGAGAAGGGCGCCGAAGACGCGATCCGCTTCATGGCCGACACCGACCACGAGCCCGTGACAGGCGCCGAGACGCGCGTCATGCTCAACGGCCACCGTGTGTTCCGCATCGCCTACCGCAACACGGTCAGCTATTTCCTGCGCGTGCCCGACGGCAACATCGAGGGCCAGGGCTTCGAGGACACCGGCTTCCAGTCGCTCAAGCGGCTGCACGACGGCGCCATCGCGAAGATGACGGCGGTCGACGGTTCGACCGTCTATCGCGGCTGGGCCGATCTCACCCGCACGGTGCGCGCGATCGTCGATGCCGAGCGCGGCCGTGCTTCGCTGGTGCAGATCAACATCGCCGAGACCGATCCGGCCATCAATCCGGGCGACCACGCCGATCACCTGATGACGGCGCAGGCGGCGCTCGACGCGGTGAAGGACCTCGCCTGCGTCCGCCGCGTCTCCTATGTCGATTACGCCAGCGCCAAGCTGCCGGAAAACCTGAACGCGCAGCAGCGCGACATGGAAAGCTCGGTGTTCGCGGTGACGCTCGCCGGCGTGCAGGCGCTCGACCACGGCACGTCCTGGCGCCACTACGACGGTTCCTATGTCGGGCGCAATTACTTCCGCGTCCAGGAAGCCTCCGGTAACTGCGCGCCGTCGGCCCAGGTCGCAACCGTCCGCCGTTGACGGAACGGCGTCGACGGAACGCCGCCAGCGCCGCGCGATTGACGTGAGTCAACGCCGGGCGCTCCGGCGTTCCGTAGTCTCGCAGCGACGGCCGGAAGGGTGCGGCGGCCGTAAAACACACGGGCGCCCATGCGTTACATCGACATCCGGACCGAGCTGCCGACGCAGCGCCTCGTCTCGCTCGACGCGCTGCGCGGGTTCAATTTCGTCTGGATCCTCGGCGCCGACGGCGCCGTCATCGCGCTCGCCGACATGCTGCGCGCGCAAGGCGGCAGTCTCGCCGGCGTCGGGACGTTCCTACGCGATCAGATGACGCATCCCTACTGGGAGGGTCTGCGCTTCTACGATCTCATCTTCCCGCTGTTCATCTTCATCACCGGCGTTGCGATCACTTTGTCGCTACCCAAGCTCGTGGCGCGCGAGGGGCGGGCGAAGGCCTACCTGCACGTCTTCCGGCGCGCGCTCATCCTCTACGCGCTCGGCATCGTCTATTACGGCGGCCTGAGCGGCAGCCTCGACGAGATCCGCTATGTCGGCGTGCTGCAGCGCATCGCCATCTGCTACCTCGCGGCCGCGATCCTGTTCGTCCATCTCGACTGGCGCGGGCTCGTCACCGCCACGATCGTGCTGATCGGCGGCTACTGGGCGCTGATGACTTTCGTGCCGGTGCCCGGCGTCGGCGCCGGTTCCTTCGCGCCCAACGCCAACCTCGCCAACTGGCTCGACACGCAGTTCCTGCCCGGGCGCATGTGGGACAAGACGCGCGATCCGGAGGGATTGCTCAGCACGCTGCCGGCGATCGCCACCTGCCTGATCGGCGTGCTCGCCGGGCTCTTGCTCAGGAACGACAAGGTGACGCCGTCGGGCAAGTCCGCCTGGCTGGTCGGCGGCGGCATCGTCATGACCGCGGCCGGCTACCTGTGGGCGCTGCAGTTCCCGCTGATCAAGCCGATCTGGTCGCCGTCCTTCACGCTGGCGACCGGCGGCATGTGCCTGATCCTGCTCGGCGTCTTCCACCAGATCGTCGACGTTTGGGGCTACCGGCGCTGGGCCGCGGTGTTCGTCTGGGTCGGCTCCAACGCCATCGCGCTCTACATGCTCAACGCGCTGATGGGCTTCAACGTCCCGGCCGAGCGCATCGCCGGCGGCGAGTTCGGCGAATGGCTCGACGCGCTGCTGCTGCCCGGCGTCGGCGTGCTGATCGTCAACCTCGTCGCGCTCGGTCTCGTCGTTGCGCTCGCCGGCTATCTCTACCGGCGCAAGCTGTTCGTGCGCGTCTAGTCGCGGCCGAGGAAGCGCTCGATCACGGCGATCTCGTCCTTCCTGCCGTCGTTGTCCCCGGCCATGCGCTCGTAGAAGCGCGCGGCGGCGGTGAGCATCGCGTGCTCGGGGAACTCCTCGCCGACGAAGGCGCCGATCTCGTCGAGCTCGGCCACCCAGCGATAGGCCTTGCCGTACATCGCCGGCACCATGCGGTCGAACCAGGCGACGAGCGCCGGCTGGCTCTCGGCGAGCTCGGCTTCGAGCGCCGCGGCCGAGCCCTCGCGCGTCGCGGCGAGCATCATGCCGGCGGCGAGCGCGGTCAGCCCCTTGGTGATGCCGGCATAGGACATCTTCAGCGCCGAGGCGGCGGTGAGCGGGCCCTCGAGCGCGCGCACGATGAGGCCGTGGTCGTTGAGCCGCACGACCTCGTGCGCGGCCGGCCCGGAGACGTAGAGCTTGGTGTTGGCCGAGCCGGGCTTCGGCGGCGGGCCGATGATGGCGCCGGCGACGAAGGCCGCGCCGGTCGCCGCGATCACCTCGGCGTTGCCGCGCATGGTCGCCGGACTCACCGCATTGCAGTCGACGAAGACCGGCTTGCGGTTGGCGGCGGCGAAGTGCGGCGCGAAGCGCTCGGCCAGCGCGCGCGACCGGCCCGGCGGCACGATCGACAGGAACACATCGGCTTCGATCAACTGCGCGTCGTCGACCGCGCGCATGCCGGCGGCTTTGGCGCGCGCCGCGCTCGCGTCGCTGCGGCCGGCGAGCGAGGTGAGGACGGCGACGCCGTTGTCGCTCAGGCGGCGGGCGACGCCGCTGCCCATGGCGCCGGCGGCGACGATGGCCACGGTGAGGGGCATGGCGAAAACTCCTTGCTCCGTCATCGTCCGCGAAAGCGGACGATCCAGTAGACACCGGCGGAGCGGTTTACCTGAGCTGCGGCGTACTGGATACCCCGCCTGCGCGGGGTATGACGGGCAGGTGCCTCACGACCCGGTCACGCGATGCGGGCCGGCGGGTCGAAATATAGTTCGGAGGTAGCATCCGGTCGCGGGTGGACGTTTGGCGCGGCAACGGTACACTGTGCAGCAGGTAAACATGGGCTGCACTCAACGGCCCTTCCGGGAGGACACCATGCGGACAGCTTTGCTGGCGGCCGGCGCCGCCGTGATGCTTGCGGCGACACCCGCCGCGGCACAACAGAAGTCGGTCAAGATCGGCTTCGTCTCCACCTTCAGCGGTCCTGCCGCCGCGATCGGTAACGACATGCGCAACGCCTTCGAGCTCGCGCTCGACCACTTGGGCCGCAAGATGGGCGGCCTGCCGGTCGAGGTGATCTACGAGGACGATTCGCTGAAGCCGGAAGTCGGCAAGCAGAAGACCGAGAAGCTGATCGAGTCCGACAAGGTCGATTTCGTCAGCGGCTACATCTGGTCGAACGTCGTCTACGCGTCCTACAAGCCGATCGTCGACGCCAAGACGTTCCTGGTGATCGCCAATGCGGGTGAGACGCGCCTCGCCGGCGAGAACTGCTCGCCCTACATCTTCTCGACGTCGTGGACCAACGACCAGAACCCGATCGCCGTCGC
>Ga0187815_10001804_pt1 | contig 10062 bp, 7 predicted proteins | sample NC_S_5_FD_132962 | JGI IMG/M metagenome (GOLD analysis project Ga0187815, IMG submission 132962) | Wetland sediment microbial communities from Neuse River Estuary, North Carolina, USA - ASW-S_5 | ecosystem: Environmental > Aquatic > Freshwater > Wetlands > Sediment | place: USA: North Carolina...
CGGATGAGGCGATAGCCCAGGACCAGCAGCGTCGCCGAGGAGCCGATAGCGGCCCCGGCCGCCAGCCCGGCGACCCCGTCGATCCGCCAGCCCGCGAGCAGCGCTGCCACGTAGCCGACGAGGCCGGCGCTCAGCCACTTCAGGCACGAGTAGTCATCGGCCGCTTGAAAAAAGGCCGTCGCCAGGCCGATTCCCCCGGCGGCCAGGCCGGTCACGGCGGTGTACCTGAGCATCTCCGCCACGGCACCGTACTCGGTCGGGAACACCTTCATGAGCAGGGGTTCCTGGATAGTGGCGAGGATGACCATCAGGGGCAGGCCGACGGCGGTGAACATGCCGACCGCCCTGGCCGCGATCGTCCCGCCCGACATGACGCGCGACAGCGCCGGGAAGAACGCGGTCGCGATCGCGCCGGCCAGGTACACGGGAATCCGGGTCAAGGTGGCGCTCGCCTGGTAGCTCGCGGCCAGATCTCGCGCTCCGGGCAAGATCGCCACCAGCACCACGTCGACCGAGACGAACATCGAGACCAGCCCCTGGGCCGCGGCGGTGGCGGCGGCCCGGCGCCAGAGCTGTTTGTTCACCAGTTCGCGCCATGATCCCTTGCCGTCGCTCTCCTTGCGCGGCCACCACGTCAGCATGGCGAGACCGCCGACTCCGAATGCCGCGATCGCGCCGGCGCTATTCAGCCTGGCCAGGACCACAAGCAGAATCCCTGCGCCGTTCTTGAGCAGGTTCTCCGCGACGAACAGCAGCGTGAGAGAGCCCATGCGCTCCTCGCCCTGGAGCCATCCGGTGCTGGTCGTGCCGAGGAAGATGACGAACGTGCTGACGGCCACGGCGAGCGCCGCCATCGGGTCGCCGAGCCGGGTCGCTATGACCCCGACGATCAGCGCCGCCACGAGGCCGCTTCCGCCGCTGATGATCTTGGCGAAGCGGACGGCCGAATCGCGTTCCGCGCTCGACCGGGCACGAACCAGGGCCTGGGCCAGCACCCAGGGGACGGAGATGGTCGCGATGTTGGTGGCCCAGAGGATGAGGCCCTGGCCGGCGGCGAACACCGAATACTGGGCAACGTTGATCAGGTGCACGATGAGCAGTGAGTAACCGTAGTTGGAAAGCCCCACGAACGCCATCCCGATGGTGATCCACCGGGCGCCGCGAGAGAGGCTCGCCGATTCGCCTTGTGCGCGGTCAGGACTGCTCACGGGCGCTCAGGCGATTCGTCCGGTGCGCCGCAGCACGTGGCTGGCGGCACGGTAGACGGGCGGGCACCGCCTGATCCGGCGGCGCGCCCAGGCGGCCGAGGCGCGTCGTGTCCGGTGCGCGCTCGCGGTCAGCGGGCCGCTGGTGACCATTCCCTTCGTGAACGGTATGTCGTGGCTTTTCAGCTTGTTCTGGTAATGGGCCGTGCCGCCCATGTCGATGAGCTCGACCCCGGTGCCGGCGAGGCTCCTCGCCACCTCGACGACCTGGATGAGCCCGGGGGAGTAACGGCCGAAGCCGGGGTCATACGCGGTGAACCAGCCGGCGAAATAGCTCCCGCACCGCAAGCCGAACTGTCCGGCGACCGGTGTTTCCCCGGCGTACAGCATGGAAAGCGACGAGCTGAACATGTCGCCGCGGAGCGGAAAGAGGTGATCCACGAGCTCCACGACCCATGGCCGCTCGAAGATATCAAGCCATTCGTTGCGCCGGCACTGATCGGACTTCCACGCCATGAGCGTGCGCAAGTCGGCTGGGTCCCGCGAATCGCGGACCAGGCGGACCTCGCCGAAATCGCGCTCGAGCGACCGGGTCCTGCGGCTTATGTCCTTGAGGAACCCGCCTGACCGCAGCCTGAGCTCTTCGTAGTACGCGGCAAAGCCCCCGGCCAGGTTGATCGCCCCGGTCGGCGCCGCGGCGACGGCGTAGCGCTCGAAGGGCTTCTGGCCCGGGACGAGGTTGTCGAACTGCCAGGCGGAGACCTTGCCCGCGCGGAGAATGTCGCGCGCCTCCCAGTCCAGGCCCGGGGCATGGATCAGGCCCTGACAGTTGCTCAGCCCGGCGCCTATCGGCACGCCGGCGCCGAATCCGCGCCGCTCGAATGGCAGGAATCCGACAGTTTCCTGGCCTTCCGTGAGCATGGCGAGCCGGGAATCGGCGCGGAATTTCCCTACGCCCATAGCGAATTCCGGGCACAAGAACGGGTTCATAAGTGACGGAGTGCCGCGCTGCATAGAATGCCAGGACATGACCTCCGCGTCGCCGAGGTCAGTTGGATGAATCAAGGATATGCGCATGATCATTCCCTACACTGGTAATGTCATTGCGGGCCGAGCGAATACGGGGGTAATAATGTCGATGGGTGACCGTTTGACCCAGTTGGTGGGCAATATCCAGGACGCCGGTTCCGCGGTATTGTTCGTATCCCCGCACCTGGACGACGCGGTGTTCTCGTGCGGCGCCCTGATCGCCCACCTCGCCCGGACGTGCCCGGTAACCGTGCTGTCCGTATTCACGTCGGCGGCGCCCCCGGCGCGCTGGGGCGTCGGCGCCCGCAAGCAGTTGCGCGCGCTCGGCGGCACGGAGGCAGAAGCTCACTACGCCGACCGGCGCGCCGAAGACATCGCGGTCGTGGAAGAAGCCGGCGCCGGGTGGATTCACCTCGGGTACAGGGACGCGCTGTTCCGCCGGGTCGGCGAGGCACCGGCGGGACCGCCGGGCAGGGGCCGCGCGGCGTATCCCACCTTTCGCTTCCACGCCGGGCGGGGCCGGATAGCGCCGGGCGATGCGGCACTGCCTGCCCTGATAGGCGCGCGGGTGGCGAGCGTGATGGACGCCATCGGGGCCAGGATCGTTTTCGGCCCGCTCGGCGTCGGCTGTCACGTCGACCACCTGATTACCCGCCGTGCGGTGGAAGGACTGGGGCTCGCTTCCGTCTACTTCAGCGACTTCCCGTACTCGGAGACGGCGGCTCCCGACGCGGACTTCGTTCAGCGCTCCTCGCTGGCACGGTACCGGTGGAGCGACGGCCGTGCCGAGAACGCGAAGCGCATGGCGGGATACCGGACTCAGGTTCCTGGATTGTTTCCGCATGGTGTTCCCATAAGCCCCGAGGTCTACTGGATTCCGGCGAAAGACTCGGCGGCCGCGGCGTAACCGGCTGTCATTGATCCCGCGCTGAAGCAGCGGATATCGTCCAGGTTCGCTTTGGACATCGCGGCCCGGACCTGCGAGTCAGCCAGGATGGCGAGCGCGGCGGCGTAGCGGGACGGGTCATGCCCGGTGACCACCACGCCGTTGCGCCCGTCCGTCACGATCCCCGCGGGCACGTCGGCTGAGACCAGGACCGGCAGCCCGGCGGCCATGGCCTCGATCACCACCAGGCCGAAGGCCTCATACCGCGAGGGGAAGATCAGCAGGTCCGCGCGCCGGTAGAGCCCGGTCACCTGGGCGGGGGAAACTTCCCCGCGCCATTCCACGCCCTCGATGGGGTCTCCGGCGGGGACCCCGGCGACGATCAGCCGCAGCTCAGGCAGGCTGCGGCGCGCTTCCGCCACCGCGGCCAGCGCCACGTCCAGGCCTTTTCCGTACGCGGTCTGGCCGAGCCACAGCGCGGTCAGGCTGGTGTCTCCGGCGGCGCGGTCCGACCGCGACAGCTCGTCCAGGATCGTGACGTCGACGGCATTGGCGATAACCCTGACCGGCTTGTCGAGCCCGTACACCGAGCGGAGGTCACGAGCGACCGACTCGTGGACGGCCACGTGACCGTCAGCGGACCGGGCGCAGAGCTCCTCTACTGTCCGCAGCAAGGCAAGCGCGAAAGCCAGGGGATGGCCGGGCTTGCGCAGGATGAGCCAGCGTCGCGGGCCTGCTCCGTGCCACACCGCGATGACCGCCGGCCGTGCCCGGAGCCGCCTGCGCAGCAACTTGATGCCCCAGAAGCATTCCGGGCAGTGCACGAAGATGACATCCGCCGTGCTCTTACGCAACCGCCAGCCCAGGCGGAGGCTGGCGGCCACGTCGGACAGCCCCGCGACGCGCTCAACCCGGGCGCCCGGGCGGAACGCCGAGACCGTGTCCACCCGCCAGTCCGGCCGGGTCTGCGCCAGCGTCCCCAAGAGGCCCGCCACGACCCGCTCCACCCCACCGAGAGCGGATGGGCGCCGGCGAGTCACCATGACGACGTTCAGCATTATCTTTATGACCCCCTCAAGTCGTCGTAGTGCTGGATGACAGCCGATTCACCATGGATCGATGCGTGCTTTCGAGTAGGGATTGTCCAAAGGGGACCCGCCGCGCGAATGCAGGGCTGAATTCAGCTGGCTTACCGCCTGCGACTGAGCCGGGCTCATGGTGTTGAGCCCTGTCCCGGTCACGTCGCGCTGAACCGCCGCCCAGGAAGTGCCGCGCAGCAGGAGCAACATGCAGGCCGTGGCCACGGCCCTGCCGCCTCCGACGTCGTCGTGCACGTAGACGGAGTCGCCGTTCTTCGTATGAGCCCGCATGAAAGCGGCCAGCGTCTGGAGCTGGGCCCAGGTGGGGGCGCCGTCCGCCGGCACGTCAAGCGAGAGGTATGCCAGGTGCAGGCTGGCCGCGGTCACCTGCTCGGCGACGCTGCGACCCTGGAGGCTGGCCACCCCGTCTATGTGGTACGAAGCCGCCAGCGCCTCGAGTTGGTAATCCGCGGGCGCGCCGCCGATAGCCAGGCCGGCTATGGTTTCGCCGCCGGGCAGCGCGCCGAGCGGGTCGGGTCCGACTTCTCTGGCCGTGACCATTTGTTTCGTGATCGCGAGCAAGACGACGAGCGCCAGCGCGATCACGCCCTGCCAGAGCAGCACCTTGCGGCGAAGACGGCCCCCGCCGCCGATGGCCGGCTGGATCTGTGCGGTCACTGGCCCTCCTCCTGTCACCAGGCGTTCTCCCTCGTGTTCCACTTCCGGCGGCGGCGCCGGACCGTGATCACGACCGCGAGGCCGTAGAGGACCAGCGCGACGCCAAGCGTCATGACGAACGGCTTGGCCGACGTCGGCTGGGCGGGTCCCAGGGCGTCCGGGTTCGGCAGGGCCGGCGCCGTCTGCGGCGCCAAGTTGAACTGCGACGCGCGCAGCAGGCCGGCGTGCAGCGCGGCCTGGGTGACGGCCGCCGCGCGGACGGTTCCTCCGGACCCGGACGTTTCCAGCACCACGTCCGCGAAGGGCTGGCCGACGGTGCCGCCGGCGAGCACGGACGGCGGGCCAAGAGGCTGCCCGTATCGCTTGACGGCCGCCGTGTACGCGGCCTCCGTATTCGCGCTGCCGCCGAGATACGCGCGGGTGATGGCGGCGTTGGTCAGCCAGGAGCGCCCGCCGGCGGAGGTGGTGCCCGTCGCGATGGGCGGGAGCCCCGCCTGCCGGTAGGCGTTGGGGTTCCTGGTCGCCAGCGTGCTCACGATCGGCAGCGCCTGCACGGCCGAACCGGTACTGGCCTGGCTCGCCAGGACCGCGCCATCGAATAGCTGCTCGTCCTCGGTGCCGGTGATGGCGCTGACCCGGCTCAGCGGCGCCCCGAGCAGGCCCTTGCCGCCGAGTGCCTGATAGGCGGAGTAGAAGTTACCGGAGCTGGTGTCGGTCACCGTGTAGCCGCCACAGTCGGAGCCGACCGTGTTGACGAAAGCTCCGCCGGCGATGTCGGTGAAGTCCGCGGCGGGGTCATAGGGGCTCGCGGCCACATGCCAGAGCTGCACGGTCTTGTAGACCGCGCTGGGGAAGACGGCCAGCCGCGTGCCGTTGTGCTCTATCCAGCTCTCCAGGGCCGGGCTCATGTCGCCGTTGGCCTCGATGGCGTCTTCCGGGGCCAGGATGAAGTAATGCACGCCGTCGGCGAGCGCCTCGGCGCCCACGGTGTAGGAGGTGAAGGCGCGCCCGCCGAGCAAGTAGGAGTACTTCTCCGCGTCGCCGCTGGCATTGACCGCCGTGCAGCCTGGAAGGGTGGCGATCAGGTGGTCGACTTGAACCACGCCGTCGCCTGGCCCGAGGTAATCGGCGGTCCAGCTCGCCGCGGAAAGGCCGATCAGGGCCGCGCAGCCGACCGCGCCGCTGACCACGGGAAGCCGCGGGATCCGCTGCCTGCCGTCCGCGGTCGTGCGCACGCCGCGACGGCACCACCTGGCGACGAGCGCGTCACCCAGGAAAACGGTGCCGACGATGGTGCCGGGCATCAGGTAGACGAAGAACTGCTCGTTCAGCGTCCCCACGGCCGCGATGTAGACACCGAACGCGTAGCTGGCGGTCAGCCACGCGGTGAGGAAGTGCCCGGACTCCGAGTTTTTCCTTGTCCAGCACCAGATGAGGGCGAGGAAGCCGGCGGCCAGCACCACGTAGCTGCTCGAGTACTCGGTGACGGACCGCTCGAGCGAGCTGGCCAGGGAGACGCCCGGCATGTTCAGGCCGGTGATCTGCAGCAAGCCGACGAGCCGTCGCAGGCTCGCCGTCTGGACGTCGACGAAGTCTCCGCCCAGGCCCAGCTCGATGCTCCACAGCAGGAACACCTGAGAGAAGACCACCCCGATGCCCAGCGCCGCGGCGGACCGGCGGATGAGCGAGCCGTCTCGCCGCAGCAGCGCGAAGACCAGCGGCACTACGATCACGAAGATCGTGATCTGGTTGGTCAGCAGGGCAAGCCCGGTGAGCAGGCTGACGACGGCAATGTAAGCGCCGGCTCGCCGGCGGCGCATCGCCCAGGCCGCGTACAGGACGAGCATGCTCGCGCACAGCGCGAAAGGCTCGATGACGTCCTGACGGTCGTACCGGACGAGCACCGGGTCAAGCGCGGTGAGCACCGTGACGACGCCGGTCAGCACGCGACGGCGCCACGGCCCCGCGTGAGCGGCGAGCCGGTAGGCCAGGCTCGCCACGAGCAGGACATCGGCGACCCCGGCGAACCCCGCGAGGATGCGGGCCGTCCGGATCGCCGAGGGCAGTGCCGCGGAGCCTTGCCCGGTCAGCCGCAGCCACCCCGCCTGCAACAGGAACATCAGCGGCGGATGAACGAAGAACGCCTGGTTGTCCAGGGTTAGATGCCATCCCTGCGCGACCTGCTGCGCCGCCCACGTGTACGCGGCCTCGTCGTAAAGGATGTCGGGGCTGCCGAAGAGGTTGTACAGCAGCGCGATGCCCGCGACGCCGCCGCAGAAGGCGGCCAGCGGCCACTCCTTCAGCATCGACTGGCGTTTCGATGCACGCTTCGGCACGCCCCGATCCGGGATCGCGGTACCCGGGGGACTCAACCGCAGGCTTACCGGGCGCAGTCCCACTAGCGGCGCTCCCGCCCGCCGATTTCTGGCAGGGTCGCGACGCCGTGCAGCCGGGCATAACGGCTGCGGACAGCATCCACAAGGACGCTCTCGTAGGAAGCGACGCAGCGCTCCCAGCTCAGGGCCTGAGCGGCGAGCCACGAGTCTTCCTGGAGTTTTTCCAGCCTGCGGCCGTCGCGCCACAGCTCGCGCAGCGCATCACGCAGGTCCCGCGGCTTCCCCGGCGACACCAGCAGGCCCGTCGGCCCGGCGACGTCCCTGACACCCGGCAAGTCGGAGGCGACAGGCACGCACCCGGCGGACATGCCCTCCAGGAGCACGAGCCCGAAGGCCTCCGCCCGGGTAACCGAAGGCAGCACGATGACGTCGCTGGCGTCGTACTGCTGCTGGAGTTCCTCGTCGGATAGCCGTCCGGTGAACCGCGCGTTGGTGGCCAGGCGCGCGCCGAGCCGGACGTAGTTGCCGAGCTCGGTCCCGCCGCCAACCAGCGTGAGGTTGACCCACGGCTGGCCTGCCACGGCGGCCAGCAGGGTCTCTACTCCCTTGTACGGGCGCATCTGCCCGACGAAGAGCACGTTCAGCGGATCGGCCGGGGCCTTCTGCCGCGACGGCGGGGCCGACCGCACGTCGACCCCCCACGGGATCGCCACCACCTGGGGCCCGAACCGCGTGCGGTGCTGGCTCGCGTAGTACTGGCTGCTCGCCACGATGCGGTCTGCCCGCAGGGCCAGGGAGTCGTGCAGCTTGTTGTAGCCGGCCGACGCCCGGCGGGCACCGCGGATATCGATCGGCGAATGGTGGGTGTAGACGATAGCTGGCCGGGAATGAGGCGGCAGCATGGCCGACAGGCGAAGAAAAGCATCGCTAATGGTCGGCGCGGGACCATGGACGTTCACCACGTCGAAGTCCCTCAGCTCCCGCGCTATGCGGGGCCAGTAGGCAAGGAAAGACGATAGTCGCAGCTCGCCAAGCGCAAATCGGGGAATCTCGGCCGACGACAGCACCCTAACGTGGTGTCCCCGTTCTTCGAGCCCGCCCGCGAGCCGGGCCACACAGGTTGATATTCCCGAGACTATAGGTGGCGCCTCGGACGTTATGACCATCACATCAAGCGGACGAGACCTAATCGTGAACGAAGGCTTGGCATAGCCAACGCTGAGCTGATCAGGCCTCAAGTCCAGGGTCCCCGTGACCCCGTCCATGAAATCCCCCCTAAACGGCGGTAACAATGAGGCTAACCTTCTGCAGGATTCGGCTTGCGTTTTTTCGCATTCCAGGTCCGCAGCGACCTGGTTATGGCTTCGAGAGTGAGGTCGGCGCTCCGTGCCCAGGTGCGCTTGGCCGCGACCACCCTGCCGCGAGCGCGAAGCTCAGCGGCGTAACCGGGGTCCCCCAGTATCAGGTCGAGCGCCTTGGCCCAGTCAGCCGGCGACTGCGCGGGCACGATCAGGGCGCCGTCACCCGCTGCCTCCTGGACCGCTTCCGCGTCGCTCGCGACTACCGGCAGTCCGGCGGCCATCGCCTCGAGGACAGGCAGCCCGAACCCTTCGGTCAGCGAGGGGAACGCGAATACGGTCGCGTTGGCGTACAGGTCGAGCAGCGTGTCATCGCCGGCCCGGATGAACTGCCACACCCGCGACCCGAGTCCCAGCCTGGCGATGAGCTCCGCGGCTTCGTCGGGGACCCGCGGGTCGTGCTGGCCGACCAGCACGAGACCGAGGTCAGGGTGCCTGCCCAGGAGTTCCGCGAGCGCCGCGACCAGGACCTTCTGGTTCTTGTGCGGACGGCGCGCGCCAACGTGCAGGATGTACCGGTCCGGCAGCCCGTCCGGGCAACTGCCGCCGCGCGTCCGCACGGTGAAGAACTGATAGCCAACTCCCCAGGGGACGACCGACTCACCAGGAAGCTTGACCCGGTAGAACCGCCGGATATCCCGCCGCGTCGCGTGGCTGGGCACCAGGACCGCGGCTGACGACCGGAGCGCGAGCCGGGTCGCCATGCGATACGCCACCGAGAATGCCGACCGCCCGCCTTCGGCCGCTTGCCGTTCGAAGATGCAGTCGTGGATCACCGTGACGACGGGGACCCGGGCGCGAATCAGCGGCGTGGCCAGATGGTACGGGATATAGACGGCATCGGGCCTGAACTCGCGTATCGCGCGGCGCACCACCAGCTGCGAGCGAAGTGATGCGACCGGGACGGTTGACGGCACGAGATCAATCGTCGGCCGGGCTAGTTCGGCCACGGGAAAGCGGCCGCTGTCCGGATTGTGCAGCACGATCAAGTGCACGTTACGGGTGCTGAGTTCCTTCAGCAGCTCGAACGTCATCCGGCCTATGCCGTGATACCGGTCTTGCATCACCCGACCGTCTACCAGAATCCTCGTCGGCGCCCCCGCGGATACGGTCATGCCCGCATCCAGCTGCCGGCGGAATTGTCCGGAATTCCTTCGCGAGCATGACCGGAAAAGCAGCGAAAAAGAATGCCCGCACTCAATGAACGCACAGTGCCCTCCCCGGTGACGTAACTCCCCTGCGTGCTGCAGCGACCATATACGTGACGCGCGGCACGGCGCGAACGTTTACATCACGCTGTGACCTATATTCACGTCTGCATTACGCCGGTTCAGGGCAGAAAGGCCCGAATTTTGCAGGGAAGTTTAATCGGAGAGTGCCGAATGCGGCAGATTAATTGGTTGCGGCGGATTGCGCTAATTTGCCGGGGATTTAGCCGCCGAGGCGGCGGGTGAACCCGGGCGGTATGACCAGGTCATCCGGTGACAGTTC
>Ga0187815_10001805_pt1 | contig 10060 bp, 10 predicted proteins | sample NC_S_5_FD_132962 | JGI IMG/M metagenome (GOLD analysis project Ga0187815, IMG submission 132962) | Wetland sediment microbial communities from Neuse River Estuary, North Carolina, USA - ASW-S_5 | ecosystem: Environmental > Aquatic > Freshwater > Wetlands > Sediment | place: USA: North Carolina...
GGGTGCTGAAGGTCCGCGTCCATCACGATCACGTACTTCCCCGCGGCGACCTCGATCGCCTGGCACTGGGCGCGTAGCGTCGTCTGCCGACCGTCGTGGAAGAGGAGCCGGATTCGAGGGTCTTTCGCCGCGAGCCCCTCGAGATACTCCCGAGTGCCGTCGGTGCTCCCGTCGTCGGCGACCAGGACCTCGTAGGGCGGTAGCTCCTGACGTTGGATCCGCTCCACGACCTCGGGAAGGTTTCGTCGTTCGTTCAAGGTCGCGAGAACGATCGAGACCATCGGCCGCCGGGCGACTATCTCCGCGGGTCCGGGGTCTGCCATGACGCCGAAGGAATCACGCTCGGGTGGAGCGTACCGACCAGGTCTGCAGGCCGTTCGGCTCGAGGGAGAAATCCGTGACCCGGCCACCGGCCTCCTGGACGGCCTTCGCTACCTTCGCTCTCCGGGCGAAGTCGCAGAAGAGCAGGATGTACCCTCCTCCGCCCGCGCCCAAGAGCTTCCCTCCGAGCGCTCCCGCTTCGCGTGCCCTTGAATACAATGCGTCGATCCGCTCGTTCGAGATCCCTTCGGTGAACTGCTTCTTGAACTGCCAGCCCTCGTCCAGTAGTCGCCCCATCTCGTCGAGGTTGCCGCGGAGCAGCTCGTTCTTCATGTCAACCGCCAGCTGCTTGGTCGCGTCCAAGGCCTCGACGGTTTCTCCGCGCCGCTCGGTGTAGTTGCGTTGCTGCTGGACGATGATGTCGTTGGAGTAGTGCCCGAGCCCCGTGTAGCAGAGGAGCAGTCGGTACGCGAGCTCGTTCTGGACGTCGGGTTGGATCTTCAGGGGGTTCACGATCGTCCGGTGACCCGTGAACTCCATGAAGTTGAAGCCGCCGAACGCAGCCGCGTACTGGTCCTGCCGACCTCCGTGGATCCCGAGCTCCTCCCGCTCGATGCGGTAGGCCAGTTCGGCCACTTCGTACGCGGTCCACGGCTCCCGAAGGTACCGCTGGAACGCTCCCACGAGCGCCACGCACATCGTGGACGAGCCCCCCAGCCCGGTTCCCGCCGGCGCGTCCGAATGGAGGAAGAGGCGTAGGGAATCGTTGCCCTGACCGTTCGCCTGAGGTGGTCGGAACACCTTGAGCGTGGCCTTGACGAGGTCGAGCTCTCCGTTGTAGAGTAGGTCGGAGGGCTTCTGGTAGTTGACCGTGAGATTGTAGTCCAACGATTCGATGGAGGTGGCCCCTCCACCTCCGGGGGACGCTTCGAGCGTCGCGAAGGCGAATTTGTCGATCGTGCAGTTGAGGACCGCCCCACCCTTCTCTTCGGGGTACGGAGAGACATCCGTCCCTCCCCCCGCGAAGCTGATTCGCAACGGGGCTTTGCTCCGAAGAATCAACATCCGGCGGCGAGACCTCCCGCCGTGACTTAATCCTTCCTTGCCCGGACCGACGCTCTTCCGGTAAGGGTTCGCCCTGGTGGGGGGTCTCGCATTCGCGTCGGCGGATGGCGTGGAGGACCCGTCAGGAGGAGGACTTTTTGACGGTGTGCGGGGCGAAACGCGGCAGACGGGCGACGTGGAGCCCTTCCGCGATCGCCCACAGGAGGATTGGCGCGACGATCAGCCGTTCCATGCCACCGGGCCCCAGCCCGACGTAATACCCCGTAGAGAACAGGATGATGGCGGCGAGGGTCACGACGCCGCAAGCCAGGGTGAACGGCCTCGATATCCTCCAGTGGGGTCCCTCGACCATCGCGAAGGATACGATGACGAGCCCGATCCCGGCACCGACGAACGCGATGTCCGAGACGATGTCGTGCATCCCACCATTGAGCACGGGCGTGGTCTCGGGGAACACGCCGACTCCCACCGCGCCGATGCCTCCGATGAGGAGGAAGCCAAGCCCAACTCCCCGGCTCGGACGGTCATCGAACGCTCCCCAGATGAGGAGCACCCCGAAGATCGCACAGAGCCCGAGAAGGATGACGGAGCCGTCGAAGAGAAGGGCCCAAGGCGAGTGAGCTCCTCCCAAGTCGCTGATGTAGTTCTGAGAGAGGCTGTATCCAGCGTACCGGGTCTGAACGACGATCATCCCGACGATGAACTGAGCCGCACCGAAGACGAAGAGCGCGGCCCCCGTCCGGACGCTCCGGTGTACCATCGGGCTCGGTTGTGGGACCACCGCTGTTCTCCTCGCGGTCGATGTCGATCGACGATCGGATGCGTTCTTTCGTTTGAGGTCTTATCCCTTCCGTCGGATGGGAAGCACCCCGGCGTTCCCCCTCCGTCGAGAGGGTGCTCGGCGATCTACCGGACCAAGGAGGAATCGAGGTGCGGCATCGGAACGATCTTCCGACGACCTCGCGGACCTCGGTTTCAGGACCCAGGTACCGATAGCTAAGTACGGATGGGGGGTCTCGCTCTCGTGTCCTCCGCGTATCGGAACCCCGCTCTCACCACCGATGCGGTCTGGATCCACCGCGGGCGGATCCTGCTCGTTCGTCGTGGGAAACCACCCTTCCGAGGCATGTGGGCGCTCCCGGGAGGCTTCGTGGAGCAGCAGGAGACGGTCGAAGCCGCGGTCGTTCGTGAGCTGAAGGAGGAGACCGGGCTCGTTGCCCACCCCTGGAAGCTTGTCGGAGTCTACTCCGGGCCGGAACGGGACCCCCGCAAGCCGTCGACCTCGGTCGCCTTCCTCATGCGAGGTCGAGTCCGGAAGCCTCGAGGCGGTGACGACGCCGCTTCGGCCGAGTGGGTGCTACTTTCCGCGGCCCGCCCCCTCGCGTTCGACCACGGGCGGATCGTTCGCGATGCGCGCCGCCTCCACGCGCGGCTCCGCTAGGGGCTGGCCCGGCCGGGGAGATCGGGTTCTCTCCGGGTATGGTGCCGGCGGCAGATGTTGGCCGCGCGACCAAGAGAGGGCGGCGGCCAGTACGAGAATCGCCGCCGACCCGTAAAGCGCCGCTCGAATCCCTCCCAGGAACTGCTCGCCGATCCCTCCGACGAGGTTCGTCGTGCCGAGGAACACCTCATAAGCGATGTACCGAGGAACGCTCGCCGACGCGATCGAGAGCGTCAGGACGAAGCTGAGCAACGTTCCCATGTTCGAAAGCGTCCCACGGAGGCCGCTGACCGAGCCGAAGGTCGACGGAGAGGCCTGGCTCATGATCGCCGTCGTGTTCGCCGGATAGAACATCCCGGTTCCGATCCCCCCGATCAGGGAGATGGCGGGGATCCAGCCCAGCCAGGAGTTGATGTCGAGGGTGGAGTAGAGCAGGACCGCAACGCACATGGCGCCGATGCCCGCGGTGGCCAGGGCGCGCGGGCCTACCCGGTCCACGTACCGGCCCATGAAGGGTCCGGTAAGGGCTCCCACAAGGTACCCCGGGACGAGCAGCAAGGAGGCATTGAGCGGCGAGAGTCCCCGCAGCCCCTGCAGGTACATCGTGAGCAGGAAGACGACGGAAAGGTACCCGAGGCTCTGAAGGAATCCCGCGATCATGGAGAATCCGAGCAGTCGCTGCTTCAACTGGCGAAGGTCCACCATCGGCCGATGCGTCCCGAGCTCGATGAAGGTGAAGACCGGAAGCAGCGCGAACCCCACGAGCACGTACGCGAGGTAGAGGGTAGTGACCCCGTACGAGGCGATCTCGATCGCACCGTAGCAGAGGAGACCGAGCGAGGCCGAGAATGTAGCGAATCCGGGGAGGTCGAACTCGACCTTCTGCCGCTCCGTCCGTGGGAGGATCTTCAGACCGAGCGCGACCGCAACGACCCCGATGGGCAGGTTGATGAAGAAGATGTACCGCCAGCCGAGCGCGGTCGTGATGACGCCACCGAGCAAGATGCCGAGGATGGCGCCCACGCTCCAGCCCATTACCGTGAATCCGTACGCCTGTCCTCGCCGCTGCGGTGGGAAGACGTGGGCGATGATCGCCGCGGCGTTCGCGAACATCACCGCCCCTCCTACGGCCTGCACCGCACGGGCCGCGATCAGGAACTGTGCGTTCGGCGCGAATCCGGAGAGCCCCGAGCCGACCGTGAACACCGCGAAGCCGCCGTTGTAGATCGCTCCACGACCGAAGAGGTCGCCGAGACGTCCCGCCTGGGTCGTGAGGGCGGTGGTGATCAGGAGGTAGATCAGGATCGTCCAGATGACGGTCTCGAGGGGAGCGGCGAGCTCGTGCGCCATCGTCGGGAGCGCGAGGATCACGATCGTGCTGTCGACTGCGACCATCAGCGTCCCCAGCGTGGTCAGGACCAGGGTCCTCACCTGCTGGGACGTGAACGGGGTCGGGGGGGACGGGCGACCCGGCGCCCCCGGAGGATGGAGCGATGGAGGTCGGACCGAGGCTACCGGTGTGCTCATCTCTCGATCCCGGAAGAACTCTCCCTCCGACCCAATTAGCGCTTGTCCTCAAGTTGGCGTTCGATTCGACCGGTTCGGACCCTTCCGAGCCGAGTCGCGCGATCCTTCCGGTAACACCTGTGCGTCGGGCCCTCCCCTCGGAGCGGCATGCCCCTCGGAGGGGGCCTCGTCACGGTCGCCGGCCCCCCAAACCCCCAGCGCACCGAGGCATCACGCATTTATCGGGGGTGGCGCGTGGCCCGCCCGCCGATGGCTCAGCGCGCCCAGATGGAACAGCATCCACGCCCCACGCTGCTCTCCGACTTCATCCTCGGTGGACAGGACGGTTTGGTCAACGTCCTCGGGATCCTGCTCGGGCTCGTCGTGGCCGGCACCAAGATCCAGATCATCCTGATCGCCGGTCTTGCCGCGCTCGCCGCGGAGTCGCTCGCCATGGCGGCCGTCGCGTACACGTCGACCGAGTCGAGGCGGAAGCTCTACCACAGCGAGATCGCCCGCGAGCAACGGGAAATGAGGGAAGTCCCCGAGCTCGAGCGGGACGAGGTCCGGGTGATCCTCCGGAAATGGGGCTACGAGGGCGAAGAGTTGGAGGAGATGCTCCGTCGCATCGAGGCAAAGCCGAAGGCCTGGCTCGACATCATGATGGCATTCGAGCTCAACCTCGCCCCGGTCGCTCCCGATGCGCCCATCAAGAGCGCCGGCGTGGTCGGAGCTTCGACCCTGCTGGGTCACCTCATCCCGCTGGTCCCGTTCTTCGTGTTCGGCTCGCGGACCGTCCTCGCGTCGTACGTCGCCGTCGTCGTGAGCGGTATCACCCTTTTCCTGATCGGCTGGTACGAGGCGAAGTTTACGATCGGTTCGCTCTGGAAGAGCGGCGTCCGCATGACCATCATTGGTCTCGGCTCGGGATTCGCGGGATTCCTGATCGGCTACCTCGTCTCGACCTTCTGAGGTCGGCGAGCCGTCGGGATCTCGCCTAGTTCGAACGGTTCAGGACGGCCCTTTTCGGCCGCCGGTCGGAGCTCAAGTGCACCCAGAATCCTCGGGCGCGGCGCACCTCGTGACGGCGACAGGAGACGCACCAGACCACGAGCTCGGCCGGACCGGCCAGCTCCGGGGTGCCGAGGTGGTCGCCGTCGGGGTGGCCGCAGCCGCGTCCCAGACACGAGTGCGGCCCCCGAAGGGCTGCATCGGACGCCATAGCGTCCGGATGTATGCGTGTTAATGCGTATTAAACCTAGCGAAATGGTTCGCCGCGCCCCGGTGGTCAGGCTTGGAGCGACCGGACCTCTTTCGCGATGCGGGCCGTCTTCTCCTTCTCGCTCAGCTCGCGCAGGTGGACCGAGACGGTGATGGCGCCGTTCAGCTCGAGGGATTCGCGCATCAGGGGCAAGCGCAGGTTCAGGTGCTCCAACCGGATGTCGACTTCACCATGGCGGTTCGCGAGCGCCTCGACCATGTCGAGGAAGAGGTTCGAGTCGCTCCGTACCGCCGAAGACGATGATGCCATGACGCGCCCATAGTGGCCGAGGGATAGGAAGCTATCGCCTTCCGCCGGTGCAGGGTGCCGATACGTGAGACGCCTTGCCCGGCGTCGGCCGTCGGGCCGTCTTAGGGCTCTGGCGCTTCGATCACGGTCACAAGGAGACTCGTTGGATCACTTCGCCGACGTCAGCCCCGCGCGGGCACGGAGTGCGTAATAGAACCCGCCGAAGCTGGTCGCGGTCGGCGTCCGAAGCCCCTGGAGCCGTAGCTGCTCGCGAACCTCCTTCGGGTCCTGGCGCAGGTCGAGCGTCTTGGTCGAGTCGTATTTGTACTGGAACGTCCCGGAGGGTCCGCGGGGGAACTGCTCCCAGTCCTTGGCCGTCGTCGGGTGCAGCTCGTGGAGCCGCTTTCCCTCGGCCGGCTGGAACGCGGGCATCGTGAGGTGTTCTTCGGTCAGCCAGATCATGGTCGCGTCCCGGATCGCCTGGCCGGTGGTCTCGTCCAGCGCGCCCGGAGCGACCTGGGATTGAACCCAGTCGACCAGGGCGTCGAAGGTCTTCTCCGCGTTCTCCTCGAGCATCACGAGGACCGCGAGGCGGATCGCGCTGCGGCGCAGCTGCTGGATGCCGGTTTCGCTGAGACGGAACTCCGAGGTGAGGCCGAGCAGGCTCTCGGCGTTGTCGGGGAGGTCCTTCAAAGGGAGCACGAAAAGCGGTGCGGCCGCTTCCTCCTTCGCGACGAACCAGAGCGAGAACTCCCGGCCGTTCGTGATGAGGACGAGCGGGACCTTGGAGTGCTTGGCCTGGTCGGCGACCTCGCCCACCTCCGAAATGTTGGCCGTCCGCTCCCGGACATCGAGGAAGAGCCGAGGCTGTCCGTCCGCGTTGAACAACGCGTAGTCCGCGTGGCCATCGCCTCCTTGGACGGGGAAGTCGAGGTAGACCTGCTTCTTGTCGTGCGGGTCCCAGCCGAGCGCGACCAGGAACGGATTGACGATCCAATGCCGGATTTGCTGCTCGGTGACGTCCTGCACGTCCCGCAGGACCTCGCCGGCGAGTTGGGAGAAATCGTTCAACCGACGGCTCAGGTCCACTGCTTCCATCGCGGAACCGATGGAAGGCGGCGGCCTTAAATGTAACCCGACGGGGCGGCCTTCCGTCCCCGAAGGCGAACCGCCTCCGCCGAAAGGAACGGCTCCACCGGCTCGAGCGGGGAGTCGAGGCCCTCGTACGGAGGTAGACCGAGGAGGTCCGCCAGCAACCACTCGACCTCGTAGGCGTACAGTAACGACGACCCCAGCCGCTCGAGAAGGCGGGCGAGTCGGAGCGCCCCGTGCGGAGAGAAGTGGACGTACCGAGGGCGGAGGCCCAACCGGCCGAACATCTCGTCGGTGAGCGTCTGGTACCGCCATCGGGTGGGTCCTCCGGCGGTCACGTTGTGGCAGTCGTCGAGCTCGGACTCGCGGTGAAGGATCCGAGCGAGGTCGCGGACGGCGATCGGGCTGAGATGATACTCCCCGTCACCGAACATCGGGAACACGTGGTACCGGGCCATGGTCTGCAGCATCACGCTCAGGAGCTTGTCCCGAGGGCCGAAGAGCATCGTCGGGCGCACGATTGCGTAGGAGAGGCCGCTCCGTTCGATCGCCCGGTCGACCGACCGTTTGTAGGTCATGTAGGGGAGACCGGCTTCGATCGACGGCGTCGCGTCGGGCACGCTGATGTGGAGGAAGCGGGGAACTTCCGCCGCCTGAGCGGCCGCCACGAGCCTGAGCAGTCCCTGGGCGAGCGGGGCGAACACGCGGGCGGACCCGGTACGATACCAGGCCACGTTCAGGACCAAGTCGACGTCCTTGAGGAGGGGTGCCCAGTCCGTGACGGTGGCCGCGTCCCCCCGGACCCACTCCACCGAGCGTCCCGACTCCTCCAGGGTCGGATGACGGTGAAGCGATCGGATCTGGTATGCGGGGGCGAATTCGGCCAGGACGGAACGACCGACGAGGCCGCCTCCCCCGCCGACCAAGAGCAGGCGACGGCGTTCGTGCGACGCGCTCATGCCGGACTGCGCGCACCACCCGGCGGGGCGGGTGCTGCCACGGGTCCGGGAACGCGCCCCGGTCGGCCGAATACGTCCTGCCACGCCGCCACGACCGCGGGTCGCGTCTCGCCGAGCGTCACCAGTCGGCCGGACTCGCGGGAAAGCGAGGTCATGACCGACCCGTCGAACCCACACGGATGAAATCGGTCGAACGCGCTCAGATCGAGGTCGACGTTGAGCGCGAACCCATGGAACGTGACCCAATGGTCGACCGCGATCCCGATCGACGCGATCTTGCGGGTTCCGTCGACCCAAACGCCCCGACGACCCGTCACGTGGCCGCCTTCCACTCCGAACGCGCCCACGGTCCGGACGAGGAGCTCCTCGACGTCATGCACGAACCGGCGGACGTCCCGGCCTCGAGGATCGAGGTCGACGATCGGGTAGCCGACCAGCTGGCCCGGGCCATGGTACGTCGCGTGACCTCCGCGTTCGACGGCGACCACGGGAAGTCCGCTCGCCGCGGCTCCGCCATCGTCACCCTCGACCCCGACCGTGACCACGGGGGGATGCTCGACGAGGACGAGGGTGTCCCCGACCACGCCTTCGCGCCGGGCGCGGACGAGCGCTCGCATGGCCTCGAGCGACTCTCGGTAGTCGCGTAGGCCCCAATCAACGACCGCCGGCATCGGTCCTCCTGCGAGCGACGTGCATCGGCTCGCCGAGCCAGAGGAGCGCAGCTTCCTCAAGTGCCTCGGAGAAGGTCGGGTGCGGATGGATGGTCGCGGCGAGGTCCCGCACCGTCGATCCCATTTCCACCGCGTGGGCCGCTTCGGCGATGAAGTCCCCCACGTCTTCGCCCGCCGCGTGGACCCCGAGGAGGAGCCCGGTGGCGTCGTCGCCCACCACCTTGACCCATCCTTGGGTCGCGTGGCTCGCGTGGGCACGGCCGAGGGCGGCGTACGGGAATCGGGCTTCCCGCGCCCGGTAGCCTCTCGTCTCGGCCTCGGCCTTGGTCAGCCCGACGGTCGCGAGCTCCGGCACCGTGAAGACGACCGACGGCATCGCCTGGAAGTCGAAGCGGGTCGGCAAACCGGCGATCGCCTCCGCGGCGACGATCCCTTCCCGGTACGACTTGTGGGCGAGCATCGGCGGCCGGGCCACGTCCCCTACGGCGAAGATGTGGGCCTGGCTCGTGCGCAATTGTGCGTCGACCGTGATGAACCCCGTCTTGGGGTCCGTCACGACCCCGGCCTCTTCGAGCCCGAGGTCCCGGCTCTCGGGACGTTTGCCGACCGTGACGAACAGCCGTTCGGCCGAAAGTTCTTCGCGACCGTTCGGTCCCTCGACCGTCATGGCCAATCGCTCGGGGTCTCGACGGAGGGCGAGCGCCTTCGTTCCGACCCGAACGTGGACTCCCAGCCGTTCGAGCGTCCCGGTCAACTCGCGCGAGAGGTCCGATTCCATGCCGGGAAGAAGCTGAGGCAGTAGCTCCACGATCGTCACCTCGACCCCGACCCGAGCGAGGAACTCGCCGAGCTCGCAACCGCTCACCCCGCCGCCCAGGACGAGCATCGACCGGGGCAGGCTCTTCATCGACAGGACCTCCCAAGCGTTCACCACGCGCTCCCCATCGGTCTCGAACCCGGGAAGGGTCGTATGGCTCGCTCCGGTCGCGATCACGGCAGCAGCGAAATCGATCCGTTCGTGACCGCCGTCGGGAGCGGTGAGGTCGGCCGAACGCGCTCCCGTAAAGCGCGCGGTGCCGGGCAGTACCGTCACGCCGGCGGACTTGAGCAGAGTCGTTACGCCCTGGCGCTCCTTCGCCACGACCTCCTCCTTCCACCGCATGGCCGTAGCGAGCTCGAATTTCGGGTCGGACGCGGTGACGCCGACCTCGGGGCCTTCCGTGCGGACCGCTTGGTAAAGGAGGGAGGCGTGGATCAGCGCCTTCGAAGGAATGCACCCACGATTGAGACATTCCCCGCCCAGCTCGCGCTTTTCGACGAGCAAGACCTTTCTTCCGAGCTGGCCAGCGCGGATCGCTGCCATGTATCCCCCGGGCCCCCCACCGATGACGAGGACCTCGGTCGATCGCGCGTACGTTCCGGCCATCGTCGTCTCCTACCCGCTCCGTCCCGACGCCCCGGAGGGCGCCGAAGCATAGACGTCTTCGGTCACGGA
>Ga0187815_10001806_pt1 | contig 10058 bp, 11 predicted proteins | sample NC_S_5_FD_132962 | JGI IMG/M metagenome (GOLD analysis project Ga0187815, IMG submission 132962) | Wetland sediment microbial communities from Neuse River Estuary, North Carolina, USA - ASW-S_5 | ecosystem: Environmental > Aquatic > Freshwater > Wetlands > Sediment | place: USA: North Carolina...
GGATGAGCAATATCGCCAGCCATGATGGTGACGCGGTCGGCGACGCCATTGCGCGCCGCGTTCTCGCCGGCGAGGCGCACCAGATCGCGCTGCACCTCGATGCCGGTGACGCGGCAGCCGGGCACGCGCGCGGCGAGACACAGCGAAGCCGCGCCGACGCCGCAGCCGAGATCGAGCACGCTGTCGGCCGCGGCCGCCGGCACCGCGGCGGCGAGCAACACGGGATCGATGGCGACGCGGTAGCCTTCGGTCGGCTGCAACAGTTTGACGCGGCCACCCAGCAGCGCATCGTCGCTGACATGCTGCGGCGCGGCGACGGGCGGCGTCACATCGATTTCTCGGCTTCGGCCAGCAGCGTGCGGGCGCGCGCCAGATTTTCCTCGGCCACCAGAATCCGGCGCTGAATCGCGCCGATCGAACCTTCGACCACGCTGGTATGCTGGTCGGCGATCACGGTTTCGATACCGGCCGACGCCAACAGCGCCTCGGCCCACGACAACCGCACCGGATCGTTACTGCGCAGCAGTTCCTTCATCGGCCCCCAACCGGATAGACTGCCCACCAAGCCGAGCGGCCGGGGGCGCTTGACCCGAAGGGCAAGCCCTCTATGCTCGCCGTGTCGGAGCGCGCGGTCAACCGCCAGGGAGAGACGATTTGGCACTGCCTGCCAACGCAGATCAGGACGCAAAACACCGGGTTTCGCTCGATCGGCTGAGCGCGCTGGTCGCAGCCGACTTGGCGCAGGTCAACACGCTGATCCTGGCGCGCATGCAGAGCCCGGTGGCGCTGATCCCGCAGCTCGCCGGCCACATCATCGCCGCCGGCGGCAAGCGGCTCAGGCCGATGCTGACGCTCGCCTGTTCGCGGCTGTGCGGCTATCGCGGCGACCGTCACATCGCGCTCGCCGCCGCGGTCGAGTTCATCCATACCGCGACGCTGCTGCACGATGACGTCGTCGATGCCAGCGGATTGCGCCGCGGCCTCGCCACCGCCAACGCGGTTTGGGGCAACAAGCCTTCGGTGCTGGTCGGCGATTTCCTGTTCAGCCGCGCGTTCCAGCTCATGGTCGAGGACGGCTCGCTCAAGGTGCTCGATATCCTGTCGCGCGCTTCGGCGATCATCGCCGAAGGCGAAGTGCTCCAGCTCGTCACCAGCAACGACACCGACACGACCGAAGCGCAGTATCTCGAAGTCATCAACGCCAAGACCGCGGCGCTGTTTGCCGCGGCAAGCCGGATCGGCGCCGTGCTCGGCGAGCGCAAGGAGACCGAGGAGAAGGCGCTCGAAGCCTATGGCCGCAATCTCGGCATCGCCTTCCAGCTGGTCGATGACATGCTCGATTATTCGGCGCGACAGGCCGAGCTCGGCAAGACGGTGGGCGACGATTTCCGCGACGGCAAGATCACGCTGCCCGTGGTGCTGGCGCTCAAGGCGGCGGATGACGGCGAACGCGCTTTCTGGCGGCGCACGCTCGAAGTCGGCGATCAGCGTGACAGCGACCTCGAGCACGCCATCGCCTTGATGCAGCGCCACGGCACCCTCGCCGCCACCCGCGAACGGGCGCGGCTCTACGCTGAAACCGCACGCGGCGCGCTCGGCATTTTCCATGAATCCCCGGAACGCCGCGCGCTCGACGAAGCGATCGATTTCTGCCTGGAACGCGGCCATTAGCCGCCGCGTTTGCCGGTGAAAAAGACTATGGTATCAGGGCGCAAGCCTGCTATACCGCGCCGCGCCGGAGTGTAGCTCAGCCTGGTAGAGCACTAGCTTCGGGAGCTAGGGGCCGGAGGTTCGAATCCTCTCACTCCGACCATTCCCGCGGGCCATTTAAGGCCCGGAAAAGGCTATCAAACGGCCGCTTTCAACGAGCGGCCGTTTCTGCTATTCCGAGAGCCGTGGCCGAAGTATTTGGTGACGGCCGGCGCCCCAGGCGCGGCCGGAAGGCTTTTCGGACATGATCATGATGCGGGGTCGCGACAGCGAGCCGGTCGAACTGCGGCCGGGCTCCGGCGTGCGCGATGCGGCGCACGCGGCCGAAGTGGAGCAATGGGCCTGGCGGCGGGTGCGCGCGCTGCGTTTGTTCTATACCCACCTCACGGTCTATGTCGTCGTCAACTTCGTGCTGTTCATGATCGACTCTACCTCGCCTGGACCGATGTGGTTCTATGCGCCGCTGGTCGGTTGGGGACTGCTGCTATGCCTGCATGCCCTGCACGCCTATGAGATGCTGCCGTGGACGACGCAGGATTGGGAGCACCGCAAGGTACGCGAACTCATCGAGAAGCGGCGGCGCCATTGAAACTTCGTTTGGTCGGATCACGTGACACCATGATGTGCAATTTCTCCCTTCGCCGGCCGTTCGGACTGGCGCTCGCTTTTCTTTTCGCGTTCAGCCTTGCGGCGTGCGTTCAGCATCCGGATGCGGCGAGCACCGACACGCCGTCGTCTGCGGCCGCCGCGCCGTCGCGCGATTCCGACATGGCGCTTTATACGCGCGTGCTCAACCGCGTACAGGCCAGCTACGTTCATCCGGTGACCGAGGACAAGCTGATCAACTACTCGCTCAAAGGCATGCTGTCGTCGCTCGATCCGCATTCCGATTATCTCGACGAAAGCGAGTATCAGGACCTGCTCGACGAGAGCGAAGGCGAGTTCGCCGGCATCGGCGCCGAAATCACCCGCGACGAAAACCATCCCAAGGTGGTCTCGCCGATCGACGACACACCCGCGGCCAGGGCCGGGCTCAAGCCGGGCGACATCTTCCTCAAGATCGACGGCAAGCTCACCGACGGCATGGATCTCAAGGAAGCCGTCGACCTGCTGCGCGGCCCGGTCGGAACGCCGGTGCGCGTGACCATCGTCCGCGCCGGGGTGAAGCCGTTCGAGGTCACCCTCGTCCGCGCCGAGATCCACGTCGCGTCGGTCAAGTCGAAGCTCGAGGCCAACAACATCGGCTATATCCGCATCTCGCTGTTCTCCGAAAAGACGAACAACGAGTTGCTGAAGGCAATCGATACGCTGAAGCAGAAGTCCGGCGGCCATCTCAACGGCGTGGTACTCGACCTGCGCAACGATCCGGGCGGCTTGCTCGACCAGGCGGTCGCCGTCGCCGGCGATTTCCTCGACGGCGGCACGGTGGTTTCGACCCGCGGCCGCGATCCCGACGACAATCAGGTCTTCACCGCGTCGGCGTCGGGCGACCGCATCCCCGGCGTGCCTATGGTCGTGCTGATCAACGGCGCTTCGGCGTCGGCCTCCGAGATCGTCGCCGGCGCGCTCAAGGAGCGTCAGCGCGCGCAGATTCTCGGCACGCGCAGCTTCGGCAAAGGCTCGGTCCAGACCATCATCCCGCTCGACGGGCGGGGCGCGATCCGGCTGACCACCGCGCTCTACTACACGCCGTCGGGCAACTCGATCCAGGATCGCGGCATCACACCAGACTTCGTGGTCCTGCCGCCGCGCGGCGAACGCGAGCCGCAAGCCGACATCGTGCATGAGGCCGATCTCAAGGGCGCGATCAGCAATCCCGGCGGTCCGCTCAAGGCCGGCGCCAACGACAATTCGCCCGAGGCGAACATCGATCCGCTGCTCATCGGTACGGCGAAGGACACCCAGCTGACGGCAGCGCTCGACCGGCTCAAGACCGATAAGGCCAAGACCGCCGCGACGGCAGCGCACTAGTCCGCCGTATCGGCCACGCGATTGTGAACGGCGGCGCGGTTCCGGCCGCGGCCGCACGCTCCTTATAATCTACGGCGGAGCCCCGATGGAGGCGTCCATGCGGATCGCACGGCGGTCGTTTTTGGTTTTCGGCTTGGTTCTGGCCGGATGCTTCGCCCAGAATTCGTCCCTGCCGGTTTTCGCGACGGCCGAGAAGACCCTGCCGCCGCCGGCGCCGGGTACGGCGCGGCTGTTCTTTTATCGCCTGCTCGAGCCCAGCGAACCGGCACTCGGCACTACCGTCATGCTGAACGAAAAGCCGGTCGGCTTCTCGCGTAACGGTACGGTGCTCTACCGCGACGTGCCGCCGGGCAGCTATTTCGTCTCGGTGTTGAGCCGCGGCCCCTACCCTTTCCAGTTCAAGACCGTGCAGGTGCAGGCGGGCCAAGTCTGGTATTTCCGCATCGAATCCCTGGCGAGCTGGTCCTGCAGCGGCAAAAGCTCGTGCCGCGGCGACACTTTCGTCGTCGCCATCGTCGATCCCGCGCAGGCACAGGCCGAGATCGCGCCGCTCGGCCTGCTCAGCAGCTGATCGCACCCAGCGGGCCGAGCGGGCCCCGCGCTTATTATTGCGGCGGCTGAGTCGGAACCGGCTGCCACGCTTCGGCGCAGGACGTGACATAGGGGTAATACGCTTTGCTCGGCGGGCAATAGTACCAGACGCTCGCCTGCGGCGTCGGAGCCGGTGCCGCGGGATACGCGTAGGGATAGGGATAGGCATACGGATACGCGTACGGATAGGCGTAGGAATAGGGATAGCCGTAGGCATAAGGATATGCGTACGGGTAGCCCCACCACGACGGACCGAAGCTGAAGCCGTACCAGCCTCCGTGCCAGCCGCCATGCCAGCCACCGTACCAACCGCCGCCGTGCCAACCGCCATGCCCGCCCCCGTGATCGGCCATCGCGGAGGTGATGCCGACGAGGAGCGCCGCGGCGGCGGCAATCGTCAAAGTGGCAATCCTTTTCACCGACGCCTCCAATATGCCTCAGCGCCTTCAATATGGTTCCGCGGCGGCGGCGGCAGTATTGATCTGAATCAACGGCGGGTGAAAGCAATCGCCGCATCGGCGCTTGCCGCACGGCCGCGCCGGGACTAAGTCATGGACATGGACGCGCCCGATCCTTCGCGCGAAAGCGCCAATCTCCACGTCAGCACGCTCCTGGTAGCTCCGGAGCGCGCGCTCAACAATGCGCTCGACCAGCTCGGCTTCGCCAACAACGACGACCGCGTGATCGAGCACGAAGGCAAGCTTGCCTTCATCACTTGCAGCCATGACGCCGACTGCGACGACATGTTCGCCCTGATCGCCGAGCTGGCGGCGCGCGGCGAAAGCTGGGAGCTGCAATTCCGCGTCGATACCGGCGAAGGCCGCGCGATATTCCAGCGCCTGTCGCGGCATCAGCGCGTCGAGGCAGTGGATTCCGCGGTGCCGGTCGAAACCGACCAAGCGGCGTCCGAGCTGCCAACGCACGATCTCGACAGCGATTCCGGCCGCAGCGAGCTCGCACGCGCGGTTGACCGCATCGATCCGGCCGAGATCTTCGTCACCATCGGCTCGCATCCCAAGGGGCATGCGACCGCGGTCATCCTGCGGCGCAATCCGCGCCGTGCCTTGTTCGTTGCGTCGGGATCGGACGAGGCCAGCCTGCGCGCGGCGATCCGCGAGAAGCTGCCGACGGTGATGTTCGCGGTGACGATGAAGCCGACCAACGGCGCATGAGCGGCGCGCCGAGGGTTTCGCGCGACAACAATTTCGACGCCCTGCGGCTCCTTGCCGCGACCTCGGTCATCTTTTCCCATTCGTTTCTGATCGCCCAGGGCACGCAGGACCACGAGCCGTTGATCTGGCTCACGGGCCGGCAGGCGATCCTCGGCCTGACCGGCGTCTTCGTCTTCTTCACCATCAGCGGCTATCTGGTGACGCAGAGCTGGGAGAACACGGCCTCGGCGCCGCGCTATCTGCTGAAGCGGTGCCTCCGCATCTTTCCCGGCTTGGTCGCGGCGCTGATCGTATCAGCGTTCGTGCTGGCGCCGCTGGTGACCAAGCTGCCGCTGACCGAGTATCTCGCGCGGCCCGAACCCTACCGCTACGTCGCCGGCAACGCGGCGCTGTCGGTGAGAGTGCACGAGCTGCCGGGCGTACTGTTCGTCGACAATCCGGTCGGGCTCGAGATCAACGGTTCGCTGTGGACGCTGCGCTACGAATTCATGATGTACCTGATGGTCATGGCGCTCGGCCTGACGCGGCTGCTCAACATTTTGACATGCCTCGTGCTGCTCGTGCTCGGCATGGCCTGCGTACAGTTTCCGACGACCCTGGGTGTGCTCGGCGGCTGGGGCTGGATGTTGTCGTTCTTCGCCGTCGGCATGGCGCTCTACAAGCTGCGCGCGACGCGCATCTTCGATTTCCGCATCGCGCTGACCGCGCTGGCGCTGCTCGTCGTCAGCATCTTCGCCGGCGGATTTATCGTGCTGTTTCCGCTCACCGGTTGCTATCTGGCGCTGTGGCTGGCGCTCAATCCGCGAATTCCGCCGCTGCGCGCGGCGCGCTGGGGCGATTTGTCTTACGGCCTTTATATCTACGGCTGGCCGGCCGAGCAGCTGGTCATCTGGCTCAAAGGCGGCCACGCGCCGTGGTGGCAAGTGTTCGGCGGCGGCCTTGCCGTCGCCGGCGCGCTCGCTTTCGTCTCCTGGCATCTGATCGAAGGACCGGCGTTGCGGCTGAAGCCGCGGCCGCGATCGGCAGCGCTCGCCGTCGGCGTGCACTGAGATGGCGACCGAGATCCCGTTCCGCCGCGACTTCGCCTTTCGCTACGGCGAGGCCGAGGCGCTGTCGCCGCTGATCCGCCGGGTCGTCGCGCGCAACGCCAGCCCGTTCACTTTCAAAGGCACCGGCACGTACATCGTCGGCCGGGGCAAAGTCGCGATCATCGACCCAGGTCCGACGATGGACGATCATGTCGCCGCGGTGCTCGGCGCCGTGGCGCGCGAGACCGTGACGCATATTGTCGTGACGCATACACATCTCGACCATTCGCCGGCCGCCGCCGCGGTGAAAGAGGCGACCGGCGCGCGTACCTTCGGCTTCGGACCGCACGGCTCCGGCCGTGCCGAGGATCGCGCCGGCGTCGAGCTCGGCGTCGTTGAGGAAGGCGGCGACCACGATTTCCGTCCCAACATCGCGCTGCGCGACGGCGACACGTTGAACGGTCCCGGCTGGAGCCTGACGGCGGTCGAAACGCCGGGGCACACTTCGAACCATTTGTGCTTCGCATTGGCCGAAGAAAGGGTGCTGTTCACCGGCGATCACGTCATGGGCTGGTCGACGAGCGTGATTGCGCCGCCCGACGGCGACATGGGCGCCTATGTGCGTTCACTCGCCAAACTGCTCGGGCGCGACGATGCGCGCTATTGGCCTACGCATGGGCCGTGCATCGACGAGCCCAAGCCCTATGTGCGCGCGTTCCTCGCCCACCGATACGAACGTGCCGACGCCATCCTGGCGCGGCTCAAAGCCGGCGACCGAAGCATTCCGGCGATCGTCGCCGAGGTCTACGCCGGCCTCGATCCGCGCCTCACCGCCGCGGCCGGTCGGTCGGTGCTGGCCCATCTGGTCGAGATGATCGAGCGCGGCGTCGCCGAGAGCGACGGCCCACCCTCGCCCACCGCGCGATTCCGGCCGCGGACCTAGCGTCGGCCGGGCGGCCGCGGCCCGGTCCTAGGGATGACAAGCGTTCGGGCGTGGCCTACTATCGAACAATCAACAACAAGCCGGTTCACCGGCACGAACAGGGAGGCAGACAATGCAGTTACGGTGGAATTCCGGCGCGGCTGTGCGCGCCATCGTCGCATTGGCGGTGGGCGCGGCGCTGGCTGTTGGGTCGCCGCAGGCGCAGGCCCAGAACAAGGAACCGATCAAGATCGGCTTCAGCATGGCGCAGACCGGCGTGCTCGCCGGCGCCGGCAAGTCGGGCTTGCTGGCGATGCAGATCTGGGAGAAGGACCAGAACGCCAAAGGCGGCCTGCTCGGCCGGCCGGTGAAGCTGGTCTATTACGATGACCAGACCAACCCATCGACGGTGCCGGGCATCTACACCAAGCTGCTCGACGTCGACAAGGTCGACCTCGTCGTCGGCCCGTACGGCACGGTGATGATCGCGCCGGCGATGCCGGTAATCATCGCACACAAGATGGCGTTCCTCGGGCTACTCGGCCTGTCGGTCAATTCCGAATTCCACTATCCGTACTACTTCGCGATGATCCCATCGGGCCAGAGTCCGAAAGAGTCCTTCACCAAGGGCTTCTTCGACACCGCGATGGCGCAGAATCCGAAGCCGAAGACGATCGCAATCGTCGGCGCCGACATCGAGTTCGCCAAGAACCTGACCGACGGCGCGCGCAACAACGCCAAGGCGGCCGGACTCAAGATCGTCTACGACAAGAGCTATCCGCCGAACCCGACCGATTGCACGCCGATCGTGCGGGCGATCAACGCCACCAATCCCGATCTCATCGTGATCGGTTCGTATCCGCAGGACTCAGTCTGCATGGTGCGCGCGATCCATGAAGTCGGCACCAAGGCGAAGCTGGTCGGCGGCGGCATGGTTGGCCTGCAGTACACTGCGGTGAAAGAGCAGCTTGGTCCGCTGCTCAACGGCATCGTCAACTACGACATCTGGGTGCCGGCCAAGACGATGATGTTCCCGGGCACCGAGGACGTGCTGAAGAAGTACCAGGCGCAAGCGGCTGCCGCCGGCGTCGATCCGCTCGGCTATTACATGGCGCCGATTTCGTACGCTTATCTGCAGATCCTGGCTGACGCCGTGACGGCGACCAAGGGCCTCGACCAGCAGAAAATCGGCGAATACATCAAGACGCACACCTTCCATACCGTCTTCGGCGACATCAAGTTCGGCAAGGACGGCGAATGGGCGCAGTCGCGGATGCTGCAGGTTCAGTTCCGCGGCATCACCAGCAGCGACGTCAAGCAGTTCGAAAATCCGAGCCACATGGTGGTGCTGACGCCGACGGCGTTCGAATCCGGCAAGGTGAGCTATCCGATGGAGAAGGCGGAGGCCAAATAGCCACCGCGAAAGCGAGACGACAGGGCGCCGGCCGCAGGGCCGGCGCCTTTTTCTTCGCCTAGAGCAGCCCGCGCAGCGCCTTGGCGCGCTCGGCCGAAGCCTGCGCCAGGATATTGGTGTCGTTGCCGCCGAGGATGAAGCGCATGCCCATGCCGACATAGCGGCGGATGAGTTCGAGATCGCCGACGCCGCCCATGCCCGGCCATTTCTTGTGCTTGGCGCAGGCGGCCACCACCGCGCGATAGGCATCGACGATGCGCGCATGGCTCAGGTCGCCGGCGATGCCCATCTCCAGCGACAAGTCGTTGGTGCCGATCATCACCACGTCGATGCCCGGCACCGCGGCGATGGCGTCGGCGTCGGCGATCGCCGTCGGCGTCTCGACCATGGCGACGATCAGCATCTCGGCGTTGAGCGTCGCCGCTGCGTCGCTTGCCTTGACGCCGGCGAAGCCGTAATGCGGCAGGCCGCCGACGATCGAGCGATGGCCGAGCGGCGGATATTTGAGTTGATCGACGAGAGCGCGCGCCTCGTCGGCGGTGTCGACATGCGGCATGACGATGCCCCAGCCGCCGCCATCGAGCGCCCGCGTCGCCATCGCAAATTGGCCGTGCGGCACGCGGATCAGCGGCGCGATGCCGGCGTCGAGCGCAGCGCAGGAAATCTGCGCCGTCGATTCCAGCGTGCCTGGGCCGTGCTCGAGGTCGATAAACAGCCAGTCAAAGCCGGCGGCGCGCATCATGCGCGCGATCTCGGCGGTGCGGGCGAAGCGCACGCCCATGCCGAGCGCGAGGCCGCCTTGGGCGAGGCGCGCACGCGCCGGATTGCGAGGCTGATCCATCATCCCCCTCCCCGTTTTTCGCATAACAACCACGAGCACGAAGACGTTGCAGGCAAGGGCCCTTCGCGTCAAGCTGCGCCGCCATTCGGCGATCCCCGGCGGGGAAAAAAGACAGAGGAGCGTTGGATGAAATTCGTGACTTTCGGCACGCTGGCCGCGCCGCGATTGGGCGTGCTCGACGCCGAACGCGGCGTGCTCGACCTCAAGAAGGCGAACAGCCGCCTGCCCGGCGACATGCTCGCGCTGATCGAAGGTGGCGCGCCGGCGCTGAAGGCAGTAAAGGCGGCGGTCGAGAAGGCACGCAAGAAGAAGAGCGCGTGGATTCCGCTGAAGCGCGCCAAGCTGCTGGCGCCGTTCCCGTCGCCGCGCAAGAACGTCTTCTGCGTCGGCCGCAATTACAAGCTGCATA
>Ga0187815_10001808_pt1 | contig 10042 bp, 11 predicted proteins | sample NC_S_5_FD_132962 | JGI IMG/M metagenome (GOLD analysis project Ga0187815, IMG submission 132962) | Wetland sediment microbial communities from Neuse River Estuary, North Carolina, USA - ASW-S_5 | ecosystem: Environmental > Aquatic > Freshwater > Wetlands > Sediment | place: USA: North Carolina...
ATCCTTCGGCCGGTCGCGAGACCCAGCGGTCCCGGTGATAGGTCGCCCAATAGTCGTGAACTTTCGCGTTCGGAAACAGGGCGATGTTGACCGAATGGTCGGGATGGTGATGGGAGAGAATGACGTCCGTGACCCGTTCGGGGAGGATACCCATCCGGGCCAGAGGGTCAAGAATGGATTCGCGCGAGGGAACCATTCCGGGGTCGACGATTGCTCGCAGGCGGCCCTCCTCCACGTACGTGACGGTCGAAGCGACACGCGGACCGACATACCCACGGAACAGCACTTCCACTTTCGCCGCCCGTCCAGGGACGACGATCTTGCCGGAGCGGGACACGACCGGGGGAGGCTCTGGAACGGATAACGGGACGTGAGGTGGTCATGACACGCTGGTCCGCGACAATTTCCTCGTGAGCGGTCGAGGCAGGGGAGAGCTCGGGATCGGGCGCCCCGGGCTCACTGTCCGGTAGGTCACGCGGAGGTGACGTCGGGAACAGCCGATCCTCGGGCCTCCGCTTGCCAGTTGGCCCAGAAGAGCGCGACGAGAGACCCGATCAACGGCAAGGTCCCGAGGGCCGAGTACGGGACCGAAGCAGATGGCGCAAAATAGCCCAGGAAGAGCAGGCCCACGAACGCCGAGAAGAAGGCGAAGACGAGCACGTCGAGCGCGACCTGCGACGTTCCTGTGGCTACCGATGCGGGCTCGGTCATCAGTAGAGTTGGAGCCGCACGAACGTCCCGCCTAGTAACTCTTCCGGGTGCGACGAAAATGGCCCCCGATCCCGTCGACCGGCTCGGCGAACCCGCGGCGCACCCCCCGCGCGGGTCCGGAGACCGAGAAAAGGGGGGTCAAGCGCCGTTGACACGGCATAAATGACCCGCACCGCCGTTCGACCACCCATGCAAGCTGCGCCTCTCCCTTTGTCGGCTCCCCCGGTCCACGACGGATCCGAGTCCTCGAGGCTTCGCGGACTCAAGGGCATGGACCTACTCGATTCGCCGCTCCTGAACAAGGGGACGGCGTTCACGTACGAGGAACGGACACTGTTGCACTTGCATGCCCTCTTGCCGCCCCAGGTCGAGGCGCTCGACCAGCAGGTCGTTCGCGCCTACGAGGCCTATCAGCGCAAGACGGACGACCTTGAGCGCCACATCTACCTGAGGGCGCTCCAGGACACCAACGAGGTGCTGTTCTACCGGCTCCTGGTCGACCACCTCGAGGAGATGACCCCGGTCGTGTACACCCCGGTCGTCGGAGCGGCCTGCCAGCAGTTCAGCCACATCTACCGGCGACCGCGCGGCCTGTTCATCGCTTATCCGATGCGGGATTCCATGGTCGAGCTCCTCCGCCACCGCCCGAACCCGGACGTCGACGTGATCGTCGTGACGGACGGGGAGCGGATCCTCGGGATCGGCGACCAAGGCGCGGGCGGTCTGGGCATCCCGATCGGCAAGCTCTCCCTCTACACGGTCTTCGGGGGGATCGCCCCGGACCGAACGCTCCCGATCGTCCTCGACGTGGGCACGAACAACCAGGAGCGTCTCAAGGACCCGGAGTACATCGGCTGGCGGCACGAGCGCGTCACGGGGGATGAGTACCACGCGTTCATCGACCGATTCGTTCAGGCCGTCAAGCAGGAGCTCCCCGGGACCCTGCTGCAATGGGAGGACTTCGGCGTCTCGCACGCCCGGCCGATCCTCGAGAAGTATCGCGACCAGATGCTCACCTTCAACGACGACATCCAGGGCACCGGGTCGATCGTGCTCTCCGTGATCCTCGCCGCCTCCGAGGTCACCGGGCTCCCGCTGACCCAGCAACGCTTCGCGTTCCTCGGAGCGGGCTCCGCGGGCGTCGGTGTCGCGGACCTGTTGACCGCAGCTCTCGTCGAGGCCGGCGTACCCGTTGCCGAAGCCCGACGCCGCACCTGGTTCGTCAACCGGGGCGGGCTGATCCAGACCGGCCGGTCGGACATCAAGGACGAACAGCGACCCTACGCTCACCCGTGGGAAGATGTCAAGAGCTGGGCGACCGGGGCCGACGGCAAGATCGGCCTCGAGGAAGTGGTCCGTGAGGCGCGACCGACGGTCCTCATCGGTCTTTCGACCCTCAAGGGCGCCTTCACCGAATCGATGATCCGGAACATGGCACGATGGGTGTCCCGACCGATGATTCTGCCCTTGTCGAACCCCACGGCGAAGTCCGAGGCGATCCCAGAGGACCTCCTCAAGTGGACCGAGGGCCGCGCCATCGTCGCGACCGGTTCGCCCTTTGCCCCGGTTTCCTACGGCGGCACGACGTATCCGATCGCCCAGTGCAACAACGCCTACATCTTCCCGGCTCTCGGGCTCGGACTGGTCGCAGGACGCCTTCGGAAGGTCACGGATTCGATGTTGCTCTCCGCGGCGCGGGCACTGGCCCTGCGGTCCCCGGCCCGGGCCAACCCCCACGCTCCACTGCTTCCGGCGCTACGTGACCTCCGCGAGGTCGCCCTCGAGATCGCGTTCGCGGTCGCGATGGAGGGACAGCGCAAGGGTCTCGCCCCAAACATGCCCGAGGACGAGGTGCGGGAGAGGATCCGCCGCACCCGCTGGGTCCCCGAGTATCCGGTCTACACCTGAAGGTTCTCGACTCCGACCGCGCCGAGTAGCTCCTCGGGTCCTCGCCCGCGCGTTCGGCACGCGGAGGCTCCCGGGTGGCCCGACCTCCGGCGCAACGATAAGTGGTGCTTTCCCTTGGGGTCCGCTCGAGGGACCACCACGGCTCGCCGTTCCCGCGCCGCTCATTCAAAGAAGCACGTCCGTGGCTCGATTCGGCGGACCGCCCGGTCGGGTCGTTCGACCCCGCGGAGGCCGGTGGCACCGGCCTCGAGCTACGTTCGGCTCGAGATTGACCTGGTTCACGAAGCCTTCCGGCGCCAGGGTCTTCCGTTCGTCCACCGGCTCGAGGCGATCTTCCGGGAACGGGAGGTCGTGGAGGTCGAGGGGCTCCTTCGATTGGTCGCGAGCGTGCTGCATGCCCTGTCGTCTCGGGGCTTCTCCCGAGTGGACCACTGGGAGGTTCGGCCGGGCGGTTGGCTTCCCCTTCCCGAGCCGGCGCACGAGCGCCTCGTGGAGCCAGTGGGGCATCTTCTGAACGCGTTGCGGAGCGACGCTTGGCGACGTGTGGCGAGCGCCCGTTCGTTCTCGGCCCGGCTCTCGGGGGCCGGCGAGGTCAGGGCGGATCTTACGGTCCGGCGGGTCCACCGGGAACGCGGACACGCCATCACGCTGGAGCTGTTCGGTCGAACGTCGGCGCTCGAGCTCCACGGGATCGAGCGGTCGCTGCGCGAAGAGCTGTCGATCGTCCGTCTCCGCCGTGCCGAGACCTCTCCGGTCGATTCGGAACCGCCCTAGCCGTACGAGCCTTCTTGAGGAAAGCGCTCGCCGTCTATTCCTCGGTCGGCCCCGGGCTTGAAGTACTTCTTCGGCTAACCTCGGGATCGAATGCTGGAGGTCTACTTTCCCGCGCTGATCGCGGCGTTCCTCATCACCGTCCTTGAGATGACCGAGGTCGTCGCCCTCGTATTCGCGCTCGCGGCGGACCACACGACGGTCCGCCACGGCGCCCTCGGCGCGGTGGGAGGAACAGCCGTGGTCGCCGCGATCGCTCTTGGCTTCGGTGCCATCCTCATCGCCTTCCCCCGCTCGTATCTTCTCTGGGGATCGGCCATCGTCCTCGCCGCGTTCGGCGTGTTCCTTTTCCGCAGCACCCTCAAGACCTACCGCCGACGCCAGGCGGCGGCCGCGGGGGCCGCGCCGCCCGCGCCGAGCCATTCGGCCGCACAGTTCGCGGGAGGTTTTTCCGTCGGCGCGGTGGAGTCGACCGAGACGGTGATCGTTCTGCTCGCGCTGGCCGCCGCGGGGTACGGGTTCTCCGCCCTGCTCGGAGCCGTCCTCGGAGGAGCACTCCTGGTCGCCGTCTCGTTTGTAGTGCACGACCGTATCCGTCGCATCAAGGTACCGTGGCTCAAGGTGGGCGGCACGGCGGTCGTGTTCTCGTTCGCCGTGTTTTGGGGCGGCGAGGCCGCCGGCGTGAACTGGCCGGGCAGCGACCTCATCCTGGTCGTGCTCGTGGTCCTTGGCCTGCTCATCGTCCGGGGCGGCGTGGAGGTCGTTCTCCGAACTACGGCCCCCCCTCCACGGCCCGCGTAGCCTGCTTCACAAGAACTCGGGCGGCCGACGAGCGTCAGCCCCGCCGAAGCGTCGGCCCGCCCATCGTCGCAAGGCAGTTGTGACCGCACTGAGGGCAAGGAGCCAACGCCCTGGCGGGAAGCTCCTCGGTCGCGCGCGTGCACTCCTCCGCCGATCGGTGGCGGCAGCTCGGACATGGATGGTCCCCTCGCACGGGTTCACCCCGAAGCCGAGGGATGCCGTGACGCCGCCGTTCCAAGGGACCGCCGGGCGCGGGGCTCCGGAAGCAGCATGAGGCCCTCGGAGGGGTCTCCGATCAACATCCCATCTCCCCTGAGGAAGTTCCACCCGACCCAGGCGATCGTGACCGCGTCGAGCTCATCGTGGGTCAGTTCGCGGCGGTCGAGGTCGCCGCCCAGTCCCCGCCCACGAAGCCGTCGCTGAAGGAGGGCCACTCCGGCCTTCTTGCGGGGTAGACCGAGCAGGTCCTGAGCGCCTCCCGGATACCCCTCGAGCACTTCGACCCCCCGACGCCGAAGCGCGGCGGCGAGCTTCATGCCGCGGACCGTGAGCATGCGCATGGGGCCGAGCGTGAGGGGAAAGAACGGGAGCCGGAGTCGGAGGAGCTCTCGGTCGCACGACCGCAGGTGGGGACCCGAGCGGTCCTCGATCGTCCGCCGTCCGCGCGGGAGCGAAAGGGGCGCGTCGATCACCACGAGAGCGGGACGAGCCGCCGTCACGAAGCCGAGGATCTCCTGGTCCGTGGCCAGCACCGCGGCTCGAAGGCGTCGGGGACCGGCCATCACACACGCCCCCGTGTCCCGACGCGGCGAGCCGGCGAGGTCGAGCCCCACGACCGTGCGCGGGTGGGCCGGTCGCGTTTTCGCGCGCGGCCCCGGGGGCTTCCCCAACGCGCCCGCCCCTTCCGGACGAAATCGATACGGCTACTTCCCCGACTTGGCCGTGGACGTGGATACCGAGTGGATTCCCGGGAACTGGAACGGAACGAGCTTCCACGTCTTTCCCGCATCCGGGCTCACGAACAACTGTCCGGTCGTGGTGCCGACGTAGATCCCGGCGGGGGCCAGGTCGTCCGTCGCGATCCCTTCGCGCTGGACACCGAAGTGGCCGGGGAACTGGGTCGGCGAGAGGAGCTTGCGCCACTTGCGGGTCGCGTCGTTCCACTCGTAGACCTGGAGATGACCCTCGCCCGTGACGCGGGCCTGACCGTCGAGGCGCACGAAGTACGCTTTGCCCGGGGAGGTCGGCGGCGACGCCACCGCAAATCCGAAGTCGTCCCCGAGGGGCTTCCCGATGCGGACCCACTTTTCCATCCGGTCATGCGACACGTACATGCCGCCGTGGTCCTGCCGGTAGAAAGTGTCGGGGTCCGCCGAGTCCGCGGCCACGTGGTGGACGCATTGACCGGTCTCGGGATGCTTGTCCGGAAGGAACGGTGCCTCGACCCCTTTGTTGGTCGGTTTCCAGGACTGTCCGCCGTCGTCGGATCGGAACGTTCCTACGGCCGAGAGCCCGATGTAGAGCCGTTGCGGGTCCCGGGGGTCGACCAGGATCGTGTGGAGGCAGGCGCCGCCGGCACCTGGCGACCAGCCCTTCCTCGCCGGATGGTTGTTGATGGCCTCGATCGGCTCCCAGCTGGCCCCGAGGTCTCGCGAACGGAACAGGAGGTGCGGGTCGGCCCCGAGGTAGAGCGTGTCCGGCTCGCTCGGGTGGCCCGGCTCCATGTGCCAAAGGTTCGCGACCGGGTAGACCGGAGGCGGGGTGTCGGCGTTCCCGTCGAACCGGGGCGGCCTCGTCTTCGTGGGCTCCATGAGCGGGGTCCCGATCTCGGTCCACCGCTTGCCGTAATTGCGCGAACGGTAGACCAGCGGGCCCCACATCCAGGAGTTGACCAAGGCGTAGATGTCGCCGGGATGTCGCGCGTCCGCGACCACGTGGTAGACCTCGGTCCCCTCGTGCGCGACCGGGCCCACCTTCCAACGCTTTCGCTGCCGGTCCCCTTCGACGACGTACGTTCCCTTCCGCGTGCCCACCAAGACCCGAACCGTGTTCTTCTGCTCCATCGTGTGCTCCTTCCTATCCGCCGGCGATTGAATGCAAGATGTCGATGGCACGGGCGCCCTCAAGCGAGGTCGCCACCCCGGTCGTCCCGCTGACATCCTCTCCGTCCACGAAGACCCGGACGTACCGGCGGAGTTGGCCGGTCTCGTCCCGAATCTTGAATCGGAGTCGGGGGTACCGGGCTTCGAGCTTGTCGAGAAGTTGCTCCACCGAGCCGGCGCCGACCTTCACGTGGGTTGGCGGGCCGAACTCTCGGAGCCAACTGTCCAAGTGCACCTCGAGCACGATGCGCTCCTCCGTCGGTGGGGACCGCAAACACACACTAGTCCATATACCCCGGCCCTCGCCCCAAACGGGTCGGCGCGGTTCGGAGTTCCCGTGGAAGATGGGTAAGAAGGAAAGGGTTGGCCCCGGATCAGCCCGACCGGTCTAGTGCGGGAGCACCTTCCGGCCGTACTGCGATTCGGTCAGCTGGGCCGTGGCGACGTACCACGCGATGAATCCCGTCAGGATGATGATCCCGCCCACGAGCCAGTTCGCCGCGGCGTTGAAGGCGAACGGGCCGCATAGGTCGACCGCGTTGGTGCAGCCGCCCAGGTTCGACGCGAGGCTCCAGAACTTTACGACGAGGGCCACGAACGAGAAGAACAGGAACACGAAGACCAGCGTGATCCCCCATCCGTGCTTCGGGGCGTTAATCATGAAGCTGAACGTGAACAGCATCCAGATGAACGCAAATCCCGCGATGCCATAGAACGCCGCCGGATTCCCCCCGACGTTCAGGGTGCTTGCCAGCTGGGTGTACGCCAGCCAGAAGGCTCCGTACCCCATAAACGCCGAGCCGGCGAACAGATTCCCTTTCCTCAGGGCGATGATTCCCGCGATCAGCTGGGCCACGCCACCGAACGCCAGGGCCATCCCGTAGACGACCCAGTTCCCGGCGAATCCCTGGCTGTACGGTGTGGGTAGGTTCGTCAGCCCTGCGATCATCGTCGTGGTACCGAATCCCATCAGCCCCACGACGGCTGAGCTCGCCCACCACTCTGGTTTCTCTCCCATGGGGGGAGGGGGCGGAGCCCCCCCCGACCCGGTTGCGGCGTCCGTGCCTCCGGCGGATGCTGGCATGTTAGGGCGGCGCACGCTCTCCTAGTAGATAAAAGCCTTTTTCGGCGAGTAATTGCCGTTACAGGCGATGTAAACCGACCCCGCGGACCGACCGAGCCGGCCCACCGTCGGCCGGTCATCATTAAGGGCCGGGAGGTGTCGTCATCCGGAGTCATGGAAGACCGAAGCGAGCTTGAACACGTGGTGTTCGGCCAAACGCGGGTCATTCTCAACCGAGACCTCACCACGATGAACCCGAATCTGGCCCTCGGCTCCCAGGGACTGGTCGTCGGGAAGATTGCGAACTACACCCTCAAGGTCGCCTTCCCCAAGGTCACGATCGGCATCAACTGGAGGGACTGCGACATCGTTCCGGGCAAGACAGGAATGCCCACCGACGCGGACCAGCCGAAGGTAGTGCCTAAACCGCGGCACATGGGCGAAGAGTGACCCCGGCTCGTCCGGGCGTTCAACCGATCGGCAACAGCTTCTCGACGATCGTACCGACCTCTTCGAGGCGGTCCGTTCGATAGTCGTTCGGGGGAGCCCCCGGGACGTCCGGAAGGAACAGCTTGCGGTAGCTGTCGCCGTAGGAATGGAGACCTGTGAACCAGACCGCCCCCCGGTAGCCGGCCCGGCGCGCGCCCTCAAGGTCCGACCAACCATCGCCCACGTGCACCGCTTCGCTGGGCACCTGTTCGAGGCAGGAGAGTGCAAAACGGAAGATCTCGGGCGACGGCTTCGTCCACGGATGCTCGTCGCTGAAGACGTACGCCTCCACGTAGCGGTCGAGTCCCATCGTCGCGAGCACGGGCCGCAGGAAGGAGCCGGGCTCTCCCACGGTGTTCGAGATGACCCCGACCCGATAGCCGCGTCCGCGCAACCGGGCCAGGAGCTCGAGCGCTCCCGGAGCGCGCCGGAACCGGGTCCGTCCGATTTCGTCGTGGAGCTTTGCCAGGTACGTGCGCGGGTCCGCGTCCCGACCGGTCAGCTTGGCCGCGCGGGCGAGTTGCTCGGCCGGTGTGACCGTTCTCCCTTCGGTCGATTCGGCGACGGCGTCGACGTACGCTTTCTCGAACGCGCGACCCAGGTCTGCGTCGGAAAGGTCCGGCACACCCGGGAGGGGCTTTGCTTCCCGCAGGACCTCTCGGCCCAGCGCGAGCTGGTGGGCCATGTACGTCTCCTCGTCCTCCGGCGGAAGGTAGATCAGCGTATGCCAGAGGTCAAGGGTCACCGCCGCCATGGTTCGGCCGTTCCTAGCGCTTTCCCGTATATGGGAACGAGCCGCCGTTCGAGGTCGATGAAGCTGGTGGGACACGCTCTCCGACGCCTTCGCGTGACCCCATCAAACCCATAGCGCCCGTCGGCTTTCGCGGACGTCGCATGAACGGCCCTCGCCTCCTGGTAGCGCTTCGGCCCCGGGATGAGATTCGAGCTGCGGTCGAGGAGACCCTCCCCGGTGTCGAATGGACGTACCCGGCCGAAGGGTCACGAGAGGACCTGGGGTCGGTCGAAGCGATGCTGCTCGGCTCGGTCGAGCGCGAGCTCGGCGACTTTGACCTCAACACTCTCACGGGGCTTCGTTTCGTGCAGCGCGTTTACACCGGAATGGACGGCGTCCCGTTCGACCGGTTCCCTCCTCGGGTGAGGTTCGCCGGCAACGTAGGGGCGTACGCCCCGTTCGTCTCCGAGCACGCGGTGGCGCTTGCGCTCTCGGCCGCCCGGGACGTTCCCCGCGCCCACCTGCAAGCCATGGCGGGCGCCTTGCGCCCCCCTCCCGCGCAGCGCTTGATGTTCGGCCGGACCGCCGTGATCTTGGGGTACGGGGAGATCGGCCGAGCGATCGCGGACCGGCTCAAGGGCTTCCAGGTCCGGATTCTCGGGCTCAATCGAACGGGACGCATGGCCCCTGGGTGCCACGCCATGTTCCCCGCCGACCGTCTGGTCGAGGCGGTCGCCGAGGGGGACTTCGTCTTCGATAGCCGACCGCTCACACGGCGAACGGTCGGCACGATCGACGGGACCGTCCTCGCAGCGATGCGACCGGCCGCCGTGTTCGTCAACGTGGGCCGGGCGGGGACGGTCGACGAAGAGGCGCTCTACCAACACCTCCTCCGCCACCCGGAATTCCGAGCTGCGCTCGACGTCTGGTGGCATGAGGAGTTCGGCGCCGGCCGAATCGAGCACCGGTTTCCGTTCGGTGACCTGCCGAACATCGTGGGCACCCCGCACAGCGCCGGCTTCGGCCCCGGCGTGGAGACGTACGTCCTGGGCCGGGCGGTCGCTAACCTCCGTAGGTTCCTCGACGGTGAGGAACCGCGGTACATCGTAGACCGATCCGAGTACGAATCCTAGTCCGCCCCGGGACATTCGGTGCCCCACGATTCGAGTCCGGCGAATCGAGGGCACTCCCGCGGGGTTTCGAGCGCCCGCGCCCGGTCTCGTTCCTACCGGATCCGCTCGAGCGCGAAGGAACCGATCACCAGGGCCCGGTTCGTCGCCCGGCATTCCACCCAGTCGCGGGTCTCGACCTCGCCGACGCCCTTGACGGCGAGGAACGTCTTGTCCCGCTCCTGGCGGAAGACGATCGCCCCATCCATGCGACCGAGCAGGCTCTCGACCGCAGCTTCGGAGAGAGCGCCCGCCTCGAGCGCGTACATCGCGAGGGCGGGGCGGGGCTTGAGGA
>Ga0187815_10001809_pt1 | contig 10041 bp, 9 predicted proteins | sample NC_S_5_FD_132962 | JGI IMG/M metagenome (GOLD analysis project Ga0187815, IMG submission 132962) | Wetland sediment microbial communities from Neuse River Estuary, North Carolina, USA - ASW-S_5 | ecosystem: Environmental > Aquatic > Freshwater > Wetlands > Sediment | place: USA: North Carolina...
GCGCCGAGCTTCCTGAACTCGCCGTTCAACACGAAGATCGTCGCGGAGAACAGCGGCCTGGCCGACGCGTTCCGCAAAATCACGCCGCTCGGTCGCGTCGGCACGCCGGACGATGTCGCCGGCGCGATCGCGTTCCTCGCCTCCGATCGCGCCTCGTTCATCACCGGCGACGTGCTGCACGTCTGCGGCGGCGCGCAGCTTGCGCCGCAGCCCGGCTGAGCGAGACGCAAAGTCGCCTAGCGCAGCGCGCAGATCGACGCCGCCAGGGCCTGCGTGCGCGGCACCAGCGTGTCGAGGCGGCAGAATTCCTCGTCGGTGTGCGCTTTGCCGCCGACCGGGCCGAGACCGCACAAGGTCGGCACGCCGAGCGCGGCGGTGAAGCCTGAATCGGCGCAGCCGCCGGTGAACTCGCCGTCCACGGCGAAGCCGACGCGCGCCGCCGCGTCCTTGTACAGCGCGAACAGCGCCTCCGAATGCTTGCGCTCGAGCGGCAGGAACATGGAGACCTGCTTGACCTCCGCGCTGGTGCCGGGGACGTCCTCGGCGCGGACGATCGCCTCGATCTCCGCCACCATGCGGGCGTGCTGTTCGAACGTGACGAAGCGCAGGTCGAGCTCGGCCTCCGCCCAGGGCGCGACGGTGTTGTGCGTGTTGCCGCCCTTGATGACGCCGACATTGGTGGTGATGCCGCTGGCGTAATCGGTGAGCGCGTGCAGGCGCACGATCTTGCGCGCGAGCGCCTCGATGGCGCTGGCGCCGTCCTTGTGGTTGGCGCCGGAATGCGCGGCGCGGCCCTTGACGGTGATGTGGAACGTGCCGCCGCCCTTGCGGCCGGTCACGACATTGCCGCTGACGCGGCCCGGCTCGCTGTTGAACACCGCGCGGGCGCCGCGCGCCGCCGTCTCGATCTCGGCGCGGCCCTCCGGCGAGCCGATCTCCTCGTCGGCGGTGAACAGCGCGACGACCGGGAAGGGCAGGCCGCCGGCGGCGTGGATCGCGCGCAGCGCGAAGATGTTGGCGACGAGCCCGGCCTTCATGTCGGCGACGCCGGGGCCGTAGGCGACATCGCCGTCGCGCGAATAGCCGCGCGTCGCCACGGTGCCTGTTTTGAACACCGTGTCGCGGTGCCCCATCATCAGCGCGTAGCTGTTGGCCTGCCGCCCCGGCACCTCGGCGCGCAGCACGTCGCCGAACCGGCTCTGGCGGATGCGTTCGACGGCGATGCCGTCGGCCGCCAGCACCTCGGCGATCGCGTCGCCGACGGCGTCGGTGCCGGCCTTGTCGAAGCTGTTGGAGTCGATGTCGACAAGACGGCGCAGCAGCGCCTCCATCTCGTCGCGGCGCGGCGCCAGCCAGGACAGTACGGTCGTGGTGATGTCGGTCACTTGCTGCGCTCCTTGACGATGCGGGGGCCGTCCTCGCCGAGATCGTACAACAGCCCGGCCATGATCTGCAGCGCCTCGCGCGCCAGCGGCGCGAGGAGGTGTTCGTCCGGCGCGTGCTGCGAGCACGACGGATAGGAATGCGGCACCCAGATGGTCGGCATGCCGAGGATATCGGCGAAAACGTCGTTCGGCAGCGAGCCGCCGAGGTTCGGCAGCAGCGCCGGCTTCTTGCCCGTGGTCCTGGCGATCGAGGCAAGTGTCCAGCCGACCCACGGGTCGGCCGGATCGAGCCGCGTCGCCGCGAAGCTCTCCATGCGCGCCGGCGCGACCGCGACGCGCTGCAGGCCGTGGGCGTCGAGATGGGCGCGCACCGCCGGCAGGATGGTGTCCGGGTCGGTGCCGACGACGAAGCGCAGCTGCATCGTCGCTCGCGCGGTCGGCGGGATGGCGTTGACCGGCGCCTCCGGCGTGCCGGTGGTGAAGGCGAGCACCTCGAGCGCGTTCCAGCCGTAGACCCTCTCGGCCGGCGTGAGGCCCGGCTCGCCCCAGTCCGGATCGATGACCGGGTCGTCCGGGCCTTGTGTCAGCGCGATGTCGGCAAGCGCCGCGCGCACCGCGTCCGGCAATTGCGGCTTGAGCGCCGCGACGAGGATGCGGCCTTTGGCGTCGACCAGGCAGGCGATGGCATGCGCGAGCAGCGTGCCGGCATTGGCGAGCGCGCCGCCCCAGTTGCCGGAATGATGGCCGCCCGCGCGCAGGTCGACCGTGAGCTCGAAATTCATGGCGCCGCGCGAGCCGAGGAAGACGGTCGGCCGCTCGGCCGACAGGCGCGGCCCGTCCGAGCCGATCAGCACGTCGGCGGCGAGCGCCTGCCGGTGCGCGGCGGCGAAGGCGCGCAGGCCGGGCGAGCCTGCCTCTTCGCCCATTTCGATGAGGATCTTGCAGTTGAAGCCGAGCCGGCCGCCGCGCGCCGCCATGACCTGTTCGAGCGCGGCGAGGTTGATGGTGTGCTGGCCCTTGTTGTCGGCGGTGCCGCGGCCATACCAGCGGTCGCCCTCGACGGTCATCTGCCAGGGATCGAGGCCCTTGCGCCAGGCCGCCGCCTGCCCGAACACGACGTCGCCGTGGCCGTAGGTGAGGACGGTCGGCAGGGCGTCGCCTTCGTGCCGCCCGGCGATCAGGAACGGGCCGCGGCCCGTGGCCGGATTGTCGAAGATGTGCGCGGTGAAGCCGAGGGCCGCGACCGCCGGGGCGATCTCGTCGGCGAGATAGGCGCGCAAGGTCTCGAGATTGCCGCCGGCCTGGCTTTCGGTCGGCATGGCGACGCGGCGCGCCAGGACGGCGCGGAAGGCGCCGCTGTCGAAAGTGCGGGTGGCGTTGGCGATGGCGTCCTGACGGGTCATGCGGCTGGGCCGGGCCAATTCATGACCGAATGCCATGTTGTGGGCCCACCCCGCAAGCCGCGCGCCCCGACCGGCTCAGCCGTGCCGGGCCCGCCCCGCGCGCGCGGCCCGCTTCGGCGGCGCCGGCTGCTCGGCGCTGCCGCCGTGGCCGAGATTGCGCGAGATCTGCCGCGCCGCGTCGATCAACTGTGCGACGTCCGACTGCCGCACCTTCTCGGGCACGAACTGGATCGAGCCGACGATCGCCAGCGCGGCGATGCACTTGTCCTGCGCATCGAAGATGGGCGCCGCCACTGCATTGAGGCCGAGCATCGCTTCTTCCGGCGCCGAGGCGTAGCCGAGGCGGGCGATCTCCACCAACTCCTGCTCGACCTTGCGGGCGGAGACGATCGTCCTATCCGTGAAGCGTTGCAGCGGCCTGGCGAGCACGCGCTCCTGGAACGGGCGCGGCGCGAAGGCAAGCATCACCTTGCCCTGCGCCGAGGCGTGGAAGCTCAGTTCGCTGCCCGGGCGCACGCCGATCTCGAGCGGCGCTGAGCTCGGCAATTTGGTCAGGATGAGGGCGCCGCGCGGCGACATCTCGGAGAGCACGATCGGCTGGTCGAGCGCGTCGCGCAATTGCCGCATCGGCCCTTCGGCGAGTTGCACGAGATCGGTTTCCGGCGCGTGCCGGGCGAGCAGCCGGCTCTTCGGCCCGATCATGTAACGCGACGTGCTCGGATTCTGCGCGAGATAGCCGCGCTCCACCAGCGTCGTCAGATGCCGGTGCACCGACCCCTTGGTCATGTGCAGGCGTTCGGCGATCTGGGTCACGCCCAGTTCGTCGGCGGAGAACGCCACGGCCTCGAGGACGTCGATGGCGAGTTGGACGGAGTGGACGCCGCCCGGGCGCGGATCGGTCATCGTCGGTTCGAAATCCTGTTCAGCGATTGCGAACAAAGTACCGTGTTGGAGCCCGCGTGCAATGCGAATGATCTGCTACTGCGACATTTTTTCGAGGGTGTCCCGTTCGGTTGACAGTCGTTGAGGCACTCGGCTACGTTTGGTGGTGAAACGGCGTTCCGCAATCGCGAACAGCGAGCGGTACGCAAGCGGGGCGACGCGGAGTGCAATGAAGCATGGCAGAGTTGGTCGACCCCGGAATCGAACGGCGGATTGACGCGCTTCTCAATGGCGCGATCGACCCGCATGTGCACAGCGGCCCCTCGATCGCGCCGCGCGGTCTCGATCATGTCGAGTTGCTGCGAGCCGCCTCCGAGGCGGGTTTCGCGGCGGTCGTGACCAAGGATCACGACTACAGCGGCGTGATGACGGCAGCGCTCATCCGCAAGCACTTTCCCGATCTGACGACCAAGATCTATTCGAGCATCGTGCTCAACAACGTCGTCGGCGGGCTCAATCCTTACGCCGTCGAACACACCGCTTCGCTCGGCGGCAAGATCGTCTGGCTGCCGACGCTCGCGGCGGAGAACCATCTGCGCTGGCAGGCTTCGGCGAAGTGGACCCACCCCGCCTCGACCGAGAAGATGCGGCCGGTCACGCCCATCAAGGTGCTGAACGACGACAAGTCGGTGCGCGACGACGCCAAGGAAGTGCTCGATATCGTCGCGAAGAACGACATGGTGCTGGCCAGTGGCCATCTGCATGTCAGCGAGACGTGGATCGTGTTCGAGGAGGCGCAGCGCCGCGGTGTCAAGCGCCTCGTCTTCACGCATCCGGAGGACATCGTCGACGCCTCGCTCAACGACGTGAAAGGCATCGCGGCGATGGGTGCTTTCGTCGAGCACTCGCTGTGCATGTTCCTCGACGGCTGCAAGTTCAAGAGCCGCGAGGCCGAGGATCTGCGCAAGCAGATCGATGCCGCCGGTGTCGACCGGACGATCCTGTGCTCTGATCTCGGTCAGGTCGGCACGTACAGCCCGCTCGACGGCATGCGCCGCGGCATCAGGATGTGCATGGACCTCGGCTACGACGACGAGCAGATCCGCAAGATGGTGTCGACCAACACCGCGCGGGCGCTCGGCATCGAGACCGACGTCGCCGCGGCGCGGAATGGCTCGTCGTCCGAACCGGCGAAAAACTGACCGGGCCGCTGCCAGCGGCCGGACTACCAGAATGGAAGTGTAGGGAGATCACGCATGTACGACGTGTCTGATCCGCGCGCGAAGCTTGCGCCAGCAGCAGAGAAGGCGCCGCCCGTGGGCCCGTTCGGGCAGGCGGAATATCTCCGGTTCTATGCCGAGCCGCCGCAGGAAGACGGCCCCGCAGGCAAGACCTGGTACGGCCGCGGCCAGAACTTCATCGTCTCCTGCACCGAAGGCAAGGCGGGCGGCGAGCTGACCCGCGAGAACCAGCCTGACGAATACGCCGTACTGCTGTCGGATGCCGATGTCGCGGTCGAGATCACCACGGCGGACGGCACGCAGCGCGTCAACGGCCGGCATCTCGCCTTCGTGCCGCCCGGGCGCTCGAGCATCAAGATCGTCGCGCCGGGCCGCGTCTACCGCATCTTCACCTCGCGGTCGGCCGACCTTGCCGCCAAGTGCGGCAACGCCGCGTCTTACGCGACCGCAAAGCCCTACGTCGCACCGGTCGAGAACTGGCCGGCGCCGAAGGACGGCTTCAAGCTGCGCGTCTACAGCCTCGACGTGCCGCCGGAGCCCGGCCGCTTCGGCCGCATCTGGCGCTCCACCACCATCATGGTGAACTACCTCGACGGCTTCGAGGGCCCGCGCGACGCGACCAAGCTGTCGCCGCACCATCACGACGACTTCGAGCAGTGTTCGCTCGCCGTGGAAGGCGAGTTCGTCCACCACCTGCGCTGGCCGTGGACGATCAACAAAAACCACTGGCGCGCCGACGACCACGAGCTGTGCAAGAGCCCGTCTGTGGCCGTCATCCCGCCGCCGTCGATCCACACGACCGAGGCGTCCGGCAGCGGGTTCAACCAGCTCGTCGACATCTTCGTGCCGCCGCGGCTCGACTTCTCGCAGAAGCCGGGCTGGATCCTGAACGCCGACGACTATCCGATGCCGTGACCGGCAGGACCACCGCAGACGGCAAAGGACGATCGACAATGAACGCTGTTACTTCCTTCCGGCAACGCATGCTCGCGGGCGACAAGCTCGTCGGCACGTTCCTGAAGACGCCGACGAGCCACGCGACCGAGATCCTCGGCGGTCTCGGCTACGACTTCGTGGTGATCGATCAGGAGCACGCTCCGTTCGATCGCACGACGACCGATATCGCGCTCCTCGGCGCGCGCGCCCACAACATGCCGGCGCTGGTGCGCGTGCCCGGACCGGAGGCGATCCTCTCCGTGCTCGATTGCGGCGCGACCGGCGTGTTGCTGCCGCACGTCAAGAGTGCCGCCTACGCCCGCGAGGCGGCCGCAATGTTCCGCTATCGCGGTGGCAGCCGCGGCTTCGCTACCAGCACGCGCGCCGGCGGCTATACCGGCGTGCCGATGTGGCGCCATATCGCGGACGCCGACGCCAACATGGTCTTCGTGGCGCAGATCGAGGACCCGATCGCGCTGGACGAGATCGACGAGATCGCGGCGGTCGACGGCGTCGACTCGCTGTTCATCGGCCGCGGCGACCTGACGGCGGCCTTCGGCGACGAATCGAAGGATCCGCCGGCCGTCCTCAAGGCGGTCGAGCGCATCTGCACCGCGGCGCGCAAGGCGAAGAAGTCGATCAGCGTCTATGTCGGCAATGCCGCCGAGGCGGAGTGGCTCAATTCGCTCGGCGCCAACGCCTTCGTGCTGTCCTCGGATCAGGGCTTCCTGCGCCAGGCCGCCGCCGCCGGATTGAACGACGTCCGCGCGAAAGTCTCAGGGGGACGGTCCTGAAGCACCCGATCCACCGAACCGCCATCGAGCGGAACGGAACGCTTACCACGACCAGGGAGGATTAGATGAAGCATCATAAGGCACTGTTTCTCGCCGCCGCGCTGGCTTTCGCGCCGGCGCTGCCGGCCTCGGCCCAGGACATCGTCATCGGCTCGTCGCTCGGTCTGACCGGCTACGGTTCGATCACCGACGGTCACTGGCGCGACGGCCTCCAGCTCGCCATCGAGGCGGTGAACGCCAAGGGCGGCGTGCTCGGCAAGAAGCTGCGGCTCGTCTACGAGGACAACAAGTCGACGCCGCAGCAGGCGGTCGTCGTCTATCGCAAGATGATGTCGGAAGACAAAGTCGTCGCCTTCGACAGCGGCTGCATCTCGGCCGGCAACTTCGCCGCGGCGAGCTTCGTCACCAAGGCCAAGCTGCCGATGTTCCTGTGCTCGATCCTGCCGCGCCTGCCGGAGGAGCAGAAGTGGGCGTTCAGCTTCCTGCCCCCGCCCAAGTTCGAGGTCGAGGCGCGCTACGACTACCTCAAGAGCCAGACCGACATCCGCAAGATCGGCATTCTCGGCGATCCGAGTCCTTACGGCACGTTGATGCGCAATATCGCCCTCGAGGAGGCGAAGAGCTTCGGCCTCGAGATCGTCGCCAACGAATCCTACCAGCAGGAAGATTCCGACTTCAGCGTCCAGATCGGCCGCATCAACGCCGCCGGCGCCGGCGCGATCATCATGATCGGGCAGGGCAACGCCGTCATCACGACCGCGAACAACATCAAGCAGCTCGGTCTCAACAAGATGCTGCTGCTCGGCAGCATCAACGAGCGTGAGCTGCTGCTGCAGGCCGGCAAGGTGCTGGGCGAGCAGTATCTGTTCCCGGCGCCGATGGTCCAGGTCGCGCTCGACGATCTCAACATGATCAAGGACCCGCAGGCGCGCGCGGCGGCCGAGGCCTTCATCACGCCGCTGAAGGCGAAGTTCGGCGACAAGGCCGACAGCGCGCAGGCCTCCCGCGCCTGGGATTCGCTCATGATGCTGGCGAAGGCAATGGAAGCCGCCAAGACGACCGAAGGCACCGCCGTGCGCGACGCATTCGAGAGGCTCGGTCCCTATGTCGGCGCCGGTGCGCCGTACGAGTTCTCGGAAACGCAGCACGTCGGCATCACCAGGAACCCGTACGTCACCGCCTACGTGAAGGATGGCAAGCTCGCCATCAAGTACGATGGCCGCCAGTAGCCAGATGACGGCACTGATCGAGGTCAACGGGCTTTCAGCCAGCTACGGTCGCGTCGCCGCGCTGAAGCCCGTCGATCTTCGCGTCGAGGAGGGCGAGTTCGTCACTATCCTGGGGCCGAACGGCGCGGGCAAGACGACGCTTCTGCGCGCCGTCTGCCGCCTCATCGCCAGCAACGGCCAGGTGCGGTTCAAGGGACAGGACATCACCGGACTGCGGACACACCATCTCGCCAAGCTCGGCATCATCATGGTGCAGGAAGGCCGCGGGCTGTTCGGCGAGATGACCGTGCACGAGAACCTGCTGCTCGGGGCCTACGGCCTCGGCAGCCGGAGCGAGGAGGTCGAGCGGCGGTTCGAGCAGGTGTTCGGGCTCTTCCCGCGCCTGCGCGAGCGCGCCGACCAGCTCGCGTCGTCGATGTCGGGCGGCGAGCAGCAGATGCTCGCCGTCGGGCGCGCGCTCATGGCCGGGCCGAAGCTCCTGATCCTCGACGAGCCCTCGCTCGGCCTCGCCCCCAAGGTCGCGGCCGGCATCCTCGACACGTTGGGCGAGCTCAACCGCAACGGCCTCGGCATCCTTCTCGTCGAACAGAAGGCTCCGCTCGCGCTCAAGCTCGCGCGGCGCGTTTACGTCCTCTCATCGGGTAGCGTCCGGGCGGAATTGCCGGCGCATGAGATCAAATCGCACCATGACCTCGCGCGCTTCTATTTTCAGTAAACTCGGCAGCTACGGCTACGTCGCCGTCGCCGGCGCGGCCCTGATCGCGCTGCTGTTCGCGTTCGTCTTCATCCAAGGCGGCTATCTCCTGACGGTGATGCAGCTCGCGATGATCTACGGCGTGTTCTGCGTCGGGCTCAACTTCTTCATGGGCTATACCGGGCAGGCCTCGTTCGGACAGAACGCCTTCGCCGCGATCGGCGGCTACGGCACGGCGATCCTCTGCGTCCAGTTCGGCTGGGAGCCGATCCCGGCGCTGTTCGCCTCGATGGCGGTCGCCGGCGTCGCTTCGCTTCTCGTCGGCTATCCGACGCTGCGCCTGCGCGGCCATTATCTCGCAATGGCCACCTTCGCGCTCGGCCTCATCACCTACGACCTGTCGGTGCAATGGACGAGCGTGACGCAGGGCTACATGGGCTATTCCGGCATTCCCCCGCTCGGCATCGGCCCGTTCACGATCGAGGACGAGCGCGCCAAGCTCGTCTGCCTGATGTTGATCCTGCTCTTCGGCCTGTGGATCTCCGGCCGGCTGCGCAACTCCCGTTTCGGCCGAGCGCTGCGCGCGATCTCGACGAGCGAGCTGGGCGCCTCGGCGCTCGGCATCCGGATCTCGCGCTACAAGCTCGCGGCCTTCGTCATTGCCGCCCTGTACGCGTCCGCCGCGGGATCGCTGTTCGCCCACGTGGTCGGCTTCATCAGCCCGGAAGTGTTCGGGCTGCAGATGGTCGTCGTGACCTTCACGATGCTCTATGTCGGCGGCGTCGGCACCGTTCTCGGGCCGGCGGTGGGTGCGATCGTCGCGTCGCTGCTGCCGGAGGTCGTACGCTCGACCGGCCGCTTCCAGGACATCATCTATGCGGTGGTGCTGATGCTGATGCTGATCTACGTGCCCAAGGGGCTTTCGGCCCTGGCCAATGTCGGCAAGAAGCCCGCCGGCCAGCTCGAGAAGGAGGGCTGATCCCGTGGCTCTGCTCGCAGCGCGCGGCTTGACCAAACGGTTCGACGGGCTGGTTGCCAACAACGCGATCGACCTCGAAGTGCCGGCCGGCAGCCTGTTCGGCGTCATCGGCCCGAACGGCGCCGGCAAGACGACCTTCTTCAACATACTGTCCGGCTTTCTCGAGCCGACCGACGGAACGATCGTGTTCGACGGCAAGGACATCACCAATATCGGCCAGGACAAGATCGCCGCGATGGGGCTGATCCGGACGTTCCAGCTCGTCCAGATGTTCCAGGGCATGACCGCCGCCGAGAACGTCGAGGTCGGAACGCATCTGCGGACGCGCGGCGGCATCGCGTCGGCTCTGGTGCGGCCGCCGTGGCTGCGCCGTCAGGAGGCCGAGATCCGCGCCAAGGCGCGCGAGCTGCTCGACTTCGTCGGGCTCGGCAGCCAGGCGGACATGAACGCCGAGCTGTTGCCCTACGGGCAGCAGCGCCTGCTCGAGGTCGCCCGCGC
>Ga0187815_10001810_pt1 | contig 10037 bp, 6 predicted proteins | sample NC_S_5_FD_132962 | JGI IMG/M metagenome (GOLD analysis project Ga0187815, IMG submission 132962) | Wetland sediment microbial communities from Neuse River Estuary, North Carolina, USA - ASW-S_5 | ecosystem: Environmental > Aquatic > Freshwater > Wetlands > Sediment | place: USA: North Carolina...
CGCCGTGTCGCTCCAACCAGTCGCGGTGCTTGTCGATCGCGGCGGCGATGTCGTCGATCCCCTCGCCACGCGCGGCGATGGACCGGACCACCTGCGGCCGCCACTCCCCCGGCCCGCGCTCGCCCAGCGCGATCATGCCCTGGATGTCGCGGACGGTGGCGTCGGCGCCGTCCCGGTCGGCCTTGTTGACCACGAAGACGTCGGCGATCTCCAGGATGCCGGCCTTGACCGCCTGGATGGCGTCGCCCATTCCCGGGGCGAGCAGCACCAGCGTGGTGTCGGCCAGCGAGGCCACCTCGACCTCGGCCTGCCCGACACCGACGGTCTCCACCAGCACCACGTCGCAGCCGGCGCCCTCCAGCACCCGGACCGCCTGCGGCGTGGCCGCGGAGAGCCCGCCGAGGTGGCCGCGACTGGACATCGAGCGGATGTACACGCCCGGGTCGGTGGCGTGGTCCTGCATCCGGACCCGGTCGCCGAGGATCGCCCCGCCGGTGAACGGGCTGGACGGGTCGATGGCCAGCACGCCGACCCGGTGGCCGCGCGCCCGCAGCGCCCGGACCAGCTCGTTGGTGGTGGTCGACTTGCCCACCCCCGGCGAGCCGGTCAACCCGACCACCTGGGCGTGCCCGGCGTACGGCGCGAGGGCCGCCGCGACCTGCGGCAGCACCTCGTCGCCGGACTCCACCAGGGTGATCAGGCGGGCCACCGCGCGGGGGTCACCCGCGCGGGCCCGTTCCACCAGCATCGGTACGTCCCGGCTACGGCGCACCGACGCGGTGACCGTGGCCGGGGTGTTCTCGTCGCTCACTGTGCCGCCTTCGTTCGCGACTGCGGGGCTCGCAGACCCGGCTCACTCCTCGCGCTCACCGAGCAGACTCGCCACCGGACGGAACGTGGATGATCAGCGCGTCGCCCTGGCCGCCGCCGCCGCAGAGCGCGGCCGCGCCGGTACCGCCGCCCCGCCGCTTGAGTTCCATGGCCAGGGTGAGCACCAGCCGGGCGCCGGACATGCCGATCGGGTGCCCGAGCGCGATGGCGCCGCCGTTGACGTTGACCTTGTCGGGGCTGATACCCAGATCCCGGGTGGACTGGATGCCGACCGCCGCGAACGCCTCGTTGATCTCGATCAGGTCGAGGTCGGAGACGCTCAGGCCGGCCTTCTTGAGCGCGTGGTTGATGGCGTTGGACGGCTGCGAGTGCAGGGAGTTGTCCGGGCCGGCCACGTTGCCGTGCGCGCCGACCTCGGCGAGCCAGGTCAGCCCCAGCTCCTTGGCCTTGGCCTTGCTCATCACGACCACGGCGGCGGCGCCGTCGGAGATCGGCGAGGAACTGCCGGCGGTGATGGTGCCGTCCTTGGTGAAGGCCGGGCGGAGCTTGGCCAGCGACTCGGTCGTGGTGTCCGGCCGGATGCCCTCGTCCTCGCTGATCACCAGGGGGTCACCCTTGCGCTGCGGGATGATCACCGGGGTGATCTCGTCGGCGAAGTGGCCGTTCTTCTGGGCGGCGGCGGCGCGCTGGTGGCTGGCGGCGGCGAAGGAGTCCTGCTCCTCGCGGGTGATGCCGTGCCGCGCTCCGTGCCGCTCGGTCGACTCGCCCATCGAGCAGCAGTCCCAGGCGTCGGTGAGGCCGTCGAGGGCCATGTGGTCCTTGATCGTCACGTCGCCGTACTTGTAGCCGGAGCGCTGGCCGAGCAGCAGGTGCGGGGCGTTGGTCATCGACTCCATGCCGCCGGCCACCACGATGTCGAACTCGCCGGCCCGGATGAGCTGGTCGGCCAGGGCGATCGCGTCCAGGCCGGAGAGGCAGACCTTGTTGATGGTCAGCGCCGGAGTGGACATCGGGATGCCCGCCTCGACCGCCGCCTGGCGGGCCGGGATCTGGCCCGCGCCGGCCTGGAGCACCTGGCCCATGATCACGTACTGCACCTGGTCGGGGGCGACGCCGGCGCGCTCCAGCGCCGCCTTGATCGCGATGCCACCGAGCCTGGTCGCGGGGAGGTCCTTGAGGTTGCCCAGCAGGCGCCCCATCGGGGTCCGAGCGCCGCTGACGATCACCGAAGCCATGCCTGCCTCCGAGGGGGTGCCGACCTGTACGCCTTAACGAATGTTCGGTCAGACTAGCGCCATGGCTGAGAACTCCCCCGTCGAGCCCGCTGCCGACTATGTCACAGGCATCGGGCTGCGCCGGATCGACCACGTCGGGATCGCCGTGGCCGACCTGGACGCGGCGATCGACTTCTACCAGCGCACCTTCGGGATGCGCTGCGTGCACACCGAGACCAACACCGAGCAGGGCGTACGCGAGGCGATGCTGGCGGTCGGGCCGACCACCGAGGGCGGCTGCGTGCAGCTGCTCGCCCCGCTGACGCCGGAGTCGACGATCGCGAGGTTCCTGGACCGCAGCGGGCCGGGCGTGCAGCAGGTCGCGTACACCGTCGCCGACATCGACGCCGCCTGCGCGGCGCTGCGCGAGCGGGGCGTACGGCTGCTCTACGAGACCCCGAAGCGGGGCACCGCGGACTCCCGGATCAACTTCGTGCACCCGAAGGACGCCGGCGGCGTGCTGATCGAGCTGGTCGAGCCGGCCGCCGCGGGCCACTGACGCGAGCGGCGGTGCACGGTTCACCGGTCCCGCGGACACCTCCACGCATCGGCCGATGCAGTTTTTCACAGAGGACTTCCAACCCTAGCTACCGTTCAGTAACGTCCGGCTCCACAGGAACGCGACCGGAGCCGGATGTGTCGATCGCCGACATGGCGGTCCCGTCGCCCCGACGCCGACGATGGCAGCATCCGTGCCCCGGGCGCGGGCGGCGGGTGCGGACGAACGGGAGGTCACCGTGCAGGACATCCTCGAAGCGATCATGGCGGCGGAGGGCTCCACGCAGCCGGAGCGGGAACTTGCCGGCCTGGCCGGCCTGCCGGTGCCGCAGAACTACCGGGGCGTGGTCGTCCGCGCCGAGGACACCCGGATGTTCGACGGCCTGGCCACCCGGGACAAGGACCCGCGCAAGGCGCTGCACCTCCAGGAGGTGCCCACCCCGGAACTCGGCCCGGGCGAGGCGCTGGTCGCGGTGATGGCCAGCGCGATCAACTACAACACGGTCTGGACCAGCATCTTCGAGCCGCTGCCGACGTTCCGGTTCCTCCAGCGGTACGGCCGGATCTCCGCGCTGGCCCGCCGGCACGACCTGCCGTACCACGTGGTGGGGTCGGACGCGGCCGGCGTGGTCCTGCGGACCGGGCCGGGGGTGACCCGGTGGAAGGTCGGCGACGAGGTGGTCGCGCACTGCCTGTCGGTGGAGCTGGAAGACGCGGCCGGGCACGACGACACGATGCTCGACCCGCAGCAGCGGATCTGGGGCTTCGAGACCAACTTCGGCGGCCTGGCCGAGCTCGCCGTGGTCAAGGCCAACCAGCTGATGCCCAAGCCGCGCCATCTGAGCTGGGAGGAGGCGGCCAGCCCGGGGCTGGTCAACTCCACCGCGTACCGGCAGTTGGTGTCGCACCACGGGGCGAACATGAAGCAGGGCGACGTGGTGCTGATCTGGGGCGCCTCCGGCGGCCTGGGCAGCTACGCCACCCAGATGGCACTGGGTGGCGGGGCGATCCCGGTCTGCGTGGTCTCCTCGCCGGAGAAGGCCGAGCTGTGCCGGAGGATGGGCGCCGAGCTGGTCATCGACCGGGCCGCAGAAGGCTTCCGGTTCTGGAGGGACGAGGACACGCAGGACCCGGACGAGTGGCGCCGCTTCGGCGAGCGGATCCGCGAGCTGACCGGCGGCGAGGACCCGGACATCGTCTTCGAGCACCCCGGCCGGGAGACCTTCGGCGCCAGCGTCTACGTCGCCAAGCGCGGCGGCACCATCGTCACCTGCGCCTCCACCAGCGGCTTCCAGCACCAGTACGACAACCGCTACCTCTGGATGCACCTCAAGCGGATCGGCAGCCACTTCGCCAACTACCACGAGGCGTGGCAGGCCAACCGTCTGGTGGCCCTCGGCAAGGTCCACCCGACCGTGTCCCGGACCTATCCGCTGCACCAGACCGGCCAGGCCGCGTACGAGGTGCATCGCAACGCGCACCAGGGCAAGGTCGGGGTGCGCTGCCTCGCCCCGGCCGACGGGCTCGGCGTCCGGGACCCCGAGCTGCGCGCCCGGCACGAGACCGCGATCAACCGGTTCCGCGGCCACTGACCCGGCTGCCCGACGAGCCGACCCGCCGCCGCCGTACGGCCGATCCCGGCCCGCCCGCGGAGGCGAGCGGACATTCCCCTTTCCGCTCCCGGGACGCCATTTGATTGACGCCGGACAAAGGGGCCGCGGGCCGTCTCCCACGACACCTTTGTCGGCCACCGCACGTCCTGCCCGGCACGCCCGGGACCTGCCAAGATCGCCTTTTGGTCCGGGCTCCGCTCCGGGCCGGAAGATGACCATGTAAAGAGGACGCGAAAGCTGCGTACCGCTCTTGCGAAGCACCCTGGGGGGTCTGCCAGTATGTCCCAATGCCCCAGCAGCAGTCCTCCCCTCTTGCGTTCTTCGACAACGCGAACTCCCAGCCAGATTTCACCGTCGGCCTGCGCGGCTACAACACCAACCAGGTCGACGACTTCATCGGTCGGCTGACCGCCGCGCTGAGCCAGTCCGAGCAGGCCCGGGCCGAGGCCGAGCAGCGGATGAACGACGCCCAGCGCCGGCTCCGGCAGGCCGAGCAGCGCCAGAGCGCGCTGGAGCAGAAGCTCACCGAGACCAACAAGCAGCTCGAGGAGAACAGCCGGCCGACGCTCTCCGGCCTGGGCACCCGGGTCGAGCAGATCCTCCGGCTGGCCGAGGAGCAGGCCAACGACCACCGCAACGAGGCCAAGCGCGAGTCGGAGGGCATCCTCTCCGCCGCCCGCCTCGAGGCGCGGGAGATCACCGACAAGGCGCGTGCCGAGGCGGCGGCGATGAGGCCACCGCCGAGCGGGAGGCCGGCAGCGTCCGTACCGCCGCCGAGCGGGAGGCCGCGGAGGTCCGGGTGCAGGCCCGCCGCGAGGCGGACACCCTGCGCGCCGACGCCGAGCGGGAGACCAAGCAGCTGCGTACGGTCACCGCGCACGAGGTGGCCGAGCTGAAGTCCACCGTCGAGCGTGAGGTCGCCACCCTGCGGGCCACCGCCGAGCGGGAGATCACCCAGCAGCGGGCGAAGGCCGCCCGGGAGGCCGAGGAGAAGCGCGCCGAGGCGACCAAGCTGCTGACCGACGCGCGGGACAAGCGTGACAAGGACCTCCAGGCCCTGGAGCTCCAGCTCGCCGAGCGGCGGGAGAAGGCCGAGCGCGAGGAGTCGGAGCGGCACGCCGCCCAGGTCGCGCAGACCCAGAAGCTGGTCGGCGAGGCCGAGCACCGGGCCCGCGCGGCCCAGGCCCGGGCCAAGGAGATCGAGCAGCGGGCCGAGGCCCGTCGGGTCGAGTCCGAGCGCACCGCCACCGAGACGGTGGACAAGGCCAAGGCGCTGGCCGACAAGACGCTGAACGAGGCGAGGGCCGAGGCGCAGCGCCTGCTCAGCGAGGCCCGCACCGAGGCGGAGCTGACCACGCAGGCGGCCCGCCGCGAGGTCGAGGACCTCACCCGGCAGAAGGACGCCGTCACCTCCCAGCTCGGGCAGATGCTCTCCGGCCTCGCCGGCATCGTCCCCGGCGTACCGGCGGGCGGCAAGTCGGACGGGGCCAAGGCCGACGGCTCCGACGGGAAGGTCGCGGCCGAGTCGGCGAAGTAGGCACCATCCGCGACGGGGCATGAGTCACGGCGCGGGGTGACACCGGGTAACCGGCGTCACCCCGCGCCGTCATGCTTTCCCGCCCGTTTCGACACCTCCGTGAAGTAGGTCCCAACAGGGGCGTCCGTATCGCCCCAGCAGAGCCGGATGCGTGTGAGGATGGGGGCATGTCGCACGGCGAGGAACTGTTCGCTCTCGGCGGGGACGTGACCACGGAGCCCAGCTTCGAGTCCGCGCTGCGGGGGTACGAGAAACGACAGGTCGACCGGTACGTCGCTCGCGCGGAGCACGAGATCACAGCGCTGACAGCGGAGCGGGAACAGGCGTACACCCAGATCCACAAGCTGGCTGGCCAGGTGGAGGTGCTGCAACGCGACCTCGCCCAGGTGCGCAAGCAGGTGGGCGTGGTGGACCGGGCGTCGTTCCGGCATCTCGGTCCCCGGGTCGAGCAGATCCTCGCCATGGCCGAGGAGCAGGCGGACGACATCCTCGCCGCCGCCAACGAGGAGATCGAGGCCCGCCGCGCCGCCGCCGAGCACATCATCGAGGAGGCCCGGGAGCAGTCCGCCCAGGCACTCAAGGACTTCGAGATCGCCCTCGCCGCCCGCCGGGCCGAGGAGGAGCGGCACACCACCGCCCGCAAGGCGGAGGCGGACGCCGCCCTGAAGGCCGCCAAGGACGAGGCCGAGAAGCTGCGCCGGAACGCCCAGGAGACGCTGGCCAAGGCGCAGCAGGAGGCCACCCAGCTCCGGGACACCGCCAAGGAGATCCACACCCGCGCCCAGCAGGAGTCCACCCGGCTGCGCGAGACCGCCAAGGAGGCGCTCGCGAAGGCCCAGCAGGAGGCCATCCAGCTCCGGGAGGCGGCCAAGGAGGTGCACGCCAAGTCGCAGGAGGAGGCCAAGCGCCTGACCGAGGCCGCGACCGAGGCCGGCCGGGCCACCCACGCCAAGGCCCGCGCCGAGGCCAAGAAGATCGTCGACGACGCGGAGGAGGCGGCGAAGGCGACCCGGGGGCGGGCGCGGACCGAGGCGAACCGGCTCACCGCCGAGGCCGCCGAGGCCGGCAAGCGCAGCCGGGCCGAGATCGACGCCTACGTCGAGCAGAAGCGGACCGAAACCGAGGCGTACGTCCAGCAGAAGCGGACCGAAACCGAGGCGTACGTCGAGCAGAAGCGGACCGAAACCGAGGCGTACGCCCAGCAGAAGCGCAGCGAGACCGACACGTACGCCCAGCAGAAGCGGACCGAGACCGAGTCGTACGCCCAGCAGGCCCGCGCCCAGACGCAGCAGGAGCTGGGCGCCTGGCGGGCCGGGGTGGAGAAGGAGGTCAACGCCCGGCGGGACGCGGCCGACAAGGAGTTCGCCAAGCGCCGGGCCGCCGCCGAGCAGGAGTACGCCAAGAGCCGCGACGAGCTCGAAAAGCAGCACAAGAAGCGGCAGGACGAGCTGGAGAAGACGTACACCGCCCGGCGTAACGAGATCGAGCAGGGTGCCGCCGCGATCCGCCAGGCGGCCGAGCAGGACGCGCTCACCATGCGCCGGCGGGCCGAGGAGGAGTCCGCCGAGCTGCTCCGCCAGGCCGAGACGGCCGCCACCGACAAGCGCCGCAAGGCCGACGAGCACGTCGCCGCCTCCCGCCGCCAGTTCGAGGAGTACGCGGCCACCACCCAGCAGCACCTCGCCACCACCCAGCAGCACCTCGCCGCCACCCAACAGGAGGTGGCCGCCGGCCGGCAGCAGCTCGCCCACGTGATGCTGGAGATCGCCAACGCCCAGCAGGAGCTGGCCGACCTGCGGACCGAGACCTGGAAGTCCCGCCAGGAGTCCGACGACCTCCAGCGCCAGGTGGCCGAGCTGCGGCTGACGGCAGCCGCCGCCTCGCCGAGTCTCGCCGCCACCCCGGTCGACCCGGACCGGCTGCCCGCCACGCCCGGCGGCGACGCCGGTTCGGCGGCGGTCAGCACGGACCCGGTGACCGCCAAGGGCACCACCGCGATCACTCCCACCGGCGGCGAGCCGACCGTGGCCGCGACCAAGGAGCCGGCCGCCACCAAGCAGCCGGCCGGAGCCACGGCGTCGGCCGGGGTGACGGAGCCGGCCGGGGTGACCGAGCCGGCGGCGGCCACGGAGCCCGGGGCGGCGAAGGAGCCGGCGACCGAGGTCGGCAGCGCACGGCCGGTCGCCGAGCCGGTGACCACCGTGGACGGCGGCACCGCCACCGCCGGGGTGGACGGCGAGCCGACCGTGGCCGCCGTGCCCGGCGAGGCCGGTCGGGGCGCCACTCCCACGAAGATCACCAGCACCGGCGAGAACGGCAAGCGCCCGACCAAGCCGACCACCGACGAGCGCAGCGCCAAACCGAGCACGGTCACCGTCGAGAAGGACTGATCCCGCGGCGGCCCCGCCACGGCCGCTCCCGGCCGTGGCGATCCGTCCCCGTACGCCGTGCCGGGGCCGGATCGCGATGGCCTACGTGCGCCCCACCCCGCTACTCTCCGGACAGGAAGGGCTCACACGTGGGCCGGGCGCGGTCCGGGGGAGGTCCTGATGGGCGAGGGCACGTCGGGCGACACGCGACCGGGGGACGAGGGCGTGCTCCGTCCCGAGCCCGACAGGGCCGGCCAGGGCGGCCCGCCCACCGTCGAGGAGCCGACCGAGTTCGAACCGAGCGGACGGTTCGGCGTACCGGGGAAGCCGCTGCGTCGCAGCCCGTTCCTGATCGGCTTCAGCGGGGCGCTCGGCGTGCTGCTGGCGTACACGGTCTTCCTGGGCGTACGCAACTCCGCCGGCATCCTGGTGCTGGTGGTCATCGCGATCTTCCTCGCCGTCGGCCTGCACCCGGCGGTGGTCCGGCTGCGCCGCTGGGGGCTGCCGCACGGGCTGGCGGTTGCGGTGGTGACGCTGACCCTGCTGCTGCTGATCGTCGGCGGCCTACTGGCGCTGGTGCCCCCGGTGGTGACCCAGTCCGGCCAGTTCATCGCGCACGTCCCCGGCTACGTCGAGGAACTGCGCCGCAACCCCACCGTCAACGACCTCGTCGAGCGGTACGACGTGATGGAACGGGTCCAGGCGGCGGCGAACGCGGACACCATCGGCCGTGCCCTCGGCGGCGTGCTGGGCGGGGCGCAGCTCATCTTCGGCACCCTGTTCCGGGCGCTGACCGTGCTGGTGCTGACGATCTACTTCCTGGCCTACTTCGACAAGCTGCGCGACCTCGGGTACGCGTTGGTACCGCGCTCCCGCCGGGAGCGGGTCCGGCTGATCGGCGACGAGATCCTCACCCGGGTCGGCGCGTACATGGTGGGCGCGCTGGCCATCGCGGTGCTGGCCGGGGCGAGTTCCTTCATCTTCGCGCTGGCCGTCGGGTTGCCGTATCCGTTCGCGCTGGCCGTGGTGGTCGCGGTGACCGACCTGATCCCGCAGATCGGGGCCACCCTGGGCGCGGTGGTGGTGTCGCTGGTCGGCTTCGCCACCGACCTGCCGGTCGGCGTCGCCTGCGTGGTGTTCTTCGTGATCTACCAGCAGGTGGAGAACTATCTGATCTATCCGAAGGTCATGCGCCGGGCGGTCTCGGTCAACGAGGTGGCGGCCCTGCTGGCCGCGCTGCTCGGGGTGTCGCTGCTGGGCGTGGTCGGGGCGCTGATCGCCATCCCGACCGTGGCCGCCCTCCAGCTGATCCTCCGCGAGGTGGTCCTGCCCCGGCAGGAGTCCCGCTGACCGGTCAGCCCGCCCGCCGCTGCTGCGGACCCGGCACCGGGGTGTCGGCGAAGGCGGCCACCGTCCGGTCGGCGTACGCGCTGACGTCGCCGGTCTCCATCGGGCCGTCCCAGGTGGTCGGCAGCGGCACCGACACGGCCGGGTTGACCCGCCGGACGATCTCGTCGAGCACCGTCTCCGCGTCACCGACCCAGAGGTGCTTGGCGCCGGACACCCCGACCACCTCGACCTGCGGCACGGCCGCGAAACGCTGCCGGGCCTCCTCCGGCCGGAGGTAGTCGTCGAACTCGGGCACCAGGGCGGTGAGCGGCTTGCCCGACTCCGCCCAGCCGGTCAGGTCAGCGGGCTCCGAGAAGCGCAGCGGCGGAGAGAGGAGGACCGCCCCGGCGACCGCCGGGTCGCAGCCGTACTTCAGCGCCAGGTCGGTACCGAACGACCAACCGACCAGCCAGATGTTCGGCAGCTCCTGGAACTCGGCGTACTCGATGGCGGCGGCGACGTCGAAGCGCTCGCCGACCGCGGCGTCGAAGGTGCCCTCGCTGGTGCCCCGGACGCTGCTGGTGCC
>Ga0187815_10001811_pt1 | contig 10034 bp, 9 predicted proteins | sample NC_S_5_FD_132962 | JGI IMG/M metagenome (GOLD analysis project Ga0187815, IMG submission 132962) | Wetland sediment microbial communities from Neuse River Estuary, North Carolina, USA - ASW-S_5 | ecosystem: Environmental > Aquatic > Freshwater > Wetlands > Sediment | place: USA: North Carolina...
GAAGGTGAGGTGATCTCCTACACGATCGTCCACGACGCGGCGGAAGGGTTCGAGATGCAGGTCCCGTACGCCCTCGGCCTAGTTCGGACGCCGGAAGGCCCGGTGCTGACGGGCCAGATCGTGGACATCGACCCCGGAGCGGTGACGATCGGCCTCAAGGTCCGCGCCACGTTCCGCAAGCTACGGGAAGAGGGCGCGTCGGGGGTCATCCACTACGGCTACAAGTTCACCCCACTCGACGAATCGGGGATCCTCCCTTCGAGCCGGGGACCCGTCGGACCGGTGCCCGTTAAGGGCGAGCCGAGCGCAGAACGGACCACCGCGTGAACGCCTCCGACCGGCGCAACAGCACCCCACCCCCTCCGACCGAGGAGCCGCCGGCGGACGAGGAGTACGCGCGCGCTTACGCCGAGGGCTACGAGGAGGGGGTCCGGGGCGCGCTGCGGGAGACCCTCGAGCACATCGCGCGCGGGCACACCCCGCAGGAGGTGCGGATGCTGACGGCGAGCCGCCTCGCTCGTCTCTCCGAGGAGGTGGACCTGAAACGCCGAAGCCTTCTCGCGCCTCCCCGACGACCGGCGTGGGGCTCGCTGCTGAGGCCACCAGCCCCGGCGCGGCCATGGACGGGTCCCGTCGTGAGCACTTCGGCCCCGGCGGCCCGCCTCCTGCCCGGCCGTTCGATGCTGGTCCGCGAGGAACGACCGGCGCGCGCGGTCGAGATCCTCCGGGCGAACGCCTCCTCGTTCCCCCGGGTCGCGATCGTCTCGATGCGCCCGCCCGAGGTCCCGGGACTATCGGCCGGCCATCGGCTCGATATCACGGTCGGCGGACCGACAGCTCCCGGTGAGACGGGCCCGGGCACCCTCACCCCCGGTGAGATCAGCGGTCGCCTACGGGACCCCACCGAGGCACCGGGCGGCGCTCTCGTCTACGTGGACGCGCTCGAGTACCTCGCGACCGAGCATTCCCTCGAGACGACCGTGAAGTTCGTCCACTGGCTCGTCACGCAGGCGCAGGAGACCGGCTCCGCGCTTCTCGTCTCCTTCGACCCCCGCTCGCTCGACGTGCGGGACGTAAGCCGCCTCGAACGCGCGTTCGAAAGCGTCCTTTAGCGCGCCTCGGTTACCACACCATTTGGCCCGAAGCGGCACGACCCAGCTCGGACGGTCGGCGGCGGCGAACGACCCGCCATCCGAGGAACACCGAGACCACCCGGCCGGAGGAGTCCCGCAGGAACCGCACGGCCTCTTTCCCGCCGTGGTCGTCCAGCACGAAGTCGTCGTTCCCGGCGGCCCGCAACCGCAGGTTCTTCCCGATCCTCTCGATCCCGCGGAAGTCAGCTCTCAGGTGGTCCTTGCGGGCGCGGACCTGGACCCAGATCCCCTCGCCGGAGCAGAACCAGCCGGCGTACGGGTGGGTTGGCGACGGCACCCGCGAAGCCCGGGGCATCTCTTCGAAGGGAGTCGTAAGGGGAAGTCCCAAGGCGAGATTCACCGCAGCACCGAGCCAGCGCCGGACCGGCGCGCCGTCCGCGTTCGACAGGACCGCGCCGGCCACGCCACGTCGGGGGGCGACCGCGAAGAGCGAGCTCACACCCTTGAGTCCGCCGCTGTGCGCGACGAGCAGCGTTCCGTGGTAGTCGGGGCGCACCGAGACCCCGTAGCCGTAGAAGCGGCCGCGGTCCACCGGGATTCGCGGCCGGAGCATCGCGGCGACCGATTTCGCGGAGACGACCCGCTCTCGGCCGACTCGCCCCCCGGTGAGGAAGATCTGGAGATACTGCAGCAGGTCGACCACGTTGGTCCGCAACGCTCCGGCGCTGCGCATGCACGTATCCTCCCACCATTCCTCGCTCGGCACGAGCGAGTGACGTCGCCCGGTCCACTTGGGAGAGTACAGCGTCGTGACCTCGGGTTGGCGTCGGAGGATGCCGGTATCGAAGGAGGTCGAGGTCATGCCAGCTGGACGGAGGACCTCCTGTTCGAGGAAGCACTCGAACGTCCGCCCCGAGGTCCGCTCGACGATCGCACCGAGCAGTCCGAACCCTTCGTTCGAGTAGCTGAAGAAGCGCCCGGGGGGACCTAGCAGGCTGTAGTTCTCTTCCGAAAGGTATCGCATCAGCTGCTCGTAGGTGTCGATCGGGTCGTGGTCCGGGTTTACGCCGACGTGACGCGCCACGCGGGGGTCGTACGGAGGGTCCCGCCGGAGGCTCCGCAGGGACGTGTAATAGAGCGAGGGAAGTGGCGGAAGTCCCGAGCTGTGGGTCAGGAAGTGGTGGATCCGGATCGGGTGGCGGGCGCTCGCGCCGCGGACCCGCAGCTCTGGAAGGTACCGAACCACGGGGTCGGATACACGGAGGCGACCCTCTTCAGCCAGGCGAAGGATGGCAAGGGCCGTGAACGACTTCGTGATGGAAGCGATCCCGTACATCGTGCGGGGCGTCGCCGGCAGCTTTGCCTCACGGTTACGGAATCCGTAGCCCTTCACGAGCGGTAAGTGCCCGGGGCGGATCAGACCCAGGGACACGCCCGGGGTCTTCGACCGCGCCATCCCACGTCGCACGATCTCGTCGAGGCCCGGGAGTTCTCCCACGATGCAACACCGGCCGGGCTCGAACGCCACTGCACCCATAAGCATACGAACCCCCGCGGCGCAGCGGACTCCCGGAGCCGAACGGGATGGACGTCGCGTTCTTCACCGACTCGTATCCCCCCATCCAGGACGGAGTTTCGGCGGTGACCGGAGGCCTCGCTCGCACCCTCGCTCGACTGGGGCACACCGTCCGCGTCTACGCGCCGAGCCCTACACCCGGAGCATCGACCGAGGAGGCCGCGAACGGGATCTCGGTTCGGAGGGTGCGCACGGTCCCCGTACCCCTCTACGGCCAGTATCGGTGGCCGGTCTGGCCGTTCGGCCTGTTTCGAAGCGCGCGGACGGTCCGGGACGCGGACGTGGTCCACATCCACACTCCTGGACCGCTCGGGAGCATGGGGTTCCTGATGGCGCGTCAGTTCGGCCGACCGCTCGTCGGGACGTTCCACACCAACATCCGGGAGATGCGAGAGAGCGTGCCCTCGAAGTTCCTGGTCCCGACCTTCTTCCGCGTCGCGTGGTGGTACAACCTCGGGACGTACTGGCGGTGCGACGTCACGACCGCGCCCTCCACGGCCGCGGCCGACACGCTGATGTCGAGCGTCCGCAAGCCGTTCCGTCGTCCGGTCGAGGTGATCCCGAACGGGATCGATGTCGAGCGGTTCCACCCGGACGCGCGGGTCCCCGACTGGAGGACCCGCTGCGGACTCCGCACCGCTCCCCTCGTGACGTATCTGGGTCGGCTGACGGTCGACAAGGGGGTCCACCGGTTCCTCGACGCCGTGGAGACCGCCCTGCCCCACACCGACCTCGTCGCGATCGTTGGCGGCCAGGGCCCCGAGGAGGAGCATGTCCGGGACCGCCTAGCCCGCAGTCCCACCCTCGCGACGCACGTCCGGTACGTCGGACCGGTCGCCGAGTCCGAGAAGGCGGCGCTCCTCGCCCAGTCGGACCTGTTCGTCCTACCCTCCACGAGCGACACCTCGAGCATCGCCCTTCTCGAGGCGATGGCCTGCGGCACGCCGGCTATCGCCCCGGCCTCGGGAGGAGCCGCGGAGATCGTCGAAGACGGCGTCACCGGCTGGCGGGTCCCCGTAACGGTTCCGGGAGCCCTCGCCGAAGCGCTCGGGAAGATCCTCGACGTTCCCACGGTCCGGCGGCAGGTGGGGGACCACGCGGCCGAATTCGTGCGTCAGAGCGCCTCGCTCGAGACGATGGCCCGTCGCTTTATCTCCCTCTACCGGCTGGTGGGGGAGCAGAGGTCCTCGCGTGACGTCGGTTTCCCTGCCTGAACTCGATTCGCTCGCCCAACAGCTGGTGGGGGAGCGGCACGACGCGTTCAGCCAGCGTGCGCTGGCCCGCTCGTACGAGGAGTACGTCTCCCGGAACCGCCACCCGCTCACTTCGGTCGTCGTGGTCGCGGACGGCGCGGAGTACCCGACCTTCTACGCTCTCCTCGCGGACGCCAAGACGAACTCGACGTCCCTCGAGATCCGGCCCGAGCCCGCCCCGCCCGCGAACGAATGGGGGTTCCTGCGACCGTTCCAGCGTCTCGTGCTGCGCCAAGACGGGTCGGCCGATGTTCATCCTCTTGTTCCGGGTCCCCCCGAGCGGGGGATCGCACGGCTCCTCCTGCGGGAGCACTACCTTCCTCGCTCCCACGACGACGAGGACCGCGGCGCGACCGGTGGCTCGCGGGTCGAGCTCAATGCACTGATCGGCCCCCTCGACCGCGGTCTCACGGTCTACCGCGAGCGCGGGCTCCTCCCGTTCTCGGTGGCGATCCTGGTCTATCTTCCCGACGAGCGGGTCCGCTACGAGTTCGACCTCCTCGAGACGAGCCTTCTTCCGGACCCGCGGACCGGTCGGCTGCCGCCCGCGCGCCGAGCCCATCGGACCTCCCGCTTCAGCTATGCGGTCGACCGCGTCATCGGGCGCGGCGACCTCTCCCTGCTCGCCGCGCGCTGCCTCGAGGTCCTCAGCGAATCCGGAGGGCTCACCTCGGTCGAACTGGCCCACGTGTTCGGAGGCGTTCGGGAGCTGGTCGACTCCGCGCTCCAGGGCCTCGTCGCGCGCCAGCTCGTCTCGTTCGACCGTCGGACGGGGGTCTACCGCCCCCGGATCGAGGCGTTCGTTCCGAGCGGGGTCGAAGCGACCGCCGCCGCCGCGACCCTCTCGGGGTCGGACGCGATGTTGCGAACGAGCGTGCAGGAGCTGCTCGCCGCCGCGGACGCCCGGGCTTCCTGCCCGCTTTGTGGGGCCGCGCTCCCTCCTGGACCTAGGGGAATCCTCTGCGAGAACTGCGCGGCCAAGGTCGACGCGCCGGTGTAGTTCGGGCTAGCCCGTCGGGACCCACCGCCCCCTCGGGCGGAGAGTCCGAGACCCGAACTGCGACGCGGGGCCGATGACAGGATCGCAATCAGCGCGCGGGGCGAGAGGCGACCTCCTTCCCGATTCGACTATACTTCGTTCACGGTCAAGTTAGCGACGAGCGAGAACCCACCGGCTATCGAGGGGGCCGGGCTCGGCATGTCCAGATTCACTTGCCAGGCGCACCCGCTTCCGCTCAGGATCTGCTGGCTCTGGCTGGAAAAGTGGCTGTAAGTCTCTGACCCGTTCGACGCACCGCAGACATTCTGCCAGAACGGGATGGGAGAGTAGAGGGTCGCGTTGATGAATGCAGAAGAGACGTTGAACGGCACGACCGCGAAGACGAACATCCAAAACGTGTACTGGGTCCCGCTGGTCAGCGTGATAGGACAATCGGGTCCGATTTGTTGCAACAGGAGATGTTCGGAGCAGGCGTTCTGATGAGGAGGCCCGAAAATCTCTGGCGAGTTCCTCAAGTAGGTGATGGTCAGATTTGCTCCGTTCATCGTTACCGTGGGCGGGGGGGACGTTGGACGGACAAACCACTGAAATGCAACGATGGCAGCGACTGTGACCGCGACGACGAGCGCAATCCGAATCCAGGTGGACCCGGACAGCCGTCCCGTCCCGCGCATGGGCAATCGCGACCTTTCCCCATCGGCAGAGCGGCGGGAAGCGAATTACGCCTCCCTCTCGGACCGCCTACGGGCGTCCCTGCCTTCGCCGAGACCGAACCGCGCGGTCGATGACGGTACGAATCGAACCATCTCGAGAGAGTTTACGGGCCTGTCGGGAGTTTCCGCCCCGGACGTTTCCCGTCCGGGACCTTTGAACCCGAGTTCACTGGCTTAGAAGGCCAGGACTTTGTCCATGCTAAGCTACAGGCCCACCCTCCCGACGGCCTCCGCCCTCCTTAATCCTTGGGTGCGGAAGGGGGATGTCGGCGTCCGGCGGAGGCGATGAGATGGGCGAGCCGGACCGGCTCCGGCCAGTACCCTCGGACCGTCGAGCGCTGGACGAGCCGCACAGCATCCACTCGTGAGCATCCGACCGCCGCCGCCACGATCGGCCGCCCGCCCGTAGGGACGGGGAACAGGCGGTGGGCGCGAAGCAAGGCCCAACGTCGCTCCGATGTGCGAGGGAACCACTTTCGCAGTGCTGAACGGATCTCCGAGAACTCGGGAGGGCGACGCGTCACGGCGACGACCGGAAGGCCGAGCGCACAGCGGAGAGCGTCGAGGTCGAGCACGTTGAACCCTCCGACCACCGCGCCGTCGAGGAGTACCGCCCGCACACCCTCGAGCGGGCCCAAACGACGAACGAGCGCGACGACCCGTCGGGTTCCGTCCGTCCCGTCGACGGTGACCCGCCCTAGGCGCACCGCATCGACCCGTTCGGGAAGCGTCACGAGCACCGCTGCGATCGGAGCGTAGCGGTCCCGACGGTCGAAGGCACCGTCGTCGATGCCCACCACCTGAGGGTGCGGTTTCCCGAGGGCGCGCCGCAACGCTAAGACCCCCGATGAGGTCGGGCGCCGACGATGGGAGCCCCCGCCGTCTCGGTGCGATGTCCGACGTGCGGAGCGGAGCTTCGGGCCGTCTTGGCCCCGGAGCCTCCGACCCAGTGGTTTCCGTGTCCGCAATGTCGTAACCCCGTGCCCGTGGTCGTGCCCCGGGACCCTCCTCCCCTGTACACCTGGGAGGTCCTTCCCGGGCTATATCCCGCGCTCCCACCGCCCCGGCGGCCCCGGGTACGCGTCCGACGAATGGCCCAGGTCGCGCTGGCCGCTGTGGCCGCGCTCGCCGTCGTGCTCGGAGTCTTCCTCGCGATCCTCGGGGCCCAGGCCCTCGGGCCGGGCAGCTACGTCGTTTCGGGCACCGTCCTAGAGCAGGGTCCTCTCCGCACTGCTCCCGCCGTGGGCGCCACCGTGGTCCTGACCGATGACGCCGGTCACCGAACCACGCAGCTTACCGGTGCGGACGGATCGTTCTCGTTCACGAACGTGGTCCCCGGTGGCATCTCGCTCAACATCTCCCAGCCCAACTTCGCGCCGGTCACGGTGCTCACTTTCGCCTCCCCAGTGTACAGCACGGGCACGACCGGTCTTTCGGTCCTGCTCGTCGCCGGCAACTCGACGAACGCGACGACCCAGGCCCTCTCGCCGTTCCCTTCGCTCGAGAGCTTCGTCGCGTCGATCGGGAGCGGGGTCGCGCTCCTCGGCATCGTCGCCATCCTCGGCGGGGTGGCGGCCGCGATCACTGGGCGCAGCGACCGTCCGGCGGTCGGGGTGGTGGGCGGAGCGTCCGGACTGCTCGCGCCCGTGGCGCTCTACCTGCTCGCCCTCGGAGGGGTGTTCCCCGAACTCATCTTCGGGACCGCGATTCTCGCGGCGATCGGGGCGTTCGTGGTGACGACGCGCTGTCTGGAGATTTTCCAGGTGGGGCCGGAAGCCCGGACCGACTAGGGAGAGCCCTGGGTCCGCGCCGAGGCGGTCCGGCCGGTGCCGGCGATCGGTCGTCGCGAGCGGAAGCCGCCGGTGAGGGTGTGATAGAAGCCGACGCTCGGTTCGCCCCGTTGCCAGCAGAGGAAGACGAGCTCCCCCTCCTGCATCGAGTAGAAGTCGACCAGCCCGGTCCCGAGCTCCTTCACCTCGATCCCCTCGTCGCGCAGCGACCCCACCGCTTCGTCGAGCCGACGGCTCAAGTGCTTCCACTCCGCATCGAGGCGGGCCTTGAGCTCGTGGTCCGGCTGGTCCTCGGCGTCGGCCTCCGCACCCCAGAACGTGGCCAGGCGTTCCCGCTGTTCGTGGACCTCGGCGAGCCGGCTCACCCAGCCCTGCAATCGGGGCAGGAGCTCCTCGAGCTCGGAGAGCCGGGCGTTCGCCTCGGCGACGGTCCACAGACGGGGAGGACCGACAGGGGGGGTGTCATCGTCCGCGCGTTCCGACCGTTCCATTCGGGCGACCCTCAGCCTATACAAGTCCACTCGCCCTATAAACAGAGGAGATAGGGTCGAGGTAACTACCCGAAGTGCTCTCGGTCAGATCAGCGCGAGCTCGCGGCCCGCCTTCGTGAACGCTGCGATTGCGGTCGTGACGTCCTCGTCGGTCAACGCCGCGTTCATGATCGTGCGGATGCGCGCCTTGTCCTTCGCGACCATCGGATAGACGATCGGGAGGGCGAAGACGCCGAGCTCGAAGAGACGCAGGCTCAGCTTCTGGGCGAGCGCGCTCTCGCCGACGATGATGGGCGTGATCGGGGTCTCGCTCTTCCCCGTGTCGAACCCGAGCGCCCGCATCTCCTTCTTGAATCGTCGGGTGTGCGTCCACAGCCGTTCCACGTGCTCCGGCTCGGACTCGAGTACGTCGATCGCGGCGAGGCACGCTGCCGCGACCGGGGGCGGATGCGACCCGCTCAGGAGCCAGGTCCGCGACTTGTTGTAGGCAAAGCGGACGAGGTCGGTCGAGCCCGATATGTGACCGCCGACGACCCCGAACGCCTTCGAGAACGTTCCCATCTCGACGTGCACCCGGTCCCGCCCGAGACCGAAGTGCGCGACGATGCCGCGGCCCCCGGGACCGAGCACCCCTTCGCCGTGGGCATCATCCACGTAGACCATCGCACCGTGCTTCGCCGCCGCGGCCGCCACCCGGTCGAGCGGGGCGATGTCCCCGTCCATGGAGAACACTCCGTCCGTGATCACCAAGATTCGGCGGTACGAGGGGGTGTGCTCCTCGGCCTTGACGAGCACGCGCTCGAGGTCCTCGGCGTCGGCATGCCGATAGACCGCGCGCTCCGCCCGCGAGAGCCGGACCCCGTCGATGATGCTGCCGTGGTTGAGCTCGTCCGAGACGATCAGGTCGCCCTCGCCGGCGAGCTGGGGGATGAGTCCGGAGTTCGCGGCGAAGCCCGTCTGGTAGACGAGCGAGGCCTCGGCGTGTTTGAAACGCGCGAGACGACGTTCGAGCTCCATGTGGAGGTCCATGGTGCCCGCGATCGGTCGCACGGACCCCGAGCCGACACCGTGGGTGTCGATGGCACGGTGCGCCGCCTCCTTGAGCTTCGGATGGTTGCTGAGCCCGAGGTAGTTGTTCGAGCAGAACATGAGCACGCGCTTCCCGTCGATTTCGCACCAGGGGGCGCTCGGGCCCTCGAGCACCCGAAGGCGCCAATCCAGATTCGCCTCGACGAGCTGGCGGTACTCCTCCCCGAGGAACGAGGTGGGGTCGCGCACGGGGTTCACCACCTCGCCTCGAGCGAGACCTTCGCGGCCTGCATCGACTGGATCAGCTCCATTGCCCGAGGGATATCACGGATCGGCACGCGGTGCGTGATGATCTGGCTCATCTTTTCCCGGAACGCCGCGTCGGCGAGGAGTCCCTTCACCTGGAACCAGGTCTCGAACATCCGTCGGCCGTAGATCCCGTGGACCTTGGCCGCCTTGAAGATGACCGCGTCATCGAAATCGAGCGTCGCCTCGTGGTCGAAAAGCCCCATCAGCGAGACGCGACCGCCCGGGGTGAGCGCGTCGAAGGCGAGCTTGAGCGCCGCGGGGTGCCCGGACATCTCGACCGCGACGTCCACACCTCGACCTTCGGTCTCCTCACGGATCGTCTTCACCGCCGGGACGTTCGGGTCGGTCGGGTCGAGGACCCGGTCCGCTCCCATCTTCTTGGCGAGGGAAGCGCGCAGCGGATTCACCTCGGTCGCGAACACCCGCCGGGCCCCGAGGGTCCGCGCGACGGCGATTGCGAGGAGTCCGATCGGACCGCACCCCGTGACCAGAACGGTCCCTCCCGCGATGTCCTCGAGGTTCTCCTCGGGCAGGAGCGAATGGACCGCGTTCCCGAGCGGCTCCTGAATCGATGCGAGCGCGGGGTCGAGGTGGGGGTCGTTCTTCCACGCGTTCAGCTCGGGAAGCACCGCGAACTCGGCGAACACGCCGTTACGGTGGACGCCGAGCACCTGAACGTTCTCGCAGATGTGCATCTTCCCGGTGCGGCACTGGTAGCACGTCCCGTCGACGATGTGCGTCTCGGCGGAGACGCGGTCGCCCACCCGAAGGCTGCGGAC
>Ga0187815_10001812_pt1 | contig 10033 bp, 6 predicted proteins | sample NC_S_5_FD_132962 | JGI IMG/M metagenome (GOLD analysis project Ga0187815, IMG submission 132962) | Wetland sediment microbial communities from Neuse River Estuary, North Carolina, USA - ASW-S_5 | ecosystem: Environmental > Aquatic > Freshwater > Wetlands > Sediment | place: USA: North Carolina...
CGCGCATGCTGCAGGTTCCAGGCCCATTCGAGATCGTGCGCGCCACGATCGTCGCTCTGGGCGATGCGCGCTTCGATCGCCGCCTCGAGCAGCGCGAGGCGGGCGACAGGAGAGGGCGCTTCGATGATCCGCCCGAGGATTTCATCGGCGCGGGGGCCGAGGAGCTCCGCAAGCGCGATCATGCGATCGCCGAGTTCGTTGAGCGGCCGGCCCAGCAAGCGCCTTGCGCCCGGCAGCGTCAGCTCGACCACGATGCCTTCCTGCGCGCCATCGGTCTCGGTCACGATGTAGCGGTCGCTCGGCCCGGAATAGAACACGGTCGGATGCGGGAAGCGGTGAAGCTTTCCTGCGGTGTCCTCGACGCGCAGCTCGGTGCCGAGATTGAACACAAGCACGGCGCTGCCGTTGGGCAATTCGCGCTGACGGCTCGGCCCGGCCCCCTGCACCGTGTAGGCGGTGGCGCGTCGTACAAAGGGCGCCAGCGCTGCCGGCGGCGCGAGCGAATCCATCCGCCAGCTATCCGGTGCGTGCCGGTGATCGACCGTGCGGATTCGGCTGGCAAGGCTGCTCATGGTCCAAATATCGGCCAGGCAATGCCGTGTGTCCATCGCCCGCGAGCTGAAACCCGCCGCCCTTCATCATCCCTTCATCTGCCGGGGATCGTAGAAAAAGCGTTCCTCGATCAACTCGTTACCGCGCCAGGTCTGCACGGCGATCTCCTCCATCACCTTGGAGGGGCCGCTCGCCGGCGTGAACTCGAAACGCCAGTGGATCGCGGAGTGGTCGCCTTCGATGAAGATCGGGCTCAGCCGCTTTGTTTCGACCTTGGCGAAGGAAGCGAGCACCGCGCGCTCGCGGGCGGCGAGCTTATCGCGGCCGTGCCGCGGCGGGTCCTGGTTCTCGCGGGTCGAGGCATCGGGCGCGTAGAAGCGCTCGATGGCGCCGACGTGGTCGTTGGATTCGACGGTCGCGGCGAAGGCTTCGACGACATGACGGTCCGGCATCGGGCAGCTCCATATTTCGACTATCAGTCGATATTTGTCGACCGTCGGTCGAAAGTCAATGGCGCCGGTCTCACGAATGCGCTAAGGAATTCGCATGGCAACGCATGCGGAACGACGCGCCGTCACGCAGGCTGCGGTGATGAAGGCCGCGCGGCGGCTGTTCGGCGAGCGCGGCTTTGCCGCGACGTCGGTCGACGACATCGCGGCCGCCTCGCGCGTCGCCAAGGGGGCGATCTATCATTACTTCAAGACCAAGAACGATCTGTTCGAGGCCGTGTTCGAGGAGGCCTCGGCCGATCTCGTGAAGGAGATCGACGGCGCGGTCCGGAGCGAGAAGGACACGCTCGCCGCACTTGCCTCCGGCACGCAGCTCTACTTCTCCAAATGCGCGAAGGGGCCGATGGGCCAGATCATCCTGCGCGACGGCCCGGCCGTGCTCGGCTGGCAGCGCTGGCGCGAGATCGACGAAAAACATTTTGGCGGCAAGATTCCGCGGGCGCTTCAACTGGCGATGGATGGTGGCATCATCGCGGATCAACCGGTCGAGCCCTTGGCGCGACTACTGCTCGGCGCGATCAGCGAGGCGGCCTTGGCCTGCGCCGGCCGCAGCGATATCGAGACAGTCGGCGCGAATTACGCGCGCGCGTTCCGCTCGCTGCTCGACGCGCTCAGGCGGCGTTGAGCCGTTCGTCCGTGCAGCGGAATAAGCGCATGCAAAAAAGCCTGCCGTGCTTGCTTGGCTGGGGCGGGGCGGGGGTCTAGATTGCCCGGCAACCGCGTAGAGGAAAGGCCGAAGCGGCCTCGCGCGATGGGAGGAACAAATGAAACACGCTTACGTGCCGCGGACGACCAACTACAGCCTCAATCCGGGCGACGAACTCAATGATCTCCGCATGTCGGACCAGGTCCGTCCGCTCTATGAGCACGTCAAGAAATTCATCCGCGAGACCGTGGAGCCGATGTCGGTGGAGTTTTACCGACATGGCGAGAAGAAGACCGACCGCTGGAGTTTTACCGATGATCAGCTCGCCGTGCTGCAGAAGGCCAAGGACAAGGCGAAAGAGGAAGGTCTGTGGAACTTCTTCCTTCCGGACGCCGAGACGGGCGAGGGCCTGAAGAATCTCGACTACGCCTATATCGCCGCCGAGCTCGGCAAGAACCCGTTGGCCTCGGAAACCATGAACTGCTCGGCGCCCGACACCGGCAACATGGAAGTGCTGGAGCGCGTGGGCACCAAGGAGCAGAAGGAGAAGTGGCTGAAGCCGCTGCTCAACGGGGAAATCCGTTCCGCCTATGCCATGACCGAGCCGAACGTCGCTTCGTCCGACGCCAAGAACATCTCGACTACGGCCAAGCTCGTCGGCGATGAGTGGGTGATCAACGGCGAGAAATACTACATCTCCGGTCTCGGCGATCCACGCTGCAAGATCATGATCGTGATGGTGAAGACCAATCCCGACGCGCCGCCGAGCAAGCAGCAGTCGCAGATCCTGGTGCCGAAGGACACGCCCGGCGTGGAGATCCTCGGGCCCATGCACGTATTCGGCCACGACCACGCGCCGCGCGGTCACATGCACCTGCGCTTCAACAATGTGCGTGTGCCGAAGGAGAACATGCTGCTCGGCGAGGGCCGCGGGTTCGAGATCTCGCAGGTCCGCCTCGGCCCCGGCCGCATCCATCACTGCATGCGCACCATCGGCAAGGCCGAGAAGGCGCTCGACATGATGGTGCAGCGGGGCCTGACCCGCGAAGCCTTCGGCAAGAAGATCGCCCATCTCGGCGGCAACATCCAGATCATCGCGCAGGCTCGCTGCGAGATCGAGGCGATGCGGCTGATGGTGCTGAAGGCGGCGAAGGCGATGGACGTTCTCGGCAACAAGGAAGCGCGCGTCTGGGTCAGCATGGTCAAGGCCATGATCCCCGAGCGCGCCTGCAAGGTGATCGACCAGGCCATCCAGATGCACGGCGCCACTGGCATCTCGCAATGGACGCCGCTCGCCGAAATGTACCAGGACGTCCGCCACCTGCGCTTCGCCGACGGTCCGGACGAGGTGCACTGGATGGTGGTCGGCCGGCATGAGCTGAGCATGCCGTAACACGCGGCAGCGTTGACCCCCGTAGGGTGGATTAGCGAAGCGTAATCCGCCATTGTTGAATCGGCGGATTATGCCTTGCGGCTAATCCGCCCTACGGCCGCGCTAGACATGCACCGCCGTGCGCACGCGGCCGACATTGCCGAACACGCGCAGGTAGCGTTCGATTTCAGAGGGGATGCCGGTCGCCTTTTCCGGATTGTCGGACAGTTTCACGGCCGGCCGTCCGTCGACCGACGTCACCTTGCACACGAGCGAGATCGGGTCGAGATCGGCCGAACCATCCGGTGCGCAGCCGACGAAATCATTGGTGAGGTTGGTGCCCCAGCCAAAGCTCAAGCGGACGCGGCCCTTGAAGTGATGGAACGTCTCCTCGATTGAATCGACGTCCATGCCGTCGGAAAACACGAGCAGTTTTTCCCTGGGATCGCGGCCCTTCTGCTTCCACCATTTGATGATCTCCTCGCCGGCCGAGATCGGCGGCGCGGAGTCCGGGCGAAAACCGGTCCAGTCGGCGACCCATTCCGGCGCATCGCGCAGGAACGGCCTCGTGCCGAAGGCGTCGGGCAGGGCGACGAGCAGATTGCCGCCATAGGTGTGCCGCCACTGGTCGAGGACGCGATAGGGAGCCCAGCGCAGTTCAGTATCGTCATTGGCGAGCGCAGCCGCCACCATCGGCAGCTCATGCGCATTGGTGCCAATGGCTTCGAGATCGTTGTCCATCGCGAGCAGCACGTTCGAGGTGCCGGTGAAGCACGGACCAAGTCCTTCCTTGACCGCCTCGACGCACCAGCGCTGCCACAGGAATCCATGACGGCGGCGCGTGCCGAAGTCCGACAGCCGCAAGCCGTCGAGCTTGCGCAGCCGCTCGACCTTGGCCCACAGCTTGGCCTTGGCGCGGGCATAGAGCACGTCGAGCTCGAAGCGGCCCTTGCCCTTCATCGTCTGGCGGGAGCGCAACTCGTTGAGGATCGCGAGTGCCGGAATCTCCCACATCGTGGTGTGGGTCCAGTGGCCGTGAAAATGCAATTCGTACTGTCCGTCGACCTTCCTGAGTTCGTATTCGGGCAGGCGGAAATTGGCGAGCCAGTTGATGAAGTCCGGCGAGAACATCTGGGTCTTGCCGTAGAACGTGTTGCCGGCGAGCCAGATCAGTTCGTTCTTGGAGAAGCGGATGGAGCGGGCGTGGTCCAGCTGCGCGCGAAGCTCGGCCTCATCGATCACTTCGGCCAGCCGTACCTGCTTCGAACGGTTGATGACCGAAAAGGTCACCCGCTGGTCCGGATAGAACTCCCGGATCATCTGCAGCATCAGCAGCTTGTAGAAATCGGTATCCAGCAGGCTGCGCACGATCGGGTCGAGGCGCCAGCCGTGGTTGTAGGTACGCGTTGCGATATCGGTGACAGCGGTCATGGCCGGAACCTTAGCCCCTCGGGGAACCCGCAACCAGTGCCCGGATCGGCGGAACTGGTCTGCTTTTTAATGAATAGGGGCCGATTTTAACCTTGCAATTGCGGCATCGATGCCGTTCCAGGCGGGTTTGCTGGGCGCAAATTGCCGCCTGAGATAGCCGACGAGCTCGGCGAGTTGCCGGTCGGACAGGCTATCCCTGAAGGCCGGCATGTAACCGAGCTGGGGCGAGGCCGGCGTTGCGATGCCGTGCAGGATCACCTGGATCAGATTGTCGGGGACGTCGCTGTGGACGTTGCTGTTCAGCGAGAGCGACGGTCGGCTGCCGAACAGGGCGGGACCGCCGACCTCGTGGCAGACCGCGCAGGCGCCCTGATAGATTCGCGCGCCGGGTGAGGCGGCGGTAACGGAGAGCGTGGCGTTTTCCAGCCTGGCGGCAAGCGCGTCCGCGTCCTTTCTGTCCGGCGCGCCCTCGTTGAACGAGGCAAGATAGACGGCCATGGCGCGGATGTCCTGATCGCCCAGCGCCCTCAATTCCTTCACGACCGGCGCCATCGGTCCGGCAGCCACCCCATGGAAGCGAGACTCGCCGGTGCGCAGATATGCATACAGCTCATCTTCGCTCCACGGGATCGGCGCGCGCGATAGCGAGGTCAGGGCAGGGGCTTCCCACCCTTCCGCAAATCCGCCCGCGAGATAGCGGCTCGCGATCTCCGCGCCGAACTCATTGCGCGGCGAGTGACACGCGCCGCAATGGCCCAGGCCCTCGACGAGATAGGCACCGCGATTCCACGCCTCCGATCTTGACGGATCGGGCCGGAACACTTGCGAAGAGTGGAACAGCGCATTCCACCCCGCGAGCAGCGGCCGCTGGTTGAACGGAAACGCGAGCTTGTTGTTCGGCGCCTCCGCGCGTACCGGCTCCTGTGCCATCAGGTATGCATAGAGCGCCTGCAGGTCGGCATCGGTCGCCTTCGCATAATGCGTGTAGGGAAAGGCCGGATAGAGATGCTTGCCGTCGCGATGGATGCCCTCGCGCATGGCGCGCTCGAAGGCGGGGTAGGACCAGTTGCCGATCCCGGTCTCGACATCGGGCGTGATGTTGGTGCTGTAGATGGTGCCGAACGGCGTCTGCAGCGCGTGCCCGCCGGCATTGACCGCGCCGCCTGCGGCCGTATGGCAGACCATGCAATCGCCGAGCGCCGCGAGTTGCTGCCCGCGGGCGATGGTCGCGGCGGAAAACACGGACGGATCGGGGCGGGCGATCGGCGCAATGGCTCTCCATGGCAACGCCGCGGTGCCGATAGCAATCGCCGTTGCGCATACCGCAGCGAGCCCGGCAAACACGCTCGGCCGCACGGCGAAGGGATTCTTCCATTTATTCGCGGAGGCCGCAGGTGTCGGCGCAGGCAGAGCCGCGGCTGCGCTCGGTGTTTCGCCGTGCAATCCGTGCAGGATGCGCTCCGGTGTAAAAGGTGGATCGCGAAAGCGCACGCCAGTCGCATCGAAGATCGCATTGGCAATCGCGGCAGCGCTCGGCACGGAGGCGGACTCGCCGACGCCGAGCGGCGGCTGATCCTGTCGCGGCAGCATCAGCACGTCGATTTTCGGCACCTCGGGAAACTTGATAATGGGGTAAGCGCCCCATTCCCGCGCCGCCACGGTGGTACGCTCGAACGGGACTTCCTCCATCAGCGCGCGGCTGGTGGACTGGATGACATTGCCCTCGATCTGGTGCCGTACGCCCTCCGGGTTGATCATCAGGCCGGAATCCTGGCCCGCGACCACGCGCGTCACGCTGACGTCGCCGGTTGCCTTGTTGACAGCGACATCGGCGATCCAGGCCGACCACGCCGCGCCGTAGCCTGGAAACTTGCTGTGCACATAGAGCGCATAGGCAAAGCCGCGCCCGTGCACGACGTCGCCTTCCTTCTCCTCTCGGACCGGCCGAGGCCTCCAGCCGGCACGCTCGGCGACCGCATTGACGAGATCGATGGCGCGCGGGTCTTTCAGATAGCGCAACCGGTATTCGATAGGATCGACGCCGGCCTCGGTGGCGAGCTCGTCGATGTAGCTTTCATGCGCGAATGTGTTGGGCAGTGCCGAGACGCCGCGAAACCAGGAGGCGCGCACGATCGGCGGCATGTCGTTGGCGACGACGCGCATGTGGTCGTAGTCATAGGGCGGAATTGCAGTGCGGTCGCCCATCTCGAACACGGCGGGCGTAGGCGGGATTCGGCCGGTGAGCAGCAGCGCCAGCGTTGGCGCTCCGTTCGAGGGATAGCGCGTTGCGAAATCATAGGCGGCGGGAGTGCCGTCGGCATTCAGGCCGCCATTGACGTCCATCAATTGTGCGGTGCCCTTCGGTTCCCAGACATGCTCCTGCTCGCGCGTCAGCTGCACGCGCACGGGGCGGCCGACCGCGCGCGAGAGCAAGAGCGCGTCGGCGGTGACGTCATCGGCGCAGTTGCGACCGTAGCAACCCGCGGCCTCGAGCCGGATCACCTCGATTTCGCTGTCCGGCCGCTCGACCAGTAATGCAAGATCGGCGCGCAGGATGTGCGGGTTTTGCGTGCCCGACCAGACACGAACGGCGCCATCGCGATAATCGGCGACCGCACAGGACGGTCCGATCGAGCCGTGCATCTGGTAGGGCCAGGAATAGATCCGCTGCATCGGCTTGGCCGCAGCAGCAATCGCCTCATCGACATTGCCCTTGTCGATCAGGACACGCGGCTGAGCCGGATTGGCGCGCAGCGCCTCTTCGAGTTGCTCGAGATCAGGCAGGGTGGGGACGGGCTTCCATCTTACCTTGAGCTGCGCCGCCGCCTTGATCGCGTTCTCCTCGCGTTCGGCGACGACGCCCACGAAGTCGCCGACCTGTACCACCTTCACGATGCCCGGAATCCCGCGCACCGAGGATTCATCGACTGCGATCAGGCTCGTGCCGACGAACGGCCCAGCATCAACGCCGGCATAAGGCGGTCGCACCACGCGTCCGTGCAGCATGCCGGGCAAGCGCACGTCATGGACATAGACGAGTTCGCCGGTCGCCTTCGCCGGCAGGTCGACCCGCGGCACCGATTGCCCAACGATGCTGTAGGCGGTCGCCGCTTTGACGGGGACATCGTCGGCAAGTTCAAGTCGAATACTTTCGCCGGCAATCAGTTCGCCATAACTGACGCTGCGATTGTCCTTGCCGCGAACAAGTCCATCCTCGATCGTCAGTTCTTCGGCCGGTATCTCGAGCCGCTCGGCCGCGCGTGCCGCCAGAAAGTGCCGCGCCTGTGCCGCAGCCTTGCGTAAGGGGATCGCAGTGATCTGGATGGTTTCGCTCGCAATCGTCGCGCCTTGGTTCGGCGTTAGCGTTGTATCGCCCAGCACGACGACGACACGCGCAAAGGATACATCCAGTTCTTCAGCGACGATTTGAGCCAGTGCCGTTCGGATGCCGGTGCCGAGATCGACATGGCCGTTGAATGCGGTGACTGCTCCATCAGCGGTGATCCCGATGAAGGTCTCGAACGTGCCTTCTCCGCCGTTGCCCGCGGGGCGAACGACCGACAGTGATCCCTGCTTTCCGGAAGAAGGCGGCGCGGCCATCAGTCGCGCGCCTCCAGGACATGTCCTGCCGCGCGCATCGCGGCTCTGATGATCTCGATATGCGCGCCGCAGCGGCAGAGATTGTAGCGCAGCGCCTGCACGATTTCCGCTTCCGACGGATGCGGATTGGTCGCGAGCAGCGCCTTCGTGCTCATGATCATGCCGTTGAGACAGTAACCGCATTGCGCGGCTTGTTCGTCAATGAAAGCCTGCTGCACCGGATCGGGACGCTCGCGCGAGCCAAGGCCTTCCAGCGTCACGATGTCGCGGCTCACGCAGCCTTCGATCGGGATCACGCAAGAGCGGGCAGCGACGCCGTCGATCAGTACGGTGCAGGCGCCGCACTCGCCGAGCCCGCAGCCATATTTCGGTCCGTTGAGCTCGAGGTCATTGCGCAGCACGTACAGCAGAGCGGTGTCCGGCGCGGCGTCGACGTCGTGATTCCTGCCGTTCACGGTCAGGCGCATCGTGCGGGTGCTCCGTTGGCGCGTTTCGAAGAACTGGCGAAAGACTACCGTTTGTATACAAACGTGCAAGCCGCTCATGCCGCGCCGCAGCGTCGTGCCCGGTTTGTGGACAATCGCGCGAGGCAAACTGAGTTATTATGCGGCAGCCGGCCATTTCATATCGTTGCCGCTTGACAGGTTTCCACCTCGCGCGCAGGATCATTCGTATACGAATGAACGTGGCGGCGCTGCCGCTGCGAAAGCTCAAAACGGGCGGGCGTGCTGATGGCGATGGAAGTGACCGCCACGTCTGGCGACAAGATCCGCTGCGATGCCTGCCCGGTGATGTGCTACATCAAGCCGGGCGCGGCAGGGGCCTGCGACCGCTACGCCAATCACGACGGCCAGTTGGTGCGCGTCGATCCGCACATCGTGCTGGAGCGAACGGTCGAGCATGGCGGACGCGTGGTGCCGTTCCAGGCGGTCGGCGATTGGGACGGCAAGATCGTCAACCAGCCTGACGTATTCGTCACCGCGATCGGCGCGGGTACCACCTATCCCGATTACAAGCCGGCGCCATTCATCGTGTCTTCCGAGGTCGACGGCGTCGACATGGTCACGGTCGTGACCGAGGGCATCTTCAGCTATTGCGGCGTCAAGGTGAAGATCGATACCGATCGCCATCTCGGCCCGGAGACCGCCACCGTGCGCGCACAGGGCGAGGCGGTCGGTCACGTCACCACGGGCGAATACGGCTCGCAGATGCTCTCGCTCGGCGGCGTGCACCATCTCACCGGCGGCTCCAAGAAGGAGGGCCGCGTCACCTGCGACACGCTGATGGACCTGGCCAACTGCAAGCCGGTGGAGCTCACCATCGACGGTGGCGCCACTGTGATCGTGCAGGCAGGCCATCCGCCGGTCGTGAACGGCGCCATTGAGGAGCGCATGCGCGTTGGCTGCGGCTCGGCGACCATCGGCATGTTCGCCAAGCAATGGCATGGCAAGGTCGACGAAGTCGTGGTCGTGGATGACCACATCACCGGCGTGCTGTCGGAACATCAGGCCGGCAAGCTGCTCGATATCGCCGATACCGGGATCAAGATGAAGGGACGGCGCTCGACGCCGGGCCGTTACTTCCAGGTCGCCGAGCCCGGCACGGGCTGGGGCGGCACCAACATTTCCGATCCGCTGTCGGTACTCGGGCCGTTCAACGCCAAGGAGGCGCGACCGGGGCTGACCATGCTGATGGTGTCGACCACCGGAGAGCATTCCGGCTACTACGTGCTCGACGAGGCGCTGCGGCCGATCGAGGCCGAGATGCCGCGCGACCTCAGGCTTTCGGTCGAGCGTATCCAGGAGAATTGCGAGCCGGCGCTGTGCACGGTGCTGTTCATGGCGGGCGCCGGCGGCTCCCTGCGCGCCGGCGTGACCGACAATCCGGTGCGGCTGACGCGCTCGGTAAAGGACGCGCTGACCC
>Ga0187815_10001813_pt1 | contig 10027 bp, 7 predicted proteins | sample NC_S_5_FD_132962 | JGI IMG/M metagenome (GOLD analysis project Ga0187815, IMG submission 132962) | Wetland sediment microbial communities from Neuse River Estuary, North Carolina, USA - ASW-S_5 | ecosystem: Environmental > Aquatic > Freshwater > Wetlands > Sediment | place: USA: North Carolina...
GACTCCGGCGCCGACGTCGCGTTCACCGACTGGCAGAAACTCGTGCCGACCGCAGAGGCGACTTACGAAGTCGGCGACGTGGTGCACGCGAACGCGGCGGCGCTCGCCTGCGATGCCGACGTCGCGACGGCGACATCGGAGTTCTGGCTGCCGCCGGTCGCGCTGCTCTATCGCAAGGCGATCGTGGACCGGATCGGCGGATGGAACGCGGGCCTCCCGGTCATCCAGGACGCGCGCTTCCTGTTCGATGCCGCGCGGCACGGCTCGCGCTTCGTCCACGTGCCGGGAGTGGGGGGCTATTACCGGGTACGCCCGGACAGCCTGTCGCGCCGCGACCACGGGCGCTTCATCGCCGACTGCGCGCGCAACGCCGACGAGATCGAGGCGCTCTGGCGGGCGCGCGCGCCGCTGTCGCCGCGACGGCGCGAAGCGCTCGCCGGCATGTGGCGTCACGTCGCGCTCGGCTGCCTGCTGCACGGCTATCCGGAATTCGAAACGGCGCGCGCGCGGTACAACCGGCTCGCCGCCCGGACGGCGGGCCTCGAATGCGGCCTCGTGATGCGCGCGCTTCTTGGTACGGACCGAGCCGGGCTCGTGCTGCGAGCGCTTGTCGGCGCCAAGCGGCGGCTCCGCGCGACGGCCGCTGCGGCGGATTAGGTTGGACCCGGCATGCCGCCTCCGGTCCAGGTGCTGCACGTGCCCTACACCTATTTCCCCGATGCCGCCGGCGGCACGGAAGTCTATGTGCGCGCGCTGGCGGCGCGCCTCGGCGAGCGCGGTTATGCCTCTGCAATCGCCGCTCCGGGAACGAGCACGGAGCGTTACATCTGCGACGGCATGATGGTCTACCGGTTCGAGACGGACCGCCGTCCGCGCCTGGAGCTCGCTTACGGCGCCCCCGACGATCTTGCGGCCGCCGGGTTCCGCGCGATCCTGCAGCAGGCCGCGCCGCAGATCGTGCATCTGCACGCGCGCACCGCGGCGGTGTCCGAGGCGCTTGTCGACGCGGCGCGTGGCTGCGGTGCGCGGGTCGTGTTCACCTATCACACGCCGACGGTGAGCTGCGCGCGCGGCGCGATGATGCTGTTCGGGAAGACGCCCTGCGACGGCCGCATCCAGCCGGGCCGTTGCGTCGCCTGCACGCTGCAAGGCCTCGGCGTGCCGGAGCCGGCGGCGCGGCTGGCCGGCGCTGCCACCGCCACGCTGGGCCCGCGGCTGGCCGCGCGCGCCGCGCGCCTGCCGCTGCCGAACGCGGCGCGCATTCCGCTGCTGGTGGCGGCCGGAGGCGGCGGCTTCGCAAGCTTCATGCACAAGATCGACCGGGTCGTCGCGGTGTGCGACTGGGTGCGCGACGTGCTGATCCGCAACGGCGTGCCGGCGGCCAGCATCACCGTCTCGCGTCAGGGCGTGCCGCGCGGGCGTGCGTCGGCGCAGCCCTGCGGACAGTCGCGGGATGGCGGGCCGCTCAGGATTGCCTATCTCGGCCGCATCGATCCGGCCAAGGGTCTGGACCTGCTCGTGCGCGCGCTCGCGCTCATCCCGGAGGCGCGCGTGCGTGTCGATCTCTACGCCGTGCGGCAGGGCGAGAGCGCCTACGCCGATCGGCTGACCGAACAGGTCCGCGCCGATGACCGGTTGCGGCTGCAGGCGCCGGTGCCGCCGGACACGGTCGTGCAGGTCATGGCACGCTACGACCTCATCGCCGTACCCTCGCGCTGGCTCGAAACCGGCCCGCTCGTCGTGCACGAGGCCTTCGCCGCCGGCGTGCCCGTGCTCGGGGCGCGGCTCGGCGGCATCGCCGAACTCGTTCGCGACGGCGTCGACGGCATGCTCGTCGCGCCGGACGATCCGGCGGCCTGGGCCGGAGCCATCGAACGGCTCGCCGGCGAGCCTGCCTTGCTCGCAGCCATGCGCGCGAACAGCCCGGTGCCACGGACGATGGACGATGCCGCGGACGACATGGCCGGTCTCTACGCGGAGCTGCTCGCGTGACCGCCGGTCGCGACATCCGCCGCGGCGTGCTGTTCCTGCAGATCGCCGATCCCGGCTATTACCCGCCGCTCATCCATGCCTCCTCGCTCATGGCGGAGGCCGGATGGAGCGTCGTCCTTCTCTCGGCGCCGATCACGGGAGCGGCGCTGCGCATGCCGGAGCGGGCCGGACTGACGCTGTGCCGCATCGCGGAGCGGCCCACGCATGTGGTGAGCAAACGCTATTTCGCGACCTACGCGCTGGCCGCGGCGCGGCTTGCGCGCCGGACGGCGCCGGGCGTCATCTACGCATCGGACGAGATGAGCGCCGGCCCGGCGCTGCTGGCGCGGGCGCTGACCGGCGCGAAACTCGTCTATCACGAGCACGACAGCCCCGACCCGGACCGGGGCCGCTCGAAGTTCGGCGCGTTGCGCGCCATGGCGCTGCGCCGGGCCGACATCGTCGTCTTCCCGAACGCCATGCGCGCGCGCCACGTCAAAGACGATGTCGGGATGCCGGACGGCAAGGTGATCGTCGTTGCGAATGTTCCGCGCCGCTGCGAGATCGCGCGTGCCGTCGGCAGCGCAGAGGCGCCGCTCACGCTCCATTACCACGGCAACATCTCGCCCGATCTCCTGCCGATGAGCGTCGTGCGGGCGATCCTGCGCATGGAGGGCGAAGCCCGGCTGCAGTTTGCCGGCTACGAAGCGCCGGGCGCGCCCGGCTATATCGACGCGCTCGTCAATCTGCCGCGGATGCGCCGCGACACGATCGCCTATCTCGGCATGCTGCCGCGCGACCGCCTGCTCGCGCAAGCCGCGCGTGCGCATGTCGGCCTCGCGCTGATGCCCCGCCGCAGCACCAGCATCAACCTGCGGCACGCCACGGGCGCCTCCAACAAGGCGTTCGACTACATGGCCGCGGGCCTGTCGCTGATGGTGTCGGACCTGCCGGACTGGGTCGGCATGTTCGTCGAGGCGGGTTACGGCCGCGCCGTCGATCCGGACAACGTCGATGCGGTCTACGACGCGCTGCGCTGGTTCGTCTCGCATCCGCAGGAGCGGGCGGCCATGGCCGCGCGCGCCCGCGCGCGGATCGCCGCGGACTGGAACTACGACACCGCCTTCGCGCCGGTGCTGGAGCGGCTCGTCGATGGCTAAGGCTTTAATCGGGATGGCGTGCGCGCTTATCCGCTCCATTCCCGAAATGCGAGGAAAAAAGCGGCTCTCTCGCTTCATGCTGCGCATCCTTCGGCAAAATGGCCCGCTCGTGGTTATCGATCGCTTTGGCAATACAATGACATTGCCGAGTCCACGCGAGTCCATCGCCGAAGCCATCTTTGGGAGTGGCGTTTATCAGTATGAGACCATTCTGGCGGCGCTGCGACGTTTGCCGCCAAACGGAACCTATGTCGATGTCGGTGCGAATGTGGGCGCGATCGGCCTGCCAATAGCGCGTATGCGGCCTGATGCGGTCATCGTATGCATCGAGGCCTCAGAAGAGATTGCGGCCGTGCTGCGTGAGAACGTGAAGCGGAACGGACTCACCAATGTTACCGTCATCGAAGTCATCGCGGGGCCGCGCGACTCCGAAGAGGTTGCGTTCTATCCAGCGCCGAAAGAACTGTTCGGCATGGGTTCAATTGGGCCCCAATTCGGCTCGGCGGGAGTGAGGCTCCGGCAGCAGCGGCTAGACGACCTGCTCGATGAGTTGGGGATCTCGACCGTGCACGTCGTCAAGATGGATGTCGAGGGTGCCGAGCTGGGCGTATTGCAAGGGTTTGCGTGCCGTTTGCAGGCAGCGCGGCCGCCCGCCGTCATTTTCGAGTTCTGCGACTGGGCCGAGAATCGAGTTGAGGGCCAAGTTGCCGGAGATGCGCAGCGATGTCTTCAAGCCTACGGGTATCATTTGTTTCACTTGCGCGCTGATGGGAGCAGGGGCGCACCGATCGAAAGCCCGCTAACGTCAGGCGTATTCGATTTGCTGGCCGAACATCCGGCGGGTTGGCGCGCACCGTGAGCGTCGAGGCTGCAGCGCCCCCGCCTGCGGTGGCTGGACCGTCCGCAGAGGAGAAGCCGAAGAGCCCCGGCCGGGAGCGGCCCTGGCGCATCGGGTTTGTGAACACGCATCCCATTCAATATTTCGCGCCGCTCTACGCGTATCTCAATGCGACGCGACAATTCGAGATCACCGCGTTCTACCTGTCGGATTATTCGGTGCGCGGTGCGCCGGATCGGGCCTTCGGCCAAGTTGTCAAATGGGATGTCGACCTCTTGTCGGGCTATGATGCCCAATTCATTGCCGGCGCCGAGAGGCGCAACGAGCCGGCCGGCTTCCTGTCGATGATTGCCCCTCAGATCTGGCGGACGATGAGGGACAAGCGGCTCGACGCGCTGGTCATCCACGGTCATACGCCGGCGGCGACACTCATCGCCGCGGCAAGCGCGGCGGCGGTCGGAACGCCGGTCTTCGCGCGCGGCGAAACGCATCTTGGGCTCCCGCGAGGTCGGCTGAAGCGCCGCGTGCGGCAGACGGTCATGCGCCACTTCTACCAAAGGCTCGCCGGCGTCCTTGCGATCGGTTCCGCCAACGCCGCCTTTTATCGCGCGCTGGGGGTTCCAAGCGAAAGGATTTTCTCCGTTCCGTACACCGTCGATAACGACCGGTTCACCAGGCAGGCGGCCGTGACCGAGGCCGAGCGGCGGCAAATCCGCGCCAGTGTCGGCGTTCTCGATGATCGGCCGATCGTGCTCTATGCGGCGAAGCTGCAGCGACGCAAACGCCCGCACGATCTGCTGCAAGCTGCCGCGATTCTGAGCGGGCAGGGCATCGGACATCACCTCGTCGTCGCCGGCTCCGGCGAGATGGAAGGCGAATTGCGCGCCCTCGCGCAGGCGTTGCGCCTGTCCAATATCCATTTCCAGGGATTTGTGAATCAGGCGGCGTTGCCGCAGCTCTATGCGTCCGCCGACGTGTTCGTGCTGCCGTCGGAGGCGGAGCCGTGGGGGCTGGCGGTCAACGAAGCGATGTGTGCGGGCCTGCCGGTCGTGACCTCGTCCGCGGTCGGGTGTGCGCCGGACCTGGTCCGGCCGGGGGTCAATGGCGCGACCTTCCAGGCGCGCGATGTGGCGGGGCTTGTCGAGGCGCTACGCCCTATTCTGATAGATCCCGATCTGCGTGCGCGCATGAGCGCGGCGAGCCGCGCGATCATGGTCCATTGGAGCTTTGCCGAATGTGCGGCCGGCCTCGCCGCTGCGATGACAGCGCAGGCGAGCGCGGGGCGCTTCGGGTCGGCGGCACGATGACGGGCGACATCGCTTTCGGCTTGTCCACCACCGGGAGCCGGACGGATCGGTCCCGCATTGCCGTCCTGGGCATGGGCGGCAACGAATATCTTGCCGGGAGCCTGATGCGGGCTGCCGAGCGCCTCGGACTGCAAGCCGTGATGTTCGACGCAATGGAGGCCTGGCGCGGGCGGCGCCTGCTGCGCGCGTTCAACTGGCGCTTCCGCGACCGCCGGCCGCTCGCCGGCCCGTCGTATTTCAGCGACCTGCGCGACAGGCTCGCGCGTAACGGCACCGAGGTGCTGATCGCGACGGGACTCGTGCCGCTCGACCGTGGATTGCTGCGGGAGTTGCGGGCGATTGGGATCACGGCGGTCAACTATTCGACCGACGATCCGTGGAATTCCGCGATGGCGAGCCGCTGGTTCCAGGACTCGCTGCCCGAGTACGACATCATCTTCACGCCGCGCCGCGCCAATATCGCGGATTTCGAACGCGCCGGCTGTCGCGACGTGCGCTATCTGCCGTTCGGTTATGACGAGCGGCTGCTGGCGTTTGACGGTTTCGAGGCGCTTGGCGGCGACGTCCTCTTCGTCGGCGGTGCGGATGACGATCGCGCGGGGTTCATGCGGCAGTTCGTGCGCCACGGACCTTCGGTGGCGCTGGTCGGCGGCTACTGGAAAGACTATGCCGACCTGCGCGCCCATGCGCTCGGCGTGAAGACCTGGCGCGAGGTCGCCGCGCTGACACGCGCCGCGAAAGTGAATCTGTGCCTGGTGCGGCGCGCCAATCGCGACGGGCACGTCATGCGCAGCCTGGAAATCGCGGCCTGCGGCGGCTGCATGCTGGCCGAAGACACGGCCGAGCACCGCGACCTGTTCGGAGCCGACGACGACGCGGTTCGCTATTTCACGACCGCCGAGGAGGCCGCGCAGCGTGCCCGCGCACTGATCGCCGACCGGCCGGCCCGCGAACGGCTGGCCGCACGGCTGCGTCGCCGCGTCGGTTCGGCGAACCATTCCTACGTCGACCGCGTGGCGACGATGGTCGACGCCGCATGCGCTCTGCCGCAAAGGCGCGCTGTCGCCGGGCGGGACGAGGCCGGATGCTGAGCCTTCTTCTCATCTGGTTCGGACTCGGCCTGCTGCTGGTGCTTCTGGTCGGGCGCGGGCCGAACGGGGTTCTGGCGCTGTCCTATTTTGCGGCCTTGTCGGTCATGCATGTGCCCGGCCTGCTGGCCTATATGGGCCCGTCGCCTTATCCGGTGTTCGAAGAGGAAACAAGGACCGGGTTCGAGCTGACCCTGGTCGGAATGGCGGCATTCGTCGGCGCCGTCGCCGTCGGCCGCTTGCTGCGGCGCGCGCCGAAGCGCGAGAAGCCGATTAGCTCACCGGTCGGGATCGATCGCTTCGACCGCCTGAGCAAGCGTTTCCTGCTGCTCGGTGTCGGGTCGTATTTCGTGATCATGCCCGCCGTCGCCTTCATCCCGTCGGCAACGTCCATCGTGTTCTCGTTCGGATCGCTCCTGCTTTCGGCCCTGTGGCTGCGGTTCTACGTAATCTCGCAGCAACGATCGACCAGGAGATTGATGGCGACACTCATGATGCTGCCGTTGCTGCCGCTCTCGACCCTGGTCACGGGCGGCTTCCTCGGCTTCGGAACGATCTGGCTCGTCACGGTCCTCGCCTTCCTGTTCAGCATCGCCCGCCGCAGGACCTGGTTCATTCTCGGAGCGGCGCCTGCCATCTATCTCGGCCTGTCGCTGTTCGTGACCTATATGCATGAACGAAGCGAGCTGCGCGCGTTCATCTGGAGCGACACCGGCCTGATCGCCCGCGCCGAGACGGCGGCGAATCTGATCACCAAGTTCACGCTTCTCGACCTGTCGAAGGAAGCGCATCAGGAGGCGCTTGCCGGCCGCCTCAATCAGAATTTCCTCATCGGCCTGATCATGCAGCGGCACGAGAACGGCTATTTCGAGCTTTATCGCGGCGGCACGGTGCCGCTGTGGGCTCTCGTTCCGCGCGCCGTCTGGCCGGACAAGCCGCCCGTCGGCGGCAGCGGTACGCTGGCCGCGGACACGAGCGGTCTGCATTTCGCCGCCGGCACCAGCGTCGGCATCGGTCAGGTTGCGGAGTTCTACATCAATTTCGGCCGGGAGGGCGTCGTCCTCGGGTTCTTTGTCTGGGGCCTCGTGCTGTCGCGGTTCGATGCGATAATCAGGCAGGCCTTCGCGCGGCTCGATGCGAAGATGTTCATTGCCGGGACATTGCCGGGTCTGAGCCTGGTGCAGCCGCTCAGCAGCCTGCTGGAGATTTTGGTGTCCTTTGTGGCGGCGCTCATCACCGTCAGGCTGCTGCGCTATTTCGGCCTGCTCGACGTCACGATCGTATCGCGCCGCCCGATGGCGGCGCCGCGGCGGCACCCGGTGGCGTGATGCGTCCCCTGCGCATCGCGATCGCATCGGCGGGGCGCTTCCACGTGCTCGATCTCGCGCGCGAGCTTCATGCGCTCGGCCACGACGTGGCGTTCTACTCTTATGTGCCGCGTCGGCGCACCGCCGCCTTCGGCCTGCCGGCTGCGTGTCATCGCTCGCTCTTGCCGTTCGCGGCTCCGGTTTTGGCAGCGGACCGGCTGGCCTTCGGCGCGGCCGCCGATATCCGCGAATGGGCGATGATGAAGTCGTTGAATTTCGGTCTGATGCGCGTCCTCGAGCCATGCGACCTGTTCATCGGCATGTCGGGAATCTATCTCGAAGCCGCGCGCCATGCGCGTCGGCGCTTCGGCGCGGCCGTCTGGCTGGAACGGTCGAGCGTCCACATTCTGGCCCAGGACGAGATCCTGAAGGCCGCTCCCGGAGCGGCGAGGCCGTCGGCCTTCGCGATCTCGCGCGAACTCGCCGGTTACGATCTGGCGGACCGGATCGTGGTGCCGTCGCGTGTGGTGGCAGAAAGCTTTCGCCGGGAGCCACGGCTTCTCCCGAAGCTGTTCAGGACGCCGCTGGGAGTGGATATCGAGATGTTCAAGCCCGTCCGGCGGACCATGACTCGATCGGAGACGGTGCTCGTTTTCGTCGGCGCCTGGTCGGTGCGGAAGGGCTGCGACCTGCTTTCGGCGGCGATCGCCGGCATCGACAACGTGCGCCTGATCCATGTGGGTCCGCTTGCGGATGCTGCATTCCCGGCGGGCCGCCGATTTGTCCATGTCGATCCGGTGCCGCAGGCGAAACTCCCGGACTATTTTGCGATGGCGGATGCATCCCTTCTTTTCTCGCGTGAGGACGGATTTGGAATCGTCCTGGCGCAAGCGCTGGCGTGCGATCTGCCGATCATATGTTCGGATCGCACCGGCGGCGCCGACCTGGCGCATACGCCGGCCCTCGCCGAGCGCATCATCGTGGTGCCGAACGGTGACGTCGCGGCGTTGCAGGCGGCGATCGTCCGGCTGCGCGAGCGGCTCGCGGCGCAAGGTCCGTTCCCGCTTTTGCCGGCGGCGGATCGCGACACGCTGTCGTGGGCGGCCTATGGCCGCCGCTACGCCGCCGCGATCGATGCGGCCTTCGCCGCGGGCGGTACGTCGCGCGATCCGGGTCGACATGTTGCATAAACCCGCGCCCGCCGGTGGGGGCCGCGCCGAAACCGGCCGGATCGCGGTGGCTCACGTCATCGCCTCGCTCGATCCGGTGCACGGCGGCCCGTCCTATTCGGTGCCGCGCCTGTGCCGCGCGCTCGAGGAGCAAAGCGCGGACGTGCGCCTGTTCTCGGTCGCGCTGCCGGGGGAGGCGAGGCCGGCCGCCGACAATGTCGACACGCTGTTCGACGCCGATCTGCGGACCGTCCCGGTGTTGTGCGATCTGCGCCATTCCTCGGCACTCGCACGGCGATTGCACCAGATCGGGCCGGAGCTTGCACTCATTCATAACCACGGCCTGTGGCTGATGCCGAACGTGCAGACCGGCTGGATGGCGCGGCGCGCGCGGCTGCCGTTCGTCGTCTCGCCGCGTGGCATGCTGGGGCCGGCGGCGCTGGCCTTCTCGCGCTGGAAGAAGCGCCTGTTCTGGTCGCTGCTGCAGGCAAGCGCGGTGCGCGCCGCCGCCTGCCTGCACGCGACCAGCGAGCAGGAGTACGGCGAAATCCGCGCCTTCGGTCTCGACAATCCGGTCGCCGTCATCCCCAACGGCATCGACATTCCGGACCTGCCGCCGCGCCCGCATCGCGCGGGAGCGGCGCGGGAGGTGTTGTCGCTCGGGCGGCTGCATCCGAAAAAAGGCCTCGACCGGCTCGTGCGCGCCTGGGCCGAGGTCGAGGCCGCGCACCCGCACTGGCGCTTGCGGCTCGTCGGTCCGGACACGATCGGCTATGGCGACGAGCTCGGGCGGCTCGCGCGCACGCTCGGGCTTGCCCGCGTTTCCATCGAGCCGCCGCTCGTCGGTGCGGCCAAGCTCGCCGCCTATCGCGGCGCCGATCTGTTCGTGCTGCCGACGTTGAACGACAATTTCGCCTCCACGGTCGCGGAAGCGCTCGCCGCCGGCACGCCGGTGATCGCCAGCACGGGCGCGCCGTGGAGCGGGCTCGAAACGAAGAGCTGCGGCTGGTGGGTCGCGCCGGAGGTCGAGACGCTGGCGCAGGCGCTGCGTCGGGCGATGGCGTTGCCGCCGCAGCAACTTGCCGAGATGGGCGCGCGCGGCCGCACCTGGATGGCTGACGACTTCTCCTGGGATCATGCCGCCCGCGAGATGCTTGTCGTCTATCGATGGCTGCGCGACGGCGGCA
>Ga0187815_10001814_pt1 | contig 10026 bp, 9 predicted proteins | sample NC_S_5_FD_132962 | JGI IMG/M metagenome (GOLD analysis project Ga0187815, IMG submission 132962) | Wetland sediment microbial communities from Neuse River Estuary, North Carolina, USA - ASW-S_5 | ecosystem: Environmental > Aquatic > Freshwater > Wetlands > Sediment | place: USA: North Carolina...
GCGCGAGCGGTCGACGCCCGCCGCTTCGAGGCTCCCGGGCGCCCGGACCGTCTCCAGGAGGCGGGTCATCCGGACCTCGAACGGAACCGGCGCGCGGTCCTCCGCGGTGTGTACCGCGAGCGCCAGGGCTTCGATCCGGTCCCGGGCGGAGGGCCGGTCGAACTCCAGCACCCGGGGAAGGAGGATCCCCACGAGTTGACCGTAGGAGAGGCCCGCGGGGCCCGAGAGAGCTCGCGCGAGCGCGTGCGCCACGCCGCGCTGCGCGTTCGACGCCGCGAGCCCCGCGAGCGTGGCGGCGTAGTGGAGCGCCTCCTTGGCGTCCGGGTCGTCGCTCCACTTGAGCGCGTGCGGAAGGCGTTCGAAGACCGTTCGCACGACCGAGAGCGCGAGCGCGTCCGAGAACGGGTTCGCCCAGGCCGAGAGGTACGCCTCGACGGCCTGTCCGAGCGACTCGAGGCCGCCGTCCCGGCGAAGGTCGTTCGGAAGCGAGCTCGCGAACCCGGCGTCCACGATCGCCCAGTCCGGGACGAGGGCACGGTGGGCGAGCTCGATGGGGTCGCCGTCCGGGGAGCGGAGGTCGACGCTCCAGCTCGCTTCGGCACCGCTTCCGCTCGTGGTGGGCACCGCGACGAAGCGACAGCGGGGCGGCTCCGGAAGGTCGAACACGGGGGTGAGTTGGAGGAGCGATAGGTCGGGCTTCTCCAGGAGGAGGCGGGCGGCCTTGGCGCCGTCCAGCGTGCGGCCTCCCCCGATGGCGACGACCCAATCCGGGCCGAACTCGGCGATCCGCTTCGCCATCCCCTCGACCGAGTCGGTCCGTTCGACGTCGTCTCCCGCCTCGAACGTCTCGACCGTGGTGCTGGACTTGGCGAGCTCCTCGACGATCCGCAACTCCCCCCGCCGCTCGGAGACCGCCTTGTCCACCACAAGCGCGGCCCGCCGGGCGCCGAGGCCGCTGAGTTGCTCGACCGCCCCGGGTCCCCACGCGACGCGGGGCGACGTGAAGAAGCCGGTCATGCCGCGTCGAGAAAGGCGGGCGGACGGTTCACGGGGAGGGCCCTTCGCGGCATCGGCGGCAGGCCCCCATCAGGGAGAACGCGATCCCGTCGACGCTCCAGCCGTCCGGGTGGTGGGCGGCGAGCTCCGTCAGGAAGTGCCGGTCGAGCTCGGTCAGCTCGACGCTCTGGATCCGGCCGCAGGCGCGGCAGACGATGTGGGCGTGCGGGTCTTCCAAGAGGTCGACCCGGATGACCCGGGCGGTGGGCGCCTCGATTCGAAGTTCGGGCGGGACCCGGATCCTCACGGGGGATTTCCGCGCAGGAGGTCGACGTCGGGCGGCCATCCCCGGTCGGACCCCGCTTCGGTATTTAGGCGCCCCGTCGCAGGGAAGGGTGTCGGTCTCGTAGCGGACGGCCGCGCCGGTTCACCGGGGCCGGCTCGCGGCGAGGGACAGGGCCGGAACCGTCACGAGGGCGGAAGCGGAGGTAGAGCGAGGCAACCGCCCGGGACCCCGAACGGCTCCGACCGAAACCGATCCTCGGCTCGGGAGGAGTCCCGACAGGATGAACTCCATCAGCTCGCGCAGCTTCTTTCGCGGGAGGCCGTGGCCCCACGTCACAAAGCGCATCGCGACGAAGTCGGCGATGCCAAGGAGGGCACAGGCCGCGAGGTCCTCGTCCCAGTCACGGAGTTCCCCGCGGTCCATCGCCGCGCGTAGACGTCGAGCGTATCCGGACGCGAGCCGTTCGTAGTACCACTCGAAGATGGGCGGGTCCGCGAACTCGGCCTGCTTGATGATCCGGTAGAGCTTGCGGTGCCGGGGCAGGAACTCGTAGAAGAAGATCTCGAACCCCCGCACCTCGGCCTCGGCCCGAGTCCGACAGTGCGCGGTCCCCTCCGAGAGCGCCCGTCGAAGGTCACGGCTGATCTGCCGGATCAGCGCCCGAAGGAGTTCCTCCTTCGAGTGGAAGTAGAGGTAGAACGTTCCGGCGGCGACCCCGGCCGACCGCGTGATCTCGGAGATGCGGGCATCGTAGAACCCGACGCGGCCGAAGACCTTCTCCGCCGCCCGGAGGAGCTTCAATCGCGTGCGTTGCCCTCGGAGGGTCTTCCCCCGCGGCGGAGGATGCAGCAGGGCGGGCGGGGACCGACGGGAGGACGTTCGTCGTGGTCCGGCGCCCCGCAGCCCTCTCAACTCCCGGCCTCCCGAACGAGAAGTGGGTAATCCTTCTTTCCAGCGCGCGTGTGGGGAACCTCTTTCACGCGCACGAACGATTTCGGCACCTTGTACGCGGCGAGTCGCTCGCGGAGGTAGCGTCGTAGCTCGTCGTCCGGAACCGGGTTCCGCTCGACCAGATACGCTCGGCCGACCTCGCCCCACTTCGGGTCGGGCATGCCGATCACCGCCGCCTCAATGACCGCGGGATGCGTCTCGAGGGCCTGCTCGACCTCCGCGATGTAGACGTTCTCGCCGCCGGATTTGTACATGAGCTTCGTCCGACCGACGAAGAAGTAGAAGCCGTCGGGGTCCCGGCGGAGCACGTCGCCGGTCCGCACGTACGCGCCCGACATGGCAGCGGCCGTGGCGGCGGGATCGTCCAGGTAGCCGGAGAAGAGGATGGGGCCGCCGACGAGCAGCTCGCCGACGTCGCTCTCGACCCCCTGCTCGTTGACGAGCTTCATCTCGACCAATAGGTTCGTCCGCCCGATCGTCCCGGGGCGGGCGAGGTCGTCCGCCGTCGAGTAGAGGAGGTTCGGTCCGGCCTCGGTCAGGCCGTACCCCTGATAGAACGGGATCCCGCGCGAGCGGAACGCGCTCACCACCGGCGGAGGCGAGTTCCCGCCGCCGCTCTTCGCGAACCTCAAGGAGGCAAGCGAAGCCCGGGCAAACTCGGGGCGGTTCACGATGTCGATGAACATCGCGGGGACCCCACCGAGGATCGTCGCCTTCTCGGCGTCGACGAGCCGGAGCACCTCGACCGCGTCGAACCGGTCGAAGAACACGGTGCGGCCCCCGACGATCATCAGCGGGAGGAGGAGTACGTTCCAGCCCCCCGTGTGGAACATCGGGAAGACCGTGATCGTCGAGTCGTCCGCGGTGAGCTTCCATCCTTCGGCGGTCGCCACGGCGTTCATCACGAGTTCCCGGAGACTCAGGATCGCCCCCTTCGGCCGGCCGGTCGACCCGCCGGTGAACAGGATGAGGGCGGGGGCTTCCCAGTCCGGTAGTTCCGATAGCGGAACGGGGGGCGCCGGCCCCGGCCGGGTGAGGTCGTCGAGGGATGCGGACGGACGGCCCTCGAACGTCACCGCCCCGAGCTCCGTCGGAACGACCCGTCCCTGCACGAGGAGGGACGGCCGAACCCGGCCGAGGTCCGCGGAGAGCTCGGAGGCGGTCAGCCGTAGGTTGTGCGGGACCAACGTAGCACCGAGCTTCACCGCCCCGAACAGGAGCGGCACCATCTCCGCGTCCGGGCCGGAAAGCACCGAGATCCGGTCGCCGGAACGGATCCCGAGCTCGCGCAGCCGCCCGGCCGCCGCGGCCGACCGGCGCTCGAGCTCCTCGAACGAGAGCTCACCGCCACGGGTCGCGTCTTTGAGCGCGACCCGGGCGCCGTAGCGGGCCGCGAGGCGATTGGACAGGTCAAGTCGCATGGGAGGGAGCGATCACCCCCACCTCAGGACGGTCGACCCCCAGACGTAGCCGCTCCCGGCCGCCGCCATCACCACCGGTCCCTTGGTGAACCGGTGGGAGGAGAGGGCGAGGTCGAGCGCCATCATCTGGTCGGCCGACTGGCTGTGGCCGTACTCCTCGAGGTAGAGCGCGCGTTCGGGAGGGACCCCGACGCCGTCGACGATCGCATGGTGGAACGAGCGCTTCATGTGGTTGATGATCAGGAGCCGGACGTCGGACGCGGCGAGCCCGCTCCGCGCGATCGAGCTCTTGATCACCCGCAAGAAATTCGGGAGCGACACCTGTTCCATTCGTCGACGGAAGTACCGCTCGTCGAGCAACGTCTCGGCGAAGACCTGCCCCTCCCGTTCGTACGCCGGATAGACCGGGTGGCGCGCGCCGCCCCCGGCTTCGACCGGAGCCCGCGAGAGGGAGCCGTCGCTCAGGAAGTCGGAGCCGAGGATCGTGTTCTTCCGGTAGTCCTTCGCCACGACCACCGCGAACCCCGCGTCGGCGAAGTTGTCCATCCACTGGCTCATCGGCGCGACCGGAGAGACCATGTACGATTCCTTCGAGGCACCGAGGAGCAGGACCGCCCGAAGGTTGGGGTCCGCGAGGAGGAAGCTCTTCGCCGCGTAGAGGCCGAAGACACAGCCGGCGCACATCGCCGAGACGTCGAACGCGAAGCATTCCGGGATCCCGAGCCGGTCTTGGAGGAACGTGCTCGCGAGCCACACGTGGTAATCCTTCCACTGCGACCCGCACCAGACCACGAGGCCGATGTCGGTCCGGTCGACCCCGTTCGCCCGGGCCCGCTCGAGCGCGACGCGGCCGGCCCGGCGCGCCATGTCGCTCGGCATCACGTTCGGCGCGCTCACGTGCTTCTTCGTGAACCCCTGCTTTTCTCGGACGACCTCGAGCGGGAGATGGAAGCGACGGGCGACCGCCGCCGCGCTTATCGTGGTCCGGGGGACGTAGAGCCCGTAGGAGACGACCCCGGCCGTCGTCATCTACCGCACCTCCTCGACCGTGCCGGGGAGGATCTTCGGCGAACCCCCCGTCAGGAAGCGGGTCACCGCGTCGTTGAACTCGGTCGGCCGCTCGAGAAGGTGGAGGTGGTTGCGGCCGCGGAACAGCACGAGGGATGCCTTCGGGATGAGCCGGTAGAGGTAGAGGGAGTTCGTCCAGGGAACGACGCGGTCCTCGGTGCCGGTCGTGAGGAGCACCGGGACCTCGAGGCGGGCGTCGGACTCCGTGGCGTCGAACGATTGGAGCGACATCGCCTGGTACATCCACTGGGTCCGGTCGGTCGGGGAGGCGAGCCGGTCGGCGATGATCGCGTCGATCACCTCCGGATGCTCCTCGGAAAAGCCCGGCGTCAGGGCGACCAACATCGTCCGACGGAGCCGGTCGGGCTCGGTCTCGCCCGGGACCTGGCGGGTCACCTCCGCGAACGTCTCGGGCGGCATGTTCTTCGAGGCGGGGCCGCCGGGGAGCGTGCAGGAAAGGACGAGCGCGTCGACGCGCGTCGGGGCGATTCCCGCGAGCGCTTGGGCGATCGCGCCGCCCATCGAGGCGCCGAGCACCGCCGCCTTCTCGACCCGCTCGGCGTCCAGGACCGCCAGGATGTCGCGGGCGAACTCGGGCGCCGAGTACGGTCCAGAAAGGGGCGAGCTCCCACCGACCCCCCGGTTGTCGACGAGGATCAACCGGAACTTCTCCTCGAGCGCGGGCGACTGGCCTCGCCACATCCAAAGGCCGTAGCCCAGTCCTTCGACCAGCACGAGGGGCCGGCCCTGGCCGCGGGCCTCGTAGTAGATCTTCGTCCCGTCTCGGGACGCGAACGGCATGCGCTACACCCCCTCCGCGGCGGTCGCCTCGGGGGCCCCCCCGCGGTCCCCCAAGTAGGTCCGGTGCACCCGCTCGTCGGCGAGGATCTCTTGTGACGTTCCCGAGAGGACGATCCGGCCCGCCTCGAGGAGATGCACCCGGCTCGCGATCGGGACCGTTTGCCAGACGTTCTGTTCGGTCAAGAGGATCGGGAGGTCCTTCGCCACCTGCTCGATCTTGAGGAGGAGCTCCTTGACGAGGGTCGGGTGGAGACCGGTCGTGGGTTCGTCCATCACCAGAAGCTTCGGATGGGCGACCAGCGCCCGGGCGATCGAGACCATCTGCTGCTGGCCCCCGCTCAAGAGATGGGCCGGCGCGTGGAGCTTGGGTCCGAGGTCGGGAAAGAGGCGCTGTACCGTCGCGAGGTCAGCCTCGAGGTCGACCTTCTCTCCGCGGCGTTCGGCGAGGCGGGAGCCGAGGCGAAGGTTGTCAATGACCCGAAGTTCCCCGAAGAGTCGGGCCCGCTCCGGGACGGTCACGATGCCGAGGCCCGCGATCACCTCGGGTCGCAGCGTCTCGATCGGACGTCCTTCGAATCGCACCGAGCCGCTGACGGGACGGAGCGACCCGACGATCGAGCGGACGAGGGTCGACTTTCCCGCCCCGTTCGGTCCGATGACGAGCGTGATCCCCGCGCCCGACGAGAACGAGATGCCGTCGAGCACGGTCGACCCAAAGTACCCCGCCGAAAGTCCCTCAACCTCCAACATCGCTGCTCCCCAGATACGCCGTCCGGACCGCCGGATCGTGATAGAACTCGGACCGGCTCCCGTGGAAGATCATCCGGCCCCGGTCGAGCGCGAGCACCCGGTCCACGACCGGGAGGATCTCCGAGAGGCGGTGCTCCACGATGAGCATGCGAACGCCCCGGCCCTTTAGCGCGGAGAGCGTCGAGACGAGGGCCTGGGCCTCCGCCCGGCTCAGTCCGCCGATCGGCTCGTCGAGGAGCAACAGGTCGGGGCGGGTCGCCAGGCCTTTGGCGAGTTCGAGCCGCTTCAGGAGGCCGAACGGAAGAACCCCCGTCGGGTAGTTTCGCCACTCCGTGAGGCCGGTCTCCGCGAGGATCTCGTCCCGGTCCACGGTCCCGCGAACATGGCTGAACAGCACCAGGTTCTCCTCGACCGTGAGCGAGCGGAACGGGCGGACGATCTGGTAGGTCTTGACCATCCCCATGCGCGCGATCCGCCACGGCGGGAAGTGGGTGATGTTGCGGTACTGGAAGCGGATCGTCCCGCGGTTCGGGTGGAGCTGTCCGGCGAGAAGGTTGAGCAACGTGGTCTTGCCGGCGCCGTTCGGACCGACGACCGCGAGGGTGTTCTCGGTCATCTCGAACGAGACGTCGTCCACGGCCCGGTTCCCGCCGAACGAGCGGGTGACATGGTCGACCGTGAGCAGGCTCATCCGCCCTCCGGCGTGCGCATGAACCGGACGAACTGCCGGACCGGTTGGAGGATCCCCCGAGGTAGGAAGAGCACGAGCAAGATGGCGAGCGCGGTGAAGACGATCAGGTTGAGCCCGGCAAACGCTTGGAGCGTGTACTGGTAGGCGAGGATCACCACGTATCCGGCGAGGACCGCGCCCGCGATCTCCCCGGCACCGCCCAGGATGACGATCAGGATCGGGAGGAAGAGGAACGTGAACTCGAACGTGTCGACCCCGGCGAACGTCACGACCAGGGCGTACGCCGCGCCGGCGAAGCCCGCGATCCCGCTCGCGAGCGTGAACGCCACGACCTTGTAGGGGAACGTCTGGATCCCTTGCGAGCTCAGGGCGTCCTCGTCGTCGCGGATTCCTCGGAGAATCAGCCCGTAGTGGGAGTTCCGAAGGAGGTACAGCACGGTCAGTAAGAAGCCGTTCGCGACCGACAGGATCACGAGCTCGGCGCCCGGGGTCGGCGCGAGGAACGGGAGGTCGTAGTATCCCAGCGTGGGCATGCCGAGCTGGGTCCAGAAGTTCGCCACGAAATCGAGGCCGATGAGCGGGAGCAGGAGCGACAGCAACGAGAAGTACGGTCCCCGAAGCCTGAGCGTGGGGAACGAGAACAGGAATCCGCCGAGCGCCCCCACACCAAGGGAGACGGTGAGCAGGAACGGGATCGAGTGCTGGCCCCCCCAGGCGAAGTAGCCGGTGACGAACGCCCCGAGTCCGAAGAAGAACGGCAGCCCGAAGTTGAGGTAGCCGCTCATTCCGGAGGAGAAGTCCCAGGCGAGCGCGAGGGTGATGTAGATGCTCGTAAAGACGAGCGAGAGGGCGAAGTACGAGGTCGGGTCGCCTTCGGCGAGGACGACGAAAACGAAGGTCGCGATGAGCGCCGCGAAATAGAACGGGGACAATAGGCGGTTCCCCCACCCGAGAAGGAAGGCGAGGTAGACGCTCGCGAAGACCACCGAGAACGGGAAGTACACGGCGAGGAGCCACGGCGAGAGGAGCGAGAGGGGGAGAGACTTCGCGGGGAACCAGGGCGCGGTGGCGGCGGCGAATACGACGATCGCGACGAGGGCCACCAGGTAGAACGGCGAAACGAGCCGCTGTCGCATCCCGTCCCAGTCGAATCTCGGGGGGCGGTGGTCAGGCGCTTTCACGAAGAAGCCCTCCGAATCCACGCGGAAGCCCGACGATGAAACAGATCGCGACCCCGAACGCCACGATGTCCGTGAGGCTCGAGCTCGTGGGGTACTCGAACGCCACGATCTCCTGGCTGAACGATAGGAGGAACGCGGCCGGAAGCGTCCATTTGAAGTTCCCGAGGCCGCCGATGACCGCGACGACGAACGCGATCACGAACGGCTCGATCCACATCGTCGGCACGACCTCGGTCGCGGGGACGATCAGCACGGCGGCGAGGGCGACGAGCGCCGACGAGACGACGACCACGATCAGATACACCCGCCGCACCCGGATGCCGAAGAGCGCGGCCGTCTCGGGGTCCTCCGCGGTGGCTCGAATCGTGTGGCCGTACTCGGTCCACTCAATCCAGACCCAGAGCACGAGCAGTAGGACGAGGGCGACCACCGAGGTGACGATGTACACCGGGTTGACCGACACCCCGAAGACCAGGATTCCCTGAATTGGAATGAGGGACGGGATGATGAATCCCGAAGCGCCGTGGAAGTAGTACGAGAACAGGTACTGGAGCAGGAGGGCGAACATGAAGCTCACGATGAGGAAGCGGAGCGGGTCCGGGGCGAACCGGACGCAGAGGAGGAAGATCGCGACCCCGACCAGAATCGCCACCCCGACCGCGATCACGGCGGAGAGCAGCAGGTTGAACCCCAGCTCGACCACGAGCCAGTAGACCATGTAGCCCGTGACCATGTAGAGGGCGCCGTACGCGACGTTCAGCACTCGGGAGATGCCGAAGAGGAGCGTGAACCCGAGCGCGATCAGGACGTAAGTAAGCCCGAACAGCGTCCCGTAGATCAAGATGGGCGCAAGGATCCCGGCCAAGCACCACCCCCTCCCCTTGGCCGGGGTCCCACTTCAGTAGTCCGCCGTTACAGGAGGACCGTGAAGCTTCCGACCAGTGTTCCGCTTGGAGTTTCGTAGTTCTCGAACGTGGTGGTCGACCCGGCCTGGAAGGTGGCGGCGGCCACGAAGTTGGGGGTCGTCCAGAGCGAGGACCAGAGCGGGTACAGCTCGCCGTTCTGGTGCCACTGCATTCCGAACGCGGGGATCGAGGGCCACGGTGCGAGGTTAACGACGAGCCCGTGCGTCGAGGAGAACGAGATGTTCCCCATCGGCCCCTGGTACTGCGTCTGCTCGAGGTACGGGATCACCGCGTCGCTCGACAGGCTCTTCGCCTTCTCGATCGCCGACGCGAGGTAGAAGAACGCCGAGTAGACGAACCCGTCCGCGAAGCCGGGGTTCTGCCCGTACGCCTTCTCGTACGCGTTGTAGAACGGGATCGATAGCGAGTTGATCGCGAACGGGAGCGTCGGGCCCCACCCGAACGTCATCTCGTCGGCGCAGGCGCCGTTGGTCATCTTGAAGTAATTGTTGGAAGAGGTCGAGCCGTTGTACTCCGACATGACGTCGGCGCCGAGCATCAGCGGCTTCACGCCGCCGGACGCCGTGTCCGACGCCCAGTTGAACGCACCGTAGTTCGAGATGAGCAGTGGGGTTTCCGTCCCGGCCGCGAGGATGTAGATCGCCTGCGTCCCGAGGCCGGCCAGGGTCGTGAGCAGCGAGTCGTACGACCCTCCCGACGGCGAGAGCGGGAAGTAGTTGATGTAGACCGGGTTAAAGCCGACCGCCTTCAGGATCGGGTAGAGCGGAGAACTCGTCCCGCCGTTCCCGATCGTCGCCTGGGTCCACGCCGCCTGCTCTCCCAGGACGGCGATGTTGGTGATGTTGGTCGGCATCTTGCCTTCAAGGTACGCCTCCAGAAGGAAGACCGGGAGCGCGCCGTACTGCGCGTTCTGGTTCGTCGTGTTGAGGAAACCGTTGAAGATGTACTTCCCGCC
>Ga0187815_10001815_pt1 | contig 10024 bp, 9 predicted proteins | sample NC_S_5_FD_132962 | JGI IMG/M metagenome (GOLD analysis project Ga0187815, IMG submission 132962) | Wetland sediment microbial communities from Neuse River Estuary, North Carolina, USA - ASW-S_5 | ecosystem: Environmental > Aquatic > Freshwater > Wetlands > Sediment | place: USA: North Carolina...
CCTTCATGACTCGCGTCGATTCCGATATCGACGAGTTCACCAAGCTCGCCCACAATTTGCAGGACGAAATCACCGCCGCGCGCATGGTCCCCATCGGCAACCTCTATACGCGCCTCTCGCGCACCGTGCGCGACGCTGCCAAGGCCACCGCCAAGCCCGTCGACCTCCGCCTCGAGGGCGCCGAAACCGAACTCGACAACAACATCATCCAGCACATTTCCGATCCGCTGATTCACCTCGCGCGCAATTCTGTCGCGCACGGTATCGAGTCCGCAGACGACCGCCGCAGCACGGTCAAGCCCGAAAAGGGCAATGTCACCATCCGCGCCTACCACCGCGGCAATCACATCTTTATTGAAGTAGAGGACGACGGCCACGGCATCGATTACGAACGCATTCGCGAACGCGTGATCGAGTCAGGTCTCGTTTCGCCCGTAGCCGCCGCGGAACTCAGCGAGCGCGAGCTTCGTGAATTCCTCTTCCGCCCGGGCTTTTCAACAGTTTCCGCCACCTCGGAACTTGCTGGCCGGGGCGTCGGCCTCGACGTCGTCCGCGCCAACGTGCACGCCCTCAACGGCGAAGTCGAAGTCCGTTCCGAAAAAGGACGCGGCGCCTGCTTCACTGTAAAAGTTCCGTTGACGCTGATCATCTCCCAGGCGCTCTTCGTTCGCTGCGGCAAATCGGTGTTCGCTTTCCCGCTTGCTGTCGTCGAGGAAATCCGTCGCCTGCGCCCAAGCGAAATCGAAGATGTTGGCGGCAAACTCCTTACCCGCGTGCGCGACGTCGTCACCGAAGTCGTGCGTCTCGACCTGCAGCTTTCCTTGCCTGCTCTCGAGCCGCTCAACGGCTACTTCCACATGGTCATCGTGAAAGTCGCGGGAAAACAGGTTGGCGTCGTTGTCGAAGAAGTTCTGGGCAAGGACGAAATCGTCATCAAGAATCTCGGCGACTACCTGCGCCGCGTCAAATTGTTCCCCGGCACGACCATCGCTTCCGATGGCAGCCTGATTCTGCTGATCGACTTGAATCGTCTCGTCGCCGCCGACACCGCCGAGCGCCATGCGCTCCCCTCGTCCTCGCCCGCCGCTCGCCTCTTCGCTCCCGGTGCCGAAGCAGTCGCCTCCGGCAGCATACCTTCCGAGGCGGTCGACGCCATCGAGAACGAGCGCCTGGTCGTCGTCGCCGACGACTCCATCAGCGTGCGCAAATTCATGGCGCGCATGCTCGAGAAGGCCGGTTATCGCGTCAAGCTCGCTTCCGACGGCCTCGAAGCCTCCGAAATCGTGGCCCAGGTCGGCTGCCACTTGATCATCACCGATATCGAGATGCCGCGCATGAACGGCTACGAATTGATGGCCCATTTGCGCCAGGATCCGGTCACGCGTCGTATTCCCGTGCTAGTCGTCACCTCGCGCGCAGGTGCCAAGCACCGCGATCGCGCCATGAAAGAAGGCGCATCCGCCTTCTTGACCAAGCCCGTGCAGGAAGATCAGCTCATTTCAACGGTCGAAAGCTTGATTGGCGGCGATGGGGCGCAAGAACGTCGCTCGTCTCGCGTTTTGCTGCGCCAGGATTGAAATGACCAAGCCCGCGGAAAAAAAACTGCGCGTCCTCGTGGTGGACGACTCCGCCTTCATGTGCCGCGTCCTCCAGGAAATGATCAATTCCGACCCGCAGCTCGAAGTGGCAGGCCAGGCTCGCGACGGCCGCGATGCAGTCACTCTCGCCGATTCTTTGCGCCCCGATGTGATCACCATGGACATCAACATGCCCCACGTCGACGGCCTGCAAGCCACCGCAATGATCATGTCGAATCATCCGCGGCCCATCGTGATCGTCAGCTCGGAATCGAAGGAAGGCGCAGCCAGCACCCTGCGCGCGCTGGAACTTGGCGCCATCGATTTCGTTCCCAAGCCCTCCAGCGGTGTCGATCTCGACATGCGCAATATCCGCGACGACCTCAACCGTAAGCTGAAAATCGCAGCCAAAGTACGCGTCGTTCGCACCGCGACTCGCTCGAAGCTCCCCATTCCGCATGCGCCCGCCCCGGCATCGATATCCGCCACGGGCGCTGCCGTCGCCGCCCAGAATGGCGGCAAATTCCCCATGATCGTAGTTGCTGCCTCCACGGGCGGACCTGCCGCGGTTATGCGCGTTGTCGGCGGCTTGCCTAAAGACCTTCCCGCCGCCGTTTTCCTGGTCCTTCACATGCCTGCGGCGTTCACCAAACAGTTTGCCCTTCAGCTCGCCGAAATCTCACTCCTTCAAGTTAAAGAAGCCGAACACAACGAGCCCCCTCAGCCTGGCACGATCTACCTTTGCCCCGGCTCTCACCATCTCCGCCTGTCTTCGACGGGCAACATCATGCTCGATTCAGGCGCGCGCATTGACGGCTATCGTCCCTGTGCCGACGTGGCTTTCGAGACCATCGCCTCCTTCGCCCGCACCTTCGCCCTCGGCGTGGTCCTTACTGGCATGGGTGGCGACGGCGCGAAGGGCGTCGTGGCCATGAAGAACGCCGGCGGATACGTCCTCGCGCAAGATGAAGCCACCTCCGTCATCTTCGGCATGCCGTCGGAAGCCATCAAGACCGGCTCCGTCGACGATATCCTGCCCCTCGACGAAATCGCCGCGGCCATCGAAAAGCGCGTCGCGAAATTGGCGCGTTTGGCGCCCGTAGGTGTCCGATGAGCCTCTCACCCTACGATTCGCACCGGTCCGAGCGCACGCGCCGCCCCGAGCAGGTGATTCTCTTCTCGATTGCGAATCAGACCTTCGCCGTTGCGGCACAAGCCGTAAAGGAAATTCGCAGCACCGACAGCCTCGCGGCTACGGCAGTCGAATTCGAAGGCTCCGACATTTCGAAAGTGCACCACATCATTGAACGCGCGCACCGCACTTTCTACGTCATCAGCGGATGCGCGCACTTCCGTTTGCCGGTAACGCGCCCCACGCTCGCGCTCATCCTGCGACAGTTCCGCGCGGCAGTTCTCGTTGACGCCATCGAGCGCATGGCCGAAATTCCGGCCGTTTACCCGCTGCCTCTCGCATTTTCCGGCGAAGAACGCACCTGGTATCGCGGATTCGCCTATCTCGAAGATCGCTTGATTCCGGTCGTTCAGCCCGGCGGCTTCCTGACGCGCGAGCAATTCGAGCATCTCGACCGCATCGCCCCTCGCCTCGAGCCGCCATCGCAAGTGGAAGGAGCGATTCAGGCGTGAACTCCGCCGCCAATTCGCCGGCCTCATTCGTGCTCCTTCAGCTTGGCGGCCGCCGCTTCGCCTTGGATGCCGGCATCGTGACCGAGCTTGCGCCTCCCGTGCGCCTGCATACCTTTCCGCACACTTCCGAAATTCTTTCCGGCGTCATCGTTCGCCGCTCGCGAATCGTTCCCGTTTACGATGCGAGCACAGTCCTTACTGGACGGCGCTCTTCCGTGCATCGCTTCTACCTGATCGCGCGCCGTGAATTCGGCAAAACCAGCGAGTTGAGCGCCGTTCCCGTCGATGGCGAATGCGAACTCATTTCCGGCGAAATGCTCCCGCGCGACCCCACCCAGCCCGCGTACATCAGGGGCCGCGTCGCTGTCGGCGAGGATGTCATCGACGTTCTCGATTTCGAATTGGTTGTGACCCAGCCGCTCACAACGCCCGGCGCGACACCCGCCGCGGATCGCATTGGGGTGCCCTCATGACCGCGCCGCCCAGTGCTCCGCGCATCCTCTTCATCGATAGCAACGTGTACTTCTCGAAGCGCCTTGGCGACGCGTTGAAGCAGCTCGGCTTCGATATCGTCCCGGCCACTCAAGCCGCCTACGCCCTCACCATGCTCGAGTGGAACACGCCCATGGCCATTCTTTGCGCCATGAACCTTCGCGAAATGGGCGCGCTCGAGATGGCCCCCATTCTTCGCGCCGATCCTAAAACCGCGAATATCCCGTTGATCGCGATCGGCAGCGGCGGAGATCAGGCGCTCCTCGAAGCATATCGCGCGGGGTGCGACGATCTCGTGGATCGTCGACGCCCGCCCGCTGAAACCGCCGAGCACATCCGCAATTTCCTGCTCAGCCGGCAAGACGGTTTTCAACCCACCCAGATGTTGGCTAGCTCCGATACTGCCCTCACCGGCAATCTTTCGCATCTCGACTTGCCGGGCGTGATTCAGATGCTCGGCCAATCTCGTCAGACCGGCGCGTTGCACATCAACGCCTCCGATACCGACGGAATCATCTTTTTCGAGGCTGGCGAAATCTTTCACGCCGAATGCGGCACGTTATTCGGCGACGAAGCCGTCACCCAGATCGTGCGCAATTGTCACGCAGCCGGCAAGGGAGTTTACAAATTCGTGTATGGCGCGACCGCCGCTCAGCGCACCGTGCTGCGGTCCGCCACCGATCTGCTCCTCGACGCTATGCGCGAATTCGATGAAAGCGAGCGCGACAGGCTCGAAGAATCGCAACCTGAAGCTCCGCAAGCTGAAGAGCCGCAAATCGAAAATGCCGAGGTCGAAAAGGCCCATCTCGAAAAGGAATATCCATGAGCGATATGCCAGCTCAAAAATCCGGCGGTATTCCAACCGTCTACTTCATTGACGACAGCGCCACCATGCGCGAGGTCATCAAGATCGCTTTCCGCAAGGAGAACATTCACGTCGTCACCTGCGCTGACGCTGCTTCCGCGCTCGCTCAGTTCGCGGAAACTCCGCCCGACGCCGTCATCACCGACGTCATCATGCCCGACAAGGACGGCTATGCCGTTTGCGAGTTCATCAAGCAAAATGATCAGTTCGCAAAAACCCCGGTCATCCTGATGTCCGGCATCGTGAACCGCAGCGTCGCCGAAAAAGCCATGTCCGCAAGAGCTGACGAACTGATCCGCAAGCCTTTTCAGCCCCAGGACCTGATCGCGCGCGTCAAGAAATTGCTGAATCCACCGTCGGCCACCGTCTTTCATGGCGAGGATTTCGACCCCATCGCCGCCGCTGACAATTCCAACCCGCTGCGCAGCCTCTTTGCCGCTGGACCCGTTTCGCCCAGCGCGCCCTCAGCAATGTCTCATTCCGACGCCGCGGTCGCCGTCGCTAATCGGCCGAGTTCCGGAGCAGCGCCGTGGGCTCGCACCGCATCGCCGCAAAGATCGGCGCCCGCTTCTGCGGCCGAAGCGCACAAGCTGCGCAACGAAGTTCATCGCCTCGAATTGCTCGTCAAGAAACTCCAGGCCGAACTCGAAGCTCAGCGCCAGTACTGCGCCGCCCTCGAAGCCCACATGAACACACTCCAGGAAAACGAATAGCCACAGTCCTCCGGCCCCATCAGCCGCTCGGCTTGCTTACCGTTTCACCTAACCACGCGCGTGCGCCGCTTGACCCCGCCTCGCGCTAGACCTAATCTCTAATTACCCTCTCCGAGTCAGGCGGTTTTGCAACTGGGCGCGAACGTGTGAGGTTCTTCATGGGCCGCCGGAGCGAACCGCGCATTTCCATTTCTCTGCCCGTTGTCGTGCGCGCTTCCGATTCGCTGGGTAACCCGTTCTCCGTCAACGCCGAGACGCACGACATCAGCGCTTCGGGCGCATCTTTGTGCGGGCTCGCTGGACGCGTAGAACGCGGCCAGAGAATCGAAATCGAATTCCGCGAACAGTCCGCCTGGTTCCGCGTCGAATGGGTGGGCAGCAATGGCTCATCCAGAGCCGGACGCGTCGGCGTTCGCTGCCTCGAAAGAAAGTACATCTGGAATCTTCCCGCTGCGCCCTGGGAAGCCGACACCTACAATGACGCTTCTGCCTCCGTCGATAATCTCTGGAATAGCGCCTGGAATGGCGTTGAACGAAGATCTTTCCCGCGGCGCACTTGCCGCATCGAGACTCAGGTCTGGCTCTCCGACTCTTCGCTTCGCGTGCCCGGAAAAATCACCGACTTGTCCCTGAACGGATGCTACGTGGAGATGCTTTCCCCGTTTCCCCTTGACACCGAGGTTGAACTCGACCTCCCTCTCGATGACGTGAAACTGCATCTCGCTGGTAGGGTCCGCACATCGCAAACCGGTATGGGCATGGGTATCGCCTTCACCAGCGTCACTCCGGCCGATTTCGAGCAGCTTCGCAGGTTTGCTTATCCCGCCGAAGCGCGTGCCCCCGCGGCCAAAACCCCACCGCAACCCGGTACTCAGCCTAACTATCAGGCTCAACCACAACCCGCCGCTTCGCGCCGCCCCGCCCACGTCTCAAATCCGGTGCCGTCGCCCGCACAAGCTGGTCGCCCCACAACACAGGAGGTAATCGAAACCGTCCTCCGCGTCCTCCTTCGCAAAGGAATCGTCACCAGGGAAGAGCTTTCCGCCGAATTCGAGAACCTCAAATCCTCGAAAACCTAATACCCCGCCGTAAGCTCCCGTTTATCTTCGTTCTTCTCTGCGCGTTCTGCGCCTGCCCGCCGCAGGGAGGTCTCTGCGGTAGACTCTGCAGTTCCTCCGAAATCCAAAATCTGACTTCATATCACTTTTCGCATTTGGATTTACTCCCCTCCGATGGCAGAATAATTCCGCGTTCACCACGTGCCGCAGACCCATCGGAGGTGTTCCTTGAACCGTTTTACACCCGCCGCAATCCTAGTCGCCGCACTCGCACTCGCAACCTTCGTTTCCTCAGTCTCCTTTTCCCGCCAACCCTCACCATTAGCCGACGCCCCTGCGCGAAGCCTCGAATTCCGCTACCTCGTGCATGTCCCGGCCTTGCCCTCGGGAACCCATGGCGTCCGCGTCTGGATGCCTTTGCCTTACCAGGACTCTTACCAATCCGTTTCCGACCTGCGCGTCAACGCGCCCGCGTCATACGAAATTCGCCACGAGTCGCTCTACAACGATCGCTACGCGTATCTCACCTTTGACGCGGCGCGGCAGAAAACTCCGTTCGACCTCAACGTCACTTTTCACCTCAAACGCCTCGAGCATCGCGCCCCCTTGCGCGCCACTCCCGACCCGGCCTCTCGCCCCATGGACGTAGCCCGCTTCCTTCAGCCCGATCGCCTTGTCCCTATCGACGGGCAAATCGCCGAGCTTTCTCGTCAGCAGACGCAGGGCGCCACGGATCCCCTGCAAAAGGCGCGGAAAATCTACGATTACGTAATCGCCACCATGCATTACGACCACGACGGTTCCGGCTGGGGCCGCGGCGACGCCGTCTGGGCCTGCAATTCGAAACACGGCAACTGCACCGATTTTCATTCGCTTTTCATCGCCATGGCCCGCGCTGCAGGAATTCCCGCGCGTTTCAAGATCGGATTCCCGCTGCCCGCCAACGCGCATGACGGCGCCATCACCACTTATCACTGTTGGGCCGAGTTTTACATCGACGGAATCGGCTGGATTCCCATCGACGCCTCGGAAGCTTGGAAGAATCCCGCGAAGAAGGACTACTTCTTCGGCGCCACGGACACCAATCGCGTCATGTTCTCCCTCGGCCGCGATATCCGCCTCGATCCGCCTCAGTCCGGCGATCCCTTGAACTACTTCGTCTTTCCCTATGCGGAAGTCGATGGCAAGCCCTTCACCACCTTCACGAACGATATCTCCTTCCGCGACGACACCGCGGCAGCGCCATCCTCTGCCGCCGCCATGAATTAACCGCTGAAAGATCTATGCGCGGTCTCAGACCCGCCCGCCCCGGACGCCCGTATCGCGCGAGCGCCATGCCTGTGCGGTATTCGATTTAAATGTAGCCCTGCGGCCTTTAGCGCAGCACAGGTCTCTCGATCCCCTTCGACCGCAAAAACTCCCGCGCCACTTCCGCGCTGTCCCGGTGATTGGCGTCGATCTCGTAGTTCATCCGCCGCATATCCGCATCCGAGATCTTCCCCGCAAGCTCGGCGATCGCCGCCCGAACCTCCGGATGCCGCGCCAGCGTCTGCTCGCGCACGAGCGGCACAGCTTCGTACGGCGGAAAATAATGTTTGTCGTCCTCGAGGACAGCCAAATCCCGCGCGGCCAGCAGGCCGTCCGTCGAATTTCCAGCCACCAGATCGACTTGATGGTCGAGCAGCGCGCGGTACAACAATCCCAAATCCAAAATTCGCGGCGCTCCCGCAAAACGCAACCCGTACACTCGCGCCAGCCCCGCAAAACCGTCCGGCCTCTCCATGAACTCGTATCCGAATCCCGCGCGCCATTGCGGTGCATATTGAGCTGCATCGCTGTTCGTCTTCACATGCAGCCGCCGCGCGTCTTCCCCGCGAATCACCATGGCGAACGTGTTGTTGAATCCCAGCGACGGCATCACCGCAATTTTGAACCGTTCCTCGTACTCCCGCTGCACGCGTCCAAACACGGCGCTCGGATCCATTTCGATCGGGTCGTGCAGAATCACCGTCAGCGCCGTGCCCGTGTATTCAACGTACGTATCGATGCGCCCTGAAAGCAGCGCCTGCTGGCAAATGTACGATCCCGCCAGATAAAAATGCCGGGTCGCAGGCAAGTGCGTCCGCGCTTCGATGTGTTGCGCCAGGATTTCCGCGAGCAGCGCCTGCTCCGGAAAATTCTTCGACCCCACAACTATCGTATCCGCTCTGCGTCCGCCACAGCCCGCTACCAGCAGCGCCGCGCATCCCACCGCTGCCACCAGCTTTGCAAACCAAATGCGCATCGCAGATTGCCAGGCTTGCGCGCAGATCACGATGTTCCCCCAGCCGCACCAACCAACGGGCAAATACACGCTACGCCGAATTCGCAGTCGCATACATACTAAGCCGCGCTCTCCGCGTGCCCGGACGCAGCCACTTCTCGAGGAGCGTCAGCAGAAAATCAGCCCCGAGCGCGAGCGTCGCTGCCGGAATCGCGCCCGCCAGAATGAGCTGATCGTTCACCATCGCCAGCCCGCGAAAAATGAATTCGCCCAAGCCGCCCGCGCCTACCGCTGCCGCAATCGTTGCGATTCCGATGGTCAGCACAGTCGCCACGCGGATGCCCGCGATCACCGTCGGCATCGACAGCGGCAGTTCCACCTTCCACAGCACTTGCCCGTTCGTCATGCCCATCCCGCGCGCCGCCTCGCGTACCGCCGGATCAACGCCCGAAATTCCCGCCGCAGTGTTGCGAATGATGGGCAGCAGCGCGTACAGCGTCAGCGCAACGATGGCCAAGCGGTCCGCTCGCGCTCCCAGCCACGGTATCGGCAGCAAGAATCCGAATAGCGCCAGGCTCGGAATCGTCTCGGCGACGTTCGCGCTGCCCAGTATCGGTTTAGCCAGCCATCGCCGCCGCGTCACCACAATCCCCAGCGGCACGCCGATGGCCGTAGCGAACAGCATCGTTAATCCGACCAGCCACACGTGTTCGCCGGTCGACTGCAGAATCTCCACCCGGTGCCGCGCGAAAAATTCAATGAGGCTCATGCGTCTCTCCTCGCGCCTTTTCAATTTCCCGCACCTGCGCAATGTACGCCGCCGCAGCGGGCTCGCTCGACCGCAAAAACTCCTCCGGCGTAAAGCTTCCTGTGAGTTTCCCCGCATCGACGAGCGCAATTCGCGTCCCCAGCATCACCGCTTCGTGAATGTCATGCGTCACGATGACGATCGTTTTCCCCAGTCGCTGCTTCAACGCCTGAAATTCCCGCCGCACCTCCACTCGCGTCACCGCATCCAGCGCCCCGAACGGCTCATCCATCAGCAAAATGTCAGGATCGGCGGCAAGCGCGCGCGCCAAACCCACTCGTTGACGCTGCCCGCCGGATAGTTCATGCGGATACCGTCGCGAAAATTCTTGCGGATCGAGTCCTACCATCTCCAGCAATTCGTTCACTCGCTTGGCCACACGGTTCGGAGGCCAGCGTTCGAGACGCGGCACCATCGCCACGTTTTCTTCCACCGTGTAATGCGGAAACAGCCCCGTTTCCTGTATGACGTAACCAATCCGCCTCCGCAACGCAATCGCATCCCACGCCAGCGTCGATTTCCCCTCCACGCGCACTTCGCCCTCGCTCGGTTCCAGCAGTCGGTTGATCCGTTTTAGCGCCGTCGTTTTTCCCGCGCCGCTGCG
>Ga0187815_10001816_pt1 | contig 10022 bp, 7 predicted proteins | sample NC_S_5_FD_132962 | JGI IMG/M metagenome (GOLD analysis project Ga0187815, IMG submission 132962) | Wetland sediment microbial communities from Neuse River Estuary, North Carolina, USA - ASW-S_5 | ecosystem: Environmental > Aquatic > Freshwater > Wetlands > Sediment | place: USA: North Carolina...
CCGGGCTCGCCATCGTGGCCGACGCGCTTGGCAAGCAGATTCCCGAGGTAGGCACCACGCGCTTCCGCCCGCCCTTCGCGCCCGTTTCGGTTGGCTCGCTGGCGGCCGAACGCTACGGCGACATCAGGCCCGACAGGCTGACGCCGATGCACGACTGGCACCTCGAAAACGGCGCGACCATGTATGGCGCCGGCCTCTGGCACCGGCCGATGATCTATGCCCTGCCCGGCGAGACGGTCGAGCAGGCCTATGTGCGCGAGACGAAGACCGTGCGCGAGGGCGTCGGTCTCGTCGACGTCTCCACGCTCGGCAAGATCGCCGTGCAGGGTCCGGATGCGGCCGAATTCCTCGATCGTGTCTACACCAACATGTTCTCCACCCTGCCGGTCGGAAAGGCGCGCTACGGCCTGATGCTGCGCGAAGACGGTCTTGTCCTCGACGACGGCACGACATGGCGGCTCGGCCAGCACGACTTCCTGATGACCACCACAACGGCAAACGCCGGCAAGGTGATGCAGCATCTGGAATATCTGCTCGACGTGGTGTGGCCGGAACTGAAGGTGCAGCTCACCTCCGTGACCGACCAGTGGGCGGGCGCTGCGATAGCCGGTCCCAAGTCGCGCGACGTGCTGGCGGCCTGCGTGACCGGCACCAAGGTGGACAATGAGACACTGCCCTTCATGGGCATCGTCCATGGCAAGGTCGACGGCGCGCCGGTGATGATCTGCCGCCTCTCCTTCTCGGGTGAGCTGGCCTATGAGGTCTATTGCGGCGCCGGCCACGGCACGCATGTGTGGGAAGCGCTGATGAAAGCCGGCAGGCCGTTCGGCATCGTGCCCTACGGCCTCGAAGCGCTCGGCACCATGCGCATCGAAAAGGGTCATGTGACCGGCGCAGAGATCGATGGCCGCACCACCGCGCGCGACCTGCATCTGGACTGGATGCTGTCCAAGAAGAAGCCTTTCGTCGGCTCGGCGATGATGGACCGCGAGGGACTGGTCGGCGAAGGCCGGCTGCAACTGGTCGGCATCGTCCCGCTCGACAACCGACCGGTGAATGGCGGCGCGCACATCGTGGAAGAGCTGCACGAGGACGGCCCGCGCGATTCGATCGGCCACGTCACGGCCATGTGCTATTCGCCAACGCTCGGCAAATATATCGCGCTGGCGCTGGTGAAGGACGGCAAGAGCCGCCGCGGCACCCGCGCCTTCGTCTCCGATCCGCTACGCAAGCGTTTTGGCCCGGTCGAGATCGTCAGTCACCATTTCTATGACCCGGAAGGGAGCCGCATGCATGGTTGAGCAGGAATCCCCGCTGAAGCCGGTGTGGAAGCCCGGCTCGCACGGCAATTTTTCGGGCGGCGTCGGCGTCTATCTGTCGGAGACGATGCCCGGCTCCATCGTCCAGTTGGCGGCTTGGCCGGGCGAGGAAAAGGCCATCATCGCGGCGATCAAGAAGGTTGCCGGCCTGACGCTGCCGGACGGCGCGGGCGGCGGCGCGCCAGGTGACGCCAAGGCGGCCTTCGGCTTCGCCCCCGGAAAGTTCCTTGTCGTGGACGAGAAGGAAGGGCTGGCGGAAGCCTTTGCCAAGGCGGTCGACATTTCCGTCGGCACCATCACCGACCTGTCGCATGGCCGGACGGCGATCCGCATCGCCGGTCCGAAGGCGGAGTGGGTGCTGGCAAAATTCTTCGCCATCGACTTTTCGCAACTCGCCTTCCCCGTCGGCGCCGGCCGCTCGACCGTCCATCACGACGTCTTCGCGATGATCCAGCGCACCGCGCCGACGGAGTTCGACCTCTACGTCTTCCGCTCCTTCGCGCGCAGTTTTTGGACGGCGCTCTGCCACGCATCGGCGGAAGTGGGCTACGAGGTGCGCTAAGGCCGAACGCCAGCGGCCGTAATAGGGGAGGAATACATGCTGGAATTCATCAATTCCGCTGAGGCCAGGGCAGTCGGCTTACCCTTCAGCCAGGCGGTCCGCGTGGGCGATGTTCTTTATCTCTCAGGCGCGCTCGGCAACCGGCCCGGAACGCTGGAACTCGTCCCCGGCGGGATGGAGGCGGAAGCGCGCCAGACGATGGAGAACATCGGCGCTGTGCTGAGACAAAACGGGCTCCGCTTCGCGGACGTGTTCAAATGCACGGTCATGCTGGCCGACATGTCGAAATGGGCCGAGTTCAACAAGGTCTATGTCAGCTATTTCGACCCGGACCGCCTACCCGCACGCTCGGCATTCGGCGCAAACGGCCTTGCGCTCGGCGCGCTGGTCGAGCTCGAATGCTGCGCCTATATCGGAAAGCCGCGCTGAGCGGCTCTATTTCCAGAACGTAACCCACTCTTCCTGCGGCGCGCGGTCGGTGCGGAACGTGCTTTCGGGCTTGGTCGTGTCCTCATGGCCAAGCGCCATGCCGCAAACGACGATCTCCTCGTCCGGAATGTCCAGCACCGGCCTGATCTGCTGGTGATAGGGCGCAAACGCCGCCTGAGGGCAGGTGTGCAGTCCCCTCGCCCGCGCGGCGATCATGATGTTCTGCAGGAACATGCCATAATCGATCCACGAGCCCTGGTTGAGCCTGCGGTCGATGGTGAAGATCATGCCCACCGGCGCGTCGAAGAAGACGAAGTTGCGGTCGTGCTGGGCACGCATGCGCTCCACCTCGCGCCGGCCGATGCCAAGCGCGCTGTAGAGGCCAAAACCGTTGGCGCGGCGGCGCGCCAGGTACGGCTCGAAGAACTGGTCGGGATAGTATTTATACTCGTCCCACACCGCCTTCTCAGCACGGATGCCCGAGTTCAGGATCGCATCGCTGATGCGCTGCTTGGTTTCGCCCTTGGTGACATAGACCTTCCACGGCTGCATGTTGGTGCCAGAAGGCGCGCGCGCGGCAACCTCGAGGATTTCGCGAATGATCTGGTCGTCCACCGGCGTCGGCAGGAAGGCACGCACCGAGCGGCGCGACTCGATCGCTTCGTCGACGATGCGCGTGACATCGTCTGTGTTGATCTCGGATCCGCGTGCCAGCATGACCTGTCCCTTCTCGATACCGTCGCAACCGGATCATCCCCCGATCACCCCCGGTCTCACCAGCATTTGCACCAGCCTCCCGACTATCGCAAGCAATAGCTTCATTTCGTGAAATTCCCCTTGAATTTTTCACGAAACTGTCATCTGGTGAAAATTGCGGAGGAATTTTCATGCCGGCTCCAAAAGCCCGCCACGCAGCGCCCGAAATCCCGCCAGAAGGCAGCGCAAATGCGCTTCTGGCGCGGGATCTGCGCGCACTGCGCAAGACGCGCGGGCTGACGCTTTCGGAGGTGGCGCTGTCGCTCGGCCGCTCCGTGGGCTGGCTGAGCCAGGTCGAGCGCGGGCTTTCCACGCCCTCGATCACCGATCTGCGCGCCTTTGCCGAACTGTTCGGCGTCTCGCTCAGCCTTTTCTTCGGCCATGACGTGCAGGAAGAGGCCGAGCGCGGCGTGGTGGTGCGCGCCGGCCATCGTCGTTCGCTCGGCACCAGCGATTCCGGCCTGGTGGAAGAGCTTCTCTCGCCCGACCTTGGCGGCAGCTTCGAGATGCTGCGCTCTGAATTCGCGCCCGGCGCGGAGCTGAAGACGCCCGCCAACCGGCCGACCGAAGAAGCGGGCTATGTGGTGTCCGGGCAGTTCGACATCGAGATCGACGGCGCGTGGCACCATCTTGCCGAAGGCGACAGTTTCCGGTTCGGCGGCAAGCCGTTCCGGTGGAAGAACCCGGGAGAAGAACCAGCGGTGGTGATCTGGGTGATCTCGCCGCCGGTCTATTGAGCAATTCAATGTATTCGACCCCCACTCCGTCTCGGCCTCGCCTCGACACCTCTTCCCCGTTCGACGGTGGAGAGGAAGGGCGCGATGGGCGCGGCCGGCATTTCCTCTCCCCCGGACAGGGGGAGAGGTGGTTTGCGCAGCAAACCGGAGTGGGGGGGCTTCAAGGAGGAGAGGATTTCGATGGCTGATTTTCCAACATCGGCTCGTGTGGTCATCATTGGCGGCGGCGCGGTCGGCGTCTCGTCGCTCTACCATCTGGCCAAGGCCGGCTGGACCGACTGCGTGCTGCTCGAAAAGAACGAGCTGACCTCCGGCTCCACCTGGCACGCTGCCGGCAACGTGCCGACCTTCTCGTCCTCCTGGTCGCTGATGAACATGCAGCGCTATTCGACCGAGCTCTATCGCGGGCTGGCGGCCGAGGTCGACTATCCGATGAACTACCATGTCACCGGCTCGCTGCGCCTTGCCCACTCCAAGGAGCGCATGCAGGAATTCCAGCGCGCCAAGGGCATGGGCCGCTATCAGGGCATGGACATCGATGTCATCGGCCATGACGAGATCAAGAGCCGCTATCCTTTCATCGAGACGCATGAACTGGAAGGCGCGCTTTACGACCCGAACGACGGCGACATCGACCCCGCCCAGCTCACCCAGGCACTGGCCAAGGGCGCGCGCGACATGGGCGCCAAGATCATCCGCTTCTGTCCGGTCACCGGCGTGCGCCGTGAGAACGCCGAATGGGTGATCGCCACCGCGCAAGGCGAAATCCGCTGCGAATATGTCGTCAACGCCGCCGGCTACCGCGCGCAGGAAGTGGGCCGCATGTTCGGCCGCGAAGTGCCGATGATGGTGATGAGCCATCAATACATCCTGTTCGACGAGATCCCCGAGCTTGCCGCCTGGAGCAAGGAAGCGGGCCATAAGCTGCCGCTGCTGCGCGACGTGGACAGCTCCTACTATCTGCGCCAGGAAAAGAACGGCATGAACCTCGGCCCATATGAGCGCAACTGCCGCGCCCATTGGGCTACCGCTGACGATCCGATGCCGGAGGACTTCTCCTTCCAGCTCTATCCCGACGATCTGGAGCGGCTGGAATGGTATCTCGACGACGCCGTGCGCCGCGTGCCGATCCTCGGCACCGCCGGCCTTTCCAAGGTCATCAACGGCCCGATCCCCTACGCCCCGGACGGCAATCCGCTGATCGGCCCGATGCCGGGCGTGCCCAATGCCTTCGAGGCATGTGTCTTCACCTTCGGCATCGCCCAGGCCGGCGGCGCCGGCAAGGTGCTGGCCGAGTGGGTCACGCAGGGCCAGACCGAATGGGACATGTGGTCGTGCGACCCGCGCCGCTTCACCTCCTTTGCCGCCGCTCCCGACTATGCGGTGGCCAAGGGCATGGAGATCTACGGCAACGAATACGCCATCCACTTCCCGCGCCACGCCTGGCCGGCCGGTCGCGACCGCAAGCTCTCGCCGATCCACGATCGCATCAAGAAGCTGGGCGCGCAGTTCAACGCCTATAACGGCTGGGAGCGTGCTACGTGGTTCGCTCAAGCCGGCGACGATCTGTCCGAGGAGTCGACCCAGACTTTCAAGCGCTCCGGCCCGTGGGAGAAGCGCATCCGCGAGGAATGCCTCGCGGTACGCGATGCCGCCGGCATCCTCGATCTGCCCGGCTTCTCGCGCTTCCGCCTGCAGGGCCCCGGCGCGCGCGACTGGCTGTCGACGCTGATCACCGGCGTTGTGCCGAAGCCCGGCCGCATCGGCCTTGGATACTTCGCCGACGATACCGGCCGCATCGTCACCGAAATGTCGATCATGGCGATCGATGAGGACTTCTTCTTCCTCATCACCGCCGGTGTCGCCCAGTGGCACGACTTCGAATGGCTGAAGAAGCATCTCCCGGAGGGTTCCCAGATCACGTTGCAGGACGTGACCGATAATTTCTCCTGCCAGATCCTCTCCGGCCCGAATTCGCGCGCGATTCTCAGCGAACTGACCGACGCCGACCTGATAAAGCCGTGGCTCACGCATCAGAGCGCGCAGGTTGCCGGGCGCTGGTGCCAGCTCGTGCGCGTTTCCTTTGCCGGCGAACTGGGCTGGGAAATCCACTCGAAGATCGAGGACACGGCCGCGATCTTCGACGCCGTCTGGGAAGCCGGCCAGAAGCACGGCCTCAAACCGTTCGGCATGTTCGCGCTCGACAGCCTGCGGCTCGAAAAGGGCTATCGCGCCTGGAAGGGTGATCTTTCCACCGACTACACCGTGCTGCAGGGCGGCCTGGAACGCTTCGTGAAGTGGGACAAGCCCGAGTTCAAGGGCAAGCTCGCGCTCCAGAACGAAAAGCAGCAAGGCGTGAAGAAGCGGTTCGTGACGCTGGTGATCGATGCCGGCGATTGCGACGCGCCCTACATGTCGACGCTTTGGCACGACGGCAAGGTGGTGGGCGAAACCACGTCAGGAGGCTTTGGCTACCGGGTGGACAAATCCATCGCGCTCGGCATGATCCGTGCGGATCTCGCCGTGCCGGGCACCAAGGTGCACGTAGAAATCTTCGGCGAGAATTTCCCGGCGGTGGTGCAGGAAGACCAGCCGCTGTGGGACCCGAAGAACGAAAGGTTGCGTGCATGACGAAGGTTGTCCTGACGGACGGCGGCATGGGTCAGGAGCTCGTGCGACGAAGCAAGAGCGAGCCCACGCCGCTATGGTCGGCGAAGGTGTTGATGGAGGAGCCCGATCTGGTGCGCGGCCTGCACGAGGAGTTCATCCGTGCCGGCGCGAAGGTGATCACGCTCAACACCTATTCCGCCACGCCCGAGCGGCTGGAACGCGAGGACGCGGCCGAGCTGTTCAAGCCGTTGCAGCGGCGCGGCATCGAGCTCGCCAAGGCAGCGCGCGACGAGGCTGGCGATGCCGCCATCGCCGGCTGCCTGCCGCCGCTGTTCGGCAGCTATGCGCCGGCGCTGACCATCTCCTATGAGAAGACGCTGGACATCTACCGCCAGATCGTCGCCGAACAGGCCGATCACGTCGACCTGTTCCTGTGCGAGACCATGGCCTCTGCCGACGAAGCACGCGCCGCCGTGACCGCCGCGACCGAGAGCGGCAAGCCGGTCTGGGTTTCCTGGACGCTTGCGGACCATGGCGAGCCGCGCCTGCGCAGCGGCGAAAGCCTTGCCGCCGCCAACGCCGCCCTTGGCGACATGCCCCTCGCCGCGCGGCTCATCAATTGCTGCCGCCCCGAGGCCGTTGATGCGGCCTTTGCGGATTTGCTGGCACTCGGCGGCAAGGTCGGCGCCTATGCCAACGGCTTCACCGCTGTCGAGGCGTTGAAGCATGGCGGCACCGTCGATGTGCTGCACGCCCGCCACGACCTCGATCCGGCCGCCTATGCCGATTTCGCCATCGGCTGGGTGAAGCGGGGCGCCGCCATCATCGGCGGCTGCTGCGAGGTCGGGCCCGAACACATCGCCGCTCTGCGCGACCGCCTTGTCGCCGACGGGTTCGAAATCGCAGGAGCCTTCGATGCCTAAGCCGTCTGCCCGCGTTTCCGGCATCACCCCCTCCGGCAAGGATGGGTGGGAAGTGCATTTCGAAGCCGTCGCCCGTAAGGAAGCCGGCGAGGACATCATCATGCTCTCCGTCGGCGACCACGATTTCGACACGCCGACCGAAACCATCGAAGCCTGCGTCACCGCCGTGCGCGGCGGCTATCATCACTACACACAACTGCCCGGCATTCCGCGCCTGCGCGATGCCATGGCGCGGATCTCGGCGCAATCGACCGGCGTGCCCACCACCGCCGACGAGATCATCGCCACGCCGGGCGGCCAGCTCGCCCTCTACGCCGCTGCCCAGGCCGTGCTCGACCCCGGCGATCACGCCATCGTCGTGGCGCCCTACTACGCGACCTATCCGCCGACCTTCCGTGCGGTGGGCGCCGAATTCACCGTGATCGAGGCGCGCTCGGAAGACGGTTTCCAGCCCCGCGCGGAGGACATCGAGAAGGCGGTGAGGCCCAACACGCGCGCCATCCTCATCAATACGCCGAACAACCCGACCGGCGCGGTCTATACGCGCGGAAGCCTCGAAGGTCTCGCTGAAGTCTGCCGCAAGCACGACCTCTGGCTTCTGTCGGACGAGGTCTACTGGACGCTCGGCGGCGGCGAGCACCTGTCGCCCCGCGCCCTGCCCGGCATGGCCGAGCGCACGCTGGTCATCAACTCCATGTCGAAGAGCCACGGCATGACCGGCTGGCGCATCGGCTGGTTGACCGGACCGCAGGAACTGATCGGCCAGCTGATCAGCCTCAATCTCGTCACCACCTATGGCCTGCCCGACTTCGTCTCGCGCGCGGCGGCCGAGGCGCTGGAAAACGGCTATGGCGTGAAGGACATCGCCGAACGCTACGCGGCCCGGCGCACGGTGTTCCTGGACGCGGTGCGCGGGCTCAACAACGTCGCCGTGCGCGGTTCGGCGGGCGGCATGTATGTCATGCTCGACATCAGCGAGATCGAGCCCGATTGCGAGAAATTCGCCTTCGGCCTTCTCGAGGCGGAAAACGTTGCCGTCATGCCCGGCCTTAGCTTCGGCGAGTCAGCCGCCGGCCATATCCGCATCAGCCTTTGCCAGCCTGAAGAAACATTGAAGGAAGCGGCCCAGCGCCTCCGGCGCTTCGCGGCGTCCTACAGCCCATCCAAGGAAAGCAAACTCGCATGACTCCATTGCCGCAAAAGGCCCACGCCGTCATCATTGGCGGCGGCGTATCCGGTTGTTCCGTTGCATATCACCTCGCCAAGCTCGGCTGGACGGATATCGTGCTTCTGGAGCGCAAGCAGCTTACTTGCGGCACCACCTGGCATGCGGCGGGACTGATCGGGCAGCTGCGCGCCTCGCAGAATATGACGCGGCTGGCGCAATATTCGGCCGACCTCTACGTCAAGCTTGAGGAGGAGACTGGCGTCGCCACCGGCATGCGCCAGGTAGGCTCCATCACCGTGGCGCTGACGGAAGAGCGCAAACACGAGATCTACCGCCAGGCTTCGCTGGCCCGCGCCTTCGACGTCGACGTGCGCGAGATCTCGCCGCAGGAAGTCAAGCAGATGTACCCGCATCTCAACGTCTCCGACGTGGTCGGCGCGGTGCACCTGCCGCTCGACGGGCAGTGCGACCCGGCCAACATCGCCATGGCCCTTGCCAAGGGCGCTCGCCAGCGCGGCGCCAAGGTCGTCGAGGGCGTGAAGGTCACCGCCGTCCATCAAAAGAACGGCCGCGTCACCGGCGTCTCCTGGGCGCAAGGCGGGGAACAGGGCACGATCGAGACCGACATCGTCATCAACTGCGCCGGCATGTGGGCGCGCGATCTGGGTGCCATGTCGGGCGTGACTGTGCCGCTGCATGCCTGCGAGCATTTTTATCTCGTTACCGAGGCCATCGACGGGCTCGGCCGCCTGCCGGTGCTGCGCGTGCCGGACGAATGCGCCTACTACAAGGAAGATGCTGGCAAGATGATGCTCGGCGCCTTCGAGCCCAAGGCAAAGCCGTGGGGTATGGAAGGCATCCGCGAAGACTTCTGCTTCGACCAACTGCCGGAGGACTTCGAGCATTTCGAGCCGATCCTCGAAATGGGCGTGAACCGCATGCCGATGCTGGGCACTGCCGGCATCCACACCTTCTTCAACGGCCCGGAAAGCTTTACCCCGGACGACCGCTATTATCTCGGCGAAGCCCCGGAGCTTGGCGGCTACTGGGTGGCGGCCGGCTACAACTCCATCGGCATCGTTTCCTCCGGCGGCGCGGGCATGGCGCTGGCGCAGTGGATCAATGACGGCGAAGCACCGTTCGATCTCTGGGAAGTCGACATCCGCCGCGCCCAGCCATTCCAGAAGAACCGCGCCTATCTCAAGGAGCGCGTCTCCGAAACGCTCGGTCTGCTCTATGCCGATCATTTTCCCTACCGCCAGGTGGTGACCTCGCGCGGCGTGCGCCGCTCGCCCATCCACGAGCACCTTAAACGCCGCGGCGCGGTGTTCGGCGAGGTAGCCGGCTGGGAGCGCGCCAACTGGTTCGCCAAGGAAGGCCAGGAACGCGAATATCGCTACAGCTGGAAGCGACAGAACTGGTTCGAGAACGGCCGCGAGGAACATCTGGCCGTGCGCAACAATGTCGGCCTGTTCGACATGACCTCCTTCGGCAAGATCCGGATCGAGGGGCGCGACG